>Ga0310786_10001292_pt1 | contig 40118 bp, 33 predicted proteins | sample AusTroGonzalo_MG_FD_203881 | JGI IMG/M metagenome (GOLD analysis project Ga0310786, IMG submission 203881) | Bovine rumen microbial communities from tropical cattle in Woodstock, Queensland, Australia - Gonzalo_03 (v2) (version 2) | ecosystem: Host-associated > Mammals > Digestive system >... | reverse complement strand
TGACGATAGTTTCCCTTTTCTGCGGCGCCGGAGGACTCGACCTTGGACTGATCCAGGCCGGAAACCGTGTCGTATGGGCAAACGACAATGCGCATGACGCCGTAGAGACATACCGAACGAATGTCGGTGATCATGTCGTGGAAGACGACGTGCGGAACATCGACATATCCCTCATCCCCGAAGCGGATGTAGTCGTGGGAGGATTCCCCTGCCAAGGATTCTCCCAGGCAAATCTTCTGCGGGATGTGGACGATAGCCGAAACACCCTCTATCGGTTCTTCTGCAAAATCATCAAGGCAAAGAAGCCGCGCTACTTCATCGCCGAAAACGTAAAGGGCATCCTCTCTCTCGGAGGCGGAGCCGCCATTGAAAAAATACTCTCTGACTTCGGGAGGGCCGGATACCTCGTCGAGACGCATCTCGTGAACATGGCGGACTACGGAGTTCCACAGCACCGCCAACGCGTCATAATCATCGGACAGCGGAAGGACGAGGGCAAGGAAATGAAGTTCAGATTCCCTCGTCCTACGCACTCAAAGGACGGCAAGGGGTGTTTGCCGCAGTGGCGGACGATTCGCGACGAACTCGACAGATTCCCAGATCCAGACACTCCCAACGATTTGCCGAACCATGTTTATTCCGCATATAAGCTTGCCTACCGAAATTTCACTGGGCATCGTCCGACAGACCCCGAAAAGCCATGCCCGACAATCCTTGCGCGCGGCGACGGCGGCGGCGGCGTATGCGCAATTCCGCACTATAACGGCAAACGACGACTGACAATACGCGAGAGTGCGGCAATACAGACATTCCCCGACGACTTCAGGTTTGCGGGCGCAATGAACTCGTGCTATAGGCAAATCGGCAACGCCGTTCCAGTTCTTTTCGCACGACGACTTGGCGAAGAACTGGTCAGGCTCGAACGAGAGGAGCTTTCGTGAAGGTCGTATCTCTTTTCAGCGGTGCGGGCGGGCTTGACCTTGGCTTTGTACGAGCAGGACACAAAATCGTGTGGGCAAACGATCTATATCCTGATGCGGTCGAGACATATCGCGCCAACATCGGCAAGCACATCGTATGCGAGAACATCTCAAAGGTCGCAAGTTCGTCCATTCCCGACTGCGACATCGTGATCGGTGGATTCCCCTGCCAGGGCTTCTCCGTCGCAAACACGAAGCGATCCCTGGACGATAGCCGAAACGTTCTATACCGCGAACTCATAAGGGTGATTCGCGACAAGCGCCCGCGGTTTTTCCTTGCCGAAAACGTCAAAGGGCTTCTGCATTTTGCAAATGGCATAGTCTTTAAGAAGATTCTCTCCGAAATGTCGGGGCTCGGCTACAAAGTCAAGCACCAACTCTTCAACGCTGCCGACTATGGCGTTCCGCAGAAACGCGAACGCGTGATAATCGTCGGCATCAGGAAAGATGTCGATTTCGACTACATTTTTCCAAAGCCGACACACGACAAGGACGAAAAGGACGGACTGCCGCGATGGGTCGGCGTGGGCGAGGCGTTGGCAAATATCCCCGATCCAGACAAGCCAAACAAATTGCCAAACCACATCTATTCGAAATACAAGCTCAACTTCAACGGTTATATCGGACATCGACCACTTGACCCAACAAAGCCTGCCCCAACTGTGACTGCGAGGGGCGATGACAGGGGCGGAGTGGTGATATTGCCGCATCCAAGTAACTTGCGCCGCATGACAGGACGCGAACTTGCCGCAGTGCAGAGCTTTCCACTCGACTTCGAGTTTAAAGGGCCTCTTTCATCCGTCTATCGGCAGATCGGCAATGCAGTTCCGCCACGGCTATCCGAAGCCATAGCAAAGCAATTCCCTAAGAAATGATGAACCATGCCAACCTACACCTTCACTTCTGAAACTCCTCCCATCCTGCCATTTCCAGGATTCAAGTGGAAATGGGCGAGTCTGCAATGTACCGAAGGATTGAATGATCCCGTCGTTCTTCTGGGCGTTCTTTTTAGAATGCGCGAATTGGAAAGGCGCAACACAAACGTTAAGTTTAGCTCAGATGAATTCGCAGAGCAAATGCGCGCTCTTGACCATGACATACAGGGCAGAGGTATCAATGTCAATCTCCGCGACCGCGTCGGCGAGCGCAACTTGATACGAAATTCCGGGCAATACTGGCGCGCACTTGGGCTTCTTCCCGCTCGGGCAGATCACGATGGCGTCATTCGATTGACGAACTTCGGTAGACGAGTCGCCGACCGACTGATATCACAGGCCGAATTTGCCGCTACCACGATTGCATCCTTCCGACTTCCGAATCCCGCTATTCAAAACGATGACGAATGTGCGCAATGGCAACATGCGGGACTGGAAATCCGACCATTGCATCTACTCGTCAGCATTGTCCGGGACTTGTGGACTGTTAACCCGAGTGCAGGCTACTTGACAAAAGAAGAACTTACAAAAATCGTGATTCCGCTATCTTCGCAACGTGGCTTCACGTCCGCATCAGATTATGCCGAATGCATACAGGCCTTTCGTGCCGCTGCGCTCGACATTTCCTCCTGGCCAAATTGTTGCCCGGCGGCAAACGATCACAGAATTGCAAGAGAGTTCCTGCTATTTCTCGCACACTACGGCTATTTTATCCAAACAGAACAAGACGGAGCCGAGACATTCACATACAATGCACTAATCGACGACGAGATAAAGACACTGTTGTCGATGCCGCCAATACAGATAGGGGACGACTCAACTTCAGCCGCAACAAACCAACTGGCTTCCGACATGGAGAGAAAGCGAGTCGATGCACACCGCACACGACCTAATCAGGCAAGATTCCGCCGCGCTGTACTCGGCTCCGACCCGCATTGCATAGTTACACACGTTCGACTTCCGGAAGTTCTAGAAGCGGCGCATATTGTTCCCTACAAGTACAAGGGGGAAGATACGGTAGCCAATGGACTTTGCCTTCGGATGGACATACACCAGCTATTCGACTGCGGAGAACTGCGCCTCAAGCCGAGCGGCGAAATTGTTCTCTCTGAACGCGCGAGAATGTCTTATGGCTACACTATACCGCCGGAAATCCGACTGCCCGACGTGGTGAACCGCGATTTCGTCCGCTGGCGCTGGGAAAACTACAACGGATATTAACAACAAAGTCTTCGGCAACTTATCTTAGCAAATCATTACAGGAAACCGGTGCATGAACCGCACAACCTTCGAAGTCGGAACATTTGAGGTAAACTGCTCCATCTTGAGCGAAAACGGCAAGGCGATTGTCGTAGACCCGGGAGCCGATGCGACGCACATACGCGCAGAGCTAAAGAAACAGGGGCTCGATCTCGCAGCAGTCCTTCTTACTCACGCGCACTTCGACCACATCTGCGCGATTCCAGAACTCCAGCGGGCATATCCCGATCTTCCCGTCTTCATCAGCGACGCGGACGCGAAGATAATATCTCATCCTTTCAACCAATTTCCGCCAGACTACCCGCCAATATCCGACATCAACTTCTACAGAAGGGTCAGACCCTTCTGTAGAAGCTTAGCAGAGGATCTTCAGGCGTTTATTGCCGAACTTGGCTGGACGGCGACGGTCGAGGTGATAGACACGCCCGGCCACACGCCTGGTGGAGTCTGCTATCTCTTCAAGACGGGCGACGGCAAGCCAGACACCCTCTTCTCCGGAGACACACTCTTCTGCTGTTCCGTCGGGCGCACCGACTTCCCAGGCGGTGACATGGCGACGCTTCAGGAATCGCTCGAAAAGCTAAAAGTCCTTCCTAAGGACACGGTAGTCGTTCCCGGTCACGGAGTCGAGACGACAATCGCCCGCGAGCTCGCGTCAAATCCATTCCTGCAGTAATTTTTAACGCGTAACCGCCCCTTGTGGGTGGGCGCGACCCATAGGGAAGCGACCAAGCCGAGCGAAGCGAGTGCCGAGAGGCGCAAAATGCGAGGAGAATTGTTGCCATGCAAAAAACACTTGGAATTATCACTATCGTTGCAGCACTGGCCATTGCGCCAATCGCCGCGCTTGGGCGCACAAGGCCGAATATCGTCTTTATCCTGACCGACGACCTCGGCTTTGGCGACGTCGGCTTCACCTGCAACGAGCGGACAAATGTCCTCGCACGGCTTCGCACTCCGTGTCTCGACCGTCTTGCAAGCGAAGGCGTGGTCCTGACGGCGCACTACGCGGCCGCGCCAGTCTCGGCGCCGAGCCGCGCATCGCTGATCACCGGCCGCGTCCAAGGATGCTGCTCCCTTCGCGACAACTGCTTCGATAGGGCGTTCTCCGAGACGAACACTCTCGCTTCCGTCCTTCACGGCGCGGGCTACGCGACATGGGCCGTCGGCAAGTGGGGCGTTGCTGGCGGCGGCGAATCAGGAGAGAGCGTCACCTCTCATCCGCTCGACCGCGGCTTCGACTACTTCTATGGCTTCCTCGATCACATGGCTGGGCACACGTATTACCACTACGAGGGGCACATACGCAAGGCGTTCATGGGAATAACCGAGAACCGCACGAACGCAACTGATTCCGCTAAAGGCATCTACTCGACCGACCTCTTCGTCGCTAAGGCAAAGCAGCTCGTCGCCCGCCACGCAGCCGAGAAAAGAGACACTCCGTTCTTTCTCTACCTCGCGATGAATACGATCCACGGTTCTGGGCAGAGCGACGACACGCTTGCGACAAAACATCCGCTCCACATCCCAGGACGGACATATCCAGCCGAGGGCGTAAAGTGGCCGCTTGAACCAGAACCTCTCGCAGCACGCAACACGTGGATCGACCCCGCCTACCGCGATCTTCCCGAAAACGCCGCACGCTACGCGACAGCAATCACGCGCCTCGACAATGCGCTCGCGGACTTCATGGGCGAGCTTAATCGGCTCGGACTCGACAACGACACGATGATCGTCTTTACTTCTGATAATGGACCTGCCGACGAGTACGGCGCAGACCCGCGCTTCTTCGGCTCGAACGGGCCTTTCGACGGACTTAAGCGCGACGTCTTCGAGGGCGGGATGCGCGTCCCTACTTTTGTCCGCTGGCCAGCGCGTATATCTGGCGGCTGGAGAGACGACTCGCCCTCGCAGTTCCACGACTGGATGGCGACGCTTGCGGATGTCGCAGGCACAATTGCACCGCAGGAGTCGGAGGGCGTTTCGCTCTTCTTGCGTTGGGACAAGTTAAGAAACGCGACGACCTTCAAACCCTCGCTCGTCTATTCGCAATACGAGTTTCCGTGGGGCGGTGGAACCGAGGCGTTCCGCGAGTTCGAGGCGAGGAAAGCGCCTGTGCGCGGGCTCCAGCAGATGCTGAGAGTCGGCGACTATGTGGCGCTGCGGACGAGGATACGCGAGGGCGAAGCGAAAGTCCGGCTCTACAACGTAGTGGAAGACCCATTCCAACAGAACGATCTCTCAGGTCTCGCGGAACATCAGGAACGGCTCCGCGACATGACGCGCATACTCGAGGAACGACTTCGCAAATGACGCCCTTCTCCCTTCTCGTGAAGCCGGTCGGCGCAAGGTGCAACCTCGCGTGCGACTACTGCTTCTACTTGGGCAAGGCGTCGCTCTATCCAAACGGCCCGGCGAAGATGTCGGATGCCGTGCTTGAGCGAATGATCGAGAGCTACCTTTCGCTTCCCTTCGATTCTTTTTCTATCGCGTTTCAGGGCGGAGAGCCGATGCTCGCGGGGCTCGACTTCTTTCGCCGCGCAAACGACTTCGCAAAGAGAGTCCTTCCCGACGGACTGCGGCTTTCGCTTTCGATACAGACAAACGCGACGCTTGTGACTCGCGAGGCGGCAAAGTTTTTCGCGGAAGAAGGATGGCTCGTCGGCGCAAGTGTCGATGGCCCTGCGAACATCCACGACGCGCACCGCACGACGCCAGACGGTCGCGGTACACACGCGGAGGTGCTGCGCGGAATCGACGCGCTTAGGGAAGCTGGCTGCGCCTACAATGTGCTGACGCTAGTGACAAAGTCGAATGTCAACGAGCCGAAGAAAATCTACAGGTATGTTCGCGACGAGCTTGGCGGAAAGTGGCAGCAATACACCGACCACCTTGAAAGCATTTCAACGCAGCAGTGGGACAAATTTCTCTGCGGCGTTCTCGACGCGTGGCTCGAGGACGGCGACATGAGGCGCGTTTCGGTTCGCAACATCGACGCGGCGCTTTCATACGCGACGTTCGGACGCGCGGAGCAATGCCTCTTCGCGGGTCGCTGTGACGGCCATGTCGTGGTCGAGCGAAATGGCGACGTCTATCCCTGCGATTTCTTCGTGACGAAAGAGACGCTTCTCGGAAACATCATGGATTGTGACTGGAGCGAACTTCGCGAAAGCCACATCGCACAGGAATTCGCGGCGAAGAAATGCGTCCGACATCTCTCGAAGATCGACCGAATGGAATTCTACGACCGCATTTCCGCACTCGCCGCCGCGGGAATATAGCTTACCAGAGGCCAAGGCGGAGGAATGGAAGGATCTGTTTCTCGAGCGTCGTATCAAGATCAAAGAGCGCGTTGCCCGCAAAACCGCGGCGACGCGTCATGTTAACCTGATCAATCACCTCGCGCGCGCCAAGCCGCGACTCGTTCGCAGTGACGCCTATTCCGACAATCGTCCTCTGCGCGTGTGAGCGCGTGTCGGATTGAAGCGCCAGCAGACTCTGGAAGGTGGCCGGCGACTCGGTGTAGTCCATCGGAACTACATAGTCGACGAGATTCGCGTTCAGCCACCCCTTCCAGTCCTGGCCGACTGAGCCGATACACTGCGGATGCTTTCCGTATACAGCCGTCGTCAGCCACTTCGGACGCTTCACATGCCTGCGCGCGTCTGCGACAAAGCGCGTGACGACATCTGCCGCGTTCTTCGGCTTCACCGCCGAGTCACCCCACCTGACAAAGTCGAGGTGTATGCCGTCGACGGCATATCGTCGCTGTATCTCGTCGATTGACGCGAGAATCCTCGCGCGGACAAGCGCGTTCGCGGGATCGAGATATTCGGTCTTCTTTCCGTTCGCCGCCTTGAGCCGCCAGCCGTTGCGGTCGAACGCCGCCATCGTCTCGGGCGATGCACGCGTTCCCGTGAAGCAGAGAATCCACGCATGGACACGTATGCCCGACCCTCGCGCAGCAGCAAGGCACGCCGCGAGCTGGTCTCCTTCTTCGCGATATGTCTTCGAGCGCGGCAGGACGTCGGACGCATAGTGCGCAAATCCCGCGCCTGCGACATTGACAAAAAGGTCGGTGACATGGCTTTCGCGAAGAAGCTTCATTGTCTTCGGCCAGTTCCCCGGATAGAGCCCACAGCCAGAATGGTCCCACACCGCGTGTATCTCACCACGGCTCGGCTTCTGCTTCGCCGCGTATGCACGAAGGTTCTTGAACTCCGCGTCCGCCTTCGCCGCCGCGCGCGCGGGACTCCACTGCGAAGAGTCGACGGAACCGACGAGCGACGCGCAAAGCCGCGCTTTCAGGTTTTCGTCGCCGTCCGCGAGAAGGACATGCGTCATCCACCAACCGTAGGGCGACGATATCCATGCCGCGTCGCCAGTGGACTTCCCATTCCTGTCGGCCCATGTAGCCATCACCTGCGACTTGCCCTGTATCGGAACTGCTCGCTGCAGGACGGATGAAGTCTGGAGAATCGCGGTCGGCGCTCCCGGCGGCGCGGCACCCGAGAAGTTCATTCGGCTCCACTGGCCGGGATAGGAAGCCGCCTTGTAACCCGCGGGACGAACGCCCATCAACTCTCCAAGCTGCGGCGAGGCGGAATAGAAGACGACGAGCTTTCCGCCCCTGTCGCGGAAACTGCGGAGCGTCTTGATCTCGTCGGCGGTCGGCGACTCGAAGCCGACAAGAAAGGCGACTTTCTCATTCGCGAGCTTAGTGCGCATCTCGGAGGGTTTCACGACTTCGGCGGCGATATCCTGGTCCTTGAGCCACCTGCCAACATGGTTGGCGAGCGAGGTATAGTAGCCAGGTTCGTGCGCAACTATCGCGACGGAGAGAAAAAGTGACGCAATCATCGCAGCAAGTCTGGCCTTTCCTTTTCGGTGAGACGGCGGGCCTCTGACTTTCGCCACGCCTCGATCTTCGAGTGGTCGCCGGAGAGAAGCACTTCCGGTACCTTCATGCCGCGGAACTCCGGCGGCTTGGTATACTGCGGGGCCTCGAGAAGCCCGTCGCGCCCAAAACTCTCTGACGCGGTCGCGGCAGGTCCGCCGCCGAGAACGCCGGGGAGAAGACGGACGATCGAATCCACCATCGCGGCCGCGGCAAGTTCGCCGCCGGTCATCACGAAGTCGCCGACAGAAAACGCATCGGTCGCAATCGTCTCGATTCGCGCATCAAAGCCCTCGTAGTGGCCGCACATGAAGACGACATGGCTTTCACGCGACAGCTCCTCGGCGTCGCGCTGGGTAAACTTGCGGCCAGAGGGAGAGGTCATGACAACGCGCGTTCCCGGCGCACGATCTCCGGCACCGACACGCGACTCGACTGCAGCGAACCACGGGCCGCACTTCATCAGCATGCCTGGCCCGCCGCCATACGGCTTGTCGTCGACTTTGCGCCAGCGACCCTCGCCAAAATCGCGCAGGTCGACGATGTTCACCTCGCACGCGCCCTTCGCGACGGCGCGCGCAACGATGGATTCCGTGAGGAACCCCGCGAACATCTTCGGCTGGACGCTTATGACATCGATCTTCAACATCGCCTGTATTATAGCAAAAAAGAAGGCCGTCCCGAGAGGGGCGGCCTTGCTTCATGTCCATCCACCGGTCGGCTTCAAGCCGAATCGCCTTACTTCTTGACGAGCTTGCGGACGGCCTTGTGCGAGCAGTAGGTGCGCTCGTTGTAGAGCTTGGCGCGGCGAGCGGTGCCCTTCTTCACGACCTTGATCGCCTGGATCCAGGGGCTGTTGAACGGGAAGCGCTTCTCGACGCGGACGCCCATCGTGTCACGGCTGACGACAAAGTTGCCGGAGATGGCGCCACGGCCGTTGTCGACCGAGAACACCTTGCCTTCGAAGTCCTGAACGCGGAACTTGTCGCCTTCCTTGATCTTGATGGAGACGCGGACGATGTCGCCGGTGCGGAACTCGGGGAACTTCTTCTCCGCGAGCTTCGCGGTCTGCTCGGCGTTGATCTTGTCTATAAGCTTGATACCCATGGCTTAGCCCTCCTTCTTCGCTTCGACCTTCTTCGCCGGAGTCGCGTGGTGCGGCTTGAGGTTGGGGTTCTTCGCGCGACGGATGAGCGAGGCAACCGTAGTCGAGGGCTGGGCGCCCTTCGAGAGCCAGTACTCGACGCGCGGGAGGTCGAGCTTGAAGTTCTCGTCCTTGATCTGGGTGTCGTACCACCCGAGGATCTCGAGGAACTTGCCGTCACGGGGCGAACGGGAGTCCGCCGCCACAATACGATAGGTCGCGTGGTTCGTGCAACCGGTGCGACGCATTCTGATCTTGACCATTTTTTCTTCCTTTTGGTGAATGAACGGCGCGTAGTATACCAAACGGCGCGCAGGAATGCAAGGGCAAATAAGATAAACGAAATCAGCACGGCAGGTCGATTTCAAGGCCGTCGTAGGCGGCGCGCAGCTACTTGGGGAGTTTTTCGCCGCGCTCCGCCGGCTCGACGTGCACGACTGCATCGACTATTCCGAGGTCGGACACAAGCAACGCGTCAGAGACATCGTGCCCGATGCGATGCCCCTCCGCAACCGAAAGCCCGGCGTCGACATGCACGTGCAAGTCGGCCACATACGCGCCGCCATATCGACGGACGCGGACCTTGTGCACCTCCACGACTCCGGCGACATTGCGGGCAAGCGCCTCGACCGCGGCAGATTTGCCGCCGATTTCAGCGTCCACGAGTTCTTGAAGCGCCGGATACGCAATCTCCCACGCGACATGGAGAATGAAGAGCGCTACAAGAACAGCGCCCACCGCGTCCACCCATGCAAGCGACGGCCAGACATGCGCGACGACTACCGCGACGGCGACAGGAATCGAGCTGATGGCGTCCGACCTATGGTGCCAGGCATTGGCCTCAAGCGCGGGGGAAGCGACCTTGCGCGCGATGCGGCACGTCCAGCGGAACAGCCACTCTTTCGAGGCGACCGAGACGAGCGCGACGAAAAGCGCGGGGAGACCTGGGACTGACGACTCGCCTGACGCGAGCGAGCGAATGGCGTGTGCGCCAAGCTCGTAGGCGACGACGACAAGCGCGATTGCGATGAAAAGCGTCACCAGCGCCTCGATCTTGCCGTGCCCGTAAGGATGCTCTTCGTCGGCGGGTGCCGACCAGTAGCGCACGCCGAAAACTACCGCAAAGTCCGTCACGAGGTCGGAGAGAGAATGCACCGCATCGGCAAACAGCGCCTGAGACGAGAACACGACGCCAACGCAGCCCTTCAACACCGCAATCGCGATGTTGACGGTCATCCCCGCGTATGTGACGCGCCGAACCTCGTGGACAGTATTGTTTTCGGAAGTCATAGATTTCATATCGCTGCAATGAAAGGCGTGTGAGGAACAGTCGAAAGATCGAAGCGCGGCAAAAGCGCCGCGAGCGAGATCTCCTCGCCCTCTTCCGCCCAGCCGCAGCTCGCCGCAAGCCGCCCGACGATTTTCTCGGGACGCACGCCCAACGCGCGGTATGCGGCAATGCGCGTGTCGCCGTGGCGCTTCGCGAGCCGCTTGCCGTCGGGACCAACGACAAGCGGAACATGGCAGTAGGAAATCTCGCGATCCGCGCCAAGCGCGCGAGTGACGAGAATCTGCGCGGGCGTCGCGGCAAGAAGATCGTCGCCCCGAACGACTTCGGTAACCCCCATCGCCATGTCGTCCACCGCGCAGGCAAGCGTGTAGCCCGCGCCAAACTCGTCACGCGCAAGCGGGAAGTCGCCAAGCGTCGCGGATACATCCTGCTCGAAGCGACCCGCAAAGACATCGTCGAACGCGACGCGCGAGCCGTCGGCGACGCGGAACCGCCAGCAGGGGGAGCGGGGAGTGGAGGAGTGGGGGAGTGGGGGAGTTGAGGAGTTGAGATAGGAATATGCATCACTCCACGCGGCAAATCTGCCGCGGCAGGTGCCGGGATAGAAAAGCTGCTCGCCCTCGTGCGGCGCGGACTGAGCGGCCTCGACGTCGCGACGCGAGCAGACGCAAGGATACGCAAGTCCGCGCGAGACGAGTGAAGAAAGCGCATCGCGGTAAAGGTCTTTTCTCTCGGACTGCACGTATTCCTCATCCCAGTCGAAGCCAAGCCATTGGAGATCTCGAACAGCGTCCGCCGCCGCGCCTGGCTTGTCCTTCGGATGATCGAGATCCTCCATGCGGAAGACCATCTTGCCGCCAAGCGACCGCGCACGAAGCCATGCGATCATGAAAGTGCGCACGTTCCCGAGGTGCAGCGCACCAGTCGGACTCGGCGCAAGGCGGCCGACGTACTTCATTGCTCTTTCCAGTACTTGGCCCATTCGCTGACGAAGAGCTTCATGTTGTCCTCGGTCTTGAACGCGGCCGCAGTCGCCTGGCGCATGTCCTTCGTCTTGATGAGCGCGTCCACATAGTCGCGCTTCACGTCCTTGAACGGCGCGAAGCGGACTTCGGGCGCGCCTTTCTCGAGAAAGACCGCAATCGTCAGCGCAAGGCGATACTTCAGCTGACGCTCCCTGTCAGTTCCCTCGTAGAATTCGTCGTAGTCCATCGCCATAAGCGAAGGCAACTGCTCTGCAAATGTCACGAGATCCGCTGGGTCGACGAAATCAGGCCCGTCCGGCCCCTTCTCGAAATACTGTGCATATCCCTCGTTTAACCACGGCGACGTCGGAATCATCGAGGTCGCGTAGGAGAGATACTGGTGGAACGCCTCGTGGCGGATCGTCTCAAGAAGCTTCTCCGACCCGTCGGGCGGGAGATACGCAACAAGCTCGCGCCTCTTCGGGCTCCAGTATGCGGCGCTCCATTCCATGTCGTCGTGGTCGTTGGCCTCGAGCGCGTCAAGATATTCCTTGCGCGAAGCGAAGATGCGCGCGACGCAGAGGACGTTCGAGCCGTCGATTGGCGAAGGCACGGTCGCGGCGTATGCGGCGCGCATGCGCTTCAGGTCGTTTGTGACCGAGACGGTGAAGGAGCGGGCGCTGCCTATGTCGTCAAGGACAGTGAACTCGTCGCCGTCGGTGACGCGCCAAGTGTCGTAAAGCGCGACCGAGTGCCGCGCGTCGGCACGAAGGAGCTCGCGCTCGCCTGGCGGCGCCTTCTTCGCGTGGCGGGGATCGCCCTTCCCCGGCGCAGCGCCAGAGGAGCGGCGCTTATCGAGGGCCGGGAACTCCTTGGCGAGAAATTCGTCCTCAAACGTCTTCAGCCGCTCCGCGAAATCATCGCCGTCGGCAAGGGTCCACGCCGCGAACGACCAGCGCTCCGACTTCTCGGGCAAGTACGCGCACACGATCGCAGACTCGTTTGTTCCCTGGTAGTAGCGCACTTCCTTGTAGCCGCGCGGCGTCTGGTGCGGACGGGAGAACTCTTCCGCCGGGGCAATGGGGGAAAGCATGTCGACTGCGTAAAAGAGCGCCTCCGAGTCCTTCTTCCCGATCGGCGACAATCCCGCGACGAAGTCGGCGCGCGTCACAGGGGCGTCCTTCGCAATCGGCGGAACGACATTGGCGAGCGTCGCCAAAAGGAACTCGCGTCCGTCGTCGTCGCGCCACGAGCCGTCGACAGTGCGCGATATCCAGAGGTCGGTCTTGTCGAACCGGTCCTCAAGGCGATAGACGCCCTTCTCCTTAACGAGATACGCCTGCGCCCGCGGCATCTCCATCGGAGACGGGTTCGTGAAGAAGAGGCTCGCGGCGAGGAGCAGCATGCAAGGATTCAGCGGCTCTTTGCGAACGCGTCTATCGCGAAGTCAATGTCCTCAGCCGTATGCGCGGCGGACATCTGCGTCCTGATCCTCGCCTTGCCCATCGGCACGACAGGGTAGAAGAACGCGGTCGCATAGACACCGTTCTTGTAGAGGTTCTCGCTCATCTTGACGGCTATGACCGCATCGCCAAGCATAACGGGGACGATCGGGTGGTGGCCCGGGACAAGGTCGAAGCCGAGCTTCGCCATTCCTTCGCGGAAGCGTTTCGCGTTGGCATTGAGCTGCGCCCTGAGCTCGGGACGCGTCTTCACGAGCTCTATCGCCTTGATTGACGCAGCCGCGACAGGCGGCGGAACGGCGTTCGAGAAGAGGTACGGCCTCGCCTTCTGGCGAAGGATGTCGACGATCTCCTGACGCGCCGCGACATAGCCGCCCGAAGCACCGCCGAGCGCCTTGCCAAATGTGCCGGTGATGATGTCGACACGACCAGTAACACCGCAGTCCTCGACGGAGCCGGCGCCAGTCTCGCCAAGGACGCCGACAGCGTGAGAGTCGTCGACCATGACAAGCGCCTCGTACTTGTCAGCAAGGTCGCAAATCTCCTTGAGAGGCGCAATGATGCCGTCCATCGAGAAGACGCCGTCGGTGACAATGAGCTTGAAGCGAGCTCCCGCCTCGGCCGCGGCCTGCAGCTGCTTTTCGAGGTCGGCCATGTCGCCGTTCGCATAGCGGAAGCGCTTCGCCTTGCAGAGCCGGACGCCGTCGATGATCGACGCGTGGTTGAGGGCGTCCGAGATTATCGCGTCGTCGGGCCCAAGAAGCGCCTCGAAGACGCCGCCGTTAGCGTCGAAGCAAGAGCCGAAGAGAATGCAGTCGTCTGTCTTCGTGAAGTCAGCGACGACGCGCTCAAGCTGCTTGTGGAGCGAGTCCGTTCCACAGATGAAGCGGACGGAGCCCATGCCGTAGCCGTACTTCGCGGTCGCCTCGCGCGACGCCTCGATTATCTCTGGATGGTTCGCGAGCCCGAGGTAGTTGTTCGCGCACATGTTGAGAAGCTTCGTGCCGTTCTCGAGGAGGACGTTCGCGCCCTGGGGAGTCGCAATGATCTTCTCGTTCTTGTAGAGACTTTTCGCCTTGAGGTCGGCGATCGTCTCCTGAAGATATGTCTGGAACTTGCCGTACATTTTCGCTTTCCTTTCTTATTCCCAGTCGAGGATAACCTTGCCGGACTTGCCCGAGATCATTGCCTCGAAGCCCTTTTCGAAATCGGTGTACTTGAAGCGGTGCGTGATGACGGGCGATATGTCGAGGCCGCCCTGAATCATCGCGCCCATCTTGTACCAGGTCTCGAACATCTCGCGCCCGTAGATGCCCTTGATCTTGAGCCCCTTCCAGACAATGTGGTTCCAGTTGACCTTCGTGTCGGGTCCGTGGATGCCGAGAAGCGCGATCCTGCCGCCGGTGTTCATCGTCTCGATCATCTGGTGGAGGCAGGGCGCGGCACCGCTCATCTCAAGGCCGACGTCAAAGCCCTCGACCATGCCGAGTTCCTTCATCACGTCCTCGAGCTTCTCGTTCTTCGCGTTCACCGTGCGCGTCGCGCCGAGGCGCCGCGCGAGATTGAGACGGTAGTCGTTTACGTCAACGACGACGACATTCCGCGCGCCGACGTACTTCGAGATTCCAGCCGCCATGATGCCAATCGGGCCCGCGCCAGTGATCAGGACGTCCTCGCCAACCATATTGAACGAAAGCGCGGTGTGCGTCGCGTTTCCGAAGGGATCGAAGATGGAGTAGAGCTCGTCGTCGATCGACGGGTCGCAGTGCCAGACGTTCGTCTCGGGGATGCAAAGATACTCCGCAAAAGCACCGTCGCGGTTCACGCCGACGCCCTTCGTCTCGCGGCAGAGGTGGCGCTGCCCTGCGCGGCAGTTGCGGCAGTGCCCGCACACGATGTGGCCTTCGCCGCTCACGCGCTCGCCGACCTTGACGCTCTTTACGTTCGAACCGACTTCGACGACTTCGCCGACGTATTCGTGGCCGATGGTAAGCGGCGGCTTGATCTCCTCCTGCGCCCATGAGTTCCACTCGTAGATGTGGACGTCCGTTCCGCAGATCGCTGTCTTCTTGATCTTGATGAGGACGTCGTTTATGCCCATCTCGGGCATGGGCTTCTCGACCAGCTCGACGCCCTTCTTGGGCGCAACCTTTGCTATGGCTTTCATTTGTCGGCGGCTCCTATGAGGTGTTTCAGCGTAGTATACCACATCGCGAGAACCTGCGGCAAGTGGCGCGCGGACGCGGAGGGCATGAGTTTTCTGCCGCAAAGCTATCACCAAGCCGAGCCGATGGTCGCGGGTGAGGTAGGCGGAAGGCCGCAGGCGTAAGAGTGACTTGCGTACGCAACCAGTGATAGATGCCGAGGCACGGCAGGCTAAACTCGGCTAATTGTCTGATGTGCGAAAGCCGTCGCGGGCCTGAAGCCGAACGAGAGCCCCGCGGTAACCGCCGCTTGTCGGTGGCTTGTGCGGTGCACAAGCCAACCCGAAGCGAAAGCGAGGGCGAGCCATCGGGCGGCGCGGCGATTTTGCAACCTAAGCCGAAACACGCCCCTCCGCGGGCGGGACGCCGCGATTACTTGGTGAACTCGATTTCGGTGCAGTCGCCGTTGAAGAGAGCGCCGGCGACGAGTTCCTGCGCGTGGTCCGAAAACGCAAACTGGCGAAAGCCGTGGATGTGCCCCGCGAGAACAGCCCGGACAAGCGGCTCGCGGCGGACGCGTTCGACAAACTCGCATGAAACGGCGTCGCCCTTCCTGCCCTTCACTCCGCAGGACGCACCTCTGTTGAGCCCCACGTCCTCCGTCCAAAGCGGCACATGGCATACCATGACGATCGGAAGCCCTTCCTTGACCGTCTCCTCGAACGCGGCGGCAATGGACTCCGTCACCGTTCCGAACGAATCGTCGAACACGAAAAAGTTCGCCCCGCCAAGACGCACCGTTGACGCGGGGATGCCACTCCATTCGCCCTTGAGCTTCGGGATTGTCGCCACCTTGTAAGACTCGACTTCCTTCTTGCCGGCGTCAAGCCAGTACTCGTGGTTGCCCACGCACGCGACGATGCCGTCTGTGCGGATGCGGCGAGCGGCATGCTCGATATTCGCAACGCTCACAAAATCCATGAAGTCGCCCGTGTGGACGACCTTGATCCCTCTGGCGCGGGCGTGGTGGATCGCCTCTCCGAGATAGTATTCGCCAAGCTCCCTGCCCTTGCGCGAACGCGACTTCGCGAAGGCGTATGTCGCCTCTCCGTCGCGGCTGTCTATGCGGGCGATGTGCGAATCGGAGACATGCAGAATCGAAAACGGCTCGTCGACGCCAAGGGGAATGGAGACCTTTCGTACCTTGAGTGCGGGTATCGGGTCGTAGGCGAGCCCTCGCAGCGGCGCAGCACAGGCGGCGAACCCCGCGAGGCGCAGGAACTCACGCCTGCCGAATATCGTCTGGGAATCGGACTTCATGGCGCCCGAGGCCTCGTCAGAGCCCGCCCATTATGAGCGAGCCAAACGTGGAAATGGGGGTCGTGTCGCGGTAGTTGTCGAGAACCTGCCGGACATCCTTGATCGCGCCCTGCACCTCGTCGTACATCGTGGAGTCGGTCGCGAGCTTGCCAAGCGTGCCCTCGCCGTTCTTAAGCTTATCGGAAACTTCGTTCAGGTTCGCGAGCAGCTTGTTCGCGCCCGTCATTATCTCTTCGACGTCCTTGTCCATATTCTCTGGCAACTTTATCTGCTCACACGCCTTCTTGAACGACGCAACGGAATCCTTTAGGTCGGCATAGAGCTCCGCATCGGACGAAAGGAGCTTTCCGACAGTGCCCTCGCCCGCCTTGATCCTCTCGGATATCTCCGCGGCGTTCGCGAGCATGCGCCTCGCGTCGGCAACGGCGTTGGTAGTCTCGGCATAGATCGGATCGTTCGGGGAGAGGAGCCGTCCAAGCATTCCCTCGCCCTGCTCAAGGCGCCTCGCCACCTCCTTCGCGGAAGCGCTAACCGCCTCGACGTTCGTTATGATCGTATTGACGTTCTCGCTGCTCGTGAGCGACTTCAGGTTCTTCGCTATGTCGGCCATGTCGCGCATCCAGTCACTCGGAGTCTCGCCTACGAGCGTCTGCGCGGTAATGTCCACGATCTCGCCCTCGCCCTCCTCGAGCATGAGGAACTGTCCGCCGAGCATCGAGAGACTGCACACCGAGATCCTGTAGCTCTCGCGCAGGACGACCGACTTGTCGATTTCGATCTTCACGATCAGGTTGGAGGGCGTCACGAAGATGTCCTCCACGCCGCCGACCTTCGTGCCGCGGTACATGACGTTGTCGTGCTCCTTGAGCCCGCCGACGCCGTTGAACGCTATGCTGGCGACGACCTTCTGGCGCCCCTTGAGGACATCGACGCCGGAGATAATGATCGTGAAATACACGAGAAGCGCGAGGACCGCGATCATGAAGAGACCCACGATCGCCTCGGAGAAAACGTCGTTCTTCCTTCTTCTGCTCATAGCGTTTCGCCTTTCATCGCCGCGAGGAACTCCCTCACGTCGGGGTTTTGTGACTGCGTGAATTCGGCAGGCGTCGAGCATTCGACGGCCTTGCCGCCCTTCAGTAAAAGTATCCTGTCGGCTATCGCAAGCGCGCCCTGGAGGTCGTGCGTGACGACGATAGAAGTGATGCCAAGCTCCTTGTTCAGCTTCTTGATGAGCCGGTTGATCGTGATCGACGTCACGGGATCGAGCCCGGACGTGGGCTCGTCGTAGAGGACGATGTCGGATTCGCGCACGACAGCGCGGGCGAGCCCCGCGCGCTTCTGCATGCCGCCTGAGATCTCGGTCGGGTACTTGTCGGCCGCGTCGACTAGCTCGACCGCCCTGAGCGCGTGCCGAACGCGAACGGCGATCTCACGGTCGGGAAGCTTCGTGCACTCCTCGAGCGGCAGGGCAACGTTCTCGGCGACGGTCATCCATGCAAGGAGCGCGCCGCCCTGGAAGAGATAGCCGATGCGGTCGCGGAGCTTGACGAGCTCGTCGTCGCTACATGTCGCGACATCGACGCCGTCGACCGTTATGCTGCCCGATGTCGGGGTAAGGAGCCGGACGAGGTGCTTCAAGGTGACGGACTTTCCCGTTCCCGACGGGCCAACGATGCAGAGCACCTCGCCTTTCTCGACGGAAAAGGTCACGCCGTTCAGGACGGGAATCCCGTTGAACTTCTTGACGACGTCGCAAAACTCTATTAGCTTACTCAACCCTTCAACCTTTCAACCCTCAACTTTTTAACTTTTCAACTTTTCAACTCTTCAACTCTTCAACTTACCTATAAAACACCCTCGTTATCATGTAGCCGAACATGAGGATGAGAAGGAAGTTGACAATGACGCTCTGTTGCGTGGAACGGCCGACGCCAGTCGCGCCGAGTTTCGTTCCAAAGCCCTCGGCGACGGAGACTGTGCCTATGAGCATCCCGAAGACGCCCGCCTTCAGCAGCCCGACGAAGAGATCCTTCGTCTCCGCGATGCTGAGCGCGCTCGAGATATACTGCTGGAAGAATACGTTAAGCTGCGTAGAGCCCACGATACCGCCGCCAAGCGTTCCGACCACACTGCAGTAAAACGCAAGGATCGGCGCCATCACGATAAGCGCAAGAAGCCGCGGTGCCGCAAGATAGCGTATTGGCGAAATCGACATTATCTCGAGCGCGGCAATCTCGTCGTTTACCTTCATCGTGCCGAGCTCCGCGGCAATCGCGGAGCCAACGCACGCGGCAAGACTTATGCCGCACGCAAACGGCCCCATCTCGCGAAGAAGCGTCAGCATCACGGCGGCGCCAAGGTAGATTTCCTGGTTGAAACGCCTAAGCTCGAGCCCGACCTGCAAGGCGAGGATCATCCCGATGAAGAGCGAGACGACGGTGATGACGGGGAGTGTCCTTATGCCGACGATGTAGAGCTGCGCGGAAAAATCCGCGCGGCCAGAACGCCGCAGCAAAACAGACGGGAAGGCCGCGACCGACGAGACAAGAATCCTTGCCGTCCAGCCGAGGGTCGAGAGGAACTGGAGCAGATGACGGGAGAGCGCCTGCGTTCGAGAGCGCGGCGCATCGTCCCACATCGGCTCTCGGACAATCGTCATTCCGTCTTGGCCGGTGCCTCAGGCGCAGCTTTCGCCTCGGCCTTGGGCGTTTCGGGTTCCACCTTCTTCGCCGCCTCCTTGGCGGCCTCTTCCTCAAGCTGCTTCTGCGCCGCGTCGGCGGCCTCGAAGAGCGAGCGCTCGGCGCGCTTCTCGTAGCGCTTCACGAGCTCGATCGTGGATTCAACGCGAGACTTGTCGAGATCGTCTTCGAGCGTCGCCTTGAGCGCTTCAAGCGTCTCGATTGCCTTGGCGCGGTCGCCACCCTGGGCGACGCAGCGGGCGGAACCGAGTTTCGCGGTGAGCGCGAGGAAGGACTTCGGGTTCGCCTCCGCGAAAGCATCGAACGCAGCGGCGGCATCGGCGTACTTGCCGAGCGCCTCGAGGCACTGGGCCTTGCCGACGACGGGCACGTCCGCGAAGCCGTCGGGCGCCTTGCCGTCGAGCGACTCGTAGATTTCGAGCGCGGACTCGTAGTTCGCCGAGTCAAAATAGCTCTTGGCGAGTCGAAGCTTGAGAACGCCCTCGACGTTGGCGCCCTTGAACTTGGCCGCCGCATCCTCGAGTTCCTCGGTCGTGTAGGCGTTCGACACGACCTCCGCGGCGGCGGCGCGCCTGTCGGCACGGTACTTCCGGATGCCGTGGTAGCCGGCGACCACGATTCCTGCGGCGAGAAGCCACGGAAGCAGGGACTTGATTTCCTGGATGAGCTGTTCGAGTTCTTCGTTCATTTGCTGTTGCCTTTCTCTTCGTAGAGGTCCGCCCATTCGTTTAGGGCGCTTTCGTCCTTTTTCTCCGCGCGCAGGACTATGCGGTTGTAGTCGAGCGCGTCGAGGAAGTCTCGGTTGTGCACGAACCGGGCCTTGCCCTTCTGGGGGCGGGCCGTCAGTCGCTTGCGGCTCTCCATCAGGAGAACCGCCGTGAAATAAGTCGCCTTTGGAATCTTGAGAGCCGACATCATCGTCTGCATGATGCGCCGCCCCGCGCCATCCTTCGAGTCTGCCTCAAGCATCGTCGTCATGAGGACGGCGGCCCTAAGCCCGTTCGAGACCTCAAGTCCCTTCTCCGACATCATCGTCTCGTACTTGTCGAGTGCGGCGAGGTATTTCCATATCGAGCACTTCGCGCTGCCGGCGCGGTCGATGTGCGCCGAAAGCTCAGGAAGGAGGTCGCCGAGAAGCCCCGTCTCCCACATAAGCTTGAATGCCTTTGCGCTCTTGCCGTACGGAAACATGCGGAACACCTCTTCGCATACCCTCGGCGTCGCGGCCGTGAGGATGCAGGAATGGTACTTCTTCATCGCCGCAAGCGTCTTGCGCTCGATGGTGAAGCCGAGACGGGCGGAGAACTTCACGGCGCGCATCATCCGGACGGGATCCTCCTGGAAGCGGATCGCCGGGTCGCCGATGGAGCGGATGACCTTGTCCTTGATGTCCTTCATCCCCCCGACCCAGTCTATGATGCTGAAGTCCTCGATGTTATAGAAGAGCCCGTTGACCGTGAAGTCGCGGCGGTAGGCGTCTGTCTCGGGAGTGCCGAAGGCGTTGTCCTCCTGGGGCCCCTCGGCGGCATGTTCGATTATCTCGCCAACCGTCTGGGAGTTGCGGCGGAATGTCGCCGTCTCTATCACCTTGTCGCCGAACCTGACATGCGCGAGACGGAAGCGCCGCCCGATCAGAAAGCAGTTGCGGAACGCCCTCTTGACTTCGTTCGGCTTGGCGGACGTCCCAACGTCGAAGTCCTTTGGTTTGCGGCCCATCAGAAGGTCGCGCACGCCGCCGCCGACGAGATAGGCGGTATAGCCGAGATTGGAGAGGCGATAGAGGACCTTCAGTGCGTCGGGATCGATGTTTTTGCGGGAAACGCAATGATCCGCCCGCTTGTAGACGGTCGGCATCTTGCTTTTCCTCTTCAAAAAACTGAACATTAGGGGCTATTATACCATAATTTCACCGCTGGCGGTAGAATAGCCACCCCCCGAGCGCAAGAAAAACCGCATGGGGGAGAACCGCCGCGAGGATTGGATGGAGCCAGCCGACGTCCGAACCGACCATTCCTCCTATGACAAGCCCGTAGAACGAAAAGAACATGACAAGCGCCCCGACGATGCCCTTGAAGACGCTCTGCCGCCCCGAGGCGATGCCGGCGGGAATCGCAAAAAGCGTAATTACGAGGCAGGCGAGGGGAGCGAGCATCTGAGCCCACGTGTCGTACTCGTATTTCCTGCGCATCTTCTCCGAGAGGTCGGGATGGTGCCGCAAGTGCCGCAGACGGTCTGCGACGGAGTTGTACGCCCAGTCCCTGTTCTGCATGATGAAGTCGCTCGGGCGCTCCCCGAACTGCGGGAACGGCCTCGTCGAGAGCGCGTCCAGCTCGGGCGTAGGAGAGGCAATCTCGCCGCCCGCCGCGTCGTAGTGCTGAACCGTCACGCCCGACATCCACCACTCGCCGTCGAGGTAGTCCGCCTTCTCCGCCACGATGTTCATGAGCCGTGCGCCATTGGGCCTATCGATGGTGACGCGCACGTCCTTCAGGTGCTCGCCCTTCACGTCGAGCATCTGGTCTATCGACCACGTCCTGTCTGCTTTCGCATTGCGGTATACGATGTTATCGGCGCGCGCGGCCTTGGCAACGTCGAACCTCTCGTTGCGAAGCTGCTTCGCCCACTGCGCGATCCTCGGCACGTACCACTCGTCTACCCACGCGACGAAACACGCCATTGCGAACGCGACGACGAGAAGCGGCTTTACGATCGTGAAGAACCCTATGCCGTTCGCCCGCATCGCGACAATTTCGGAGTGGCGGCAGAACGTCCACATGGTGTAGAGCGTCGCGAGCATGAGCGCGGCAGGCGCAAGGTACTGGAAGAACGGTGCGAGATATCCGCAGAAATACTTCAGGATTGTCAGCGCCGGCGGCTTTGCGTCTGCAATGCGCGAAAACGATCCCGAGAGCTCGAAAAGGACATAGATAGAGACGAACCCGCACAGACAGTAAAAGAGCGGGACGAGGAACTCTCGAAAGACGTATCGCGTCAGGATTCGCATACGTGGATATTATATCATATTAGCGAAGTGGCGGCGGACCGTCGTGGCGGCGGCCGAAGGCTCCTCCTCGGGGAGCCCTCGGCGAATACGCCGAATCCCCTCGCTCGGACCTTCGCTCCGCCGCCACTCCGATCCTTGCACTCCTAATCGGGATCCTCGGCGAGGACGCCGTATCCATTCGCTCGGGCCTTCGCTCCGCCGCCACTTCGCTCCCGCGACCCTAAAAGACCCTAATAGACTCTAATCGACCCTAGTGGACTCTAAGACGCTAATCGACTCTAACCGACTCTAATTGACCCTAATCGACCCTATGACGCTAAAGCTCCCGTCAAGTCGGAAACAGAGGCAAAGCCGTGGCGCTCGCAGTAGGCGACGACGCCATCATAGACTTCTGCGACGACGCCAGGATTGGAGAAGGTCGCCGTGCCGACCGCGACGGCTGTCGCGCCAGCAAGGAAGAACTCGATCGCGTCCTTTGGCTCATAGACGCCGCCCATCGCCAGAATCGGGAGCTTCGTCGCCTTGTGCGCGTCGTGAACGAGCTTCACGGCGGCGGGGTGTATGCCACGCCCCGAAAGCCCGCCAGTCACGTTCGCAAGCACCGGCACGCGCTTTTCTATGTCGATTACCATCGCGGGGATCGTGTTGATCATCGAAAGCGCGTCGGCGCCAGCATCTTCGCATGCCTTGACATACGGAACGATTGACGGCACATTCGGCGCGAGTTTGACGATAAGCGGAAGCTTCGTCGCCTTTCTGACGGCCGAGACAACCTCGGCAAGCACCTTCGGATCCTGTCCGAAAGTGTGTCCGCCCGCCTTGACGTTCGGGCACGAGACGTTCATCTCGACGGCATCGACCGCATCGCCCATTTTTGCCGCGACTTCGGCGTAGCCCTCGACGGACGCGCCCCAAATGTTGGCGATAAGCGGCACGCCCTTAACCTGCTGGCGATACCACGGCACAGTGTACTTGAGGAAGTGCTCGACGCCAGTTCCCTGAAGCCCAATTGCGTTTACGAGGCCCCCAGGCACTTCCGCGTGGCGCGGAATCTCGTTCCCCGGCCACGGCTCGACACGAATCCCCTTCGCCGTCACCGCGCCGAGCTTCGAATAGTCGACCGCGCCAACATACTCGAACCCATAGCCAAACGTCCCGCTCGCCGTGGCGAGGAACGTCGGCATCTCAAGCCCGCCAAGATTGACCTTAACGTTTACCATACGAGATCCTCCGCTGCGAAAACCGGGCCCTCGATGCAGCAGCGAGAATTGCCGCGCACCGTCTTCTGTATGCAGGCGTAGCACGCGCCGACGCCGCAGACCATGTGCCTGTCCATCGAAATCCACCCCTTCGACTTCGTTCCTGTCGCGCGAAGCGCAACGGCCTTGAGCATCGGGTCGGGACCGCAGGCGAACAGCTCAAACTTCTCGCCCGCAGTCTTGATGCGGATAAGCTCGTCGTCGAGCGGATCGGTAACAAGCCCCTTTGTGCCGAAGCTGCCGTCGTTTGTCGCAGCGTGGACTTCGACGCCAAGCTTCTCAAAGCGGTCGAGGGCGAGAAGGTCGTCTTTCGTCCGGCCGCCGACAAAGAGACACGGCTTCACGCCGACAGCGAGGAGCCGGCGGGCAAGGAAGTAGAGCGGCGCAACACCAAAGCCGCCGCCAACGAGAAGTGCCGCGCCGTTGCACTTTAGCGGGAAGCCGTGCCCAAGCGGGCCAAGCACCGAAACGACATCGCCCGGCTTCACGGCATTGAGCGCAGCGGTGCCACGGCCTATCGTCTTGTATAGAAGCTCAAGCCGCCCTTCCTCAGCGTTGAAGATGGAGAATGGACGCCTAAGCGCACTCGGCTCAAGCGCGGGCACACGCACATGCACAAACTGCCCGGGTATCGCACCCTCGGCGATCTTCGGCGCATCGAACGAGATGAAGCGGTAGCCGCTTCCAAGCTCGCGATGCTCGATTACCTTGCATTTCTCGTCAATCATAAGTTACCTTCCTAAAAGTTTTTAACGCAGAGACATTCATTTTGAGTGTCCTATTCTCTGCATAACCCCTTTCAAGCTCGTCCACATTTCTCGCTTGAGCTTCATAAGCGCAGGCGTTGCCGCGCCAAAGCGAAGCAGATATTCCGGCGAATAGGTCATGAGAACATCCTCGCCGTTCCTCCCACGAAGCCACTGTCCGGGTGCCCCATGCATACCGGGGTACCACTTCTTCATCGCCCCATCGCCAAGGACAACATACATCTTCGCTGGCGGCCTCTCTCCTGTAAACACGATCGGCGCAGACTCCGGCGTCTCGTGCATCGCCGTCACAATCTTCGCCATCATCTCTATGCCGCCAGGCGACAAGGGCCTGTCATGAAGAAAGGCAAAAGAGAGTGAGGGAGTCGGGGAGTCGGGGAGTGAGGGAGTCGGGGAGTGGGGGAGTGGGAGATTAGGGGATTGAAGCCGTGTAGAACGTGTAGAAGGAGAGAGTGGAGGAGTGGAGGAGTGAGGGGGCGAGGCCAGCAGCGTCCTATCAAGCTCGACGACCCTGACGCCAAGCTCTCGCTCAAGCTCGAGCTCGGCCTCAAGGCCGTCTAACAGATATTCAAGCGCTGTCACGCCACCCAACTACTCAGCCATTTTTCTTTGGCTTGTTGTACCCGTAGGGGTTCTTCTTCTGCCAACGCCATGCATCGGCGCACATCTCGTCAATGCCGCGCTCGGCCTTCCAGCCAAGCTCCTTCGCGGCCAGCGACGGATCGGCCCAGCACTCCGCGATGTCGCCAGGGCGGCGAGGGCAAATCTTGTAGGGCACTGGGCGCTTCGACGCCTTCTCGAACGCCTTGACCACCTGAAGGACGGAATATCCGTTGCCAGTGCCGAGGTTGTAGATCTTGAGCCCGAGCTGCGGGTTCTTCTCAAGCTTCTCGATCGCCTTTAGGTGGCCGATCGCGAGGTCGACGACGTGGATGTAGTCGCGGATTCCCGTGCCGTCGGGCGTCGGATAGTCGTTGCCGAAGACATTGAGCTCGGCGCGGCGGCCAACTGCGACCTGCGCGACATACGGCAGAAGGTTGTTGGGAATTCCCGCGGGATCCTCGCCGATAAGCCCCGACTTGTGGGCGCCGATCGGGTTGAAGTAGCGGAGAAGAACAACGTTCCACTCGGGGTCTGCCTTCTGGACGTCCTTGAAGACCTGCTCCATCATGAGCTTCGTCCAGCCATAGGCGTTAGTGCAGCCGGGCGTCGGGAAGTCCTCGCGGATCGGCACGCTCTTGGGGTCGCCGTAGACTGTCGCGGAACTCGAGAACACGATGTTCTTGCAGCCGTGGTCACCGAGGCACTGAAGAAGCGTGAAAGTGCCGCCGAGATTGTTGTTGTAGTACTTGAGCGGGATCTTCGTCGACTCGCCGACAGCCTTGAGCGCCGCGAAGTGGATCGCCGCGCCAAAGGGCCCTTCCTTGTCGAGAACGGCGTTGAGCCGCTTCGCGTCGCGAATGTCCACCTTGTAGAACGCGACGGGCTTACCCGTGATCTTCTTCACTCGCGCAAGCGACTTCTTCGAGCTGTTGCAGAGGTTGTCCACGACAACTACGTCGTGCCCCGCGTTCAGGAGCTCCACTACGGTGTGGCTGCCGATGTATCCGGCACCGCCTGTTACTAGAATCTTCATCGTTAGGTCCTTTCTGTTTAAATCTTTATGTGGGCTATTTTCCGACGTTGAGAACGCGGAAGCCAATCTTCTTTAGCGCGCCGGCATCTAGGCAGTTGCGCGTATCGAAGACGAGCGCAGGCTTTCGCATCGACTTGAATATCTTCTCCCAGTCGAGCGCCGGATACTCCTTCCAGTCGGTCATGAGGAGAACCGCGTCCGCATCCTTCGCGGCCTTGTACGGATCTTTCTCCCACGTGATGCCGTCAAGCCCCGCGAGGTCGCGCTTGCCGTTCTCTATCGCCTTGGGGTCGGTAATCGCGAGCCGGACGTGCTCTTCGTTGAGAAGCCGAGCGACATATCCGGCGGGAGTCTCGCGCGTGTCGCCGGTGTCCGCCTTGAACGCGAAGCCGAACATCGCGATCTTCTTGTTCGCGAGCGTGTTGAACATCGCCTTGAAGAGACGCGAGACGATACGCTCCTGCTGGTGGTCGTTCATCTTGATGACGCCTGACCAGTATTCTGCCGCGGTATGAAGCCCGAAAGTCTCGCAGAGATAGACGAGGTTCAGGACGTCCTTCTTGAAACAGCTGCCGCCGAAACCAGGGCCCGCCTTGAGGAACTTGGAGCCGATTCGCCTGTCGGCGCCCATCACGCGGGCGACTTCGTCGATGTCGGCGCCAGTCGCCTCGCAAAGCCCTGCGAGCGCGTTCACGGAGCTAACGCGCTGCGCAAGCATCGCGTTAGCAGCGAGCTTCGTGAGCTCGGCACTCCACACATTCGTCGTGAGTATCTTGTAGCGCTCGACCCACTTGCCGTCCTTGCCCGCGTAGATGTCGCAGATTTCGCGGACGGCCGCCCTTCCCTCGACTGTCTCCGGCCCGCCGATCAAAACGCGGTCGGGGGAGAGCAAGTCCTTTATCGCCGTTCCCTCGGCGAGGAATTCCGGGTTCGAAAGGACGGTGAAGCGGTATTTCGCGCTGTCGTTCAGAATCGCCTCCATCGCGGCGGCCGTGCGGACTGGGAGCGTCGACTTCTCGACGACGATCTTGTCGCCGTCGGCATAGCCCTTGATCTCGCGCGCGGTCGCCTCCCAGAACTGGAGGTCGCTCGCCCTGCCCGCGCCACGCCCGAACATCTTCGTCGGGGTGTTGACGCCGACGAAGATTATGTCGCACTTCTTGACGGCGGACTTGATGTCGGTCGTGAAGAAGAGGTTCTTGCCGCGCACTTCCTTAACGACGTCAACGAGCCCCGGCTCATAAATGGGGAGAGCGTAGTTCTTAGAATTCCACGCCGCGATGCGCTTCGCGTTGATGTCGCAGACATAGACCTTGCGGTCGGGGTTCATCTTCGCGATGACGGCCATTGTCGGCCCGCCGATGTACCCCGCCCCGATGCAGACGATATTCCTGTTCATGCCCCTATTATATCAAATCTGCCTGGACGCTCCAAGCCGCCGCCGACATTACAGCACATTGTGCGTACGCTGTGGTAGTCTCGTGCTGGTTTGCCTTCCAGTGTGCGGCTTTGTTTCGGGCAACCGTGCTCGCCCTTTGAGGCGGGCGCCTTGCCCGTCCTTCGACCCGCTCGGCGTATACATATACGCCGTCGGGGTCGAGTCCTGTGCAATCCGCCTCACCTAAAAGGGTTCCGCCCGGCTGACGGCCCAAAACAAAGCCGCGCGTGGCACCTCTGGTCGAGTTCGTCGCGTAGAGAGTGCCCTCGGCTTCGCTACCGTTCCACACGGCGATGCTCCCGCGTCTTTCGCTCGCCATCCGCGTCGTGATGCCGCGTCGCCGGAATACCGGCTCCTTGCCTCACTCGCGCCTGTCGGCGCAATCCGCGAACCGCATCCCCGCGTGTCACTCCGCTCAGCGCTCGGCCACTCTCCCCACTTCCTCATTACATGTTAAACCCCTTCAAGCCACCCCAACAGTTACTAACTAATCTATTGGACAATAACGCTCAAGACACCATGTGACTCTATACGACAGCGACTCTAACTGTGAGAGGCGGCGGCTCGCCGATGTCATCGTCTTCCCGCAGCGATTGCGGATGACTTTGTGCTACTCGAAATCTCGCCAGGCAACAGGTAAAGGTCTTTGTGCGATAGCGCGAACTCTATCACCGACTGGATTTCCTTGAATTTCTTGGGCGCGGCACCGACAGCAAATCTCTCTATGGTCTTGTCTCCCGCTCGCAAGCGCAGATAATATGCCGTTGTATCCAGTGGCAATACGGGCTGTCCCTCCTTGATTCTCGGCCATGCCTCGACATTTGCCCGCTGAACATGTTTCACAAGTCTTTGCCACTCACGCCCTTCCAAAGACAAGTCCAACCGCAGCCCGTCAAACCGAGATGACCCCCAGCCCATGGCGTCATGCAGCCCGCACTTAAATCGAAACCGCCGCGCATCAAAGTCGATCCACATCTCCACCATCACCTCATCCGGCATCCGGCTTTCGTGGTAATAGAGCGAATCGACCTTCTCACCGCTTTCCAGCACAAGCGTATTGCGGTAGGCGCATCCACCCACCGCCAACAAAGCCAAAGCCATTGCAAAACATTTCACTATAGGCAATATCCCTTTCTATCCCATACTCGCCACCTGCAGCGAAATCTGACACACCTATGGAACTGGAACTTTTAAGACCTGCCCGACACGCAGCGAGCTTAGCGCCTTTACGTCTTTTCCGTTCATCTTGGCCAGCTTTGCCGGCGTGGTCTTGCACCTTCTGGCGATCGTCCAAAGCGTGTCACCCGCCTGCACGACGAGGTTTGTCGTCGCGCGCTCGCATTCTTCCGACTCTATCGGCCTGATGCCCCCGGGCGGCAATGGAAGCCCGTTCGGCGCCGTTTCCTCTCGATGGCAGTTGTCCTTTTGGACCGCGTCGACTTCTTTTGCCTCTGCCATTTCCTTTGGCGCACTGTCAGGCACGGCATCCTTGCTGGACGATTCTTTGCCGCAGGCGTTGATGCTCAGCAGCGCCAGAAGACCCGCCAAGTGAATCCCTGCACTGACCGAAAACGCGATCAGGTTCTGCATCTTGCGATTGCGTGGATCTTGAAGTTCCATGTCAACTCCTTTACCCTTCTGTTCATCTCATACTCGCTTCCCACGCCAAAATCTGACACGTCATTCTCTGCTCCGACTTTTCAGGACGCTATTCCCCCATATTCAGCCCTACCTGCCAATCGGAAGATGCGATAATTTTGCAACGCTCATATAAGAGCAGATGCCACCTGTCATTTCCTGTACTCGTTTCTACAAAAGGTTGCGCTTGGCACAACGAGCTTTTTCGGAGCGTCCGCACCTGAAGTGCGAGCCTCGCAACTGTATCAATGCAACTGCACAAATAAGCCTTGACCCTTCGCCACCCCTCTATAGATTATGGATTATTCTCTACGCACCACAATTCTCATGCTACGAACAAAACTTAAATTACTTGAACATAGCGACCCAAATCTTATAAATGAGCGGAGCAAAGGCCACCAAAGTGATAATCACTAAGCCAATCGCTATGCCAACCATCTTTTTAATTGTCGAGGCATCATTGCGTGCATGCGTAATTGCTTCGTTCACCTTGACTTCCAGTCTGTCAGAGAATTGCTTATGCTCCGTACGCAAGGAATCAAACGCGCGTTTTGACTCCTCGCCAGTATCCTTTACGGCCTCAAGTATTTCACGACCCTTCGATTCGTTTATCAGACGTTCGACGCTTAATCTGATTCGCTCGGTTAATTCGGGCATCTCAGCTAAGCGGCGCATACTCTCGCCCGCATTGACAATCGCGTCTGACACATTTGCAATGTGCTCAGTTGCACCATCGAGTTTCTCTCTCGCACTTCCCAATGCCTTGAGGTGCTCGTGCAGTTTCTCCAGTTCCTGTTCAATTGGCATGATAGTATTCCTTTCAAATGGTGTTCAGTTCTATCAATTCTACAAGCCAGATGTTCTCCGCAGACAAAATGACTTCGGTTTGCATTTCTTCAAACAATTCCGGCGCGTCCTGCTTCAGCGCCGTCTTTGATGACATCAACTCGTCCACCTTTTCACAAACAGCCCCAAACTCAGTTGGCGTCAGCCGCCTCTCTCCATCTCCATTTCTCAGATAGCTGATTAAACCATCTTCGCAATAGCAACGTCGCATTTCATCCCTCATAACCGGATTTCGCTGCAACGACAAAAAAGCGAGGCAAAAGCAGACCAGTACTCCCATTGCGGCGTTCATTGGATTATTACGCCGTAGTAATCTTGCCGCGCCTAAAAGATGTTTAATGTTGTCTACAGGCAACCCAGAATCATCAATACCAGTATCGCAAACTCGCGCATATTTATAAATTAGATTCGCCCATGCGACTTTCCCGTCTTGGGATTCGCCCTTGAGCGAATATGGCACCCCCGCTGGCGTCTGAAAACCATCACGCGCATATTTTGAATTAAAATAGTAGTAAAGGTAATCCTTCAGCTCCTCGTTTGCTTCTAGCCAATCCTTGTTGTCAATTCCTATCCTGCAGAATGCCGTCATGTCTTCAATGGCTCGCTTGCGTTTTTCTGCAATATTGCGATAGGCGAAATTCGTCATGTAACGAAGACACTTTTCGACTTCACTGCTCCCTTCCCACTCTCGAGCCTTTTGGACCTCATCCCGCACTCTGTCGAATGCGTAATAACGCGACAGATATTGACGCAACGATTCAAATACCGCACCAGGTCCGCGCACCACAATATTTAAAATCTGATCTGACACAAGGCGTCCGCCCGATTGACGATATTGAGTTTCAGCGTCTGTAATAACACCCAAGCAGCACATGCGATAAACAAGCCGCTTAAGAATCCCATCGGATTGACTTGTTGCACCGGCTTTAAGAAGGAATTTGCCTGACATGCCAGCGGTCCAAACGCCGAATATACTATTGAGCGAACATAGCGCACCAAGTGCGCCTCCTTTAAGTTGTTGAAGATTTGCACCAGACAGCAAATCATTGACACGCTCAGCTTCAACCTCTTCGCCAGGGAACCCTTGATCCAGAAACCACTGAGCCGTATCTGTATCTGAATCATCACCTGCATAAAGTATTGTCGCAAGCGCAAGCCTTCCATCGCGTCCTGCACGTCCCGCCTCTTGAACGAAGCTTTCTGGTGAATCCGGCTGAAACACTTCTACTACATATCGAATATTCGCCTTGTCCACACCTAGTCCAAATGCCTTTGTCGCGACCATGATTCCCAACTCATTGCGGCAGAATCTTTCGTGATTCTCAAGACAACGGGGTTCATTCCCGCCATAGAACTCGCCAATTCTTTCGCCGTTAGGCAAGTTGTTTTGCAAAGACTCACGAATTCGCGGCACGCTTGTCGAAAGCCCCATGCCTTTCGTCAGACAAAACACAAGACCGCCTTGCTTGCAGAAAGATTCTGCATCCGAGACATCTGGTAATTCACAGTCTATATTGTGCGCAAGAAGGTATTGCCCTCGTGCACTGTTCCTTTGGACGCTTTCGCGAGCAATCGTATTCTCACGGATGCGCTGGATATTTTCTGGGCGCCGCAATTCAGAAAGCCAAGATGATTGGTTAAGAACCATTCGAGCAACATAATTTGGCCTACGAGAATTCCTTCTGTCCGGGTCGCCATTTATATCGTACACCCGATATTGTAGCTCAAGCCGATTCGTGTTCTCGTAACGCACGATTGCACTATCGTCCAACTGTACGCCGCTCATTCCCACAAGATCACGCTCAACATCAGCCAGCACGTCAAATGACGCAGTTGCCGTGAGCCCAATTAGCGGTAAGAACATCTCGTCATTTATTTCTTGGCGCCATGGGCGAACATACCTGTGGATATTGCGACCAAGGTGCAGATATGCGGGGCGGAAGTCGTGCCCCCACTCGGACACACAATGCACCTCATCCACGACGCCGTACGAAAAGAACACGCCAACACGCCACATTTGCGAGAACATGTGGCGGGCCTCCTTCATGGCCAACCTCTCTGGAGACATGAAGGCAAACTTATAATTAGAGCGTATAAATCGTTGCACTATCGCTCCACGCGCATCTCTATCCATGCCACCTCGGAACTTGGCGCAGGCATCAATGCCAGCAGATTTAAGGCCTCGTATCTGATCCTCAATTAGCGAAACGAGAGGATCAACAACTACGGCTGGGCCAGGCTGCAACATGACAGGAAGCTGATAAGTGATCGATTTCCCTCCACCAGTCGGCAAAAGACCGATCACAGTCCGATTGCAAAGAGCATGGTCAAGAATTGCCGTCTGACCGGGACGGAATTCACGCTTGCGGAAGAATAGACGCAGAAAATACCGCAAGGACTCACATGTATCTTCTATGTCAACATATTCACCGTTTGGCAGCTGCTCCACACAATTCCTGTACTGGACATTTTTCGTCGTCCTAAAACAACGCACATCAACATCCTCGACATCATATGATGCCTGTCTATGAGGTGTTATGGTCCAAACCGGCGATTTCCCTGAATAAAGCGAGGTGGCAACATCTTCGATCACCGAAACATCCACCACCATATCATATCTGGCAGACAGTGCCTCTCTGCCAACAATACAAGCCCCCTTGATGTTACAACTATGCAATTTTGAACTAGCAAAGCGGCCGGAAGGGAAAATGTCAACTCTGAATGTCGGCGCCTTACGCGAGCCAGGATCTGCCATGAGCGAAACAATCTTTTCAAGCATCTGCGAAAAGTCGGAAACTGCAATAGCTCCGCATGGCACGTCTCGCTCGATTACAAGAACGCTCACTTCGGAGACATCAAGGGGAATCCTATTGCACATGAAAGCCTCTGCCAACGACTCCTCTACATGTGCGATGGCAATCGGGCTGAAAAGCAATTGGATTCTGTCATCGTCCAACGCATGGACGCCTTGATAATCTGGCGGCTGGTCGTTGGAAACAAAAATAGCAGGAAATGCCTCTGCTCTGCCTGATAAAATGTTTTCTGCTGTTGACGTATAATCCAAAACTGGCGCTTCCGCATCATCGGCCATGCCGCCAAACGCCATACGAAAACAATCTTCGACAAATGGACTTGCACAAGTTGGTATTCCGCGAATAATGGCATTGTTCAAAACGCAAAGTATGCCGTCCGTATCAATCCCTTGTCGGACATCTGAATATATATGTGCACCCAGATCAAACGGAGCATACATGTCGAACGCGCAAAGTGTTCGCCACTCTCGATCCTCATAGACGCCCAGATTGCGTATCGCATCAAGTCTGAACCCTGACTGCAGACAACATCCAGGATAGACTTGGCGAATGCGACGGGAACGTCCAACTTCTGTTGTGCGAGCCGGCTCAATACGGAAAATCCGCAATTTGAATGTGCAATTCCTCGTATACCTATGCTGAAGATACGGATGTTCCAGTTTCTGCTCTGAAATATCGTCACGGCGATTGTCGAAATAGTTGCTGAATGCATCAATTCGTCCACAACCTGCGTTGCATGGGCCAACGCATACAACCCAGCCACCTGCAGGATTCACTTCAAGCACACGCTTTGCAACTTGTCCGATGTCTATGGCGTTGACATCCAAAATATTGGAGAAGAAATTTACTGTTGGAATATTCGCTTGCCCCATCACACGGCTTGCGTCAACATCCTCAAGCTTCGTGCCCGTCAAATAAATGTCATCTGCGCAAACCTGTGGATATCTGGACACAAGGGCACACGCACGTTCCCTTGCCGCATCGGAAACTTCCACTAAAGCAATGTGCCTTGTCCTGACACTAATTGCATTGGCGGCAAGGTAGTCAAGAAACGCGCACGTTGCCGTCCCTTGCCCACACCCCCAATCGATGATATTTATGCCATCGACAAATTCCCGCCCTCGCAATACATCCCGCAGCTTGTCAAACGCATAGTTCAGCTTAGACAAGTGCATATTGCCGTAGGATGCCAGATATGCATTCAACTCGTCCTGCGATGTATAAATTGCCGTGCCATGCTGCGTAATCGTCCAAGGACGATCCCGAACATTTTCTGGCAAAAGGCTCTCGGCACAACTTATGACATCTTGGAATGTCGCATGCTCCGGCAGCAAATCTATTAATGCGTCTGGCACTTTCACCTCCCCGTTATGGTTTCAGCGTGGGGGCACTCGCAATGCCGCTTCCAGTTCGTCATGGCCGTTGCGTTGTTCGTGTTGGCGTAGCAATAGTGACAGAGGTGCGGGCAGGTGTTGTATTCACCGATGTCCTTGGACATAATACAGCCGCAAGACAGGCGCTGGCCTTTATCCTTGAGTTTTGCATGGACCTCGTCTGAGACGAGCCACCGATCATGACATTCCTCATCTGTCGCGCCAAACATGTCGCCTTGCACGAATTGAGCGCCTATGAACTTCATGAGCTCAGCATCGTGATGAAAACATTTTGCAATGAGCCTGTCGTCTATACACCTGTTGTGTTCAACCCCATACTGATCAAGGTCGGCAATCTCGCCGCATGTCGCAGCCACGATGCCCCAACCCTTGGCAAGTTTGCCAATACCCTGCACGATCTCAGACATCTCCTTCGGAGTGAATTCACGAGCATTGACTCCCCCTTTCCTGAGGTTGCCACCAACCTTCTTGTATGACTCAATGTCGATGAAGCTAAACACAAGACGCGAAGTGTATTTGGCAATTTTGTCGCCAAGCCGCTCAACTTTACCGAGTAGATCGCCTACCGATATGTTGTCCGCAAGAATAAGCGGGTCAAAACGCCATACGACACGGTCTCGTCCAACGCGCTCGGATAACTTACGAAACGTCTCTATGCGCTTTTCAATCGGCGGCACTCTCGGCTCGATACGCTCTTTGTCATAGTCGTTCAACGTAAATTGAAAGTAATAATTTGGACAAATACCGTCCAACTTATCGAGGTGCGCCAACATAGGCGCGGGGTTCTTCGACCAAAACACGATTAGCCGCGTCTTGCGAAATCCAACATACAACGGAAGGCCATTAAAAGGATTGAACCATTTTACATATCCAGCCTTCAGTCGCTCCATAAACCAGTCGGCATAAAACGCCGGAACATCAGTCGATCTACTCGCGGATACGATAATCGGCATCTGGGCCGAGACTTTTGTCCCGTCCCCAATTTCGATTTCCTCTTTGCTCCAGCAAGCCATTTACCGTGTCCTCTATATACTACTCGTGCTTTCCGCGAAAATCTTACAATCCCAGACTGCATTCGTTAGCACCGCCGGCGAGGTTCCCATGCCAGCGACAAGAATTTTGCGCTTTGATTCGGATTTCATGCGATGATATCGGGCCTTTCCATGAAGCCCGCATGGGCTTGCCCAAGGTTCATAGTAATTATACCAAAAACCACATTTGCCGTGCTGAATTTTGTGTTCCAGCGAGCGCGTCCGCGGTGGGGGTGTTTCGGCGGCATGCGAAGCGACGGTGAAAAAGACGGAAGCGACCCGATTTCGACGCGTCGTCATTTTGCCGAGAGACTTGACGGCACGGGCAAAATGTGAAAGACCGCGAAATCGATGTCGCCACCGGCTTTTTCGCCGGAGATTTGCCGCGTATTCGCGGCAAATCTAGCGAGCCCTAAGCCGAAACGCGCCCCTCCGCGTACGCGCCACAACACTCCGCTGTAAATACTAAAAGAGAGCCGCCAAGATGGCGACTCTCCCAGTTAGTGGATTGCGCGGAAGCGCAGGGCTTAGAGCAAGTTGCGCTGGATCTTGCCGGAGATGGTCTTCGGCAGCTCGTCGCGGAAGACGACGATGCGCGGATACTTGTAGGGAGCGGTGTGCTCCTTCACGTACCGCTGCACTTCCTCCTTGAGCGTATCGGTGCCATGCACCCCCTTGACGAGGACGATGGATGCCTTCACGACCTGCCCGCGCACGGGATCCGGCGCGGCGGAAACGCCGCACTCGAGGACGAACGGAAGCTCCATTATGACGTTCTCGATCTCCGCGGGGCCGATGCGGTAGCCCGACGACTTTATGACGTCGTCTGCACGACCGACGTAGTGGTAATATCCGTTCTCGTCCTTCCACGCGAGGTCGCCCGTGTGGTAGAAGCCATGACGCCACACCTCGTCCGTCTTCTCCTCGTCCTTGTAGTAGCCGAGGAAGATGCCGGGATGCGGATTCTTGCGGTCGGTGCGAATGACGATCTCGCCGTTCTCGCCTGCGGGCACAGGGTTGCCGTCCGTGTCCACGAGATCGACGCCATAGTCGGGAACGGGCTTGCCCATCGACCCCGGCTCAAGCTCGTCGCCCAGAAGGTTCGCGAGCGAAAGCGTCGTCTCGGTCTGGCCAAAGCCCTCGGCTATCTGTAGCCCGGTCGCGCGTTCGAACTGCGTCCACACCTCGGGGTTCAGCGCCTCGCCCGCAGTCGTAGCGTGACGGACAGACGTGAAGTCGTACTTCGAGATGTCCTCTTTTATGAGCATGCGGTAGATTGTGGGCGGCGCGCAGAATGTCGTGATGTTGTACTTCTCGAACATCGGCAACACCTTCTCGGCGTCGAAGCGCTCGAAGTCGTAGGTGAACACCGCGCCCTCGCAGAGCCACTGCCCGTAGAACTTGCCCCAGAGCGCCTTGCCCCAGCCAGTCTCGGAGATCGTGAAGTGGAGCCCGTCGCGTTCGACGAGGTGCCAGTACTTCGCCGTCACGTAGTGGCCGAGCGCGTACTTGCAGCTGTGAAGCGCCATCTTCGGATAGCCAGTCGTACCGCTCGTGAAGAACATGAGCATCGGGTCGTTGCCGCGCGGCGAGTCGGCGGTACGCTCGAAGACGTCGGGGAAGCCGGGGACTTCGGCGTTGTAGTCGTGCCAGCCGTCGCGCTTGCCATATACGAGCACCTTGACGAGCTTCGCGCCGATTTCCTTCTCGGCGGCATCGGCCTCGATCGCCACATCGCCGTCGCCAGTGCAGAAGATCGCCTTCACGTCGCCCGCCTTAAAGCGGTACGTGAGGTCGTGGCTCTTGAGCTGGCTCGTCGCGGGAATCGCGATTGCGCCGAGCTTTTGGCAGGCGAGCATCGTCGGCCAGAACTGGAAGTGGCGCTTGAGGATCAGCATCACCTTGTCGCCCTTCTTTATCCCGAGCGACTGCATGTAGTTGGCGACGCGGTTGGAAAGCTCCATCATGTCCTTGAACGTGAAGCGCCTCTCGCGCATGTGCGCCGAGACGTGGAGCATCGCGAGGCGGTTGGGATCTTTCTTCGCGATCTCGTCGACGATGTCGAACGCAAAGTTGAACTCGTCGTCGTGCTCGTAACGGATGTGGGCGAGCTTCCCGTTTTCGTCCTCCTCGCACTTGACGAACTTCTCGGCGAGCAGCGGTTCGTTCGGCTTACGGCGACGCATCCTGACCATTGGGAGCGACTGCTCCTCGGTGTTGCCCGCCATGATCATCGCGATAAAGGTGCACTTCTCGCCGCCGACAGCGATCATGCCGTGGGGCGTCGAGGACTTGTAGAATATCGAGTCGCCGGCGTTGAGCGTTTCCTCGTGATCGCCTACCTTGACGCGCATCGAGCCGGAGACGACATAGTCGAACTCCTGGCCGTCGTGGGTCGTCGTGTGGATAGGCATCTTCTGCTGGCGCTCGTCGTACTCGTAGGTGACGAAGTAGGGCGTCGCAAGGCGGCCCTTGAACATCGCAGCCATGTTGCGAATGAGGATGCCCTGCTCGTTGACGGTGACAGGCCCTTGTCCTGCGCGGTTCACCTGGAAATGCGAGAGCTTGGCGGAATGGCCTTCGAGAAGCGCGGTGATGTCAATGCCGAACGCAAGCGCACACTTGTGGAGGAACGTGAACGGCGGGTCCATGTGCCCGGACTCGATGGCAATGTAGTCCCTCTCTGGGACCTCCGTTAGACGCGCCATGTCGGCCGTCGTCTTGCCACCGATCTCGCGCAGTTCCTTTATGCGCGACGATATCTCCTTCAGTTCGTTCATTTTTGCCTTTCGTGTTTTTGCGGTCGCCATTATGCAGAAAGGCGAATCGCCGTTTTGGTGATCCGCCTTTTTACTTGGGTGCCTTGGGTCTGTTGTCGAACTATGCAACTGAACGCCCGGCGGATCTGCACCCGTCAAGTCCAATGATAATTCGAATGATGATGTTTCGTGTCATCGGCGCGTATTATACCATATTTGTCCGCGTTGTGCGTAACCAAATGATACAAAATCAAAAAATTTAGGGATACTAAGTCTATCAGTCTGCGCTACACAAGCTGTTTGAGCCTGCGCTGCGACTGTACGGCAATTTCTTTGTAGAGCGGAGATGGATGACCTGTGTCGGAAAGTTCTGCGGATACATCGTTCATTGCGCTGGATAATTCGTCGGAAAGCCTCGCTATCCTGTCGCGCACGAACTTGGGGTTTATGTCGCACTTCTCCGCAAACGCATCAAACGACGCGGCTGTCACTTCATCGAAGTCGTGTGCGCCCCCGATGCTCATGGCCATGCGCGGCGTCAGATTGGGATAGGCAGCCGTCGAGAGAGTGTCGTAAAGCGGCGCGAGCGACGCTTTGCCATCACGATAGAGGATGGCGAAGTTCTTCGCGTGAGCATCGGCATTCCCGACGATGAAATTGAATGCGAGTGCATCGACAAAGCCCGCAAGCGCGGAAAACCCGAAACCATTATCACGCAGGAACCGAAAGCACCGAACTGCCGAAGGACCGCCGTCGGTCTCGTACTTCTCTTCGGCTGGGACTCCCATCGCCTGGCAAAAATCTTCCTGGAGAATGCGTCGAACGGATCCGCCGTTCTCCTCGCGGTCGTACCGTTCCGACACATAATACGCCCTCGACTTGATGTCAAGTATAGACGCCTCTGCCGCCGCTATACCGAGCCTAGAGGCAAGACGCTGGCAAAAGCACTCGTTTTCGACAGAACCATGACAAATCGACATTTCCGGCTTGACAATGTGAGTCGATGCCGCACCATAGAGAGGCAAGGATAGCCGTCCGTCGCGGACTCTGACAACGAGTTTGTCCTGCGCTCCTGCAACGGAAATTCGATACCCCTCGACAAGACCTTGAAGCAGAGGTCTCTCCGGCAATGCCCTCAGTATTTCATCGGCCTCATCTTCCGAAAGTTCTCGGATGTTGTCATCGACACTTCCCGGTTCGACATTTTCTGGACAAAGTGATATGGCACCAGCACAGTCACCGCCAAGCTCCTTCAAAAAGGCAAAAGTATTGCGCCAATCGTGATGAAGGATCTTCTCCAACTTGCGGCGGACAACTTCCGGCGGGAGAAGGTTCTCGAAAAAAGTTCGCGAGGCAAGGGCGTCGAAAGCGTCTTCTCTAAGTGGCAGCGACTTTGATATTGGCACCGCCCTGTCTCGCCCAAGATAATCGGAAATGTATCTAAACGAGAAAACATCAAGTTCAGAATCCCATGTAAGGTATCCCGCCTGTATTCCGCTCAGATAGACTTTGAGCCGTTCTGTCATGCCGTCGTCTCTTCGTTCGTAAGAATATCGACTGTAATGCCAAGAACAGATAAAATGCGCATCAACTTGTCAAAATGCACAGATGGTTTGCCGTCTTCGACATCCCGCAAAAAGCGAATTCCAACATTGGCAACTTGAGACAACTCGACCTGTGTTGCTCCTTGACGCTTTCTCTCTCGGCGGACAATGCCAGCTATATCTGCCATTGATGTCGTTTTCATGCCGTGAAGTATATCATTTCCCATTGCCACCTGTCAACCCGTTCGGGTTGATTTTCCTAAAATCTGATGCCCGACGGGCAATATCAACCCGAACGGGGCGACAATAAGAAAGTATCGCAATCTTCATCGCGGCGTATTATACCAAAAAAGCCCTTTGGAAAAGGGCATAAAAAAAGCTGGCGACGTCCTACTCTCCCCGCTGCGCGGGGTCATTGCCGACTCTAATCGACTCTAATCGACCCTACCCCGCCTCTTCGCAATCGCCCCGCCAATGGCGTACGCGGCAAATATGCCGCGCACGGAGAGGGCGAGACGCCCGCCCGAGGCGGAAAACCGAGCGCATATCCCCCGAGCGATAGCGAGTCGCGAAGCGATGCTCTGGCAGGGGTGCAGTTTGTCGCCAAGAGAACTTGAGCGAAAAGCGCCGCGCTCGGTTTGGGCAACGCAGTTGCCCGCGTCCCGCCCGATCCGTTGGATCGTCCGCGAATCACGCGAAGCAAATCGGACGGACTTCGCCCGCATTCCATCGGACGGACTTCGCGACGCACCCCGCGCGTCCACGGACGGACTCGCCCGCATTAGGAAGGCCGACGCCGATTCAACCATTTCCCAACCCCGATATGGACGGAATCAACCGCCACTCAACCACGAACCAACCATCCTTCGTGTCGAATCCAAGAACGAT
>Ga0310786_10001290_pt1 | contig 40143 bp, 29 predicted proteins | sample AusTroGonzalo_MG_FD_203881 | JGI IMG/M metagenome (GOLD analysis project Ga0310786, IMG submission 203881) | Bovine rumen microbial communities from tropical cattle in Woodstock, Queensland, Australia - Gonzalo_03 (v2) (version 2) | ecosystem: Host-associated > Mammals > Digestive system >... | reverse complement strand
ACAAATATCTTTGACAAAGAGTCGGAAATCACGAGCATTTTTACAATAACAAATTGTCAGATTATAAATCTAACAATTTGTCAAGAACAATGAGAACCAAATGGTTACAACAAGAATCAAAACAAAGGCTACAATATTGAATTGTGAATAAAAGTATTATGACAAACTAACATTATTTCGCTATTCTGTGGTCGAAATCAGAGGTTTTACCTTCTCGCGGTATTCTGAGGGCGTCATGCCGTAGATGAACTTGAACGTACGGTTGAAGGTAACGGTGTTGCTCATGCCGCATTCGGTGGCGATAGTCGCTATGGTGTATTCAGGATGTTCCAGCAACAGCTTGGCACCGTACTCCACACGTTTGGTATTGACATAGACAGAGGTGTTGGACGCATCGGAGTATTTACTCATCATCTTGCCGAAGCGGTTCTTATCGACACCAATGAGTCGCGTCAGTTCATCACGCCCGAAGCGTGGGTTAAGGAAGAGTTTATCACGAGTTACCTGCGTATCCATCTCTACAAACAGGCGACGGTCTTCATCGTCAGGCTCCTCAGTCTTATCATCGGCCAAGTCGGTCTCACCGCTGTAGGTGCGCACATCTTCGAGGGCTGCCACGACCTCCGGCGACGTGAGCGGCTGGCCGTTCATGACGGCCCGACGGTAGGCATCCAGTCCGTTCAGTGCCCTGGCCAACACCTTATTACGATGATGGATCTTTCGTGTATAATAGAGGATGATAAACGTCGTGAGAACCAATATCAAGATGGCCAGAATGGAGGCTGAGACAATCATCATACGACGGTTTGAATCCTCCTGCTGTTCCAACAAGGCATAGGTGACAGCCATCTCGTCGCGAGAAACGTTCTGGTGGAGACTATCGGCTATGGCACCTACCCGCTGTCCGTTGACGGCAGCGTTCACATAGTCACCTATCTCCATATAGGCCAGTGCTGCCTGATTGTAGATGGATAGCATCCTGTAAGAGATGGTGTCGCCCTGCTCCTTGACAAAGTCGCGATAGGCCATAATGACGTCGAGTGCCTGCTCATAATGTTTGCTGGCCATCAGGTAATCCATGATTTCATGATCATCGACGGGATTGCTGTACCTTATCTTTTCCCATGCTTCATAGGCTTCATTGGCCTCATCCATACGCCCCATCTTTGCCAACAACGAGGCCCGTAATGCATAGGCACGGCGACGGTCGCGGCTGTCGATACCAGGCTTCTTGGAGCCAGAGGGAAGGTGGGTCGCCTCTTCCTCCAGTTGCGACATACGGAGCGCCTCATCATAACGGCCATCGCGGGCGTACATTTTTAAAAGATCAGCGTAGAAAGCCCGTAACTCGTTGTTCTTGCGGTAGTAGTCCGACTGCTTCATCTGCTCCACGGCATTCAGACAGAGTTCATAGCCCTCAGCTTTGTCGCCATGAAGATGTGCGCGTTTGCCTGTTACGAAGTCTGCCTTTGCTTTGTAGGCTTTCACACCTGCCTTTTCGGCCTTCTCCCGAAGCCGGTAGATACTGGTCACCAAGGCATCATAATTATTCAACACGTCATAGCAGTCCGTCAGGCGGTTGAGCAGCTCCAACTGCAAACGGGCACTGTCGCTCAGTTCCTCATTGGTCAGGGCCTTTTCATAAAAAGAGGCCGCATCTAAATAGCGCCGGTTGACAAAGTGATAGTCACCCTCGACCATATCGTGTCTCCATTCGGGAGTCAGCTTCTGTTCACGCAGGGAATCAAGTACCGAATCACCGGCAACGCTCACAAGCGACACCAGCAAAAAAGATATTGTCAAGACCAATTTATGCATCCTTATTATATATAAAAACAAAAAAATCGAACTACTCGAACTACTAAAGCTTCTATCATTCTGTAAATCAACCGATTAATGGTAGGTCGATCGTTGAAAATCGACCTACTTTGGCACTACCATCGACCTACCACGCGGTTTGAGGTAATAGCCTTCTGTGCCGTTGTAGGCACCTCGCGGCCACCTCAGCTTCTTCAGGATCGTGCTCAGGGCTTTCAGACTGGGCACATCGCCGGAACGGAGATGCTTCTCGAGTTCCTTCTGCACATCCTTCACCTGCCAGAGGTTCTGGCGTTTGTGCTCCGAGGTGGGGACGAGGATCGACGGCAGCAGCTGTTCGATGGGCTGCACCTGCTGATAGCGCTGGTTGTGCTCCTGGATCTCACGCTCGTCGTCGCTGGTAAACCAGTAGAGTGCATCCTTCTGACGCAGTTCGGTGACGGCCTGGGCGTACATCTGCTTGTAGGGGATGCGCCCGCCCATATCAACGGCCTTGGTCACCTCCACGCAGAGGTAGCGGCGCGAGCCGTCGCCAGAGGGCAGCGGCGTCACGTCGTTGGTGGTGGCGATGAACGAACAGAGGCGCGGGGTCATGGTATATTGGTCGGAGCGCATCTTGCGCACCTGCACGTCCTTCTCCGTCAGCAACCGCTTGATCTTGGCCTGTTCGCGGTCTGTCTTGGCGTTGTACTCATCGATGTTGACGAGCCACATGCGCCCCAGCACGCGCTCCACCTGCTCGGCATTGTCGAGCTTGATATCGTCCATATAGTATTCGCGCATCGACGGCGGGAGGATGGCCTTGCAGAAACTCGACTTCTTGTAGCCCTGTTCGCCGATGAGCATGGGCACCATCGAGTTGCCGTAGTCGCGGTTCATGTTGAGGGCCTGCGCCACCATCGCGAGGAACCAGCGGTGGAAGTACTGCGGCCAGTGCTCGTATTTGGTGGGCAGTCGCCGCGCGAAGTCCTCGATGTAGTCGTGCTTCCGGTCCCATGTGCCGCAGCCCTCGAGGAATTCGTGGATGGGGTTGTAGTCCTGGATATGTGCCGACTCGATGTAGGTGCGGATGTCGTTCATCCAGCTCTCACCGCCCTCTTTCATCTCCTCGACAACAATGCTCTTCAGCTGACGGTCGGTGAGCGGCTGCCAAGGCTTGAAGGCCAGGTCGTTATGGCGGAACTCCACCACCTGCTTCACCACATTGAAGCGCAGCTGATAGCGCCGCGACAGGAATTCCTCGATACTCCGCATGATACGCTCCTTCTCGTTCATCTGCGACAGGGGCTTGTCCGGGAAGGACTGGGAACCCGTCTTCACGATGCCCTTATAGGCCGAGCGGAATTTCTTGCGGATCACGTCGTCGCCCACCTGACGGAAACGGCCCTTCCACTGGGTGCGCACCACGCATCCCTCTTCCGCCAGCTGGGCCTTGGCGCAATAGTCGGCCAACAGCTGCAGACAGCGTTCCGTGTTCCCCTCAGACTCGTCGATGGCTTTCAGGACGCAGGTCTCGTACTCCAATTCCAGACGCTCGCGCTCATTGAATTCGGGATACCACACCACCTGTCCGTTGTCCTCGACCTGCGTTCCCTCGTAGGGCTTCAACGGGTCGTTCTCCTGTCGGATCACCGGAATAGCCTGTGCCTCAGGATGATAGAACAGCTGCGGGTCGTAGCTCATCCGGCATCCGCGGGTCAATGACAGTTCCCGCACAAGGAAGTCGCAGCCCGTCAGCGCCTGATAGATGCTGAAGGCACACTGCTCCGCATCCTTCATGAATGCCAGATAACCGTCGGCATCCTTGGCCTGACAGTCGCAGCGCACGATGACTTTCAGCGTCACGCCGCTCACACCGGCAAAGGCCAGCAGCGTATAGGGTATCTGACTCACCTTGCGCTTCATGTCCATCACCTGACGGTGGCCCTCAGGGCAGTAGATGTTGAGCAGCAGGAGACCTGTCATTGTCTTGACATCGTCAATGCCGCCACGTCCGAACGTGGCGCCGAAAATCAGGTATGGCAGGGCATCGGTTCCCGTGAGCAGGTAACGGGGAGCGCCCTGCTCCATCATCAAGCGCGAGGACATCGCGTTGCGGGCAATCTTGTCGGCTACCGGCTTGATGGTCTCGGAGCGCATCCGCTCAATGACGGCCTCAAGCTCTGTACTGACGTGCGAGCGAGGCTCGCCGAATTTGGTGGTGACTTTAGTTATCTTCATGATGTGGGTATTTTCGTGCAAAGATAGTAAAAAAATGGTTCGATTCCAAGCTTTTTGGCGATTATTTGCGCCTTTCCGCGCAAAAAGACGGTTATTCCGTTGCGAAAAGATGGCTCTTATCGTTTGTTCGGATAGTCTTTACAGGTACTGCCGACGGCTCGAAGTGGTGCAAAGCACCTTCCGCACAGGGAGAGAGAAGGCTTCCGACAACCTTGCGGCTGCAGCCGAAAGGCCTTACGGCTATAGCCAAAAGGCTTTACGGCTATAGCCAAAATGGAGAGCCCTGTTTTTTATGGTAGGTCGATGGTAGGCCCATAGTAGTCCCATTTTCAACCATCGACCTACCATTATTCGCCTGATTTCCAACATGATACAAGCCTCAGTAGGTCGAGTAGGTCGATTTTTCAGATGTTTCTATTTATAGTTGCATGAGCCATAAGGCGAAAAATTGGTCGTAAACACTATAGGTACCCAGTTCCTGGGTGATGAAGTCCTTCTCCATCAGTCCTTTGACTGCGGCCTGTACTGTGCTTGCTGTCAGATGATGGCGTTGCAGAAATGGTTGCGACGTAATGTTGGTGGCTTTTCCATCCTTGCAGATCGCCATCAGCACCTCTTTCTGTTTTGGCGGCAATTGATAGAGGAGGGCGGAATAGACAAAACTCTGCTGGGAAACGACCTGCTGAATAGCCGTTTCCACCATTTCTGACAGACAAACTTCATTGGTCTTTGTCAATATGAACAGGGCGTTCAGAACCGACTGCACATACCAGGTGACTCCCTCATAGCGCTGATAGACGTCGATGATGGTCTCTTTTGCAATGTCTTTATGGTACTCCCTGAACAGATTTTGGGCAAATTCCACATAGCGTTCCATATCGATGGGGTTGAGTGTCATCATGCTTGTACTTTGGTAGAACGGCCTTGAGGGAGATGCAAATATCTCTGCCATCATGTGCCGCCTGGAACCGGCATAGATGAACCTTGTATTCTTACATTTCTGAATATGTGTGCGCAGGATAGCCTCCACATTACCCTCAGGATAGTCTGCTATTACCTGAAACTCGTCGATAGCAACAATACAGGGCTTATCCGCTTCTTCCAGGTAAGTGAATATCTCATCGAGCGTGGCTTGTGGCACTTTGATGTCACCCATGCCAAGCCCCCACTCCGGCAGTCCGTTGATGTCGAAGGATATACTGCTGCGCAACGAACCCAGTGTATTGATGAATCGCTCCCACACCCTGCGGCCTCTGGGTTTCAACGTTCCCAAAATACTCTTTCCTAAATAGAACACCAGTTCTTGAAGATTCTTCGTGGCATAGATATCCACGATGAAAGTATAGTAGTCATCCTTGATGGCTGCCTGCTCAAAGCAATGGTATATCAGCCCTGTCTTTCCAAGGCGACGTGGGGAGATGAGTGCAACATTGTTACCGTTGGCAATAAGACTGATGAGACGCTCAGTTTCTTCCACGCGGTCACAGAAATAATGCGGTGCGATATAGCCCTGCGTGATGAACGGATTAGCCATTTTCATATCTCTGATCCTTAGTCAGTTAATTACTTTATGCAAAGATAATTATAATCTTATCATAAAACAAGCAAACCGTTCTATATTTAATATAATTTAAGAAGTATTTTCAGATTTCTGTGTAGATATACTCCTGGCCGCGCTTGGTCTTCAGCAGTTTGGGGTTCTGGCCTTCGCACCACTGGTCGAGTTGCTTGCGGGCAGAATAATAGGTGATGTTGGCATAATAGGAGAAGCTGCGGGCCGTCGCATAGCCATGAAACGCCTTGAGGTTCTTTTGCAGCGCCTTGCCCAAGTGGTCTTCATTGGCCATCAGCTGTTGCACATTGGGGTTGTTGACGCGCCGGAAACCGTGAAGCCAGGAGAGCACCGACTTCTCGAATTCCTTCACCGACTTATACTCGATGCCCTCGAACTGCACGTCGTAGTTCTTCACCTCGTCAGGATCGGTCAGTTCACGCTTCAGGCCGATCTTCGGGGCGAAGGAGCCGATGAGCGTCTCAACGCGATAGCCCTCGGAGAGATAATAGCCCGTGGCCTGGATAAAGGCGCGGAAGGCGAGTGTCAGCTCGCCGGGTCTCAGGGCATAGTGCTTGGCACAGTAGTCGTCCAGGTATTCCATCGTGATCTTCTGGCTGCTTCGCGGGCGTACATATAAGATATTACGTCCATCCTTCGCCTTTTTGGGCGAGGGATGGATCTCAAATGGCATTCCGTCAGTCTTCCGTGGCATAACTGCTATCGTTTGATGGTGTCGATGAAGTCAGAACTGCAGGATAAGCGTCTGACGGGGCTTCAGGTCGATGTCCTTCGTGAAGTGGACATAACGGTTGGTCAGGATGTCGCGGGCCGTCTTCTTGCTGCCGATCACCTCCTGATAGCGGGCCACCTCCATCGTGGCAGGCTTGGAAGTGCCGTTGAGGATGGTGAGGACGGTCTTGCCCTGATACTGGCGGGCGATGACATAGACACCGTTATAGGGGATGAACTGGATCTGTTTGCCCTTCGTGACGACCTCGTTGCCCTGACGCCAGTGGAGCAGACGGCTGAGCCAGTTGAACATCGCGCTCTGCGCCTTGGTGCGCCCCTCCTTGGTGAAGCAGTTCTGCTTGTCGCCCGGGAAGCCGCCCGGGAAGTCCTGACGCACATTGCCGTCGGTCACCTCCTTCGTACCGTTCATCAGTATCTCCGTGCCATAGTAGAGCTGCGGGATGCGGTTGACGGTCAGCAACAGGGCGAGGGCCTGCTTCAGGGCGAGGGTATCCTTTCCGTTTCCAAGGAAACGGTCGGTATCGTGGTTCTCGATGAAGGCCATCACACTCGACGGGTTCGGATAGAGGTAGTCATAGACAAACGAATTATAGAGACGGTTCAGACCGTTCCACCAGGCATCGGTCTCCTCATTCTTGGCCTGGTTCAGCTTGTCGAAGAACGAGAAGTCCATGACGGTCTTAAGATAGGTGTTGAATGTAGAGAGTTTGGAACCAGCCTGCCAGGCGGCAGTGTAGGCGGGCTCTGTGACCCAGGTCTCACCGACGGTGTTGAAGTTGGGGTATTCCTCGTCGAGCTCCTTCATCCACTGGGCCATCGCATCGGCGTAGGCGTAGGGATAGGTATCCATGCGGATGCCGTCGATGCCGACGGTCTCAATCCACCAGATAGAGTTCTGGATGAGGTAGCGCATCAGGTGGGGATTATGCTGGTTGAGGTCGGGCATGGAGGGCACAAACCAACCCTCGACAGTCTCCTTGAGGTCGATCTTCGAGGCGTAGGGATCGACCACGGGCGTGAGTTTATAGGAGGTCTGGAGGTATTTACTAGTTGGGCTAGTAGTACTAGTCTCACTAGTCGAACTAGTTTCTGAGGCGAAGCCCGTCATGGGGTCGCGGCCTGACTGCTCCTCCGTGAGCCATTCAGGCACGTTGAGCCAGTCCTTGGAGGGCATGTCGTGCGTCCAGGGGTGTTCGAAGCCGCTGTGGTTGAAGATCATGTCCATCACAATCTTCAGCCCCTTCTTGTGGGCCTCATCGCAGAGCAGCTTGTAGTCCTCGTTAGAGCCGAAGCGGGGGTCCACCTTATAATAATTGGTGGTGGCATAGCCGTGATAGGTGGAGTAGCCGTTCTCAGAGTCGGGCGAGTCGTTTTCGAGGACGGGGGTGAACCAGAGGGCGGTCACGCCGAGTTCCTTGAAGTAGTCGAGGTGCTCGCGGATGCCGTTGAGGTCGCCGCCATGACGCAGCGAGGGTTTGCTGCGGTCTTCCACATAGGAGCGCATACCCTTGATCTGCGGATTGTGGTTGGCACCCTGTGCAAAACGGTCGGGCATGAGCATATAGAGCACGTCGGCATTGGTGAAGCCCATGCGCTTGTCGCCACTCATCTCCCGCGACTTCAACGTAAACTTTGAACTTTGAACTTTGAACTTTGCGCTCGGCTTTGCCGCTTCGCTCGTCGAAGAACTTTGTGATTTGAAATTCAGGATCATTGTTCCGGGCTGGGCGTCCTTCACGTTCATGTAGATGAGGAGGTAGTTGGGCGAGTCGAGGCGCACGAGGCTGTCGATACGGACACCCGGGTAGTCGGTCGTCACGTCGCTGACATCGCGGATGCCCTTGCCATAGACCATCAGCTGCACGGAGGGGTTCTTCAGACCCACATACCAGTCGGTGGGCTCAATACGGTCAATCACGATCTTCTTTGCTGCACTCATTGTCATTACATTTGCCATCAGGATGGCGGTTACCAATAATAATTTACGCATATACCATATAGTTTTTAATTATCTTCGTCTTCACAAACAATTCCATTTCGGCCACAAAGATACAAAATTTAATTGATAATTGACAATTGATAATTGACATTTTTATCGGCGGCAGCAAATTTTTCACTTTTCACCATTCACTTTTCACTCCTTTTTCGTATCTTTGCACCATGAATAACTAATTGAAGAATTGAAGAATTGAAGATGATGAAAAAGCTTATGATTCTGGCTGCCCTCTGCCTGAGTGGCATGGCAGCGCAGGCTCAGCAGAACCTGAGCTGGGGCCAAGGTCCGCAGGTGACCTCGCCCGATGTACATGCCGACAACTCGGTAACTTTCAACCTGATAGCCCCCGAGGCTCAGAAGGTGCAGATCACTGGTGACTTCCTCCCTCCGAAGAAAGTGGAATACATGGGTAACACCTACGACACGCCGGGCGTGGTGGATCTTGTGAAGGACGACAAGGGTGTGTGGAGCTTCACTTCCGACAAGCTCCAGCCCGAACTCTACACCTATAACATGATTGTGGACGGCGTGAAGATCATCGACCCGCTGAATGTCTATAACATCCGCGACATCAACAATCTGTTCAGTGTGCTGCTTATCGGGGGGAATGCCCGTACCGACCTCTATAAGGTCAACAAGGTGGCTCACGGAACGGTCAGCAAGGTGTGGTACGAGAGTCCGACGGCAGGCCTGACACGTCGCCTGACGGTCTATACCCCTGCCGGCTATGAGACCAGTGGTAAAGACTATCCCGTATTCTACCTGCTGCACGGTATCGGTGGCGACGAGAACGCGTGGAGCGAACTCGGTCGTGCCGCCCAGATCATAGACAACCTCATCGCCCAAGGTAAGGCCGAGCCGATGATTCTGGTGATGACCAACGGCAACATCTCGCAGGAGGCTTGCCCGGGTGAGACCTCCGAGGGCTTCAAGGTACCGACGATGATGCTCCCCAAGACGATGGAGGGAAGTTTCGAGACGGCCTTCCCCGATGTAGTGAAGTTCATCGAGAAGACCTACCGCGTAAAGAAGGACAAGGCCCACCGTGCCATCGCCGGTCTGTCGATGGGTGGTTTCCACAGCCTCTTCATCAGCATCAACAATCCTGATATGTTCGGCTACATAGGCCTGTTCTCTGCAGCCGTCGATCAGCAGCAGAACGGCAACGGCGAAGGTCATCCCGAGATCTACGCCGACCGCAACGCGAAGATCGACAACCTCTTTGCCAAGAACCCCAAGCTCTTCTGGATCGGTATCGGCAAGACCGACTTCCTGATCAAGAACAACAACGACCTGCGCGCCTACCTCGACTCGAAGCACCACAAGTACACCTACCTTGAGACCGACGGTGGGCACATCTGGCGCAACTGGCGAATCTACCTCTCAGAGTTTACACCACTATTATTTAAGTAATAAACGACTACGAATTACGCGAATTAAACGAATTAAAAATACTGCTGATTTCAAAATAATTAGTAAAATTCGTGTAATTCGTAGTTAATATAAAATTCAAAGTCTATGAAGAAATTATCATTTATCGTTTGTACGTTATCCATTAGCGCAGCGCTGGTGGGCTGTACGTCTGCCGACAAAGTGACAAAGAACACAATCAATCAGGAAGAGGTGCTGGCCAAGCTGTCGCTCGAAGACAAGGCGCACTTCGTGATTGGTGTGGGTATGGCCGGATTCTCCGGCGACGATGCCGTGATCGGTGCCACCAAGAACCTCGTGCCTGGTGCCGCCGGTACGACCTATCCTCTCGACTCGTTAGGCATTCCTGCTGTGGTGCTGGCCGACGGTCCTGCCGGTCTGCGTATCGATGCTACCCGTGAAGGAGATAGTGCCACTTACTACTGCACCCACTTCCCCATTGGTACGCTGTTGGCTTCTACCTGGAACACCCAGCTCGTAGAGGAGGTGGGGCAGGCCATCGGTGAGGAGGTGAAGGAATATGGTGCCGACGTGCTGTTGGCGCCTGCCCTGAACATCATGCGTAACCCCCTCTGTGGCCGTAACTTCGAGTACTACTCCGAGGACCCCGTGGTGGCCGGCAAGACCGCTGCTGCCTATATCACTGGCGTTCAGAAGAACGACGTGGGTACAAGCATCAAGCACTTCGCTGCCAACAACCAGGAGACCAACCGCATGAATACCGATGCACACATCTCCCAGCGTGCCCTGCGTGAGATCTACCTGAAGGGCTTCGAGATTGCCATCAAGGAGAGCAAGCCCTGGACGGTGATGACCTCTTACAACTATATCAACGGTGTCTATACCTCTGAGAGCAAGGACCTTGTCACCACGATCCTGCGCGATGAGTGGGGTTACGAGGGCACGGTGATGACTGACTGGTTCGGCGGTAAGGACGGTGCCAAGCAGATGTGGGCAGGTAACGACATGTTGCAGCCCGGTAAGAAAGAACAGTTCGATTCGATTGTGGCTGGCGTGAAGAGCGGCAAGCTCGCTGAGTCTGATCTGGATGTCTGTGTGAAGCGCGTGCTGAACCTCGTGGAGAGGAGTCCCCGCTATCAGGGTTACCAGTATTCTAACAAGCCCGACCTGAAGGCTCACGCTGCCGTCACCCGTCAGAGTGCTGCCGAGGGCATGGTGCTGATGAAGAATAGCCCCCTCCCAACCTCCCCCGATAGGGGAGGCGTTCTGCCGTTTGGCGAGAAGGTGAAGAACGTGGCGCTGTATGGCTGCACGTCTTACGACTTCATCGCCGGTGGTACGGGCTCTGGTAACGTGAACCACGCCTATGTGGTGTCGCTGCTCGATGGTCTGAAGAATGGCGGCTATACCGTCAGCGACGAATTGAAGACTACCTACGAGAAGTATATTGCCGACTGCAAGGAGGCTCGCAAGAAGGAACTGGAGGAGATGGCCAAGAAGGACAAGCAGGCTGCCATGCTGGCCAGTTTCATGCCCGGCACACTGCCCGCCGAGAAGCAGTTCACGGCCGAGGAGTTGGCTGCACAGGCTGCACAGGCCGATGTCGCCATCATCACCATCGGACGTATCTCTGGCGAGTTCATCGATCGTAAGGCTGCCGACTTCAACCTCAACGACTCTGAGATGAAGCTCATCCAGCAGGTGTGCGATGTCTATCACAAGGCTGGTAAGCAGGTGGTGGTGCTGTTGAATATCGGCGGTGTCATCGAGACCGTTTCCTGGAAGGATCTGCCCGATGCCATCCTCTGCGCTTGGCAGGCCGGTCAGGAAGGCGGCAACAGCGTCGTTGACGTGCTCAGCGGCAAGCAGTCGCCCTCTGGTAAGTTCACCATGACATGGCCTGTGAAGTTCACCGACGCCTACAGCTCGAAGAACTTCCCCATCGATGAGGATCCGAAGATCGACATGCTGAACCAGGGTCAGAAGGGCAACGTGAAGAACGTCGATTATACCGACTACGAGGAGGATGTCTATGTGGGCTATCGTTACTTCGATTCGTTCGAGGTGCCCGTGAGCTATCCCTTCGGTTTCGGTCTGAGCTATACCACCTTTGAGTACAGCGATGCGAAGATTGCTGAGAAGGGCGATGCCTACGAGGTGAGCGTCACCGTTAAGAATACCGGCGCTCACGAGGGTAAGGAGGTCGTTGAGCTTTACATCTCCGCACCTGGGGCTGCCAAGGCTGCGATTAAGCAAGAGAAGAGCGATGCTGGCATCGGCTCTTCCGAGCGTGAGCAGGCTCGACCGGAATTTATTCCGGTCAACAAGCCTGCCAAGGAGTTGAAGGCCTACGCCAAGACCAAGCAGTTGAAGCCCGGTGAGAGTGAGACGCTGAAGCTGACCGTGAAGGCAGAAGACCTCGCTTCGTTCGATGAGGCTGCCTCTGCATGGGTGGTCGCCGAGGGCGAATACAAGTTCCTGGTAGGTGCTTCGTCACAGGACATCAAGGCCGAGCTCACCGCCAATGCCAAAGCCCGCACCGAGAAGGCCCACGACGTTCTCAAGCCTCAGGCTCCGATGAATCTGTTGAAGCGGTAATCGGTTCGACGTGAACAGCAACGTGTGTTTCGGCACCGTAATGACGCCTCAGGAGTTCCTCGACTTCTGAGGCTTTTTCGTGGGCCTCGCGCAAGGTGATGTCGCCATCCACCAGGATATGCAGTTCGATGGCATAGTGATTACCGATGCGACGGGTACACAAGGCGTGTGGCTGGGCGATATCCGGTACGGAGGCTGCCAATCGCAGGATCTCGTCCTCCACCTCGTCAGGCAACGACTGCTCCATCAGGTCGCCGATGCCATTACGCAAGAGTTCGATGGAAACTTTCACGATAAACAAGCCCACGATGACAGATGCCACAGGATCAAGGACCGTCCATCGCTGACCCAGGAAAATAGCACCGCCGATGCCGACAGTCGTACCAAGTGAGGAGAGGGCATCGCTACGGTGATGCCAGGCATTGGCCTCCACCGCCTGGGAGTTCAGTTTTCGGGCCTCCACCATGGAATAGCGATAAACCGCCTCCTTCAGCACCACCGACAGCAGTGCGGCCCATAGTGCCAATGTGCCAGGAGCCTCCAACTGAACACCACCCAGCCATGCGGCAATCTTCATCACACCGCTATACACGATGCCTATCGCCACGGCGAGCAACGCCATGCCAATGATGGTCATCGCCAAGGTTTCGTACTTCCCGTGTCCATAGTCGTGCGACTTATCCTTAGGCTTGCCACTGATGCGCACGAACACAAGCACGACGATGTCCGTCACGAAATCGCTGAGCGAGTGGACGGCATCGGCCACCATCGCGGCACTATGGCCGAGAATGCCCGCCACGAACTTGAAGATGAGCAGCACCACATTCACCGCGCCACCCACCAAGGTCACCTTATAGATTTGTCTTTCCCTATTCATTCTGCATGATGAGTTTTGTACTTTTACGTATTTCCAAACGGGCCTTGACCACCATCCGCTTCACGCGGTCATCGCCATTCATCTGGTCTTGTAGCAGTTTGAAGGTCTTAATGCCTATTTCCTTGAGGTTCTGTTTCACAAACGTCATACGTGGGGTTGACACATCCGATATCCAGTCGCTCATATAGCCAATGATTGCCACATCCTCAGGGATGCGCAACCCCTGGCTGATGATGGCCTGGAAGGCAGAAACAGCCAAGAGGCCATGAGATGCAAGGATAGCATCAGGCGGGTTGGGCAGACTCAGCAACTCTATGGTATCCGATAAGCCTGAGTTAAAGCTGGAGTGATGACACTTCACCAGTTCCTTCCTGATAGGGATGCCCCGTTCCCTGAGGGCTTCCAGGTAGCCGTGCTTACGTTCTGAAGCCTGCTTCATCCGGTTCGAGCCTCCTAAGAAAGCAATACGTCTGGCACCTCCGTCTATCAGATGGTGAGTGGCCTCGCGGGCAGAGTCTGCATCGTTGATGGCTACCGACGAGATGTCGATATCAGCGGGTCTGTCAAACAAGACGATCGGGATGTGTTGCTCCTTCACCCGCATCAGGTGGCTGTAGTCTGTCGTCTCCTGAGAAAGGCAGATGGCGATACCGTCCACATGCATATTTATCAGATGCTCCACGCACTCCACCTCGTCCTCATAGTTGTCGTTCGAGTCGGTGATAATACACATATACCCTATCTTCTTGGCCTCTTCCTCTATCCGCTTGAAAATATGGGCATACATGTTAAACGACAAGTCGGGCACCACGATACCGATGGTACGCGTGGTGTCGTAGCGCAGACTGGCAGCAAAGGGATTCGGGCGATAGCCATGGTCTTCGGCCAGACTCATTATCTTCTGCCGAAGATCCTCTCCCACGCCCTCGATACCTCTAAGTGCGCGAGAGACGGTGGATACGTTTACACCAAGTATTCTTGCTATATCCCGCTGGGAAATTCTTTTCATGTGTCAACTGTTAAAAAGCCAATATAAAATCCACCGACTTTCACAAGCAGGTGGATGAGAGTTTTTTATGCAATATATTTTTTGTGTTGCTTAAGTACTGCAAAGATAGGCATTTTGCTGCATACCATCAATGCTTTTCCCCAAAAACAACACCGCAAAGCGTTGCGTTATTGCTCATCATCCATCGGATAGTGTACGCCCCATTTCTTGCGCAAACCGTCCATCAGTTCCATCATGTAGAGTGTTTCCACGTGGGGCATCTCCACAGGCTCCAACCGTCCTTCCATCAGGGCTTTCCTGCAAGCCAGGAACTGATATTCGTAACCGGTGATCTGCTGGGGCACACGGATGGTTTCCATATACGTGCGGTCAGGACCGTTCACCGTAATCTGTTGCGGATTATTGATGTTGTCGATAATCAGGTTACCCTCCGTACCGGCTATCACACCGATGTTATCACCCACGCAGGCTGCACTCGATTGCAGGTTGCACAGCATCCCGTCGGCCAGCACCAGACTGATGGCATTGGTCAGATCCATGCCCGTCTTGCTCTTCACGCACTGGCTCTCCATGCTCACAATGTCTGCCGGGAAAAACATCCTCACGAAGTTCAGGGCATACACCCCCAAGTCGAGCAGAGCCCCTCCGCAGAGGTCAGCCCTCATAATGCGGGGCTTGTCGCCCATCGAGTAGCCCAGGGTTGCCGTGAGCAGTCTTGGTGTACCAATGCGGCCCTTATTAATAAGGTCGCGTACCATATCTACTACAGGCTGATAGCGTGTCCAGATGGCTTCAGCCAGGAACACCTTGCGCTCATGAGCCAACTCCACGATAGCCTTCGCCTGACGATGGTTGGCCATAAAGGCCTTCTCCACCAGACAAGGCTTATCTGCCATCAGGGCCTCCCGCGTCACGTCATAGTGGTGAGAGTGGGGCGTGCCCACGTAAATCAGATCTACGTCAGGATCACTGATCAGTTCTGCATACGAACCGTATGCCTTCCCGATGTTCCATTGTTTTGCAAATGCCTCTGCCTTCCCTGACTGGCGCGAGCCCACAGCATAGGCTTCACACTCCTGGAGACCATTGAGTGTGATGGCAGCCTTCTCGGCAATCCATCCCGTACCGACAATGCCGACACGTAACTTTCCGTCTATTTTCATAGTGTAATATTTAAATATCATCTATTTGATGCAATAATCTGCCAAAAGTATAATCCGATTAACAATAATTATGAACAAATAATTCTCTCATTTTGCATCAGAATTCAAAAATAAATCGTAAATTTGCAACGACTAACAAAAAACGTAAAAATGAAAAAGACTATCATGACTCTCGCCCTCGCAGCTGTCTGCTGCGTTGGCGCTTCGGCACAGGAGAAGCTCTTCAACAGTGCCAGTGTTCAGTCTCCCGTCGTCAACAAGGACGGCACAGTGACATTCAACCTGTATGCCCCCAAGGCCGTCAAGGTCGAGGTGACAGGCGACTTCCTGCCTACGCAGCCCATCGAGGTAGAAGGCTACGGCACGTATGATGCGCCTGGTGTGGCTCAGTTGAAGGAAGGCAAGAACGGTGTATGGAGCTATACCACCGACAAACTGGCTCCTGAGATGTACAGCTATACCTTCAACATCGACGGTATGACGGGTGTGAAGGATCCTGCCAACATCTATGTGAACCGTGACATCGTGTCGTTCACCAACATCTTCATCGTCAGCAATGAGAAGGGTGACAAGGGTGACCTGTACCGCGTGAACGAGGTTCCTCACGGAAACTTGTCAAAGGTATGGTACAACAGCCCCACGCTGAAGATGCAGCGTCGTATGACCGTCTATACGCCTGCCGGCTATGACAAGGGTGGCAAGTATCCCGTATTGTACCTGTTGCATGGTGCCGGTGGTGATGAGAATGCCTGGAGTGAGCTTGGCCGTGCTGCCCAGATCCTCGACAACCTGATTGCCACAGGTAAGGCCAAGCCCATGATCGTGGTGATGCCGAATGGCAACCCCAACTGTCAGGCTGCCCCTGGTGAGTGGTCGTTTGGTATGTACACGCCCGGCTTCCGCGATAGCGGTACTGGTCCTACGACTCCCGCCGTGGCTTCCATCCCAGAGAGTTTCATGGACATTGTGAACTACGTGGATGCCAACTACCGCACCATCAAGAGCCGTGCCGGACGTGCCGTCTGCGGTCTGTCGATGGGTGGTGGCCACACCTTCCATATCAGCCTTCTCTATCCCTCGACATTCGACTATTACGGCCTCTTCTCTGCAGGCCTGCACTTAGCCAATGGGGGATACCAGGATTCGTTTGCTGACCAGATCAAGGCCAATCCCGACTTTGCCAAGCAGTCGGCCAAGCTGTTCGGCAGCAAACCCAAGCTCTACTGGATGGGCATGGGTAAGACCGACTTCCTCTATCAGAGCACGGTTGATCTGCGTAACTACTGGGATTCGAAGGGTTACAAATACGAGTACGTGGAGACCGACGGTGGTCACATCTGGCGCAACTGGCGCATCTACCTGACGATGTTCGCCCAGAAGATCTTCAAGTAAATGATAATCCCCGGCGACTTGCCGGGGATTATCATTAGTCGTGCAGGATCAGTGCTGACTGCGGATCTACGACGGCCTTGACGCCTTGGAGGGTGCCGAGGCCTTTTTCGTTGATGACCCCATCGCAGCAGACGACGGTATAGTTGCCCTTAGGAATCGTCACCTCTGTTTCGGCCCTCTTGGGATTGAGGATCACGATGATGTTGCGCCAGTCGTCGCGCCCGGCATAGTTCTTCAGGCGGAAGGCCACGACACCATCAGGAGCCTCGAGGAACTCCAGATGCTTACGAACGAGATCGGCAGAGCCCAGACGGAAAGCAGGATGGTTCTTGCGCAGTGTGATCAGATTCTGATAGTACGCAAAGACCTGCGGATATTTCGTCTTGTTCGACCAGTCGAGGTGATTGATGCTGTCGGGTGACTCGAAGCTGTTGTGGACACCGAGTTTGGTGCGCAGCAGTTCCTCACCGCTGAGCATGAAAGGCACACCCTGCGAGGTGAATACTGCGGTCTGTGCCAGCAAGTCGAGACGAATCAGCTCTTCTTCGCTGAGTTTAGGGATACTGGCCTTCAGACGGTCGACGAGGCACATATCGTCGTGGCAACTCACGTACGACATCATCTGTGTAGGCTCCACAGCCCAAGGCTCCTTCGAGTAATTCACCTTCTTCATATTGACCTGCGGATGTCCGATGGCACCAACGATGCCGAACTTCAGGCTTTCAACTTCAACATCGCCAGGGAACTGCCCGGGCTTGTTAGTATTCAAACGGCCAAGCCATCCGGAAACGGTATCGTCGGAGAAGGGGCCGCGAAGGGCATCGCGGATCTCGTCGGAGAAAGCGGCGATGCGTGGCATCTGCGGGATGTTGGCCTTCATACCCAACTGTTCGTTGGGCAGTGCACAGGCACCGGCGCTCCAGCCCTCGCCATATATAAATATGGTGGGATCGATCTCGTCGACAGCCTTGCGGATGGCGTTCATCGTCTCGATGTCATGACAGCCCATCAGGTCGAAGCGGAAGCCGTCGATGTGGTACTCGTTGATCCAATATTTCACCGACTCTATCATGAACTGTCGCATCATCGGCTGCTCCGAAGCAGTCTCATTACCACAGCCAGAACCGTTGGAGAAGGAGCCTCCCTCAATCCCTCCAAGAGGGGGAAGAGTGGATCCGTTCTCCATCCCTTTGGGAGGGTTGGGGTGGGCTTTTCTATAATAATAGTCAGGGTATGTGCGCTGGAAGTTGGAATGCTCGATGTCGTAGGTGTGGTTATAGACCACGTCGAGAATGACGCGGATACCTGCATCGTGGAGGGCCTTCACCATCTGCTTGAACTCACGGATACGGTACTGGGGATCGTATGGATTCGTGGAGTAGCTGCCCTCAGGCACATTATAGTTCAAGGGATCATACCCCCAGTTGTATTGCGGAGAGAAATCGGGACGTGCAGGAATCACACCCTTGGGCAGCGTCTCGTAGGCATACTCGTAGTAGAGGTCTGGGTCGATACGCGTCTCATCCACCGAACCGTAGTCGTAGCTGGGCAGGATATGGATGGCATTCACCCCCAGCTGTTTCAGGTGGTTGATGGCCCATGGCTCAGTGAGCGCCAGGAACTTGCCAGGATACTTGGCATCCTCGCGGGCGATGGAGAAGTCGCGGTGGTGCATCTCATAGACAACCAGGTCGGCGGGCGACTTCACCACAGGTCGCTGGTCGCAGCACCAATGCTCTGGATCGGTCTTCGCCATGTCAATGATGGCACCGCGTTTGCCGTTGGCACCGACAGCCTTGGCAAAGACACCCGGACACTCTCCCTGACCCATATCGAAGGTATAGAACCTGCCCATCAGGTCGCCTTTGACCGTTGCCTGCCAGTAGCCCTGACTCTTCACATAATTCATCTTCTCTGTCTTCAGGGCCTTGCCGCCAAGTCCCCTCTGATAGATACGCACCTTAATGCTCTTGGCCGTTGCGGGGGCAAAGAGTTTGAACGTCGTTGTCTCCAGCGTGTAGGTCACCTCGTCGAAACGGAAGTCCTGGGCATTAATCGTTGTCACTGTCATCATTAACAATAGCATTTGTAATAATAATCTTCTCATCATTATGTCGTTTTGGGTTATTTACGGTGCAAAAATACAAAAAAAAGTGAAAAGTGAAGAGTGAAAAGTGAAAAATTTGTATCTTTGCACGTGCAAACGTTGGAATAATGATACGACTACTGCTGACAATGCTCTTTTGGTGTGCCGCCTTGACTGTTTCCGCACAGGGAACGGACTTGGAATCGCTTTGCAAGAAAATCGACGAGACCATCGCCGAGTCACCGCGTTACGTGGCCCAGCGGGAGGCAGCCATCACGACAGCCCGCCATGCCTTTGAGCTGTCCTCTGGTCGACAGAAATATGATGACGGCTATCGGCTCTATGAGCTCTACCGACCGTTTGTGAGCGACTCAGCCATCTATTTCCTCCGCCAGTGCATCGCCTTGGCCGAAGAGCTGAGCGACAAAGCCGCCTCCGTGCGTTGTCGGTCGCAGTTGGCCATCCGTTGCACGAATATCGGCATGTATGACGAGGCACTGAATATCCTGGACTCCATCCGTCCATCGGAAGTGGGGAAAGAGGTGCTGGGTGTCTATTATGAAGCATACAATAATGTATATAGTGAACTGAGCTACTATACGCGGCTCGACGATATGCGCCAGACCTATCTCGACAAAGCCTATCATTATGAACAGCTGATGGAGGAGAACCTGCCTGAGACCTACGAGACCTGTCTGCTGCGTCGGGAACAGCGGGCACAGGGAGAAGGCGACCTCAAGACATCGATGGCCATCAACGACGAATGGCTCAAGACCGTGGAACCAGGCTCCCACCCCTACGCCCTGACAGCCCTCTACCGCTATATCGAATACAAACTGTTAGGCGACTCGGCACAAATGATGTTCTGGCTGACGGAATCGGTGCTTGCCGATATACGCAATGCTGCCATGGACCAGGGATCGATGTGGGAACTCGCCAATGAGCTGATGCTGCAAGGCGACCTGGAGCGCGCCTCCCACTACATCAGCTATACCAGCGACTGCGCCAACCGCTACGGTTCACGCCAGCGCAACTGGCAGATTGCCCCGTTGCTGACACATATTGCCAAGGACTACAAGGCCCAGAGTGAGCGCACCACCCACCAGCTATGGATGACGCTCGCCGCCATCAGCGTCCTCGCCCTGCTGCTATTAGGAGCGCTCTTCTTCGTCCACCACCGTAACCAGCAGTTGGATACAGCCCGTAAAGCCCTGTCGGACTCCAACTCCCAATTATCAATTGTCAATTCCCAATTGTCACTTCAAAAAGACGAACTCGCCGCATTGAATGGTCAATTGTCAATGGTCAATGGTCAATTAACCGAGAGCAACCGCGTGAAGGAGGAATACATCGGCCGTTTTATGAGTCTCTGTGCCCAGTATATCGACAAGCTCGACAACTACCGTAAGATGGTGAACAAGAAGATGAAGAACAAGGAACTTGACGAGCTGTTCCAGATGTCGAAGTCGACGGAACTGAAGGAGAAGGAGTTAGAGGAGCTTTACGACAACTTCGACACCGTGTTCCTGCATCTCTTCCCCAACTTCATCGACGACTTCAACGCCCTGTTGCAGCCTGAGATGCAGATCCACCCCAAGGAAGAGAACCGGCTGACCACCGACATCCGCATCTTCGCCCTGATCCGTCTGGGCTTTGAGGACTCTTCGAAAATTGCCGAGTTCCTGCACTACTCCGTGAACACCATCTACAACTACCGTGCCCGCATCAAAAACGGTGCTTTGGGCAACCGCGAACAGTTCGAACAGAGAGTGAAAAGGCTATAAATGTATCTTTTACACCTCTATATTTCGTCCACTCTTTTTTAGGAGTGCCTGAAACGTAAAATACTGACTAACAGAAAGATGACTTTTTGACACCACCAGAATCATCCACTTTTTCCGCCCACCACCGCGAGGCGTATTCTTTTTTTTCATAATTTTGCACCGTCGAAACTAACAAACGACAATTTAAACTCATTATATTAACAATTAACTAACAAAGTATGAAAAAAAGCAGGTATCTATTGTTGTTATTGGCACTGATGGTGTCAATGGCTACTAACGCCCAGGGCATCCTGGGAACTGTGACAGACGAACAAGGGGAGCCCGTCATCGGTGCTTCCGTCGTCGAGAAAGGTAATCCTCAGAACGGCACCATCACCGACTTTGACGGAAATTTCAACATCAAAGTGAGCGAGGGTACACCTATTATTATTAGTTATATCGGGTACGTCACCCAGGAGTTGAGGGCCAATAGCGGCATGAAGGTCGTGCTGCGGGAAGATGCCCAGACGCTTCAGGATGTCGTGGTCATCGGTTACGGTACGCAGAAAAAGAGCGTGGTCACCGCCTCCATCGCGAAGGTGAGTGCCGACGATCTCGAAGGTACGGCTCCTGTCCGTATGGACAATGCCCTGAAGGGCTTGGCAGCCGGTGTGAACGTCACCTCCTCATCAGGTCAGCCTGGTGCTGCCTCACGCATCCGTGTACGTGGTATCGGTTCGGTCAACGACAGCAATCCCCTTTATATCGTCGATGGTATGCCGATTGAGGGAGGTCTCGACTACATCAACCCCAGCGACATCGAGAGTATTGAGGTGCTGAAGGACGCTGCTTCTGGTGCCATCTACGGAGCCCGCGCTGCCAACGGTGTCATCCTCGTCACCACGAAGAAGGGTAAGTTAGGTAGAGTGACCGTGAACTATAACTTCTCACAGGGTTGGCAGACGGCCTGGAAGCACCGCGATGTGCTCGATGCGACAGGCTATATGGTCATGCAGAACGAGGGTCTGGTGAATGCCGGACAGGCTCCACGCTATGCTGATCCCTACAACGTGACCACCAATACCGACTGGCAGGATCTGCTCTTCAACGACAATGCTCCCGTGCAGAACCACGAGCTGACGCTGAGCGGTGCCACAGAGAAGGTCAATTACTACTTCTCACTCGGCTACTACGACCAGGAAGGTATCGTAGGCGGTAACTACGGCCACTCCAACTACCAGCGTCTGACGCTGCGTGGCAATTTCAACGTCAACGTGTTCGACGTGACGAAGGAGCGCAACTGGCTCAACAAGCTCGATGTGGCCATCAACCTCTCTTACGCCCGTGTAAAGTCAGCTGGTGTCGATCCCAACTCACAGTGGGGTAACGAAATTGGCTCTGCCCTCGCACTGCCGCCAGTGATTGAGCCCTACGCCACCGGACAGGCTGCAAAGGATCAGATTGACTATTACTCTTCCACTTATCCTGATGAGTATGTACCCATGTACGACAAGAACGGCGAGCTGCTGAACATCCCAGGCGCAGGCTTCAACGAGATGGCCAACCCGCTGGCATCGTTCCAACTGCCCGTAGCCGACAACTGGAGCCACAAGTTCGTGACCAACTTCTCGGCCACCCTCGGCATCTGGGACGGTCTGAAGTACCGTGTCAGCTACAGCACCGACATGTCGTTCTGGGGCAATCAGAACCATGCTGTTCCTTACTGGATTTCTCCCACCAAGCACCGCAACTATTCTTCTGCCTCGATGGAGAGTGACCGCGGTACAGTCTGGCAGTTGGAGAATGTGCTGATGTACGACAAGACCTTTGGCAAGCACACCGTGAACGCTGTGCTGGGACAGAGTGCCTTCGAGAACTCCGGCTGGACACTCGGTGCCTCGCGCAACAACCTGAAGGACTATGACAAGCCTTGGATCAACGCCGCTACCGGTCTTGCAGCTGCCGGCGACCGCGACGGATGGGGCGGCCCTGGTGTGAAGCACACCATGTCATCCCTCTTCGCCCGTCTGAGCTATAACTTCGATGAGCGCTATATGGTACAGGCCACCGTACGTCGTGACGGTTCCAGCCGCTTCGGTACGAACAACAAATACGGTACGTTCCCCTCTTTCTCACTCGGATGGAACGTGATGAACGAACAGTTCATGAAGAACACCAACGACTGGCTGAACAACCTGAAGGTCCGCTTCAGCTGGGGTAAGAACGGTAACGACAATATCGGTGACTTCCGCTACACCGTGCTCACACAGGGCGGTAACAACTACGGCTTCGGCATGGCCGGAGGTGAGAAGGAAGTGAACAGCTCGAAAGCCAGCGGACTCTCCAACCCCGACCTGAAATGGGAGGAGTCAGAGCAGTACGACTTCGGCGTGGACTTCGGCTTCCTGAACAACAAGCTGACCTTTACCTTCGACTGGTTCAAGAAGAAGACCAACGGTATGCTGAAGGATATGAACATCCCGTCGTACGTCGGTGAATCAAAGCCCATCGGTAACGTCGGTGACATGGAGAACACGGGTATCGAGTTCGAACTCGGCTACAAGTTCAACATCTCTGATGCGAAGTTCCAGGTCAAGGCCAACGCTTCCTACCTGAAGAACAAGCTGATCCGACTGGGCAATGCTGCCGGTTTCGACACCTACGACAATGTCTCGAACCTCGGCAACGTCTCACGAGCAGAGGCAGGAGAGCCCTTCACCTACTTCTGGGGCTACAAGACCGCCGGCATTTTCCAGAACTGGGAAGAGGTGAACGCCTATACCAAGGACGGCAACCTGATCCAGCCTGACGCACGTCCCGGCTATGTCCGCTTCGTGGATATGAACGACGACGGTGTCATCGACGATGCTGACCGTACGAAGATCGGTAAGGGCACACCCGACTGGACCTTCGGTGCCACCTTCAATGCCGCCTGGAAAGGCTTCGACTTCATGATGTTCTGGCAGGGCACCTACGGCAACGACATCTTCGACGCTACCCGTCGTCTCGACCTGCCCGCCATCAACCTTCCTTCTTGGTCCCTCGGACGCTGGACGGGTGAAGGCACATCCGACAAGTATCCTATCTATATTCAGGGCGACGCCACCAACTGGCAGGCTTCCGACCTGTATGTCCACGACGGCAGCTATGTGCGCCTAAAGAACATCGAGCTGGGCTACACCATCCCCGAGTTCATCACCAAGCGTGCATTCATCAGCCGCCTGCGACTCTATGTGGCAGCAGAGAACCTGCTGACCTTTACCAAGTACTGGGGCTTCGATCCTGAAATCTCTTCCGGTTCAGACAAATCGAATGGCATCGACTTCGGTGTCTATCCGCAGCCTCGCACTCTCCGTGTAGGATTTAACCTCACGTTCTAATTGAAAATTGATAATTGATAATTGATAATTGAAAATTGAAGATTATGAATACCAAGAAATATAATAAGGTCATAGCAAGAGTATTCTACTTACTCCTTACTCCTTCTCTCCTTACTACTATTTTCACATCCTGTAAGGACGATTTCCTGGAGGTGACCAGTCCTACCGACACTTTCATCGAGGAATACTATACCACTAAGACATCGCTCGACGAGGCTCTGGTGGCCGCATACGCACCCTTGCACTGGTACGACTACGGTTCTACCTGGCAGTACAATGCCCTGAACTTCATCTCTGAGTTCATGAGTGACGACATGTATCCCAACGGCAGCAGTAATACGGACCAACCAATGCTGCAGCTGATGTTCAACTACAGCTGCACCCCCGTGGTCTGTCTGACCGGTGTGTGGAGCGACAGCTTCTCTGGTGTAAAGCGCAGCAACGACGTGCTGACATATTGCGACTGGGTAGAAAAAGCTGGCAACATCACCGCTGCCCAGCGTGCAGACTACGAGGCCCAGGCCCGTCTGCTCCGCGTGTTCTACTACCTCCAGCTCTGGAAGTTCTATGGCAACGTGCCCTGCTACTTCGAGAACCTGGCTGCTCCCTATATCTCAGAACAGCTGACGGCTGATCAGGTCTATGACAAGGTGATTACCGAACTGGAGGACATCATCGGGACAGGCGCCTTGAAGGACGACTACCCCGCAGAGGAGAAGGGTCACGTCACCAGGCCGCTGGCCTATATGATCTATGCAGAGATGGTGATGATCCAGAACGACAACAACCGCTATGCCAAGGCCCTCAGCTATATGAAGGAGCTCATCAGCAGCGGCCGATACCAGCTGACAGCCGACTACAAGGCTATCTGGGACGAGAGCGGAGAGTGGAATGCCGAGTCGATCTGGGAGATCAACTACTTCGACGACAACTCCGTACGTGGCTGGGGTAACCAGCTCGCTGCCGGCGGTTGTGTATTCCCGCGCCTCCACGGTCCGCGCAGCTTCAAGGCCAATGCTGGCGATCCTTACGAGGATGTCGATGCAGGCTGGGGCTTCAGTGCCATTCCCCTGCACTCTGTGGCCAGCTTCGAGGAGGGTGACATCCGTAAGGAGTTCTCCTGCTTCGACCTCAACGCCCACGGAACTTCCGACGACCCGGGTTGGATGAATACCGGCTACTGCCTCTATAAGTATATGTGCCGCAAGGGCAACAACAAGGACCAGAAGGCTGATGCCGACCTGGGCTTCAACAACAACCTGCGCGTCTATCGTTATGCCGAGACCTTGCTCAATGCCGCAGAGCTCCTGCTGAAGACGAACGGAAGTATCAGCGAAGCCGCAGGCTATGTCAATGAGGTTCGTGCCCGTGCTGGTCTGGTTGCTGTCAATGGTGTTGATGAGGATATCATCCTCAACGAGCGCCGCCACGAGTTCATGGGTGAGGGCAAACGCTACTTCGACCTCGTCCGTACCGGCCGTGCTGCCTCTGTGCTGACACCTGCCAACGACGGCGGTGGCTTCCGTACCAAGAGCTGGTCTGAGGCCGTGCGCTATCTGCCCATCCCACAGGACAACATCGACGCTGCCCAGGGTACTCTCAAGCAGAATGGAAACTATTAGACAATTGATAATTGATAATTGAAAATTGAAAATTATGAAAACAAATAGATATAATAAGGTTATGGCAGGAGTATTCTACTTACTCCTTACTCCTACTCTCCTTACTCCTTTATTCACTTCTTGCTCTCCTGAGAAGTTCGACGGCCCCGACCAGAATGGCATCCCATCCATTTCCGGCAAGGACATACAGGTCAGTGTCGACCAGGCCGTCAATCAGGCTACATTCACCGTCAGTGGCATGGAAAAAGGCACCTACCCCATCTGGGTCATCGACGGCAAGAGCTACTCAACACTCGACCCCGGCTCGTATGCAAATGCAAAGGCCGGTACACACGACATCGAGCTGCGCCTCGGCAACAGGAACGGCTTCAGTCAGGGCAGTATCAGCAAAAGCTTCAAGTTCGACAACTCCATCGTGGACTTCTCGGCTTACGTCAACCGCATTGCCCGTACCTGGCGTATCAACTACGCCGAGGCTGGACACATGGGTTGTGGTGAGCCCGGCACCGACGGCAGCAACTGGTGGAGTGCAGGCCCTGGCGACAAGGCCGACTGGGGTGTCTATGACGACCGCCTCACCTTCACAGCCGACGGCGCCTATACCTACGACCCGGGTGATGGCGGCACGGTATATGTGAACACGGGCGCCAGCATCTTCGCTGAGTATAACACCAACGACGGTCAGGACTTCATGGCCCCTGTGGAGACCCAGAACACGACCTATAAATTCGACGTCGAGGGCGAAAAGATCCTGCTGAAACTGCCTGCCCAGACACTCTTCCCCTATCTGTCGAGCGACGACCAGTACAACAACCCCGTCTTCACCGTATCGAAACTCAACAACTCCGAGATGGTACTGCTCTACGAGGGCAACGGCATCACCTGGCGCTTCGTGTTCACCAGCAAGGAAGACACCGACGCTCCGTTTACGGGCTTCAAGGCCAAGAGCGACTTCAACATGTGGCGGGACATCACACCCGAGATGTCATTCTATTATAATCCTGATCCGGGTTGGGGCAATGAGCAGACTACACTCTTCGCATCACTCTTCGAGGGAGGTAACAACGACTATCATGTCACCATCCCGCAGGAATGCTTCTCTGAGTGGCAGGCACAGGTGCACTTCCATACCGGTCTGACCACCTCTGCTGCCAACCACTACGACTTCTCGGTTGTCCTGAGCACAGACCGCGACATTGACGGCGTGGTAGTCAAGCTGACCAACGAGGACGACACAGAGGCCATCATCGACGAGCACCAGATCAACCTGAAGGCTGGCGACGACTATGTCTTCTGGAAGAGCGACATTGAAGGCAAGGATCTCACGCCTGTGAAACTGGTGTTCGACTTCGGTCATGCCACGGGTGAGACGCATGTAGACATCAAGAACATCGTACTGAAAAACCATGCTGATGACGACGGCACCGTGCTGCCCGATCCTAATGGCAATGGCAATGGCGGCGAAGAGGCCAAGGCCGACTGGGATGCTACTTCCGGTGCCAACCTCTGGAAGGCCGTTGAGGAGGGAAGTGCCTTCATCAGCGTAACCCCGTGGTTTGCCGATGGCAGTTGGACAAAGATCGGCGATCCCGCATGGACTCATAAGGATGGCGTATGGTCACTGACCATCCCTGAGGGCATGGGCGGCAGCCAGTGGCAGGGACAGTTCCCCATCAACACCACGCTGACAGCCAGCATGAGCAAGAAGTACAACTTCTACCTCGTCCTTGAGTCCGATCAGGATCTGTCTGGTGTCACCATCAAACTGACGGAAACCGATGATGCCGACGGCACCAAGCACGACGACAACTTCTTCTTCGCAGACCGCCACGATGTCAAGGCCGACGTGCCGTTCGTCTATAAGGCTGAGGGTGTTGCCCTGCCCAAGAACGATGCTCACGCCCTGTCGCTCTTCTTCGACTTCGGCGGCTCTCCCATCGGTGCCAATGTCAAGATCAGCAAGATCTATTTCGAAGAGGCTGTGTCGATGGACTACGACGATGCCGACAACCTGTGGAAGGCTGTTGACGACGGTTCGAAGTTAGACTCCTACTTCTATTATATGGCTGACAAGAGCTGGAGTCCCATCTCCTATACCGATGTAAGCCACAGTGGCAATGCTTACGAACTGGTTCTTCCTGAGGGTCTTGGCGATAGCCAGTGGCAGGGACAGTTTGCCATCTGTACCAAGTTGACGGCCAGCGCTGCCAAGCAGTACAACTTCCAACTGGTCATGGAGACCGATCAGGACTGTCCGCAGGTAACTATCAAGTTGACGGACTCAGGCGACACCAATTTCTTCTGTGAGGGACGTCATGACATCCCCGCTGGTGAGCCGTTCGTCTTCACCCTGAAGGGTGCCACCCTGAAGGAAGGCACCGATGCTTCAGCCATCCGCCTGTTCTTCGACTTCGGAGGCTCTCCCGCTGGTGCTCATGTGAAGATCAGTAAGATTGTGTTTAAAGAGGCTCAGTAATTAATGAAACGATTCATGCTTAATACTTTTCTGTTCTCTCTCGCCGTGGCCCTCTGGGGCTGCGGTGGGGGTGAGGACGACCCGAAACCGGCGGAAGTCACCATCAATGTCTCACCCGACGTCATCAATGCCCCAGCCGAAGGTGGCACCTATACAGTCAGCGTCACCACCACGGGCAAGGAGTGGGGAGCGGCCATGGGCGAGGATTTCTTTACGGTGAAGACACAGAATACGGCAGCCCAGACGGGTACGCTGACCATCACGGTTCCTGCTAATCCTGTGGCCGAGGCCCGCTCTGGTGCTGTCACGGTGATGTCGGGCTCTGCCCGCAAGACCGTCACCGTCGTTCAGGCAGCAGCCGAGAAGGCAGCCTACTATGCACCCGAAGGCTACCGGCTGGTGTGGCAGGACGAGTTCAACGAAGGCACCGAACTGAATAGTGCCGACTGGACCCACGAGGTGCAGGGCAGCGGATGGGTGAACCATGAGTTGCAGAACTACGTGAATCATACGACCCCGAAGGGCCGTTACGTCACGGAGATCAGTGGTGGCAAGCTCCAGATCCATTGCTTCAAGGAAGACGGCAAGATCTACTCCGGTCGTGTCTATGCGAAAGTAAGGAGCGGCTGGACCTACGGCTACATCGAGGCCAGCATCAAGCTGCCGAAGGGCAAGGGCACATGGCCTGCCTTCTGGATGATGCCCGTCAACTTCAGGTCGTGGCCTGCCGATGGCGAGATCGACATTATGGAAGAGGTGGGTTACCACCCCGACTATGTCTCTTCGAGCCTCCACGCCACCGCCCACGTTCACAGCAATGGAACGCAGGTGACGCACGAGATGTACTGCAAGGGTGCCGAGGGCGAGTTCCATACCTACGCCATCGAGTGGACTGCCCAGAACATCACCACCTTCGTCGACGGCAAGAAGCAGCTCTCCTACGACAATCGCGGCCTGGGCAAGGACGACTGGCCTTACAACGCCCCCTTCTACATCATCTTCAATCTCGCCTGGGGCGGTGATTGGGGTGGCTCGCAGGGTGTCGATGAAAATGCCCTTCCCGTGACGATGGAGGTTGACTATGTCCGCGTCTTCCAGAAATGAAAAGATCAGTATTCTACATAGTATGGTTAATAGTAGTTGAAGTGACGGGGCACGCTCAGTCATATACCCAAAAGACTGACGTGCCCACAGTCTACATCGAGACCGAGGACCGTCGGTCTATAACCAGCAAGGAAGACTACATCAAGTGCAGCTTCATCTATGTAGATGGCGATCAGACCACGCGATATGACAACACCCAGATTCGCGGGCGCGGTAACTCCTCGTGGTGGAGCTGTAACAAAAAGTCCTACCGCGTGAAGTTCGAGAAGAAGCAGCGACTCTTGGGCGACGGTTTTGCGAACGCCAGGAGCTGGACCCTGTTGGCCAACCACGGCGACAAGACGATGATCCGGAATGCCCTGACCTACGACCTGGGCCGCTTCATGGGAATGAAATTCTGTCCTGCGGCCAGGTTCATCGACCTCTATATGAACGGCAGCTACTCCGGCACCTATCAGATCAGCGACCAGGTGCAGGTGCATAAGAAGCGCGTGGAGGTCGGTGAGGACAACGGCTGGCTGTTGGAGGTGGTCAATGAGAACTCCAAGGAGGAACCCCTCATCACCTCCACCCGCTACGGTATCATGTACGGCATCAAGAATCCCGAACACGAAAGCCTCACCGTCAACAGGCGCATCGCCATCGGACAGTGGATCCAGCATTTCGAGGAGGCCGTGGCCTCCGACGACTTCTGTGACCCCACGAAGGGCTACCGTGCCTATATCGACGAGGAAGACCTCATCAACTGGTATGTCGGAGCGGAACTGACCGGCAACATCGATGCCCTCTATAGTATCTATATGTATAAGGACGGCGACGATGACAAAATGCACTTCGGGCCCCTCTGGGATCTCGACTTAGGCTACGACAACAGCTCCGAGCGCAGCCTGCTCCGCAACATGGAAGCCTACCTCGGACTGTGGAACCGCCCCTTCGAGAAGATCATCCGGCGGATGTGGGAAGACCCCTGGTTTGCCAGAGCCTGCAACGACCGCCTGCAACAGCTGGTGGATGCAGGACTACAGACCTACCTCATCAGCCATATCGACAGCCTGCGCACGGCCATCTGGCAGACACAGGCCGAGAACTTCAGGAAATGGCGCATCAACGAGCAGGTCTATTCGTGGGCCAAGAATGCCTACTACAGCAATTACGACAGTTACATCAACGACTTGAAGAGCTTCGTCAACATCCACATCCCCTACCTGCAGCAAGCCTTTGCACAGCGGTTGGCCACCGATATCCGGCACCTGCCGTCAGACCAGGGCTCTGATCAGTTCTACGACCTGCAAGGCCGTCCGTCAGTCTCACCTCATAACGGTATATTCATCCACAATCAACGAAAAATAATAACAAAATGAAAGTAGTTTTTCTCACCCTCCTCACCTTCTCACCTTCTCACTTTCTCACCTCATCAGCGCAGACGCCAGTCTATCTCGATGAGAGCAAACCCATCGAGCAGCGCATCGACGATGCCCTGGGCCGGATGACGCTCGACGAGAAGATCGCCGTCATCCACGCCCAGTCGAAATTCTCGTCGCCAGGAGTGAAGCGGCTCGGCTTCCCTGACCTCTGGACGGACGACGGACCTCACGGCGTGCGCCCCGATGTGCTCTGGGATGAGTGGGAACAGGCCGGACAGACCAACGACTCATGCGTGGCCTTCCCTGCCCTCACCTGTCTCGCCGCCACGTGGAATCCCGACCTGGCCCGTCTCTACGGCGAGAGTCTCGGCGAGGAGGCATTATACAGGAACAAAAGCGTGATGCTCGGCCCTGGCGTAAACATCTTCCGCACCCCGCTCAATGGCCGCAACTTCGAATACATGGGTGAGGATCCCTGGCTGGCCTCCCGTATGGTGGTGCCATACGTACAGGGCCTGCAGTCGAAGGGTGTCGCTGCCTGCGTGAAGCACTACGCCCTCAACAACGACGAGGAATACCGTCATCAGGTGAACGTCGATGTCAGCGACCGTGCCCTCCATGAGATCTACCTGCCCGCCTTCAAGGCTGCCGTGCAGGAAGGCGGTGCCTGGGCCATCATGGGTGCCTACAACCTCTATCAAAACCAACACAACTGCCATAATGCCACGATGCTCAACAAGATCCTGAAGCACGACTGGGGCTTCGACGGTGTCGTCATCTCCGACTGGGGCGGCTGTCACAATACTGATGAAGCCGTCAAGAATGGTCTCGACCTCGAGTTCGGCACCTGGACCGACGGCCTGACGATGGGCAAGACCAATGCCTACGACAGCTACTACCTCGCCGACGCCTACAAGCAGGCCATCCTCGAAGGCCGCTACACCACCAAGGAACTCGACGACAAGGTGCGCCGGGTGCTGCGCCTCTTCTTCCGTACGACGATGAAACGCAACAAGCCCGTCGGCTTCCTCTGCTCAGAGAGCCACTACGCTGCCGCCCTGAAAATCGCCCAAGAGGGCATTGTCCTGCTGAAGAATGCAACCTCTCCCGGCCTCCCCAAAGGCGAGGGGCTGCTACCCTTGACCCAAGAGAAGCTTCAAGCCCTGCACCAATCTTCTCCCCTTCGGGGAGATAAGAGAGGGGGCTCCATCCTCGTAGTAGGCGAGAACGCCATCAAGATGATGACCGTCGGCGGTGGTTCCTCTTCCCTCAAGGCCCAGCGCGAGATCCTCCCCCTCGACGGCCTCCAAAATAAATTATCAATTATCAATTCTCAATTCTCAATTGATTTCGCTCGCGGCTATGTCGGCGACACCATCCAGAGCTATAACGGTGTGACCGTTGGTCGTTCACTCTACGAGCCCCGCCCTCAGGCCGAACTCACAGCCGAAGCCGTCGCCAAGGCGAAGGAGGCCGATGTCGTCATCTTCATCGGTGGCCTCAACAAGAGCGGCCATCAGGACTGCGAGGGTCACGACCGTCAGTCTTACGACCTGCCCTACGCCCAGAACGAGGTCATCGAGGCCATCCTCAAGGTCAATCCCCGTCTGGTCTATGTGAACATCTCCGGCAACCCTTCCGCCCTCCCTTGGCTATCCAAGGTGCCTGCCGTGCTCCAGGCCTGGTTCATCGGTTCTGAGGCCGGCGAGGCCATCGCCAGCGTCCTCTTCGGCGACGTCAACCCCTCCGGAAAACTTCCCTTCACCTGGTACGCCTCGCTCGACCAGTGCGGTGCCCACGCCACGGGCAGCTATCCAGGTACCTGGCGCCCTGACCACCAGGTCATCGACGAGCAATACCGCGAAGACCTCTTCGTCGGCTACCGCTGGACCGACCGTCTCCGGGGTGAGAACCCCCTCTTCCCATTCGGTCACGGCCTGAGCTACACCACCTTCGAGATTGGCAAAGTCCGGATGGAGGCATCAGAAAACCCATCACTTTTCACTTTCCACTTCTCACTTCAGAATACCGGCTCAGTGGCTGGTGCCGAGACCGTACAGCTCTACATCCGCGACGTGAAGGCTTCTGTCGAGCGCCCCTACAAGGAACTGAAGGCCTTCCGCAAGGTCTTCCTACAGCCTGGCGAGACACAGCAGGTCAGCCTCACCATCGACCGCAATGCCCTGAGCTTCTATGACCCGCAGACCGCCCAATGGGTGGCCGAGCCCGGACAGTTCGAGGCCCTCATCGGCACATCCGCCGACCACATCGTTAGTCGTTATATGTTTTCACTTAGCAATTAGACTTCCTCTATTGAGAAACCTTTATGAAATAATGAAATAATGAAATAGAAATCCCCGCCGCGGCGGGGATTTCTCATTGATTCATACGCTTAGCGTCATCAGCTAATCATATTTAGCCATTAATAAATACTCGTAGATTTGTTCAAAGCTATGCAGCGTGCAGCCTTCAACCTTTGCCATGCTCTTGATGAGCTTGGCAAACACATCTATGTTAGGTGTTCCACCAGCAGTAACAAGGCCGAGGTCTTGATTCTGAGAAACCCCAAGGTCATTGCATACTATCCGTATGTAGTTGGCCGTGTTATTCTCATTTGACGGTGCCCACCGCTTGATGATGCCTCTGACGGTTTTCAGACCATACTTGCAGCAGTATGTATTGAACAGCAGTTTATATGCAGCACGGTAGCCGTAGTAGAAACCAAGGAACACGCAGAACTCAGTATTCTTTCCCGGCACTCTTACTTCACCCTTCCAGGGTTTCCGCGCATATCGTATGTTGCACGGGTTTCTATGCCTGACGCAAATTGGTTCTTTTTTTGTATTCATATTTATATCTCTCTGATTTTAGTATAAGTTGCAGTTTTCCCACGTCCTTTGCATTCCAGCAGCCCCTCCTTCGTCCAGCGGTGCAATATCACACGGGCAGTATTGATGTTTCCCACCTTATCGTAAAGATCCTGTTGGTTGAATGAGGAAGGTAACGATTTGAAGTAAGACTCAGTCCTTAAAGTGTGAACCATTCCCTTTTCTATCCGTTCCATCTCCTTATTGTCGAAGTACATTTCGGCATACTTACCAAAGTACATATTCTGACAGTAAAATTGGATGTCCATGATCAGGTTCACGAAATCTTTGTCAACCTCATCGATGTCAAGGCTGCGGTCGGCTTCCCATTTATCCCAGTTGCGCATGATGATGAACGGCACAGCAATGTTGATGCCGTAGTAGGGTACACGCTTTGCAAGCAAAGCCCGCTTCTTGTCTTCATCCAACTTGGCAATCTGCATCTGGTGGTTACACCACGTCCAGGCCTCATACACCAAATCCCATATTGGCAGTTCACCCTGCACGGTGTCCATCTTGTATGCCCAAGCCTTCAGTTTATCGATAGCCTCTGAATTCTTCTTCGACTGCTTGGTGAACGGCATCATCTCGTAGTCATCCGAAAGCAGGGGAATACATGCAAGTCGGCCAAACAGACCAGAGCCGAAATTGCGCTCCGTAATCTTACGGTTAAGACTCAGCGGCGTTCCTGTATAGACGTAATTCCAATAGACGTTGAACGGGCCGTTGACCGCATCGTGGTTACGATACTGCTGGTTGTCTTCCTCATTGTGGAAGGCTTTCAGCTCAAAGTCAGACTTGTCAATCCACTGGCCACCTTTAGAGTTCTTGGTGGCTGCATCCAATTCAGAGTCGAACGTAAAGAGGTGAATGTGAAGATCTTCACCATCAACGACCACATGGTTGTTTACCATATCCTCGATAAACACGCCGTTCGCGGTTCGTGAACCGTGAATGCGGATCTTGTCTGTCGGGTAGTCGATAGCGGCCTCTTTACGGTTCTTATCGCTCTGTGCCCTATTCTTGCTGTCCTTCTTCCAAGCATTGATATGATCGTTGCCAATCTTATCTGATACGATAATCGGCTCCATCAGAATCTTGTAGAGTTTGTTGGCAAATGACTTACCCGAAGAGGGATCGCCGATGATAAAGATTCCGTAGTTCAGCCTACGCCGCAATTCGGGGTTGTGGTAGAAATAATACCACGTCTTCGTTGCCAGCGTGCCGAACATCGCACCTGATACGAACAAGGCAGGTGCGTAAGACTCGGGGCGCAGACCTTGGCAGACCTCTCTCAAACACGGATAATATTTGAAAAGGACTTCAATCTGTTCGCCCCATATCTCGAACTTCTCCAATACCTCTTTGTTCGTTTTCTTTTTTTCTTCTTTCTGCGTGGTTGCCATGCCATTCAGCACCTTGCGCATCCTGTTGGGCATATAGGTGGAATACTTGAACGCCAAGGCATCCTCGATGTCCTTATCCACATTGTCACCCTCCTTTATGAGGTCCTGCACAAACTGGCATTTCTTGACATAGTATTTCAGCAGGTCGTTCTTCCGGTCACAGACATGGCGAAGTTCCGACACCAGGTTCATCAGCGTGTCATGGCGCTCACCCTCCATTGGAGGTGCGATGGCCAGCCATGCCTCAATGATGTCCTCTACCTTCTTGCCTTTATAGCGATAACTTTCATATAGCTCAACCTCCTCCGGCCCCTCCCCTTGGGGGAGGTTAGGAGGGGTTTTAAAAAGCTTGGGCTCGCGGATGTTTGAGTTATACAGGGCATCGAATTTCTTTCCATATTCAGCATCGAAATAGTCAAAAAGCCTGTCATTCAAGTAGAGGATATCATCCTTGGTTGATGCAAACGACAGGCGGGCGGCATCCTTGCATTTCTCATCACATTCCAGCCCCAACAGGTCGGAAAGCCACTCTTGGTTGGCCCTGAGGTTTCCACGTTCAGGCTTGGCGATTGCGACACCTTTCAGGCCCTCACCCGATGGCGTGATGTAGAAGAAGAGAATACCATACTGTTCGTACAGGATATCTTCAACCTGGTATAGCTTGTCAGCCCCTTCAATGCCAAGTTTGCTGAGAATCTTATCCCATGCGGCATGTGGATCGCCTACATGGTCATAGTCCACCATGAAGAGGCCGTTCAGCCGGGCGTGCTCATTGTTGCGCCATTTACCCATACCATGATTGACACCCTTTTTGTCAATCCACACATGCTCGTCAATATCGCTACATTGGAATACGAAACCTGGGAGAAAGCTCTTGGTCTTGTTTGCCGAAGCCTTCAGCTCCTTGGCCTTATCGGTCAGACCGGCTTTAAGGGCAGTTTCAGCATTTTTGAGCTGTTCCCTAATGAACAGAATATCACTACATTGTTTTACATCATTCAGGATTCCAAAAAAGGATTCCCTGTTGCAAGGTACTGTAGGTTTACCACGTTCCAATTCTACTATGAAGCCCATAACGATCACTACAAATTTAAGAGCATACGCATCTTGTTACACAAATCGGGGCGAAGGTGGAACTTCACCCAATCATGGTAGGTCGTCTCATTCTGAGTCTGATAGTCCTGTTCCTCCCTCCATTTCCAGAAGGTCATCGCTATCACGTCAGCAAACTTCTCCCACGGCTGGTTGTCGCACGGGATATTAAGCATCATATCAGCAAGTTCTGACAAGCCAGTCTTATAAGAGACAATATTCCTGTAATGACCAACCAAGCGTGCAGGATAGTTGGCAAGGCCCACTATGTGTGAGGCTACGGATGGGATTGGTGCCTTCATGCGTTCATCTGTTCTTGAATAAACGACAGGTCTGCACCGGAAAGTCCATCAAGCCCCATCAGGGCTTCTGACAATTCGGCCAGCTCGTGAACAGAATCCGCTTCCACTTCCTCTTCTTTTTTCTCTAAAGCCTTGAGAATGGACTGCACTACCGTTGTCAACAGCAGCAAAATCCTTAATACTAATTGTAATCTAAATTTGTTAAGCATAATAAATCCTCCATTTTAAAATTTAATTCGTGATATCACTTTGATCACCTCTTGGAAGTTTTCAGATAACTCGGCCATGATCAAGGAAGCCGACTTATCGGTCGAGAGGTCAATCTTGATGCTGAGCGTCTTGTTCTTCGGCGACCGCCACACCTTGTAGGTCTTGTCCTCCGCTATCAGCTGATTGGGATGGGGCAGCTGCGGCTCCTTCGTGAAGTGGCCCTTCAGCACCTCCTTGACGGCATTCATGGCAGCGGCGGCAGGATCCTTCGTGTCGCCGGGCACATTGATATAAAGGCCGTATGACGATTCCTTCTCGCCTACGTTCTTCCAGAACGAGCCCTTCCTCGATTTTGTAAGCACGTCCCTCGTCGGCTGGCTCTTGTGCTGCACAGGGCAGAACGAGATATAGTCAGAACCCTTCCACTTGAGCAGCGAGCCTTTGATCCTCTCATCGGGCTTCCTGCTTGGCCGGGCAGCCTCGAACTCTGCCATCAGCTCAATTTCCTGCGCGACATTCTCGGTCATAACATCAGTCTTTTCCATATTATTTTTCGTTGATGAACCTCAAAACCATTTCCGACAGCTTGACGTTCTGACGGAGAATGTTGGGAATCTCCATCCGGTCAGCCTTGTATTCAGTGTTCAGACGCTGAAGCATCTCCCAGCCATTGCAGGGATAGCCGGCATTCAGGTTGTTCAGCACAACGCAGTTGATCTGCTTCTGCGTCATGGCATAGACGGCCTCCTGCTCTGCATGGGCAGCCACCTTGTTGTCTGCCAAGACGCGGTCCTGCACCAGTCTGCCTACCATCTGGTAATACTCCTCCTGCGTGAAGCTTGCCTCACGAAGCCGTTTCATGTCCTGCTGCATGTCGTGGCTATACGCCTCGCGTTCTTCCAGCAGCTTCCCGAAGCCATCCATCACGAACCTGATGCCCTCACCAGTAAGAGCCATGCGCTTACCCATTCCGTTCTGGAAGGTGGCAAAGCGGTGCCGGGCGTGAAGGATGGTCAGGTTCCTGCAGATATCCACGTATGGCCCTACGCCTACCTCGATACCGGCCTGGTGGTGGGCGATGGCGATACGCACGGGCATACCTGCCTCAATCTCCCAGTTGGTCTTCAGCGTGGTATAGACGCGCCGCAGGCAATGCACCTTCAGGGAGTGCGGGCCGAACTCAGGTATCAGGTCCCTGATGCGTGAAACGCCCGGTCGGTACACGCTCTTGTTGTTCGCCGCAAAGATGGTATCCACCTCTACCTCACAGCCCGCCTTGCTCACAAGCTCGCAGATCATGTTGATGAAGTCGTAGTGTATCAGGCCGTGCGCCTGCTCCACACCGGCATTCAGTTCCCGGTAGGTCTCACCCAGTTCTTCAAGGGTCAGCACCTCGAATCTGTTCTTCTCAAAATCCAGTTCTTTCATTTGTTCTTTTTTTGAAGTTAGAAAACATTTCATTCTTTTTTTCCAAGAGTATTTCAGTCAGTTCATCCCGAAGTTCTTTTGGCAACTCCGTTTTTGCTCCCAAGCCGATATGGTAGAATATCCCTACCACTAACTGCTCTGGCGTAAAATACATATAGCCGTGTTTCAGCTTCTGCCCCTGAAACTCCAGGCTATACCCATTCGGCAGCGTCTCCACTTTTATGCGGGGTAATTTCTTCATGGGATAAAATTTAAATTTTCGCAATCTTGTTCATACGAATGAATGTAGAAGCCATTTGTTCGCCTGTCTTCTCATCCTTCCATTCTCCGACCCTGAAAGAAATGTCACCAACATACATCCCACCAACCTGCAAGGGATTTTTGTCGATCTCGATGGCCTGTGCTCCTTCCGCCTCCGCTATCAGTTCATGATAACCCGAACGAAGTCTCACACGTACTCTGCTAATAACGGTTGCTGTGCCGTCATCTCTCTTAATTGTCTTCTCGATTTTAGCCGACTGGCTAACTACGCTAACTAATAAATCCATAAATTATTAAAAAATTAGATCGTTTGGCACTATTGCCACTGCAAAGTTAGACACAAAAAAAGGGCGACGGAAGCAAATTTCCATCGCCGTAGAGTTTCTGAGAGTTTTGCGTAGAGTTTTGGCTCTTTTTACCCTGTTTCCGAGAGTTTTAACATTTTTCCGTAGAGTTTCTGAGAGTTTTCCGAGAGTTTTAACATTTAATCCAATCCTTCGCCCTTCATAAGCATAGCATCGGTTTGTTCTGCCAACCGCTTGTATGCCTTATAACGGCTACCAGTTACCGGTGCATTGTTTTCATCCCATTTGTTGACAGACTTGGCGAAACTTCCAACTGCCATTCGCTGCATTTCTTCAACAGTTGGAAGATGTTTATGGTGGGGCACCTCCAATTCAATCCTTTCACAAAAACTTTCAAAGTCGTCCTCCTTGTATATCAGGCGGTCTACCATCTTCCGAAACACCGCATACCACATCCTGGCAATTGTAATCCCCGATGCCAGTGCTCTGATGGTAGCCGAGATTCTTGACTCCGGAATAGCCATATTCACCTCTAAAGATTTCTTAGCTTCCCTCAGTTCTTTCATCACATCCTTTGTAGAGATGCGGGGCAGTTTTCTGAGTACTTCATTCACAACGCCACAGATGATGATGTCTTCATCTCTGCCATCAAGCAAAATGGGCTTATAGATATCACGTCGATCCTTATTCCGCGGAACCAGCCAATGATTTCCGTCTTCATCCTCATAATACACCTTTAGCGTCACTTCGCGGCCTAACACAACCACTACGATATCCCCACTTCTGGCAGTCTGTTCCAACTGCATTCTAACATAGTCACCATCGTTCACCTCAGCATCCACCATCGAGTCGCCTTTCACCCTGACCATAAGCTCAGGTATCCATGACAGCAATGCCCGTGGGATTTTGATGAAATCATGTGTGTCATTTCCTGTTTCGTGGGGAATACCTGCAAACACAGGATTATCCACTATAGGAATGTCTGTGTCGCAGATCAAGGGATCCCAACCAGCATCCCTCAAAAGATCCAATAGTTTTTTAAATTCTTCCTGATTCATTTCCTGTTATTCGTTTATGCCTGCAAAGGTAACAATAATTCTCTGTTTTTACATAAGTTTTTCCAATTTTTATTTGGAACTTTCAATAATGAACTCACAAGGGACGGTTCTCTCTGAGTCCAAACTCATTCAGAACCGTCCCCTCTGAGTCCATGAATCAAAGACCTGTTTCCATGATCGCCCGCTCCCTATTGATAAAGATACAATAAAAAATGAGAAATTTATGCTTTTTTTCATTTCTTTTGCTTACCTTTGCCGGCGAAAACCATATATTCAAGCATAAAAATAAAGATATGAGAAAACTATTAATGTTTATTGCCCTCTTCGCTACGATAGCAGTCCAGGCTCAGCGCATCGGCTGTGTAGTTCGTTCTGGAGACAGGTCGGCAACGCGCACTGAATATTATACTCTGCCAGAGCCGATGGATTTCGATCCCCAGGTCACCTATCGTCAGCCGGTGGTGCTCATCTCGTTCAAAGACCAGGACTTCTCGATGGATGATCCCAAAGACTATTATAACCGTCTCCTCAATGAGAATGGCTTTAACAGTGGCAGCGGACCAGGCTGTGCTGCCGAGTATTTCCGTGAACAGTCGGGAGGGCGTCTGAACCTCCAGTTCGACATTTATGGACCTTTCAAGGTTGATGC
>Ga0310786_10001288_pt1 | contig 40193 bp, 37 predicted proteins | sample AusTroGonzalo_MG_FD_203881 | JGI IMG/M metagenome (GOLD analysis project Ga0310786, IMG submission 203881) | Bovine rumen microbial communities from tropical cattle in Woodstock, Queensland, Australia - Gonzalo_03 (v2) (version 2) | ecosystem: Host-associated > Mammals > Digestive system >... | reverse complement strand
CGCCCTACCAGGCGCGGAATTTTACGGTAGGGCGGTCGCCCCGCGACCGCCGCCTCCCAAAACCGCACTTGTCACTGGTGCGGGCACGGGCATCGGACGCGCCATCGCGCTGGAGCTCGCGAAGGCGGGCTATGACGTGGCCCTGCACTGCAACGGCTCGCGCGAGGGGGCGGAGAGCGCCGCAACGGAAATCCGCAGCCTCGGACGGAAGGCGGCGGTCTATCAGGCCGACCTTTCCGACGTCGCCGCCATCGGCGCGATGTTCAAGGCCTTCAAGGCCGACTTCGAGCGGCTCGACCTCTTCGTGAACAACGCGGGCATCACGCTCCTCGCGCCGTTTCTGGAGATGACGCCGGAGAACTTCGACAGGAACTTCGCCGTCGATTTCCGCGCACCGTACTTCTGCTGCCAAGAGGCGGCGAAGCTGATGAAGGATCAGGAGGGGGCGGGGAACATCGTCATCATCGCGTCCAACAACGCCTACTGCCGTTTCGCGCGCGCGTCCGCCTACGGTTCGATGAAGACGGGCCTCGTCAAGATGGCGCAGCACATCGCGCTTGAGATGTCGAAGTACGGCATACGGTGCAATTCGATTTCGCCGGGCTGGACCGACACGAAGGCGGCGCGGCTTGACGAGAAGGAAACCACCTACTATAAGATACCGCTCCGCCGCTGGGTGCAGCCGAGCGAGGTAGGCAAGACCGTCCTTTTTCTCGATTCGCCTGCGGCCGCTTCCATCACCGGCGCCGACATCGTCATGGACGGCGGTGCGCGGCTTCTTTCGGACAAGGGCGAGAAGTACGGATTCGGATTCTCATCGCGCGCAGCAGACTGTCCCGGTTCGTGATTGCGTAGCGGCGCGATAATGTGTATAATATCGCAAATTGAACTTTTGGACATTCTGGCTATGGGAGAGAATCTGCAATGAGAAAGCTCATGTTCCCAATATGTGTCGCCATGCTGGCGGCATGTACTGGTTGTTTCACCATGGAAAAGGCCGATATGGCCTCGATCAATAAAGCCACCGGGGTGCGGTCTGACAGAGGCGGGGAACCCCGGGAACATCTTCTTGTGTCCAATTATGGCTGGTATCTTTTCAATCGCATTCCGCTCGCATGCGGCAATGCGCGAAAAGGGGCAGGGTTCCCCTGGGCGTTTTTCTACAACGATGTCGATGAGTCGAAGATACAGGACAGATTCACGGACTATGCCGCGGAAAACGACTATGATGTCGAAGATCTCGTAATGTTCAACAGCGAGCAGGTTCTTCTTGACATCTACAGCATCCCGATCCCAATCCCATACCTATGCTGCTACAGGGAGATGCAACTTTCAGGTGTGCTTGTGAAAAGGCGCACGGAGGCGGACGAGGCGACAAAACGCGCAATTGAGATGAAGCGCGAAATGAAGGCGCTTCTTGACCGGCTACCGAAGGAGGAGGCAAAATGAAAAAGGCTCTCTTGTTTGCGTTTGCCGCCGTGATCGCGGCCGGCTGTACCACAGTGCAGTACACGAACGAGTACAATGGGATCAAGGCTGACGATGGGCGCACTCCGATAGCCACGGTGGAGATAGAGAACTCCGGATGGTTCTTGTTGGGGTTCATCCCCATTGCCAGCGGCAACCCGGATCAGCCCGGGAAATGTTCATGCAAACTATTCGAAAACACGGTCAAGCTGGAGAACAACTGTTCCGTGCTTGAGCGGACGGTGATGTCCTCCGGTGCGGATTCGGTGGTCAATATCACCAGCCATTGGACGGACGAAAGCGCCTTTGTCATTCTTCTCAAGCGGCGCGCCTGCCATACCAGCGCGGTGCTTCTAAAGTCCGAGGATTCAGAATGATGATTGCAGATTCAGTGCGTAGGCTGGAGCCCTACGTTCCGGGTGAGCAGCCGAAGAATCGGTCTGTGATAAAGCTCAACACCAACGAAAATCCGTATCCGCCTTCACCACTTGTGGCGAAGGTGCTTGCGGCGTATGACGTGGATCGTCTCCGGCGCTATCCGGATCCTGTGTTCACGGAGCTGCGGGCGCTTCTTGCCGAACGTCATTCGACGAATGCAGATCGTGTGTTCATCGGCAACGGCTCTGACGAGGTGCTGACGCTCGCCGCGCGGTCATTCGTGGATTCCGGCGAAGCGATAGGGTCCTTTGATCCGTCGTATTCTCTGTACAAGACGCTTGCGGCGATCCGCGACGTGCCCTTTGTGCCGTCGCCCCTCGCGGATGACTTCAGCTGGACTGCGCCCGTTGTGGAGGCTGGCGGCACGAGGGTGGCGCTTTTCCTGCTTACGAACCCCAACGCGCCGACGTCCGTGATGTATCCTGAGGACAAAATCGCGGCGTTCGCGGCGTCATTCCCCGGAGTGGTCGTCGTTGACGAGGCGTATGCGGACTTCAGCGGTCGCACATGCATGGCGTTGGCCGCCGCGAAGGACAACAGGAACGTCATCGTGATGCGCACGCTCTCCAAGAGCTATTCTCTTGCCGGGCTTCGCCTTGGATATTGCGTAGGCCCGGAGGGGCTGATAGAGGCACTCTACAAAGTCAAGGATTCGTACAACGTCGATGCTCTTGCGCAGGATGTCGCCTTGGCAGCCTTGAGCGATCTGCAGTGGATGAAGCGAAATGCCTCCAAGATCGCCGCGACGCGCGACAGGACGGCGGACGAGTTGCGGCGAAGGGGATGGAACGTGCCGACTTCGTCCTCGAACTTCCTCTTCGCGCGTCCCGCGCATCGTCCGGCGGCGGAGATATTCGAGGCGCTTCGCGCGCGCAACATATTCGTGCGCTACTTCCCCGGTCCGCGCACTGGCGACAGGCTGCGCATCACGATCGGCACTGATGCCGACATGGATCAGCTTCTTTCCGCGCTGGCCGAACTTGACGTGCCGTGAAGGATGGACGTCAGCTTCTTTGGTTTACAATAATCCATCCGCTCGTGGATGCATGTTCATTCTGCGTTCTGATCGCAGGCGGCATGACGTGGGAACGGGTTCTGGTCTACAATGCCTTGGCTTTCGCGTTGCAGATGCCTCTTGGCGTCGCGCTTGATGTTTCGAATCCTGCCCTCGTTCGCTGCGGATTCTTTTTGGGGACGGGCACCGTTGCTGCTGCGGCATTTTCCATGTGGATGGGTTTGGGCGGATGGGGCTTGTTGTGCGTGGCTTGCATGGGCAATGCGCTGTTCCACCTAACGGCCGGCAAGCGGCTCCTTGAGGCGCATGATGGGCGAAGCGGCCCTGCGGGGCTTTTCATTTCGACAGGGGCACTAGGGCTTTTGGCGGGACGTATGGGGATGGAAAAGGCGGCGGCGATTTGCGTTCCTGTTTTCGCCGTGGCGCTTGCGGCGTGCCTGGCGGCGTGTCGAGCGGCGTGGATGGCTGATGTGGCCGCAAAACACGGCAGGGACGCGCGTCCGCAATCATCGCTTCGGCGTGACGCTGCAGGCGGAGCAGGCGATTTTGCAGCTGCCTCAGTTGGTGTTTTGGTGTCGCTGGGGCTTTTCGCATTGATAGTATGGAGAAGCTGGGCCGCCTTGGAGTCGATGCGGCTATCCGTCGAGGCGGGCCTTGCTTTCATCCTCTGCGGAGTATTCGTCACTTGGGCCGGCAAGGCGGCAGGCGGCTACCTTGCAGAATGGCTAGGTCGATGGCTGGTGACGGCAGTGAGCGTGTGCGGGAGCCTTGCGCTCGCGTTCGCATGCTCGCCAGAATCGCCAACGGCCTGGATGTTCCTTCTTTTCACCGCTCAGCTCGCCACGGGTCCGGTGCTTTCGCTCGTGTACGACAGGACTCGTCGACTCGGCGGGGGCACGGCGTTTGGAGTGAATTGCCTTGGCCTTTTCGCGGGGAGCCTATGAAGATTTCACACATCACCGTCCGGAATTTTGATACAATAGACCAAAGCTCAATCGGAGCAGGAAGGCGATAATGATGAAGAAATGCGTTGCCGAATTTGTCTTGACAACCGCCATTGTCGGCGGCATGGTTGGTTGCACGACGAAAGGTCCAAAGGAGGCGCAGTATGTCGAGCCGACCGAAATCGTGTCCGGCGTGCCGGAACAGCCGACGATGTACGATCTGGACTCGTCGGTGGAAATGCTGATGGAGAAGATGCTGGCGAGCCCCCTCTTCTCCAAGAGCTGCGATGAGGTCAAGGCTGCGAAAAACGGGAGGCCGCCTGTTGTGGTAGTCGGCAACATCGCCAACAAGACTACCGAACGTATCCAGGGGCGGCTTGACGCTGTTGGCGATACGGTTCGTTCCGCGCTCTTCACCACTGGCCTTTTCGAGGTGAAGGACGATGCTGCGACCGGCGCGATCATCGCCAGGATGTCAGACAACATCGACCTCGGCCTCGAAGACGGTTCACTCGCGCGTGCGTTCGGGAAGCATGCGACGCCGGATTTCCTCATGCTCGGCGACTTTCGCCATTTTGCCGACGCAGGCGGCGTCCACACCTATCGTCTCCGCCTTGCCATCCACAGTCTTCGGACCGGCAAGGTCGTGTGGGAAGGGACTCAGACGAAGGTGAAGCTATGACGGACGTTTCGAAGTACATGAAAACCAGCCGTGCTCGCTTTGTGCCGGAGTGGGAAATCGAATTCAAGACGGAGTAGTTGAACATGACGCACCATTGTTTTATTTGGCACTTCCGCATGATTCCACTATGGATGCTATGCGCGGCGCTTGCAGGCTGCGTGTCTGTTTCGTCATTGGACGATATTGCACGTAGCCATCCATTGAAGCCGAGTGTTTCACGCGTTGGAGATAGCCGCCGAATATCTCCATTGCCGAGAGAAAATCTGATTGGCAAATGGAAGGGAGTCTCTTTGGGGTGGGAAGGTCGGTGGTATCAAGACGGTTCGTGCAGTTCTTCGCGTGTTCTAAAGATGGAGGTCACTTATGTTTTCAACGAAGACGGCACTTTTACCATGGATAGGGTGTTCAATGGCAAAGCGCTCCCAACATCGAGAGGAACGTGGGCGTACAAGATCACAACCAATTATGGCGGAGATTTGACGTTGAACAATGTCGCACAACCTCATTACGGGGTCTTTTGGTATGATAGGGACTGCGCGGTCATACAAGTCGCGAATGTCAACGTTGCAAAGGATTGGCGCTTAAAGTGGGCAGTGAAGCAGTTCGATTCCACATATTCTCATAAAGTATGGTATGAAAGGGACGATAGTCTCAATGACCATATCGTTGTGCATCATGTGTCATCATTCAAAGGGTATCGACAAGAAGAATTGTGGACGCCATTACGGTGTAAGCGCATTGCTGCTAACAATAGCCCCTCATTGAAGAAAGTGGTATCAACACAGTCCACGCATTTGAAGCAATCGGAACTCGGCGGCAAGCCGCCGTACCGAATCGTTGACCTTGTACGCGAGAAGGACAGCGATTTTGCCTATGCGTTCACGCTCGAACTGTCCGGCGATGCGTCGATCCAGACCTTCTTTGGAGTTCAGACCGTGTTTGCGAACGAAGTTCGCGCTGCCTATCAGACGGAAAATCCCAACGCTGACGTCTCTGCGTTGCGCGTGGTGGTGCAGCCGCAGCTTTCAAACGGGAAGATCATCGGGCGGGCTGAGGTCCTGACGATTACGCCGGTCTCGCTTTCGTATGATGCCGGCACGCGGCGTGGAAAGCTGTCTGTGCGGTTCAATCCGGGGCAGGCCGAAGAGGCGCGGGCGTGGATTCGCAAGAACATCGAGACGCTGGCGCGTGACAAGAACATCGCCGTCACGACGGGCCAGACGCCGCCTGCGGCAACCTACTATTCGCTCGGCGAACGGATAGAAGGCAACGTGATGGAAATCGAATTCAAGACGGAATGAGGGACGTTTGCGGAATTGAAGATGGAAACGGCATTGTATTTTCTGGCTTGGGAATGGATCAACATAGCGCTTGAGTACACTTCCGTCGCGTGGGTGCGCCTGCCGCGGCTCTTCTGGGCCGTGGTGGGTGTGAATATCCTTACGCATCCAATGTTGATGTTTCTCCTCCAGTGCGTTTTCGACAATCCTTCGTTCAACGAGGCGCCGGGCACGATCGCCGTATGCGAGTGCGTCGTGTTCATTGTCGAATGGGCGTGCCTTACGGCGGCATATGGACGAGCGAGAGCGAAACTCTGCGCAGGGGCGGCTCTTTTGATGAATTCTGTCAGTTTCGCCACTGGAGTGGCGCTTCAACTTCGCCCCTAGCGGGTCAATTGCCGTTTTGCTATAATTTCAACGTCGCCGAACTAGTTTCTCGGCGCGCAAAAACCAAACCCAAGGACCATCATGGTATATCCAGAACTTCCGCATGACGTCAATTCGCCCACGCATCCCGTGTCGGCGATGGACTACATGCCTACCGAGCCGCTTCGCGCGCTCCAGCTGCATCGTCTGCAATGGACGGTGAAATACGCATACGAACGCGTACCGCTCTTCCGCAACCGCTGCGACGAACGCGGCGTAAGGCCGGAACACATCAAGACGCTTGCGGACATCAAGCTCCTTCCTTTCATGAAGAAGACCGATCTCCGCGACGAATATCCCTTGGGTCTCAAGGGCGCGCCGATGGACGAGATCGTTCGTTTCCACTGTTCTTCCGGCACGACTGGCAAGCCCATCTGCATCCCCAACACGATGCAGGACATCGAAGTCTGGAAGAACGGCACGATGCGCTGCCTCACGATGTACGGCATCCGCGCGGGCGACGTGATCCAAGTCGCCTACGGCTACGGCCTCTTCACGGGCGGACTCGGCCTTCACTACGGCGGCGAGGGCCTGGGTTGCGCCGTGCTGCCCATCTCCGGCGGCAACACGGAACGCCAGATCATGCTCATGCGCGACCTTGGCGTCACGACGATCGCCGCCACGCCGTCGTACTTCCTGCGCATAATGGACGAGGCCAAGAAGCAGGGCGTCGATTTCCGGCGCGACACCAAGCTGCGCCACGGCATCTTCGGCGCAGAGCCGTGGACAGACGAGATGCGCGAGACCATCGAGCGCGAGACTGGAATCATTGCCCACGACATCTACGGCCTCACGGAGATTTCCGGACCCGGCGTGGCAGGAGCCTGCTCGCACCGCACCGGGCTTCACATATGGGAGGACCACTTCTATCCCGAGATCATCGATCCCGATACGCTTGAACCGCTTCCCGACGGCGAGCAGGGCGAGCTCGTGTTCACCACGATATCACGCTGCGGCACGCCGATGATCCGCTACCGCACGCGCGACCTCACGCGTCTACACACGGAGAAATGCCCGTGCGGACGCACCATGCGCGTCATGGACCGCATCTCCGCGCGCTCCGACGACATGCTCATCATCCACGGCGTGAACGTGTTTCCGAGCCAGATCGAGACAGCGCTTCTCAAAGTGCCCGAAGTCGAGCCGCACTATCAGATCATCATCACGCCAACGGCCACGCTTGACCTCTTCGAGATCAAGGTCGAGGTCACGGCCGCCGCGATCTCCGATTCCGTGCGCCACATCGAGGAGCTACGCCGCCGCGTGCTGGACGCCATCAAGACGATCATCGGCCTCACGCCGAAGATCACGCTTGTGGAGCCGGGCACACTGCCGCGCTCCGAGGGTAAGATCAAACGCGTAATCGACAACAGGAAGAAATGAGGCTCGCCATGACAATCAACCAGATAAGCGTATTTCTAGCGAATCGAACCGGGCAGCTCGCCCAGATATGCACGACGCTTGCCGAGAACGACATCTCCATCGTTACGCTCGCGCTTGCGGACACCACCGACTTCGGCATACTGCGAATGATCGTCTCGGATCACGAGAAGGCGCGCCAGATACTCACGGCGGCCGGGCACGTCGTGAAGGTGACGCCCGTGTTCGCAGTGACCGTGCCCGATGTCCCCGGCGGCATGGCCGGCGTCGCGCAGAAGCTCTCCGAGGCCGGATGCGACATCGAGTACAGCTACGCCTTCGCGTTCCACCACGGCGAGAAGGCTGTGCTCGTGTTCCGCTTCGCGGATCCCGACAAGGCGGCCAAGGTGCTCGAGAAGGGCGGCTACATGACGCTCAACGAGCATCAGGTCGAAGATGCCGCCACGCCGTCGGCTTGAACAGCCGCGCCGCGCACTTCGCCAGCGGGGATATGCCGACAAGTGGATAGGTGGGGAGCGTCCCGTCACCCTCATCGGAATCAACTTCAACCCGAAGAAGCGCAATATCGACATTCCCATTGTCGAGCCGGCTTAGAAGGTGCTATTGCTAGTCGCGGCCGAAGTTCTTGGAGAGCTCGCGGTTCGACTTGAAGATCATCACCGGTTTACCGCGCGGGCAGATGTAGGGCATTCTACATGCGGCGAGCTGCTCCACGAGGCGGCGCGCCGCCTCTGGCGTGTAGCGCGAAATCCCGCCAGCAACGGCGCGCGCAGCCGATTTCGCGACAAGTTCCTCGCGCCAACGTGCGCCGCCGCGCTTCGCACCGGTCTCGGCGATGTCATGCGCTATCGCTGCAAGCGCCTCGCCGGCGGCAGTCGAGCCTAGCGACTGCGGAACGGCGTCGATTTTCCACACGTTGTCGCCGAATGATTCGACTTGGAATCCTTGTGCCGAAAGTACATCCATGAAAGACGATATCTTCACGGATTCAAGAGGCGTCAGCTTGACCGTCTCAGGAATGAGAAGAGGTTGCGAAGCTGCATTTGCGTCATCGAGAAGCCGTTCATAGACGATGCGCTCCAGCGCGGCCTGCGGGTGGATTGCCACGATGCCGGCGTCCGTTTCGAGGAAGAGAAGCCCCGTCGATGATTGCGCCAGAAACTCGAACCAGCGCCATGGACCGGAAGCCGTTTCGATGCGGCTCGATTGACCGAGTTCAACCCGCCCGTCTTCGGCTGTGGCGCCGTGTTCTTCCCCGGCAGTCGCTTCGCGTGGCGGCAAGGTGGGCTGGATCGGCATTTGGAATGCAGAATCCACGGGCAATCCGGCGGATTCCGCAGGAATCTCGACTGAGGCGGGTGTGGTTTGAGGATGCGGATCTGGGGCCGGGGTTCCCGGATTCGATGGTGTGAATGATTGAACGGGCGGAACAGGCCGGAATGCGGAAGCGATCGCGTTCGAGATTGCGGTGCGCACTTCTGATGGATTGCGGAAGCGGACTTCTCTTTTCGCGGGGTGGACATTCACGTCCACTTGATCAGGGGGAAGGTCGATGAAAAGGATTGTGGTGGGGCGCGCGTCGCCTGGACGGTTCGGATAGGCGTCCTTGAGCGCGTATGATATCACAGCCGCCGTGGCGGGGCGTCCATTGACGAAGATGTGCTGCTCGCGGCGGAATGCGTTTTGATGATCCGGGCGTTCGATGTAGCCGCGGATGGACAATCGGGAATTGCCTTCATGCCAGTCGACCGGAATCAGGCTTTCGGGGAATTCGGGGCCATAGAGCTCGCGGATCCGGTCTTCGAGCGAAGCGTCGGCGGCGAAGCGCCATATCTCGCGCCCGTCCACGGCGAGCGACATCGCCACGGCTGGGTGCGCGAGCGCGTGGACGGCCAGCGTGTTTCTTATGTGGGCTTCTTCCGTCGCGTAGGCGCGCAGGAACTTGCGGCGGGCCGGCACATTGCAGAAGAGGTCGCGCACCTCCACACGCGTGCCGGGTGGCGCGCCGCATGATGTGACCTCTGCGAGCGTCCCCGCGTTCACGACAAGGCGCGTTCCCTCTTCCGCGTCACTTGGGCGCGTGACGAGGGTGAAGCGCGACACTGCGGCGATTGAAGGTATGGCTTCGCCGCGGAATCCAAGAGTGTCGATGCGCTCTATGTCGTCTACGTCGCGTATCTTCGACGTGGCCTGCCGCTCAAGGGAGAGAAGGGCGTCTTCGCGTGTCATGCCGCAGCCGTTGTCGCGGACGGACACAAGTTTCCTTCCTCCGGCGGACACCGCGACTTCGATGCGCGTTGCGCCTGCGTCGAGGGCGTTTTCAAGAAGTTCCTTGAGAACGCTTGCGGGGCGCTCCACGACTTCCCCGGCGGCGATTTTGTTCGCCACGTGGAGAGGCAGCAGGCGTACATGGCCGTCGCGCGTCATCGTTCAAGCGTGAGGTTGCGGCGAAGATATGTGGGGATGTCGAGGTCTTCGCCTTCCCATATCGTCTTGTCCGTCTTGCAGAACCGATCGTGCACCGCGAGGGGACTGCGCGAGGCGGTTGTACGGGAGGCAGGTTGCGTCGGCACGGCAGGGCTTTCCTCGAAGAGAAGAACGCACACCGCGAGGCGGCCGGAGAATGTCTGCTCGTCATTGACCGTGCCGATCTCGAGTTTTGCGCCTGGCCCGAAGGCGGCGGAGAGTCCGCTTGCCACCGCGGCGACTTCCGACAGCCGCAGGTCGTCGCCGGCCAGGACTCCCGTTAGGATCGTGCGCACTGGCGTGGCTCCGTTGGTGCGCGCAAGGAGCGGGCTGGCGGCGAGAGATGCAAGCACGGTGTTGACGCGATCGTCGCCGCTTGCCGATGCTGCCGCGAAGCGGGCGCGCCCGGCGCCGACTATCGCGGAATGCAGGCGTTCCGGGTCGAGGCGCAGGTAGCCGGGCTTCTCAAGAAGGCGCCATAGAAGCGTCACGCCGGAGGAGACGACATCGTGGGCCTGGCGCAAAGCGTCGGACATGTTGTCGATGCCCGTGACCAGGTCGTCGAATGGAAGGAACACCGACACGTCCGCCTCGCGGGCGAGGGTGGCCGCCTCCGACTTCGCGGCGCGTTCGCGATCGGCGCCCTCGAAGGAAAACGGGAGCGTCGCGAAGAGAAGAGTTGAAACGCCGCGCGCGTGGAGTCGCTTGAGGATTCCTCCCGTAGCTCCGCCGCCAGTTCCGCCGCCGAGGGCGGCAAGCACCACGCATGTGCGGATACCGTCGAAGACGGAGTCGAGAATGCCCGGGTCATCCTCGAAGGCCGCGCGCGCCTCGGCGGGTTGTCCGCCGCTACCGCGCCCGGCAAGCCGGCTTCCGCCGATGAGCGTGAAGGGGATGTCGCCCTCTCCGCCGGATGCGGCGTCGGTGTCTGCGGCATGGACGTTCATCGGCGTCGCGAATGCGCGTGTCACGCCGCGTGCCATCGTGACGCCGGCCCCGCCGACGCCCAGAAGAAGGAGGTCTTTGTTCATTTTCCGAAAAACCCTCCGAAGATGCGTTTTACAAACGAGTCTGATTCAGGATCGGGCTGCGCAGCCAGAAGTATCCCTGCCACTGTAGCATATGCCGCCGGGTGTTCGACGTCTTCGAGACCCTCCACGCCAGGCACGAGAGTGCCTATGCGCGCGGGAAGTCCGAATACGCTTGCGGCCAGGCGTGATATTCCCGGCTGGGCGCTTACGCCTCCCGTAAGGACCACTCCGCCGTGGATGCTGTGCAGCATGTTCTCGCGGTCGAGCTCTGTTCTGATGATTGCGAATGTCTCGTGAAGGCGCGCGTTCACCACGGTGTCGAGCGCGCGGCGCGAAATCGACACTGCGTCAAAGCCCGGGGTGGTGGAGAGGACTTCGATGCGCGGCGAGCCCGAGGATTCGCCTATCATCGCGTGAGCCTCCTTCTTCACCTCTTCGGCTTGGGCGCGCGTCAGGCCAAGCGCGAGGCTCACGTCGTTCGTGACGTGGTCGCCGCCCACGCCCAGCACGTTGGCGTGGACGAGATGGCCATCGGCCCATACGGTGTAGCCGGTCGATCCGCCGCCAAGGTCTATCACCAGAGCGCCGTCGCGTTTCGCCTCTGGGCTGAGGACTGCGGACGCCGCGCGGGACGACGAGAAGAATGCATCTGGAATCGCGAGCTTTGCGCGGTATTCTGCCGCCTGGCGGGCATCTGCGATGCGCTGGGCCGATCCGTGGACGAAGAGCGTGTTGAGCCGGAGAATGCGACCGGTCATGCCTTTCGGCTGCTGGATGCCCTCGACGTCGTCAAGACCGTAGTTTAGCTCGGTGGCGTCAAGAATGATGCGCTCGGCGGGATCGATGCCGGCGTCTATCGATTGGTTGTACACGCCTGCGATGTCTTCGTCGGACACAGAAGGGCCGTTCAGCTGCCATTGTGCCGTGTAGAGTTTCGAGCGTATGTGCGGGCCGGACACCGCGAGGTTCGCCTGGTGGATCGTATAGCCCGTCTTTTCCTCCACGCGTTGCAGCACCGATGCGATGGAGAGCCCTACCTGGGCAATGTCCACTATTTGGCTTTTGCGCACGCCGCGAGAGGGTATCTCCTCTGCGGCAAGAACTTTGACGCGCCCTGGCGCGAGCGGTTCACCCACGGCCAGGACTGTTCGTGACGTGCCGATTTCCAATGCGGCTACTGGGTCTGGTTTGCTCACTTGCTTCAAGATCCTTTCTGACGTGTGGAGAGAGAGGGGTCGTTCGCATAGACTCGGCCGCCGTCGTAGTCCATGGCGTTCCAGAGAGTCGTACCCGGGGTGAGGTGCGTCTCCATTGCCTTGGCGAGGCGGATGAGCTGTTCCTTAAGCGACTTTCTTGCGATGGCGTCGTCTTGGCCCATGTGTTCCCATGCTATTTTGGCGCGGGAGTAGTTGCCTAGGGTCATCAGGAGATAGTCTCGTGGAGAGGTGTCGATTTCCAGAATCCGGAAATCGCCGAGTTCGGGTGTCCCGGAGGCTACCATCACGAGATGGACGGCGGCGGCGGCGGAGCCTAGGAGCTTCTGCCCGGGGGTGGTGTTCATCTGCTCCGCCTCGCGGATTATCGGGAGTGCCGCGATGTTTCGCTGGAAGCGGAACACCACGCCCTCTGCGTCCGTAACGCGCCCGATGGACGCATGGCGCGAGTGACCTGCCACACGCGCTATCGGGTCGCGCTCGAACACCTCGACCGTCACGCGGTTCGGCATTCTCCGTTCTATGCGAATGTCTCGTATGTTAGGCGTCTTGAGCAGCTCGGAACGTTTCGCGTTGAAGTCTATTGCGGCCAGATTCGCGCCATTGGTTAGCCCGAAGAAGTCGGTCACGAGATCGCGGGGCACCATCTTTGCGGAACCTGTTATGACTACGGCCACATCCACATCGGAGTCTATCACGCGGCACTGTTCATCGTAGAGCGCCATCATGGAGTCGTAGCCTGCCGAGAGCCCCCAAAGCGCCACGCCAAGCGTCACGAGCGCGACGGCGGCGATGATCGCGTACATCTTGCGACGTGCGGCAGGGGACGTCGGGACCGGCTTCATGCGTGTGCTTCGCACGGCCATCAACGCACCTCCCCTGCGTTTGCGGGAGAATCGCATGCGGCAAGCGACAGTATGCGCGCGCAAAGGGCAGAGAAGTCCATCCCGACTTTTGACGCCGCCTTGGGAACGAGCGAATGGCCCGTCATGCCCGGCGACGTGTTGAGTTCCAGGACGTACATCCTGCCTTCTGGAGTGACGCGGAAATCGACGCGCGCCACGCCTCGGCATCCCGTGGCCTTGAAAGCCTGCACCGCAATGCGCTGCATCTCCGGAAGGAAGGGCTCGTCAGGGAAAGGGTAGCGCGTTTCATTTGAATTGTACTTCTCGTCGTAGCCGTACCATCCGTTCGGCGCGCATATTTCAAGTACGGGCAGCGCTTCGCCGCCAAGCACGCCCACGGTCATTTCGCGGCCTGGAATGAACGCCTCGACGAGAGCCTCGCCGGCACCGCCGAACTTCTCGCGGTCGATGCGCGTCGCCTCGCGTACGGCGTCGGCCCACTGCGCAAACGATTCCACGCGATACACGCCAACGCTGGACCCGTCGCGCGGTGCCTTAACGACGACAGGCAGGGGGAGCGGCAGCTGATCCTGCGGCATGTCTGCCGCCTCGGGGCCGACCACAGCCCACGCAGCCGTCGGGACGGCTGCCGCGTCCAGTATGCGCTTTGTGGCGATCTTGTCCATGTTCACTTTGCTTGCGACGGCGCCTGGCCCTGTGTAGGGGATGCCTCGCGCGTCAAGGGCGGCCTGGACGCCGCCGTTTTCCCCCCAGCCGCCATGGAGTGCTATGTAGCAGGCATCGACGCCTGCCGGCAGCGCGGACAGATCGTCTGCGTCAAGCGTGACAGGTATCACTTCAAGTGACGTGTCGGACGAGAGTGCCTTGGACACATTTGCGCCGCTGACAAGCGACACTTCCCGTTCGTTCGAAGTGCCGCCCATCAGAACAGCTATTTTCCTAAAATCATGCATGAGGATAGTGTATCATATTCTCCGCGTTCCGCTAGGGGGTAAATCGCATTTTCGTCCGATTGTCGGCCATAAGGGAAGTAGGGCCGGTCTTGCGCGGGCGGCGGAATTAAGGTAAAATTCTCGCGTGGAACAAATGGTGGAGATGTGCGGGGTGAGGTCGAGGGTCGCGCGTAGCTTGTTTGCCCGTGTGAAGGGACTCATCGGCCTTGCTGGATTGCCTCCGGGCGAAGGATTGCTTATCCTTCGCTGCAATTGCATACACACGTTTTTCATGCGGTTCGCCATTGACGCCACATTTCTTGACGCGTCCGGCAATGTGGTGAAGGTCGTGAAGAACATCCGTCCGTGGCGTCCGTTCGTGTGGGGCGGCTGGCGCGCCGTGAAGGTTTTGGAGACACCGTCTTCTGAAAGGAGTGAAAATGTTTGATTGGACAATGGTTGGCCTAGGAGGAGTGATGCTTCTCGTCGCGTTTGTAGGTTGCGTGGTGCCGTGCCTTCCGGGACCTGCCCTCGGCTGGGGTGCGCTTTTATTGCTCGCATTCACCCGCTTCGCGCTGCCTACATCGTGGCTTGTGACCGCAGGTGTGGCCACGGTGCTTGTGTTGGCGCTGGACTACATTGTGCCGGCCTTGGGGGCGAAGAAGTTCAATTGTTCTAAATGGGGGATCTTTGGATGTACCGTAGGAACGATAGTGGGCATATTCTTCATGCCTTTCGGAATCATTGTCGGACCTTTCATCGGTGCATTCGCCGGCGAGCTGATCGTCGGGCGCTCTATGGGGGTTGCGCTCAAAGGAGGGTTCGGGGCGTTTCTAGGATTCCTGTCCGGCGTATTCTTGAAATTGTGTGCCGTTTGCGCGTTCACGGGCATTTTCGTGTGGCGCGTATTCTTCGCCTAGGTAGGCGCCGCATACTTCTTCCGCGTTATTGCGACTTCCCGAATGACACCATGGCCGCTCCATTGAGAAACGATCCCTGCGTCAACACGTTCGAGCGACGTGTCCTCGACTTGGCGAAGTACGGTGTTTCGTGCGTGCCCGTATTGGGTGCCACACGATACCGCCACAAGGTGGAGGGCGTGAAGGAGCACGTCCACGAAGGCTGTCTTGAGATTACCTGCTGCAAACGCGGACAGCTCGCATTCGAGAGCGAGGGGCGAGTCTATCCGTTCCTGCCGGGTAGCGTGTTCGTGTCGCGTCCCGACCAGCCGCACCGGATGCGCGAGAATCCGCAGGGAACGCGAACGAACTATCTGCTCTTCAAGCTGCCGAAAAGGGGGCAGTCCGTTCTCAATCTCCCAGCCCGCGAATCGAAATGCTTGATCGATCACCTGTTGACACTGCCGAACAGATGCTTTCAGGGAAATGCACGGATTGAGGCTGACTTCCAGTTACTGTTCGATATCTGCGATTCGGACGAGGCTGGCGTTTTCCGCAGTTTGAATTTGAGCAGTGTCGTTCTCGATTTGCTGCTGAATGTCGTCGTCTGCTCCAGAAGGGCTCCGGTCGCGTTCCACAGTAACGCTTTGCGGCAGATCGTCGATGAAATACGGGAAGTACCTTGGCGTATGTGGTCGATTGACGAACTGATAAGCCGGACGAGACTTTCCTCCAGTACGTTACGAACGCGCTTCAAGGCGCTCACGGGTCTGTCCCCTCACGGTTATCTCGTTAGTTGTCGCATTCAGATGGCAAAGGCGAAGCTTGCGCGCGGCGGCACGTCCATAGCCGATCTCGCGCTTTCGCTGGGATTTGCGTCTGCCCGGCACTTCTCCTCCGCATTCAAGCTCGCCACCGGCCTCTCGCCCCGACAGTGGGCGCGGGGGGCTCGCTGATTTATGCGGTGACAGACCTTGATTGGCGGATATTTGGCCAAAACATGGCTTTAGATGGAGTCTTTGGCCAATGATTCATCGTCACCTATTGGCAGAAAGGTAGAATAGGTGATAATTTCTGTGTGCGAATTTCTAATCACCTATCACGATAAACATCAAATAGGTGATAATTGCACAGTTGCGATATTCGGAAAAATGTGGTAATATTCACCGCGACAGGAAAGATAAGGAGTGTGATATGGATTTCTTCGGAAGAACAGAACTGTTGCAACAGCTGCAAGATTTGTGGGGCAAGAGAGTGTCCTCTCTTGTGACATGTCGAGGTCGTCGACGGATTGGCAAAAGTACGTTGATTGAACGGTTCGCGAATTTGTCAAAAGCTAGGTTCATTAAGATAGAAGGATTACGTCCTGAAGTGAATACGACAAAAGAAGACGAGCTTGATTCATTCGCCTCTCAATTGGCATCACAAACCATGGCCGAGCGTTCGCGACCTGTAGATTGGCTCACGGCCTTCATCAGACTTTCAAGGGAAATGAAGCCGCGCGAAAAGACGGTTGTGCTTTTGGACGAGATTTCCTGGATGGCGCATGACGATCCGTCCTTCGCTGCAACGCTCAAGATCGCATGGGACAATCATCTCAAGAAGCATGACAGGCTGATACTTGTCGTTTGCGGCAGTGTCTCGGCTTGGATAAAGGAGAACATCATTGAAAGTGGAGCCTTTTACGGGAGACGGTCGCTGGATGTCATCGTCCCAGAACTGCCGCTCCACGAGTGCGCGAAGTTTTGGGGAAAGGCAGCCGATCGGATAGCGGCGCGCGACATCATTGACGTGTTGTCCGTCACCGGCGGGGTGCCTCGTTATCTTGAGGAAATCAATCCGCTCATGTCCGCGCAAGAGAACATCAGAAAGATGTGCTTTCTACCGAAATCACCGTTACGAGTGGATTTCGACGAGATGTTTTCCGACGTCATCACGCGGCAACCGAAGTTTTCCTCGAAAGTGCTTCGTTCGCTTGTTGACGGCGCGAAAAGCGTTTCAGAGATTGCGGCGGCACTGGATGTCAAGAAAGGCGGAAACATCACCAATGCGGTCGTGCAGCTTCAGGAGGCCGGCATGATTGCGCCCGATTCGGGGAAGAACCCCGAGACCGGCGTGGATATTCGTGAACGCCGTTATCGGCTCAGCGACAATTATTCCAGGTTCTACCTGAAGTACATTGAACCGGACAAAGACGTGATAGACGCCAAGGCTTTCGTGTTCAACGGGCTAGACCAGTTCTCCGGGTGGAACCCCGTCATGGGACTCCAGTTTGAGAACCTTGTCGTGAACAACTACAGATGTCTTCTCAAGCTGTTGCACATGGAGGGCGCGATGATAAAGTCTGCGGCGCCGTATCTGAGGCGAGGAAGCGCGTCGGGCGGACGGCGAGGCTGCCAGATCGATCTTTTGATACAGACAAAGATGTCCATGTGCGTTGTGGAGATCAAGCGCCAGGCGCATATCGGTCGCGAGGTCATAGACGAGGTGCGCGAGAAGTGCAAGGCACTGCCCAAGCCGCGAAGCATGTCGTTGCATACGGCACTCGTGTACGAAGGCGACATTGCGCCTTCCATTGAGGCGGACGGGTTCTTCGACGCCATCATACCTTTCTCCCGGCTTCTTTGGAATTGAGGGAACCGGCATGAAGCACTCTCTCGCCCCGCCAGTGGGCGCAGACGAACTCTTGATTTCCCGAAACCGCCAAACTTCCCAAAAACGCCAAAATCCTTTTTGGGAATTTTCTGGACAACGATGTGATATACTACCTGTGTCTCGTTTCGAGGAGGTAGAAAATCATGTCAACAAAAATCATGTCAACAGAAAAAGTTCTCGCCGAAAAGTCACACGCGGAAATTCCGCATGTTCGTACGCATGGTTCAACGCGGTGGTCTGCCGTGTCGGCAACGCCAAATCGTGGAATTATGCTATCCATGGCACTAGCCTTGGCGTCGGTTGCATTTGTGACGGATGTCAGCGCCTCAACATCGGAAACGCTGGGCCTCTGGGTGTTGAACGGCGAACCCGGAACGCCGTGCGCCGATGGAACCGAACTGCGAAATCTGGTGGACGGGAGCCCTCTTTCTCTCGTGGCCAGCATCACAAACACTAGCGGCAACGTCGTTCAGTCGCCAACGTATGTGGCCGATGTTCCGGGGGATTGGCTTTTCACGGACTGGACGCTGACAAACAAAGTGTGCAACCTCACGTCGTCGTTGCTCCTGAGCACGGGTTCGGTGTATTCCGTGGGGAGCTACTTGCGGATCAACGGGCTGGCATCGGCCGTTGCGGACTCGGACTTCACGATCGAGCTGCTGGTGAAGCCGAACTTCCGGGTCACATCCGGTTTTGGCAGGGACGACACCTTCTTCATGGGTTTCAACGGACCCTCGTTGGTGCGTTCCCCGCAGGTTGTCGTGGGCGAGTACAACGGCGGCATCCTTTCCGTCCTGACGAACGAGACGTCTAAAGCCTCTATTCAGGTTCAGCCTTATGTTTGGTTCTATGACACCCCGCTGTTTGACAATGAATGGCATCATATCATGCTGACATACAGCAAGTCGAACAAGAAGGTGACGCTCTATCTGAATAATATGAGCAAGACCAAGGCCGTCAGTTACGGTGATTCGGGGCTTGATCTCTGGATGGAGGAAGGAACGTATTTCCAAGTACTGGGCATTGTGGGGCGTCTTGCGAGCAGCTTTTCGTCCGCACGCGTGGCGGCGATCCGCGTATCGTCGGGTCTGCGCGAAAGGATCGAGTGCCTGCATGTGACGCGCGATTTCGATGCGAACCCGCTTCTTGGACGCTGGCGCTTCACCGGCCAGGAGGGTACGCTCGTGACACAAGTCACAAATGAAGTCGCCCCGCTTCCAATCAATTCCTACAATTGTTTTCAGGATGCGTCGAAAACCTCGGACACATACGGCTTTTATTACACGGCCGCGCCGCACATGTTTGTCGCCGATACCGAATCCTCCGAGGATTACGTTTATAATCCTACCGTTGCCATGACGTCCGAGGCGGAGAAGAGCGCGTTGGGGAATCTGCAGAACAAGATGTCCGGATTCAAAATCGCGAATTTCCATGAGGCGATGATGCCGACGAGTTTTACCGCTGAGTGTTTTTGCCTGATGGAGACGAATCTTACGGCATCACTGGGGAGTGGTGGACGTACGGCGCTGATGGGCGAAACCGCCGAGCAGAATCTCGGCACGGACATTCGCTGGCTCGTGCGCCAAGTGGAGCCGGACATGTTGGATCTGCAAGTGCGCGACGCGGGGCTTAACACAGGAAAGACTGTCGCCACGTTGACGACATCAGCCTTCGGGTTGCGCACATGGCGGCATGTGGCAGTTGTCTATGACACATCTTCCGAGAAGCCTACGGTAAAATTTTATGTCGATTACAAGCAGGTCGGCAATACGTACACGTTCTCGGATTCATCGGGGCTCATGTTTTCGCCGGCTTCGGGAAAGCTCGTGCTTGCAGGTGCCTCGGCTCGCGGTTGTGGCGGCGGCTGGTGGGGCGGTTTCGACGAGTTCCGCTTTACGCGCGGCGCGCTTTCGCCTTCAGAATTCATGCGTATGCGCAATCCAAAGGGTACGTGTATCTTTTTCCGGTGATTGGGCGGGACTTCGCCTTTTATAAAAAGGAACAGGTCAATGGCCATGATGCGCAAAGGAGCTGTCGCGTTCTTGCTTTTGGTTGCGGTTGCCGTGTTTGCGGCAAAGCCAGGTTCGCTTGAATGGGCCGATCGGCTTGATATGCCGACGGCGAAGGTACAGGGGTATCTCCCCAAGTCCTCCCCTGAAGAGCAAGGCATCGACTCGGCGTGTGTTGAGGCGTGGGTGAAGGCACTGGGCGAACAGGTTCAGTTGATGCATGGCTTCGTGTTGCTCCGGCACGGGCGTCTCGTGGCGGAAGGTTATTGGGTACCGTACCATGGCGACCGTCATGCGCTCTATGGGCTTTCAAGCACGGTGCTGGCCGGATTCATCGGCGCGCGGCGGTTTGACGCCGGGGCGTCGGGGCCTGCCGAGGGGAAACTGCTCGCCGCACTGACGGCGAAGGATCCTGCACACGCATGGGCCGAGGCGTCCGCCATCCATCGATTCGCTGTGGAAAAAAGCTGGGGCGGCAAGGGTGCGTTGAACCAGACGATCGCGCGCACGTTTTCAACGCGCATCGATCCGTCGTTCAACTGGGAGTGCGGCGACACCGCCGGCGACGGCCTCGGCCGCGTCACGACTGCGCGCAACATGGCGCTTCTCGGGCAGCTCCACCTTTGGAACGGACACTGGTTCGGACGGCGTATCTGGGATGAGAAATGGGATGTGGACCACTACCGTTTCATCAAGCGGTCCAGCGGCATCTTGGCGGCCTGGGGCGAACGCGGGCAGCTGCTCGCCCTCATTCCGCACGCCGATGCGGTCTTTGCGGTGAATGCGGACACCGCCGACGCCGAACGTATCCTCGTCTTGGTGGAGACGATGCTTCTCCCCTCCTTCTCCGATGCGCCGCTCCCGCGCAACGGCGAGGCGGCGAAACGCCTTTCCGATACCTGCAAGTCCCTTGCACTGGAGGAGGTTCGCGATTGGACGAAACCTGCGTTCGATCCTTCGGCCACATACGACCTTGCGAAGAATCGCTACGGCTTCACGCAGTTCCGCCTCGTACGCACGGGGAAGGGGCATCGTCTTGAGCTGCGCGGGAAGAATGGCGCGGAGACCTACGAACTGAAGGCGGCTGCCGCGCGCTCACGCGAGACGCATGCCTTCTCCGATGCAAAGGACGGCCCGCTTTCGCTGAACGGGAAATACAAGGTGTCGGCAACGGGCGGCTGGCAGACCCCGCAGACGTATCGTGCGCGCCTCTACTTCACGATGGTAGCCGCACGTCTCGACCTAGACTTCGACTTTGCCAATCCCGAGCGGCCGATGCTTACCGTGTCGCGCTGGGGCGAACGTGAGCCGGAGAAGGTCGGCGCTTCGAAGGCGGAGACGATCTGCGGCGTGAAGCGTGTACAGAGCCGCGCCGAGATCATCTGGACGCATCCGATTCGCAAGAACGGGTACATCGGCTGGCCCACGGTCATGCGTCGTAAAAGCGGCGAGCTGATCGCCAGCTACTCCGGGAACCGCGAGGGGCACGTGTGTCCGTACGGGCGCGAGGAGCTCATTCGCTCCTTCGACGGTGGCGAGACGTGGACGCAGCGCCCGGAGATATTCCACAACTCCATAATCGACGACCGCGACTGCGGCATCACCGAACTTGCGAACGGCGACCTTCTCGCCGTGTGGTTCTCCAGCAAATGTTTTGCGGGCAGCTACCCCAAGGCTTTTGCAAAGCTGCCGAAGGAACTTGTGGACGAGGCGCTCGGATTCTGGACGCGCCGATCCACAGACGGCGGCAAGACATGGGAGGCTCCAGTCCCGCACCAGTCATCCTCGCCGCACGGAGCGGTGCAGCTCAGGGACGGGCGCATACTCATCGCAGGCGCGGCGTGGCGGCGATGGGACGTGTTCAACCCCAAGCACTGCCCCGACACTGACACTTGCCTGATGATCGAGGAATCCACCGACAACGGACGCAGCTGGAACGTCCTCTCCAAGATACATCCCCAACCGCCGTACAACGCAAAGGAGTTCACGCTCGAGCCGTACATCGTTGAGGCGGATGACGGGAGGCTGATTGTGTTCTGCCGCACCGTCTCCACGCCCTGCATGACGCAAGTCGTCTCAACCGACGGCGGGCGGACGTGGGGCGAGATGTCGGATACGCCGCTCAACGGCTATCCGCCGCATTTCCTGAAGCTTCGGAACGGCAAACTGCTGTGTACCTATGTACGCCGTTCCACGAAGCACGAGATGGTAACCGTGTCAGATGACCAGGGGCTTACATGGGACGTGGCGAACGAGATATTCCTTTCAAAGGGACCCGCGCCGGACATGGGCTATCCCTCGACCGTGGAGAACGACGACGGCACACTTCTTTCTGTTTACTACCAGATGGAGAATCCGGGCGAGCCGCCCTGCCTGATGGCAACCAAGTGGCGCCTTCTGAAGTAAACGAAGTTATGTGTATGAGCAGGATAGACATCACTGTCGTTGTCGCCTATCTCGCGCTGATGGCGGGGCTAGGCTTCTACTTCATGCGCCGGAACAAGGACGCGGACGCCTATTTCAAGGCTGGAGGGCGTCTGCCGTGGTGGGTCGTGTCCCTCTCGATCTACGCGACGATGTTCTCGTCCATAACATTCATGAGCGTTCCGGCGATGGCGTTTTCCGGCGATATGTCGTATTTCGTCATCTCCTTCGGCATCCCGATCCTCGCACTCGTGACGGTGAAATGGTATCTTCCGTTCTTCAGGCGGTTGAATCTGACGAGCGCGTACGAGTATCTGGAGGTGCGCTTCAATCTGCCGTGCCGCCTGTTCGCATCGACCGCCTTCATCCTCTTCATGGTCGCGCGCACGGCCATCGTCGCGTATTTGCCGTCTTTGGCATTGTGCGCCGTAACGGGGCTTGATATCAACGTTGCCATAGTCGTGGTGACGGCGATTACGATTCTCTATTGCACCGTTGGCGGCGTGGAGGCTGTCATCTGGTCTGACTTCGTGCAGTCCGTCATTCTGATCGCATCGACCGTGCTCATCCTCGTCTGGCTCATCGCGGGGACGGACGGCGGGTGGAGCGGTTTTATCTCGATGGGAACGGAGGCGGGAAAGTTCCGCGTGTTCGACCTCGCGCTCGACTGGACGAAACCGTGCTTCTGGGTCGTGTTCGTCGGCGGGCTTGTGGCGAATCTCGCGAGCTACACGTCCGACCAGTGCGTCGTGCAGCGGTACATGACGACACCCGACGAAAAGGGCGCGGCGAAGTCGATTCTCTTCAACGGAGGGCTGTCCTTCCTCAACTGTTTCGTGTTCTTCACGGTGGGTGTGGCACTCTGGACGTATTACCAGTCGCATTCGGCGGCGCTGCCGGCGGGGACTAAGCCGGACGCGGTACTCGCCGTCTTCATCGCCCGCGAACTGCCGTCGGGCATATCCGGCCTCGTCCTTGCTGCGGTGGCGGCGGCGACGATGTCGACGTTGTCGGCGAACCTCAATTCGGCGGCGTCGGCGGTGACGGTCGATTTCTACCGCCGTCTCGGCTGGGGACGGAACGATCTTCGCTGCGGCAAGATCTGTACCGTCATCGTCGGCATTTTGGGCGGCGCGATGGCCTTGTGGCTTGCGAACGCCGAGATTGGAAACATCTACGACCAGTTTCAGCGTTTTCTCGGCATTCTGACGGGCGGCCTCGGATGTCTGTTCTTCATGGGCATCTTCATGAAGCGCGTGAACGGCTTCGGGGCCACGTGCGGGCTGGTTGCCAACTACGTCGTCTGTTTCGGGCTTGACCGGCTGTCGTTTGCCGGCAAGCCGCATCTGCTTCTGTACGGTTTTCTGGGCATGGTTGCGTGCCTTGCCGTGGCGCCTGTCGCCAGTTTTTTGAAAGGTGGAGGAAAATGAAATTAAAGGAGAAATGTTTCAAGGGCATGTCCGGGGCGTATGCGGCGATGTTCACGCCGATTGACGCCAAGAACCGCGTCAACGAGGAGGCCATCGATCAGATGGTCGAGTTCGGCCTGGCCAACGGACTCGCGGGCTTTTACCTGACGGGATCGACCGGTGGTTGGTTCCTGATGACGCCCGACGAGCGCAAGACGGTGTGGAAGCGGGCCGTGAAGGCGGCGAAGGGGCGTTGCAAGCTGATTGCGCACGTCGGCGCGACTTCGACGGACGAGTCCGTCGCGCTTGCGAAGGCGGCGGCGGACATTGGCGTCGATTGGCTCTCGTCCGTCGCGCCGCCGGTATTCTGCACAAACTTCAACTGTACGTTCGAACACTACAAGAAGGTGTCCGAAGCTACCGATCTGCCGTTCATGGCCTATTCGATCGGGGCGAATCTCGTGCCGGAGCGCGACATACGCTTCTTTGACCTGAAGAACGTGAAGGGCATCAAGTACACGGGGGCCGACTATTACGCCGCCCAAACGCTCAAACGCGAACTTGACGCGCGCAAGGAGACAATCTGGTTCGCGGGGCGCGACGAGCAGCTGCTCTGCGCCCTCGCGCTCGACGGGGTTTTCTCCGGCGGCATCGGCACGACGTACAACATGATACCGAAACACTTTGCGAAGATATGCGAGCTGGCGGCGGAGAACGACTTCAAGTCCGCCGCGAAGTGGCAAGACGAGGCGAACCAGGTCGTGCGGCTCATGATTGAGTCCGACAACTGGAGCTACCGCAAGGCAATGATGAAGCTCGTCGGTATAGACGTCGGCCCGTACCGCAGGCCTTTTGAGAAGCTGACCCCCTCGCAGGAAAGATCGTTCCTGAGGCGTGTGGCCGCTCTTGGGATTCTTCGCCGCGCGTAATCAGGACCACCGCGCCATGCGCCTCGGAGCGACGACCATGCACTTCACTGACCGATTACCATCTGCGATGCCGAGGATGTGGTATAATATCCGCATCCGCATGGAAAGGCTTGTCTACAAAAAACTTTTGGAGTGGAAGGACACAAGTAACGGCAAGACTGCGTGAACAGGGGATGATGATTGCAAGAGGATTCAATTGAAGTGAAGAGGCAGAAATGAAAACACCATATGGAACAATCTTTGTGGCGGGGTTGGCCGTGCTTTCGGCGCATGGCGCGTTTGACGTGCGCGACTTCGGCGCGAAGGGCGACGGCGTGGCGAAAGACACGGTCGCGGTTCAGAAGGCGATTGATGCGGCGAATGCGGCGGGCGGCGGCGAAGTGCTGCTTGAGAGGGGCGTCTATCTCTGCGGCTCGCTGTTCCTCAAGTCGGGCGTGGACTTCCACCTCGCGGAAGGCGCCGTGCTGAAGGGAAGCCCCGACAGGGAGGACTACAACGCCCTAGACGTTGCGCCGCAGAACTGGGGACGCCTCGGCAGCGGCGACAACATCAGCGGCGGGCACCTGATCTTGTGCATCGAACAGGAAGGCGTGACGCTTCGCGGCCCGGGAAAAGTGGACGGGAACGTCGGGGCATTCCTCAAAATGCCCGATGGGTCGCATCCGCCGAACAAGCTCAGGGTAGCATGGCGTCCTGCGCAGATGATCTGGTTCGTGGAGAGCCGGAACGTCACGATACGCGACATCGAGATAGCGGATGCGCCGTACTGGAGCTGCTTCATCTACGGCTGCGAAGGCGTCGTTGTCGAACGGGCGAACATCCACACTGTGCGCAGCCCCCACACCTACAACGGCGACGGGCTCGACATCGACTCTTCGCGTCATGTGCGCGTGGCCGGATGCCGAATATCAACTGCCGACGACTCCATCACGTTGCGCGCGGCGGGACAGGGATATCTGAAGAACGATGGCCCGTGCGCGGATGTCGTCGTCTCCAACTGCACGTTCTCGTCGGACTGCAACGCGATACGCCTCGGCGTCGGGAACGGCGTGATCCGCGACTGCTCGTTCGCCGGCATCCGCATAGAGGACACGCGCTACGCCGTCAACGCAGTCGGCGCATGGTCGCGTCCGGAGCACGGCGTGGACATCTCGAACATCACCTTTCGCGACATGGAGATCGACGCAAAGGGCTTCTGCAAGTTCTACTACAGGCATGCCACGGGAAGCGTTTTCGACGGAATCGCTTTTCGGCACGTTCGCGGAAAGGTTCGTGAACGGTCGATCTTCGACGACACGCCGGAGCGTCCGTTCCGCAACCTCGTCTTCGAAGACGTCAAACTTGAAGGCGAGACTTCGCCGCGAGTAATCAGGACAAATTAGAAACGGGCAGGACGGTGCCGATGCGCCCCTTTTCAAATCGCGTAAACTTTCCACTTGCGGGAAGCGGCGCGACTTGGTAAGATACTGCCGTGCAATCAGCAGATTCGGCGCGCCGATCGGCGTGCGGGTTTTGCGTGGTTGCTGATAGTGAGTTTAAACAAAAGAACGAAATGGAAGAGAAATTCGATTTTGGCGCGCTTCTGGACGCGCAATTCAAGAATTTGGATCGCAACAAGATCCGCTATGCCAAGGCAGACCGCGATGAACCCGAGGAAGTCGATACCGTGGAGGGGGAACCTGACGGTCCCGCTCTCGATCCTTCCATCCGCCAGGCATATGAACAGAATCTGCCAATAGACGGCACGGTGGAGAAAGAGGTCAAGGGCGGCTACGAGGTGACCGTTTGCGGGCAGCGCGCATTCTGTCCCTACTCTCAGATCGACCGTTGGCGCAAGCCGGATGGCGGCGAGAATCCATACGTCGGCCACTCCTTCACTTTCCGCGTCTCAGAGTACGGTTCGGATGATCGTGGCGTGAATCTGATCGTCTCCCGCCGTGCGCAGCTCGAGGCGGAGCTGGCCGACGCCAAGGCATATCTCCGCGACACGCTGGAGGAGGGCCAGACGCTCAACGGCACCGTCGTGAAGGTCCAGAACTTCGGTGCGTTCGTCGAGCTCGGCGGCCTGCAGGGCCTTGTGCCCGTGCGCGAGATATCGTGGGACAAGGTCGTCGATCCCGGCAAGTTCGTGAAGGAGGGCGACCTTGTTACCGTGAAGGTGATCGGCCTCGACTGGGAGCGCGACCGCATATCGCTTTCGATCCGCCAATGCCACGCAAAGCCGCTCAAGCCCCGCACTCCCGAAGAGATCGCCCGCGATGCGGAGGCTGAGGACGTCAAGGCGTGGATGGACGCGCATGCGCAAGACGACGGCTTTTCGGCCATCGGCAACGCCTTCGGCAACTTGAAAGTCTAACCAGAACAGGAGTTGGAAGATGAATGGTGCATTGCTGCTATTGATCGGAATAGCGTGTTTCTCCCTTGCCTATCTATTCTATTCGAAATTCATTGCCCGTGCGATAGGCATCGATCCGGCGCGTCCTACGCCCGCCCACACGATCGGCGACGGAATAGACTACGTTCCGGCGCATCCGATGGTGCTGTACGGCCACCACTTTGCCGCCATCGCTGGCGCAGGGCCGATCATCGGTCCCGTCCTCGCCGCGCAGTTCGGCTGGGCGTCAGTCGCGCTCTGGATCATATTCGGGTGCATATTCATCGGTTCGATGCACGACATGGTCACGCTCTTCCTCTCCGTGCGGCATCAGGGCAAGTCCATTGGCTCCGTGATCGAGGAGGTCCTTGGCCGTTCGGGAAAGATGATATTCCTCATGTTCTGCTTCGCCGCGCTCGTGCTGGTGATGAGCGTTTTCACGGGACAGGTGGCGGACGCGTTCGTCTCCAATCCCGAAGTCGCCACGTCTTCGCTTCTCGGCATATTCGAGGCGGCTCTGTTCGGCATATGCGTGTACAAGTTCAGGTGGAACGTGTTCATCGCCAGCTTCGTGTTCGTGCCGTTGCTCTTTTTCCTCGTGTGGGTAGGCGTCGTGTTCCCGTGTGACCTCACGACGCTTTTCGGCGTGACTGCGGCCACATCCAAGATGATCTGGGTCGTGGTGCTGTTCGTGTATTGCTTCGTGGCCTCCACGCTCCCGGTGTGGCTTCTTCTGCAGCCGCGCGACTATCTGAACAGCTATCTGCTATACGCGATGCTCGCGATAGGCCTCACCGCCGTGTTCGTGGTATGCCCGTCCATCAACATCGACGCTTTCTCCAGCTTCACCGTCAAGGCCGCGAGAGGCGGCGCCACGATGTACGTGTTCCCGCTTCTCTTCGTGACCGTGGCGTGCGGCGCCTGCTCCGGCTTCCATGCGCTCGTCGCGTCCGGCACCACGTCGAAGCAGCTCGACAAGGAAAGCCACATCCGTCCGGTCGGCTACGGCTGCATGCTTCTTGAGGGCGTGGTGGCGCTCTTGGCGCTCATAGCCGTGGCGTGGCATTCTCAGGCGGACCTCGTCGCCGGCCTTTCGGATGGCAAGCCCGTTGTGCTGTTCGCGCAGGGCTTGGCGTCATTCTGCGGCAAACTGGGACTTCCAGAGAAGACGTCGGAGAGTTTCATGCTGCTCGCCGTGGCGGCGTTCCTGATGACGTCGGTCGATGCCTGCACGCGACTTGCGCGCTTTGTGTGGCAGGAGCTGTGGAGCACGGCCTCGTCAACCGGCGAGGCGCCCGTTGCCCCGGCCGCCGAAGGACAAGGCGCCAGTGCCGCAAAGCAGCCGCTTGTCGTGCGCTTGAACCGCAACATGTACTTCGCCACGGGCGTGGTGGTGGCGATAGGCGTGTATCTTCTCGTCTTCAACCCGTCGATGGCCAACAACCTCTGGACGATGTTCGCGAGCGCCAACCAGATGCTTGCGGCGCTCACGCTTCTCACGGCGGCATTGTGGCTCTTAAAGAACAAGCTCAAGTTCTGGATAGCGGCTCTGCCGATGTGCTTCATGATCATCACGTCCGGCACGGCGGTGTTCCAGCTTTTCCTGCAGAGTCTCGACAAGTGGATGAAAAAAGGCTTCGCGGAGGGCGGTGTCACGGCCATAGGCGCCATCACGCTCTTCTGCCTTGCGATCGTGCTTCTCTTCCTCGGTGCGCTGAAGCTGCGCAAGCTCGTCAAGAATCGCGTGTTGCAGTCGATTGCGAAGAAGTGACATGGCGGCCAGCATCAGAGACGTGTTCAAGCGACCGTCGGTTCGCGCATTATTGCTGTTCGCTGCGGTGTATGCCGTCGCGATGGCCGTCATATTCTGGGGCACATGGTCGCTTGACCGCGCGCCCATCGAGCCCGACAACGCCACATCCTATCCTCTTGATTACTTGTCGAGGTGGGTCTCGTCGCTTTTGTCCGGCGGCAGCTTTGTCCCCGGCGATCTTCGCAACTTCATCGGCAGCCCATACTTTTGGCAGGAGCTTCAGTATGCCGTTCCGTGCTTCTTGGCCGCATGGGCACTTGTCTTCTATCTGCGCGGGCGTGGACTCTCCCTTGTGGCCGCGTACGGCGCCGGCGCGGCGTATGGCCTCATGGGCTACAACATCACGCTGTTTTCGGCGGGGCACCTTGGCTGGTTCGTGTGGCTCACGTATGGCCCGTTTGCGTTTGGCCTCATAGACCGTTCCGTCAGGAAGGGCCGGTGGAGCAACTGGATCCTTCTTGGGGCGGTGCTTGCATGGGGCGCGGCGCGCCAGGCCGACCTGTGGCTCATTTTCACGGTGCTTTCGCTTTTCTACGGGCTTTGGTGCGTTGCGGCGAATCGGAAATTCGCCTCGTTGCGCATGTGGGGCGGCGTTCTCGTCACAGGCATCACGTTCTTTGCGTGCGGTTTGCCCCAGGTCAGGCATGCATTGTTCTCCGATCTCGCCAGTCGCGACAAGCAGATCGCGGGAGCATCCGGCAAGGCGGCCGACGCAGAGGCGGCATCTCCCTCGAAGGAGCGGACAAAGGAGGAGGAGGCGAAGCGCTGGGATTTCTGCACAAGTTGGTCGTTGCCGCCGGATGAAGTCGCGGAATTCTTCTTCGGCGCTTCGCATGGAGATTCCAGCGATCCGCGCGTGAGCCCGGTGAACCGGTACAAGGGGCGGATCGGCCAGCGCGTGACAATACCGGAGGGGCAGCGCGCGCGCGATCCGTCGTCAGGGCGAATCCTCTCGGGCGGCGATGTGTTGTACATACCATATCGTCAGCATTCGCTTTATTTCGGTTTCATAACGTGCCTGTTGGCGTTGGCCGGCGTGTTTTCGCCGTTGCTGCGGCGCTCGGCGGATCGCGATGTGTGGTTCTGGACGGCGATGGGCGTGCTGTTCTTCATGTGCGCGCTAGGCGGCTTCACGCCGTTCTATCGCCTTGTCTACGCGCTGCCGGCAGGGGACTACCTGCGTTGCCCGGTGAAGTTCGTGCACGTGCTGGAGCTCTGCGCTGCGGCGTTGGCCGGATTCGGCATACAGGCGCTTCTTGATGCGGCGAAGGGCAGAGGATGGGCAAAGGGCGCGGCATGTGCGCTTGTCGTGTTTGCGCTCGTGAATGTGGCCGACCTCGTGCGCGTGGACCGCCGCTATCTTGCGGTGGAGGACGTTTCGTTCTTCCGCGCGCCCAACGGCGCGGCAGACGTCATTCGCAAGGATGGCGGCGGCAAGGTGTTTTTCGCCATAGATCCGTCGGAGGGTCGCGACATGATCGCCGGATCTTTCGGTACGCATCTTGTCCAGTCGGCAGAATCCGCCGAGGGTGCCGACGTCCGTTTCGTCTTGGCCACACAGCGCGGTCTTGCGTCTGCCCCTGCGCTGGCGGAGAAGCTTCGTTCGGGCAAGTTGAAGATGGTCGGGGCCGTGGCGTGGCAGAAGGGGAAGGGCATCTACATGGCGCCGCAGAACGCCGCCGCTGCCGCCCTTTTCCGCGTGGATGGCGTCGAGCCGCCCAAGCCAGAGCCGCCGCCCGAGTCCAATCGCATGGATCGGTTCTTGACTTGGCTTTCAATAGCCGCCACGTTTGCGGCCTTGGCAATAGCCATCGTTCGACTGCGCCCATCAACCTCGAAAAACACGGGAACGGCTTCTGGCCAAATGACTTTATGATAGTTCATCTCAATGGAAAGCTTGCCGAGAAAGACATAACACGTGTTGTCGTGGAATGTTGCGGCGTTGGATACGAGGCGTTCATACCTCTTTCGACTTTTGACCGTCTGCCGGTAGAGGGGGCGGACGTCAAGCTCTACACATACCATGACGTCCGCGAGGATGACGAGTGCCTGTACGGTTTCGCGACCGTTGCGGAAAGGGACGTGTTCAAGCTCGTGACGACCGTCTCGGGCGTGGGGCCGAAGATTGCGCTCTCTGTGCTTTCCGGCCTAACCACGGGCGATTTGCAGCTGGCCATCTCCCAAGGCGATGTGAAGCGGCTCGCATCCATAAAGGGCATCGGCAAGAAGACGGCCGAGAGAATCGTCGTGGAGCTGCGCGACAAGATCAATCCGATAGAGGCACTGGCGAACTCCTCTTCGGCGGCGGACGCAAAGCAGTCCAACATGCTGCGCGACGCAATGCTCGCTTTGAGCGCGCTCGGCTTCAACGAGGAGGTCGCACGCGCGAAGGTCCAGAAGGCCTTGGAGGCGAATCCTTCCGTGCAGGACACGGAGACGGTCGTGAAGCTGGCATTGAAAGGCTGAATCCGGTAGGAGAAGAAGAAAACATATGAAGACTAAAAAGATAATCATGGCGGCGGCTCTCCTTTGGGGAACCGTCGCATGGTCGTTGAACTGGGACAAAGCCCTCATCATGGGCACCACGCCGGCCGAGAAGGTCTCCGCGACAGATCCGTTCGATGCCGTGCGCGCGGCGTTGGCGCGAGGCGAGCGGAAGATCGTGATCCCAAAGCGGACCTACAAGGTTAGCCCGAAGGACAACAGTTTCTATCTCTGCCTGAAAGGACTCTCCGATGCCGTCATTGACTTTTCGGGCGCAGAGTTTCTCGGTCTCGTGAACACGTGTTTCTTCCATCTTGAGAACTGCACGAACGTGACGCTGCGGAACGTGACCGTGGACTATGCCGTCCTTCCATTCACGCAGGCATGGATCGAGAAGGTGGACAAGGATGGGAACTGGGACGTGCGCGTGATACCTGGCTATCCGTGCCCGGACGAGATCGCATTGCGCGATTCTGGGAAGTTCTGGCCCGTGCAGGCGTATGACGCCAAGACTTTTGAGCTCAAGAACTCGATGCGCTTCCGCGACGGCATCGCCATCGCGCGCACGGGCACGGACACGTATCGCATCACGGGCGGGAAGAACAGAAGGGGGGACGTGGGCGACATCGCCGTGTGGAGCATCAAGGAGTTGAGAATTCCCGTCCACGCCGGAGCGGTCACTTCCACTTCCTGCAAAGGATGCACGTTCGAGAACATGATCGTCTATTCGACTCCGCACGGCTGCGGCTTTGCCGAGTTTTCGGCCGATGCCAACCGTTACCTCAACTGTTCGCTCGTGCGGCGTCCGCCGGAGACGGATCCCGAGAAACGCGGCGTCAAGCGCCTTCGGAGCGGAAACCACGACGCCTTCAACTCGCGTTGCTCGTACGTGGGGCCGACCATCGACCGCTGCACGTTCCAGTACCACTGCGACGACTGCGTGAACATCAGCGGCTTCTATGCGTTCGTCATGGAGCAGAAGGGGCGGACGCTGCGCATTGCGCCGTACTGCGGAACGCCAAGGATCGATCCGGGTGACACGTGCCAGCTGATGACGTTCGGCGGCAATTGTCTGCCGGACGCGCGGGTCGTGTCGCTGACCCCTGCCGGGGAGACGACGCCGGACGAACGAAAGCTGTTCGAGAGCTACAATCTCTGGCCCGGCATCGCGGCGAGCATCCGGCGGGCGTATACCGTGGTGCTGGACGAATATCGCGAACTTCCGTGTGGATCGGTGATCATTTCAAACCGCAGGATGGGCAACGGCTTTAGCATCCGCAACTGCGTGATGGGCGGCAACCGCGCGCGCGGTCTGCTCATCAAGGCGTCCGACGGCATCATCGAGAGCAATGTGATTTCCCGCGTGGAGTGTTCCGCCGTGCAGATCGCGCCTGAATATGAATGGATGGAGGGCGGCTGCAGCAAGAACATGATCGTTCGCGACAACGTGTTCAGCGACAACGGCGACGGCGTGCTTGTGTCCGGCAACAACGGCGCGCGCAAGCCTCTTCCGGCCGATTCCCACCGCAACATAGCCATCACCGGAAACACGATCTCCGGTTCGATGACGGGCATCCGGGTCGTCGGCTGCACGGGGCTTGATGTTCGCGGGAACGAGATCGCCCTGCCCAACCGTCCCCACGCCCGCGCATTCGACCTCAGGAATGTCGCCGAAGTGCGAAAGTGAGGCCGACGATGCTCGACATTCTTGCATCTCATCTTGACGTCATCGCCTCCCTCGCGCCCGTGTGGGGGTATGCCTTCATATTCTTCTTCATGGCCGTGGAAAGCTCGTTCGTTCCTTTCCCGAGCGAAATCGTCATGATCCCCGCGGGCTTTCTGGCGGCGCGCGGGGAGTTGACATTGCGCGCGCCGGTACCCGACCTGGCGATTGCCTTCGCCGCCGGCCTTGCCGGATCTCTGGCGGGCGCCTACTTCAACTACTACCTTTCCGCGCGTCTTGGCGAACCGTTCCTGAGGAAGCATGCAAAGTGGTTCTTCATCAAACCGGCAGCGCTGGACAGGGCGTTCGAGGTCTTCAACAAGTACGGCGCCGCCACGACGTTCGTCTGCCGCCTCGTGCCGGTGATACGCCAGCTCATTTCCATTCCGGCCGGTCTCGCGAAAATGCCGCTTGGCAAGTTCACCTTGTTCACTGGTTTGGGTGCGGGCGTTTGGACGGCCATCCTTGCCGCGATCGGCTACACTCTCGGGCGCACCGCAGGCGACATATCGTACACCGAACTCGTCCATCGCGGCAAGGATCTTGCCGCGCAGAATCTCCCTTGGGTCATTCTTGGCGCGCTTCTGCTCGTAGGCGGCTATCTGGCCCTTTCCAAGATCGCGATGGGCAGGAAGCGGAACGGCTGACGGCACCCCTCAACTGCGACATCGGCGACAGCGTCAGCGGCGACACCGTGGCTTGTCGGCGTGGTTGCAGGATTGTTTGGCCTCGTCTTTTCGGCATGGAACTCTGACACTCAGTGTGGTATAATATTCCGGTTCCATTCCCGAGGAGAGGTGGCGGAGTGGTCGATCGCGGCGGTCTTGAAAACCGTTGACCCGCAAGGGTCCGGGGGTTCGAATCCCTCCCTCTCCGCCATTGCAGGCGAAAATCGTTTCTCGCAAGCGCGGCGGAAGGACAGTAAACCAACGAAAGGAATTGATGCAATGGCAACTGTGAAAAGGACAAAAGCGAGCATTGAGATCACGCTGGTGAAGGCGGAGATCACGGGAGTGCCCGAAAAGGCGCTATTGAAGAGCCGCAACCTTGTGCAGGTGGATCTCATATGGCCCAGGACGGGCATAGCAAGGCGTTCTGCTGCACGCGAGGTGGTGTTCAAGCATGGTAAGGCGGACTTCACAACGGAGCCTTGGGCGAAGCGAGTAGTGTTCCGCGAGGACGTCGAAGGGCACTGCGGCCTGGCCGTGTCCGTGACCGAGCCTGTCAGCGTGCAGAAATTCCGGCGTTTCCTGCGGCTCACGGCAAAGTATGCCCTCAAGATGGGCGCGGACTTCATGGAGAAGGCGATGGTGGGCTATGCCGACGTGGCCTCCGCGCCTATTGACGCCATAGCCGCCATGGTTGGCGAGAAGGATGTTCCAAAGGTCATTGCACAGGGAATGCTTGACATCGAAGCACTTCCTACGGAGGGCGAAGAGCTGATAGTTGAAGTGCCGCTCAAGCGTCCGCTGATAGGCAAGGGCATCGGTTCGTTGACTTTGAGGCTGATATGATTTCTCGCTTGTTTCCCATGATGCGAGACATGCGCTTGCACTACGCCGCAAATATGGTATAATATTCAACTCTATGGGCAATTTAGAAGAAAACAGCGAGCTCACGCTCGATTTCACGAAGTTGGAGAAGGTTGGCCGCCAAGTGGCCGATACTCGCGCAGCCGGTTCGGCGGCGTGTGATCCTGGCGTCATTCCCGTGGCCGTGCAGAATGCGGACACAAAGGAGGTCATTCTTGTCGCGTACACAAACGAGTTCGCGATGAAGGAGTCCTTCGCCAAGCGCAAGCTCATTCTCTGGTCCACCAGCCGCAACAAGCTTTGGTTCAAGGGAGAGACGAGCGGCGAGACGTTCGACCTCCTTGAGGCATACGTGAACTGCGAGCAGAATTCTCTTCTGTACATCGTGCGTCCGTGCCGCGGTGGCATTTGCCACACAAAGAACAAAAGCGGCGCGCCGCGCAACTGCTACTATCGCAAGATAGATTTCGACACGTTCAAGCTTACCTTCGTCGATCCGTAAGGCCTCCGTTCTCCGTGAATTGAAACTCTTGAAGAAAATCTCAAAAAGGAAAAATCAAAATGAACATTCTCATAAGCCTTCTGTACGTCATTGAAGTCGTTACTTGTTTGCTGTTGGTGCTGGTCGTCATGCTCCAGAAGCCGAAAGAGGGCGGCCTTGGCGGCGTGATTGGCGGCGGCATGGGCGAGGCCGTGTTTGGGGCGGACGCCGGCAACGTGCTTATCAAGGTGACGATATGGCTCGGCGCGATATTTCTTGTGAACACGCTCGTCCTTGCGCGCCTTACTTCGACGATACACTCCAAATCGCTGATGGCAAACGAGGCGGTACCGATTCAGCAGCCTGCCATGCCCGAGATGCCTGCCATGCCCGAAGCTCCGGCACCTGCACCCGCTGCCGCGCCAGCTCCTGCTACTCCGGCACCTGCGCCTGCGCCCGCCGCAAAGCCTGCCGCACCCGCGCCTGCGCCTGCGCCCGCCGCAAAGCCTGCCGCGCCTGCGCCAGCTGCAAAGCCTGCCGCGCCTGCACCAGCTGCAAAGCCTGCCGCTCCGGCGCCTGCTCCGGCGAAGTGATAGGATTTCGGGAAAGTCCTGCGCATGTGGCTTTTCGATTGGATAAAGAAAGGCGAGTTGCACTTCGACGTGGCCACGGTTTCTGACCGTGGCCTTGTCCGTTCCGAGAATCAGGATTCTTTTTTCGCCAATTCGCCCAATGGCGTTTTCGGCGTAGCAGATGGCATGGGCGGCGGAGAGGGCGGCGCATTGGCAAGCTCATGGGTTTGCGAAGGATTGTCGATCGCGGCCGAGACTTTCGCCGGCGTGACGGTGGACGAGCGCTATTCGTTGGTCAACGATGCTCTCCAGCGCACGAACAAGCGCATTCGCGCCTATGCGCAAGAGAAGGGCTTTCGCATGATGGGGTCGACCGTTGCACTGGCTGCGTTCGACACTGCGGCCGGACAGATGCAGATTGTCCATGTCGGAGACAGCCGGGTCTACAGAATGCGCAGCAAGCAGCTTGAACAGCTCACCCGCGACCATACCGTTGGCGATGAACTGAGTCGCATGGTCCCCGGCGAGGGAGCGTCAGGCGGGCGCGACTTCCGCTCGCGCCGCAATCCTCTGACGCATGTTCTCACGCGCGCGGTAGGCACCGAGATGAATGTGCGTCCGGATCGTCGCGAAATCCCTTTCCAGCGCGGCGACCGCTACCTTCTGTGCACTGACGGAGTGCATGACATGATGTCAGACTCCGAGATCGCCGACTTGATGCGCGGCAGAGGTGGGCCGGAGGCGATCGTCAGTCGTTTTACTACGGCGATTCGCGCCGCCGGCGCCGCCGATAATTTCACGCTTGTTTTCGTTGTTGTTGAATGATCTGCGAAGGAGGAACAGAAGATGACGCAGCTTGAATCCGCCAGGGCGGGCAAAGTTACGGCGGCAATGGAAGTAGTGGCCGCCGATGAGAATGTCGACGTCAAGACCGTTTTGGCGGCAGTGGCTTCGGGCGAGGCGGTGATACCGCTTAACGTCCACCATTCGAACGCCAGGCCGGTCGGAGTCGGGCGCATGTTCACCACGAAGATCAACGCCAATCTTGGCCGTAGCGTGACGCATTCTGGCAAGGGCGACGAGCTTGAAAAGCTGAAGATCGCGCTTGACGCCGGGGCGGACTTCGTCATGGATCTTTCCGTTGGCTCCGATGACCTTGCGGCGATACGGCAGGGGATGCTTGACGCCAGCAACCGTCCGCTAGGCACCGTGCCGGTGTACGAGACCATCTCGCGCCTTGAGGGGGACATTCCGCACATGGATCCGTCTTTCCTCCTCGACGTGATCCGCACGCAGGCCGAACAAGGCGTCGATTTCATGACTTTGCATGCGGGCCTGCTCCTTCGCCACATTCCAGAGGCGATGAAGCGCAAGATGGGCATCGTATCGCGCGGCGGCGCAATCATGGCCGAATGGATGATGGAGAACAAGGCTGAGAATCCGCTCTACGTTCACTGGGACGAGGTGATGGACATTCTTGCCGAGCATGATGTAACCGTCTCGCTCGGCGACGGGCTGCGGCCAGGGTGTCTCGCGGACGCATCGGACGCCGCGCAGTTCGGCGAGCTGGATGTCTTGGGCGAACTTGTGGAACGTTGCCGCGCGCGCGGCGTGCAGGTGATGGTCGAGGGCCCCGGCCACGTGCCGTTCAACCAGATACGGATGAACATGGAGCGTCAGCAGGACGTGTGCAAAAAGGCGCCGTTCTATGTGCTGGGGCCCGTCGTGACGGACATCGCTCCCGGATACGACCACATAGTTTCGTCCATCGGCGCGACAGCGGCGGCGACATACGGAGCGTCGCTTCTATGCTACGTGACTCCAGCCGAGCATCTTGGCTTGCCCGACGGCGAGGAGGTGCATCAGGGATGCATCGCGTACAAGATAGCCGCACATGCCGGCGATGTGGCGCGCGGCCTTCCCGGGGCGCGCGACCGCGATGACGCGATGTCCGACGCTCGCGCCGCCTTTGACTGGGATCGCCAGTTTGAGCTTTGCCTCGATCCTGTCCGCGCCAAGGCCCGTTGGCTCAAGACGCGCGCTTTTGCGGACGAGGCGCACGGCGACGACCATTGTTCGATGTGCGGCAAGCAGTTCTGCGCCGTGCGCACATCCCGCCGCATCCGCGCCCTTGCACAAGATGTTTTGACGGGAAAATAGATCCATCTTGCGCCTTGAGGCGGGTCATTTCCCTTCCTTCACCAGCCTGCGGAACCTGGCGCCGTTCGCGATGGCGCGGGCGATTATGAAATTCGCCGTTGCTCCGATGCGCCATTCCCTGTTGAGATCAAGGAACATCATTCCGTCTTTGCGGACAATGCATGCGGAGGCGATCTTCTCGAGCCGTTCGGCCGTTGATGCGTCGTCGCAGGCGCGGGCCGCGGCGGCTAGGAACGTGGCGCTGGCCGCCGGAGAAGAGGGGATTCCTGAAATTGGCGAGCGCCCAGTCCTCCCAGCGCCGCGCGGGAGCGCAGGGCGAGATGTCCTATCCAGAGCGTGAAGGAGGTGATTAGAATCTTCTGCACCGTGGGCACCACAGGGGAGAACGGCACGATCTTCGCCTCGTGCAATGCGAGGCACACTCCGAATGCGGCCACTATCGAGACGAGAACGACGCTCCACACGCGGTCGTACCCAGGTCTGTCCAGCGCGAACAGTGCCCCAGCTCCGCCGTAGGCGGCCATGTGGCATCCAACGTTGTGGAAGATGATGTTCACGTTTTCGGGGACGAATGCGATTGTGCACAGACCTGCAACGTTCGCGGCACCGCCCCAAGAGAGGAGAGCCCTGCGCCATCCGTCCGGCGCTTGTTGCGCAAGATGCGCCCAAACCCTCGCGACGGCGCATGCCACCACCACGAGACCGACGGTGAACAGATAGTGGCAGATCGGCCATGGCACATCGCGGATCACTGTGCGCCCCAGAGCGCTGAGCATCTGGCGAAGCGGATTGTATCCGCCGCCGGGGTAGGACAGCGCCGCGAGAAAGAACAGGAGCATACCGGAACCGCCACCTAGAAGGGCGGCGCCCCAGACGTCCCTGCGCGTCGCCGCCCAGCGCATCTCGCGTCCGCCCGCGAAAAACGAGACTAGAAGGAACGCCTCGGCGGCGGCGTAGAGAGGACCGGACATCGCGCCGCAGCCGGGCGCGCCCAGCATCCGTCCGCCAATCATCAGGTCGGAGACCAGCAGCAGGCCCACTCCCATGCAGTAGAAGACCCTGTGCGCGGCCAATGCCACGGCGAAGGCGTAGGCGGTGACGGCGGAGTAGATGATCACGGCTCCCCATGCGACGGGTGGAAGTGCCGGGTGCAGGCGGACGGCGGCGAACACCAGAAGTGGCACGCCTGCGGCAAAAAGGGTGCGCGCATCTGGCCGCGCCTCGCGAATCTGTCCCACCGCCCAGAGGATCTGCGCGAGCGTGAAGCATGCGACGCCGGCGAGAAAAGCCGGCGAACTCCTTGGTGCCGCAAGATATGCGAGGAAATAGTCTCCGGCCAACGCGGCGGCGAAGCCTGCGGACATCCACAGCCTCCGCCACGAGAAGAACCTGACCAGTCCACCGATTGTCTCGCTTTGTGCCATGCGCGCATTTTACCAAACTGCCGCGATGCGGGCAAGCACGCCGATTGACCAGGATTGCACGGTGTGTGCGCGGGTGGGTGAATTTTTTCAAAAGACGCATTTGCACCAGCCGCGAAATCATGCTATACTATCTCTCATGAAAAATTGTGCGATGCGTGTGGCGGCGATGGGAATCGCCGGAGTGGTGGTTGCGCTTGACTGCGCGGCGGGGACTCTGCTGCTGCCGGTCGGCGTGACGACGAACATCAACGTGGCGACGGACACGACGCTCACGGATGCCGTGACGCTGACCGACCGGTCGGCGATCGAGAAGACCGGCGCGGGCAAGCTGACGCTGCTGGGCGGACAGTTCACGCAGGACAAGACCATCGATCTGCGCGTGCGCGAGGGAGCTGTCGCCTTTACGGCTTCGCCGCAGACGCTCGCCGCCTATCCCCAGCCAACGGAGACGATGAACAAGGCGGCGTTCTGGCTGGAGAGCCGCACGAACCTCGTCAAGGACGGCGACGACATTGTCGAATGGCGCGACGTGCGCGATGTAGATCCGACGGCGACGAACCACTACTACGCCGTTGTGGAGCATTCGTGGTCGCCACTGTGCCCCCAAGAGGCGAACTACACGGGCAAGGCGGCGGTCTACTTCCGCGGCTACCAGTCCGGTTGCTGGATGAACTGGCAGACGCCTGCCGGCGGACAGGCGACCGTGGATAAACTTTACAACGTGTTCATCGTGCATGGCGCACAATCGGGATGGGGGTATGCACTGGGACAGAGGTGTGGCTCTCAGCCCTATTTCCAGACTGATGGCAGCGGCACGGGCTCGGCCATCTGGATGGCGCACAACGCCGAGAACTGTCAGATGCATTCCTCGCGCACGTTTCGCGACGGCATCGAAGTGGATCCCTTTACGACTACGCATGGAACGGGCATCCACGTGATCGAGGTGGACTGCCTCGAGTTGCGGCAGTCGGCGCAGTGCTTCTTCAACGACCGCGACATGTGGAAGGACGCGAACGGATACAATCCGATGTTTGGCGAAACCAGCACAAAACAGACAGGCGGCGGCAAGCGCGCGGGCGGCGAATACATCTGCGAAATGCTGCTCTTCACGAACCGCCTCTCGGAGGTTGAGCGCGTGTCCGTCTCGAATTGGCTGCTTGCGAA
>Ga0310786_10001287_pt1 | contig 40200 bp, 61 predicted proteins | sample AusTroGonzalo_MG_FD_203881 | JGI IMG/M metagenome (GOLD analysis project Ga0310786, IMG submission 203881) | Bovine rumen microbial communities from tropical cattle in Woodstock, Queensland, Australia - Gonzalo_03 (v2) (version 2) | ecosystem: Host-associated > Mammals > Digestive system >... | reverse complement strand
TCTTTTTTCTTAACACCTTGTGCTTTTGCATATTCTTTTACTTCACTTACTGGCTTTCTTTGTGCAATTATGATATATGGTTGATTTTGTATATCATCATCTTGTTCATTACCATATTGAATATCGTTTTTATTAATGATTTCATTTATTGGATTTTGTGTTTCTTTATCATAATTAACATACATTATTCCTTCATCATTAATTGCAGCATCATCAGATACTTTACGAATCTTTATATCAATTTGATCCTTTTCCCATACCTTTGCTGCTTTTCTATCTAACATTTCACATGTTTTTTCAGCTGTTTTTCTAAATTCTTTACTTTCATAGTTTTCACTATTGTAATGAACAGCCCATAAGTTTTGATTAATTGTACTTACTTTATAATTTACTACTGTTTCAATGAAATTATATTGTGCTTGTTCTATTCCACCTAAATTTGCACCTTCCCATTGATTTCCACTATACATTCTATAATTTTCATCAGTTTCTTCATATACATTATGCATATTTAGGAAGTCTATACCTTGTTCATATAATTCCCATGTACTTGTTTTCTTTATTTCTTCTGTTGTATCCATTTAAACCTCCTACTTTGGCATTTTCTTTTGACCTCTACTTGTTCCATCATAGTTGTCTATATTTTCAGCAATTGTTCTATATATTTCTTGTTCTTTCTTCATTTCTCTTTCAAGTATTTTATTTTCTTTCTTTTCTTCTATTAACTTAATAGGATTTTGTAATTTTATTGGCAGTTTTTTGTCATTTTTTTGACTGGTTGCTATTACTACCATTAATGCTCCTAAACTAAAACTTACACACATTAATGTACCTATTGTTACTATTACTGCTATATCCATACTTACCTCCTAAACAATTACTATCTTTTCACCATAATCTTCATGTTGTTCTTCTTTTATAAACATGCTATCAAATGCTGGATATAAACTAATTGCTTCAGTATCAAATACTACTTGGTTTCTTATTTCATAGCTTATTGCTAATCCCATCATTTGGTCATCATGTCCTCCTTCTGGTGCTTCTATTCTTCCCTTTTCATTTCTTATTATCGTTAATAGTTCCTCCAGAATATCACTATCATTTATTAATTCGGTATGTTCTCTTACTAATTCAATTAAAAATGATATGATCGTTGGTCTTGTTATATTTGTTGTTCTAAAACCAAACTTCTTTTCTAGTCTATTTGTATAACTATCTATTTGTTCTCTTACATATTGTCTTTCATATCCTAGTCTTTGTAATTCTCTAATTGGAAAACTATCAAAATTGCTTTCTATTCCTATTAATGCATCTTCATATTCTCCATTTATTAGTCTTGTTTGATAATGTTTACCTAAACAATATATTTGTTTTGTATATAAATCTGCATCAAATTGATTTCTTAAACTTGCTACTTGTTCACCAGTTTTAGCATCTAATACATATGCTGTAAAATAATCACTACCATCTCCAGCTGTATCTCCACCTATACAATATTTACTTAAACCAGGTACTTTAAATATCTTTATAAATCCATTTTCATCATTTATCCATCTTATGTTAGTTATTTGCATTCCATCATAATCATATTCAAAATAACCTACTTTAATTGGCTTTGGTGCTGTTTGTAATCGTTCAGTTAACTTTTTAGCATCAAATACTGTCTTTCCTAATATTCCCCATTGACCTAAACAATATACATTATAGGTATATTCATCAGTGTATTTTAAATCTTCTAATGCTTTTTTATCATCTTCAGTTAAGAATTTATTGTCTTTGTATGTACTAAAACACACTGTTGCTAGTTTACTATCTATAAAATGTCTTTTTATCCAGTGTTGTATGTTTATAGGGTTAAATGATAACACCATTTGTTTCTTTGTAGTACCACCTCTTAAACGAACTTTTAATTGGTTTATATCGTTTTCTAAACATTCAGTTGCTTCTTCTACCCAGATGTGTGTTAATTCTCCATTTTCAAATGTAATTGATTTTATTTTTTCTACATCATCTAATCCAGCAAATGCAACTTCATTACCTGTAAATAAACATTTTATTCTCATATCAGATTCATTAATCTTGAAATGTTTACTTAAATTCCATTTTTTTATAACTTGTTTCATTAATGGAAATGTACTTTTTCTATTTGTATCACCTGTTTGTCTTACAATTAGTAAATTGCATCTATTTTTATGTATTAGTTTATATATCCATCTTTGTGCTATAAAAAAACTTTTACCACTTGATCCACCACCATAGAATATTAAATATCTATCATCATTCTCTAGGTATGGTATATATACATCATTAAATACTTTTTTAGATATTGTTATATTTATACTCATTCTTCATCAGTCAATTCTATATTAATATCTACATCAGCATTTACATCAGCTTGTATCTTTTGTATGTATTCACCTGTCATTTTATTCATTAAATTCAATGCTTCCATTTTTGTTTTAACACTTGTATCTTTTTCTATTTCTACAACTTGTCCTGAAGGTGTTACAACTTTATCTTTTTCTTTCTCAATACCTTTTATAATACTTTCTAAATATTTTAATCGTTCTTCAGCAGTCATTATTGTTTTATTATCTAACTTATTAGATAATTCAGTTATTTTTTGGGTAACTTTAGGGTGGTTATATAATCTACTTGCTTCTACACTTGTTGCTGTATCAGACATTCTTTCTACATTATAAGCATTCCTATAAGCATCTGTTTCATTCATACCACTTACTATGTTTCTTGCAAACTTTTCTTGCTTTGGTGTTAGTTTATTCATGCTATCACCTTCTTCTCACTTTAGGTTTATCAAATTCATAATCTTGTATAAGCGTTTCTTCGTTGTCTTTTACTTCATATACTTGATAACCTACATATTTGTTTTTTAAATAACCTATTAAATGATCCATGTATTCTTCACTTAATGCAAGTGTTATAAGTTCACATGTTCCTTTATTAGTTATTCCATATAACTTATACATTTTTTACCACCTCGTTTTTTGCATAATAAAAGAACTTGTTTAAAGTTCCTCTATTAATATTTACCAAACTAAATGTGCCTTAATAAGCACCATAGAATAGTTATATTTCAAAATTGATTTCAGCAAATGTTTTAATTTAGAAGTGCAAAAAGATTTGAAAAAAATGCACAACAAGCAATAGTATATAATAATATACATAAAACTTAATAAATATAACTACTCTATGCTACTCATTAAAGTAGCATTCCCCTCTACACTGTAGTGTTAGAAAAAGGCTGTGATATTAACTCGGTACTTAATAGTACCATACAGTGATTAACCTATAAGAATAGAATAAAATTGGTAATATTTGCTTATGGTTGCATTTTGGTTAATCACCCTATGCAGCTATTAAGCTGCACCGAGATTGAAAGACTACTACTACAAATATATCTTTCCAGTAAAAATTGTCATACTTGTGGACTACTTCCACAATATCATTGTACTATATATGTTTTACCATTTTTTACCATTTTGTAATTTTTTTTAAAATTCTGTATATATGTGTTTGACTATATCCTGTTCTTACTTGTATTTGATGTATATTTAATCTATCTATCTCATGTAATTTGAATATTTGATATTCTAATGAATCCATATTTTTTATTGCATTTTGCATCTTTTTAAGATTTTCTTTTATATTTGCTATTTCTTCAGTTAAAGTTTCTAATTCATTATCTATTTCTTCTATTTTAATAGCATAATTTAAAAATTTATCTTCAACTATTCCTCCTGTTGTAAGTATTTTATCCATTTTAGGTGATTTTGGTTTTACTTGTAATTCATACATTTTCTTTTTATTTATTAAAGTGTTATATCTGGCTGTTGCTATTTCTAATTCATTTAATTGATCTATGTAATGTTTCATTCTTTCACACTTTCAATTAATGCTTGTATTTCATCTTGTTCTTCTCTAGTCATTGTTTCACTATGTATTTCTTTTTCAAACCATTCTGGAGTTGTTTTTACACACTTTTTAGGCTCGTTTAGTACGTCACCTATACATTTATACTCTTTTTGTTTCCATGCTTTTAAAATCGCTTCTAAATAGTTAAAACTATTAGCACCTGCATCTTTAGTTTTATCTATTGCATAAATAATCATTTCATCAGTTAAAGTTTTAGAATAATTGTTTAGTCTTTCATATTGACTTCTGGATAAAGAACCAATTACATTTTCATAATAATCAAAAATAGTAGTAGCAGGAGCTTCTATACTACTCTCTACTATTCTATTCTCTTCTATACTATTCTCTTCTATTCTATTCTGGCTAAGCATTGGCTTAGCATTTGCTAAGCATTCACAATTTAGCTCGTATTTATCGTTAATTTTCTTTAATAAGTTGAGTTCATCTATGTATTCAGTTTCAGTTATTCTTCTACTGTCTAACCAGTTGTTTTTTGTCCAGTCAGTTATAACCATAACACCACTTTCAAATGGTATAAAATATTGTTTAGCAATAAGTATTTTATAATCATCATCAGTGAATCCACACATTTTTTGTAATCTTTTAGGTTGAAAAAAACCACGATCATCAGCAGACATTCCAGCCATAAAATATAATGCTTTACTTGAATTTGGTAAATCCATAAATCTATCACTTTCAACTACTCTTTTATCAAACATTCTTTTTTGAGCCATATTTTTACCTCTCTTTCTATTTTGTATTAGTAAATTCTCGTTGTAATTGGTTTTCTATTAATCTCATTTCTAGTTTAGTAGCATTTATACTTTCTTGATTTGCTTTATATATTGTTTCAGCTACATCTCTATTAAATCTTGCTTCAGCAACTTCAGGTATTCCATAACAAGTTTTATCTATCATTCCAATAGCCATACCTTCAGTTTTTAATTTTAAACAATGTTGTCTTAATAATATCTTGTAATCTCTTTCACATTTAGCATATTCAGTTCCAGATATTTGTAATTGTTTTATTTCTTCAGACAATATTTTGATTTTATATTGTAATTCGTTATATAAATCCATATCTAACCTTCTTTTACCTTGTTTCTTTCTTCTTGTGTCATACCTATATATTTTCTATTAATTCCTATATGTATTTTAGGTCTTTTTATAGGCTTAGGTTTTTCAATTTCTTTTTTAAGTGTTAACCTAATCAATAATTCATCGTGTTTACTTAAATTACCATGTTTATCTAACTCTGGTTTTTTTCGTTCCATATTATCTACCTTTTCTTAATATCTCAATTTTTACATTCTTTTGTATTCCATATTTATATGATGTTCTTTCGTTCTTTACTGCTAAATCAATAGTAGAACATCCTACACCACGATCAAGTACTATTGCTGTAATATCTCCACCTCTTTTATAATTCTTTATTTTAATAATTGAATAAAGTGGCATTTTACTACACATAGCAACGATTCTTACTTTTCCATATTGTTTATCATTGTAATAATATGTTTTTTTAATACTATAACCTGTTGCAGTTCTACCACCACATCCTTTACAATCCCATCCATAATGAGTTAATTTGAATGAACTAGGTAATTTACTGCTTGTTTTTTTCTTCTTCTTTTTTGTGTTCTTCTTGTTGTATTGTGTTGCTTTTGCAATTTGTGTTGAGGTTGGTTGTTCTTCGTGATTATTCTTTGTTGTACCCTCGTATGATATTAAAAATATCCCTAATGTTAAAATACATATTGTAATTGTAATAACTTTATTTTTCATTTTCTTCTCACTTTCTTATAACCATCTTGAATAATTCCTGATGCTACAATACTTTGTGTATTATCTTTTGTTTGTCTTACTATGTATTTGTAATATTGTTTATTTTTATTAACTATGTTTTCTATATCATCAAGTGTTTTTATTTTTATAGGATTATGCCATGATCCTTGATTATCTTGAAATAATATCTCTAGTTTATCTTGCATTTATTCCTCCATGTTCTTTAAAGCATATTTAATCATTTCATTTACTATGTAATTAAAACTTACATTATACTTGTTTGCTAAAAGTTCTATCATATCGTATGAATAACCATCAAATCTTATTGTTCTTGTTAAAGTATCTTTATTGCCTGTTGGTGCTTTTATTTTAAACTTCATCAAATAAACTACCTTGTTCTAATTGCTCTGTATCAGTAAAGATACTTAATTGTCCGTTTGCAGTTATTCCATTTATTCTATTCTTTGCTATGTTGTAATATTCATCATCTATTTCTATACCGATAAAGTTTCTATTTAATTCTTTACAAGCTTCACCTGTTGTGCCTGAACCCATAAAAGAGTCCAAAACCACCCCCCCCGATTTTACTAGAATTATTAACCATATTTTCAATAATATTTAATGGTTTAATTGTAGGATGATTATATTTTTTTCCATCACTTTTGTTTTTATTAGATAAATAAATTGTTTTCATAGTTTCAAAACTTCCGTTTAAATAAGCACCTTTTTCCCAAAAGAATAAACAATATTCTTTATCTTTTAAATAATGCCCACAAGTAAATGGTGTAGGATCATTTTTACCCCATATTATTATTTCAAAATTACATTTTTTATTTTTAGTAAAATATGTTAAATAATCATATATCTGGTCTTTATTACACCAAATATATATGTTTATTTTTTTTAAAACCCTCACATACTCATCTAGTATTTCTAAATTAATTCCTTTATCTAATTTTTTATCCATTATTGCATCATAATATTTATGTCCTTTATTATTTCTATATTTGAAAATACCTGTCATTCCACCTTTTCCAATTTCATAAGGTGGATCAGTTATAATTAAGTCTATTGAATTATCAGGTATATCTTTTATTAATTCGTATGAATCACCATGTAATAATTTAATATCACTCATTATTCACCTTTATATAAAACTTCAATTCACTATAACAATGCTTATTATGTGCTATATCAATAGGTGATGAAGTTTCTACTTTCATTTGATTTGTAAGTGGATTATATACGATATATTCAGTTCCTACATTTAGGTTTAATACTTCTTCTTTTGTTATTTCTTTCATATTTCCTCCTCTAATACATCACTTAATTCTCTTAAATATAAATTAATTGTTTTTACTTTAATGTTGTTGCATTTTATATCTAGCATTAAATCTTCTAATATCTTTCTTGCTTTATCTGTTTGTTCTCTTAAATCTTCAATAATGTAATTCTTTCTAATAGCATATTGCATGTGCTTTTCGTGTTGTTCTTCTAGTCGGTTTATTTTTTCTCTTAAAGCACCATTTTCTCTGATTAACTTTTCGTGTTCTTCAGCTCTATCTATGCTTAATATTTCATAGTTCATTTCTTTCTCTTCTTTCCATACTTGTTAAGTATTTTTATGTTATCTTCATAGTTTTGTAAGAATAAATCTATATTCATTAAAAGTTCCATTTTATCTATTTCATTTATATGTTTGTTTTCTTTTATTTTGAATATTTCTTCTCTTATTTTTTCTAAACTTTCTTTATTCATTGTCTTCACCTTTGCTTTCTAAAATAAAGTATTAAATATACTTTTTAATGTATATTTCCATTTACCATTTTTAAATTCTTTACCATTAATATATGTTTTACCATTTATTTGACATACACAATTTTTAAAAAATAAACTTTTTGGTTGTTCTACTTTCTCACCATTAATCCATAGTTCATTATCTTTTTGTACTATACTTTGATTATTCATTTTCTTCACCTTTTAATATATTTAATAACTCAATAGGACATTCTTTATTTATTTCCATTTTATTTTCTATATATTCTATTGCTTTATTAATTTTACTTTGTAATTTAATATTATTTTTATCTTGTATTTCACTTATCATTTTGTCTAAATCGTGTCTAATATGTTTTAATGACATTATATAACTTTCGTTTTCATTATATTTTTTATAAGTCAATTTAATCTCATTTTCATATTCAGGTGTTTCAACTGCTAATATTTTAATTTTTTGTTTATTCATTATCTTCACCTCTTAATATGTTTAATAATTCTTCTGTTGATAAATAGTCTCCGTGTGTATCTAATTCACTTCCCCATTTACACTCTTGATATATATATTCTATTGCTTTATTTATTTTATCTTCTAATTCATCAATATATTTTAATGTCATTTCAACATCATCTCTCACATCAGGTGTAATTGCTTTATCATCACAAGTTATTAAAAATTCCATTTCTTCTCTTAACTCTTTATTCATCTGAATCACCTTTTATAATAGTTAATTTTTCTAATTGTTCCATAGTTCCTTCAAAAAATGGTATTTCTCTGAATTTAGTTTTATCATCTAATTCTTTTAATATTAAATTACATTGTGCTAATATTCTTTCATCATCAGTGTAGGTTTGTATAAGTTGTATTTTTTCTTTTATTTTTTCTATATTCATTATTTTATTTCCTCCCTAGTCTTTTCAAATTGATTTACTTTTTTAGGTACTAAACAATATTTACCATTATCTTCATAACACCAATTACTTCTACCACCATCATCTTTAGTCCACCATACAAATACACTTACTTTTTGTGTATGGATAAGCATAGCGATTAAACATATTATTATTAAGATGCAACACCAGATAACCATATATTTAACTTGTATTGTTTTATTCATATATGTTGCTAGTGCATTATATATTTTTCTACTTGTTTTTTCTTTTTTCATTTAACCACATCATTCCTATTACTAATAAAGTTCCTACTATTAATGAAATTGCTAATATTGTTATATATACTGCTAGTGTTTCAGCATTAAATAATTCTTTCATAAAAACACCTCTAATCTAAAGTATCTATTGTTTCTTCAATAATTCCTTTTTCTTCATCTTTGATTATCCAGTCAATATTAAATAAGCTATTGTCATTCAATTCTTTTACAAATGCTTTTAATGAATCAACATCTCCATCATAATCTTTGACTTGATATTTATACTCTCGTATAACACCAAATGAACATAAATTTATTTGCTCTAATTCGTATTTCTTCATATATTCTCCTATTCAACTACTAAATGATATTTTGCATATCTTGACTTTGTACCATATTTACTTACAAATGGTATATTTTCAGTTACTATATTCATTCCTCTTTTTCTTAATTCAAATATCACACTACCTAATCTGTATAAGTTATATTCTTTTACTGCTTCAGCTGGTGTTATTGATCCATAATTTATAAGATGCATTATTACATCATTTGTTTTACTTCTTTCCATTATTTCTTCTCCTATAATATTCATTTCTTGCTATTCTTTTCCATTCAGTTAAACTTACTTTAAGTTCTATCAATTGAGTTCCATAGGTGTTTATTTGATAATTTGTTATAATTCTATTTATTCTTGCAAAATCTAAATCTAATCCATTAAATTTTTTTCTTAATATTGTTGTATTTGTAAAACTGTCTTTAAATTCTTCTATAATTTAATTTTCTAAATATCTTTTTACAAATTCTTCTTTACTTAATTTATTCATTTTCTAAAATGGTAAATCATCATCAGATAATTCTATTTCATCTTGTTTTAATGTTCCTGTTGAACCAAATGAAGATTCACTTTCCTCCTTCTTTTCAACTTTGCTTAAGTATTCAACATTGTTTGATAATACATATACTTTTGTTTTTGAATTTCCATCTTTATCTTTATAGTTATCTAGTCTTAATTCGCCTTCAACTAATATAAGATTTCCTTTCTTTTGATATTTACAAAAGTTTTCAGCTAACTTGTTCCATAACACTATTGTTATAAAATCTACACCTTGTTGACCTTCACTTGCTCCTAATCTATTTACTGCTAAATTAAATTGACTTACATACTTTCCTGTTTGTGTACTTCTTAATTCAGGATCAGCTGTAATTCTTCCTGTTAAAATTATTTTATTCATTGTTTTCCTCCTTATATTTTTCAAACTCTAACATTCCTTGTTTAAAATCTTCATCATAGTTTTCAATGTAATATGGACATTGTTTGCAACAACTACAATAATTCAAGCATTTTATATCTTCACCTTTTCGTTCTTCAATTTCATATACACCTGGATATTTACTTTCAAGATTTAATAAGTGTTCTCTTGCTTCTTCTAATGTGTCATGTACTTTTGTTGCAGTTTTATTTGCTTTTTTCTTAACAGCATATTTCATTCCTTTATTAAATCGTTCTTCCATAGTACACATTGGTAAATTCAAATCAGGTGTTTTTTCTAATTCTTCAATTCTTTTAAATCTATCTATAATCCATTTTTCAATTTCTTCTGGTGTACCTAAATCAAATTCAATTACTTCAACTGGTAATTTTGGATAATCACTTTTAAATTTTGCATCATTCTTATTCCAGTCTTTTAATATTGCTATTATTCTTCCTTTATTTATCCAATTTCCATGTTCCTTATAATGTAAATAAGCACCCATTTGTAATTGCAATTTCCAATGTTCGTTATTGCTTCCATATATTACAGTCCATACTGAAGTTGTTTTATAATCATCTATAAAATCATATACATGGTCAATTATTCCAGATAATGTATAACCACTTTCAAATGTATGTTCTAAATGTTCTTCTACATATTCATTTTCTTTTGTTTCAATTCCTGTTTCTAACATGTAATGTGTTACTGTTCCAAATAACATAAATATGCATTCACTTATATCTTGTTCAATTATGTTGTTATATCTTCTTTTAAGCATTAACACTCTATCAGGATCAAGTAATGAAGTAATAGAATATCTTTTATCTCTATATTCATAATCTTTTTCAACTGCTCTAACTAACATATCAGGTAAATTAAGCTTGTTTGTTATCTTCATTATTTTCACCATCTTTCTTTACTGGTTTTTGATATACATAAACTCTTTTGTTATCTTGATTTTTTATTGCTAAACCACTAATATCTCCAAATTTGTCATATACTATTTTTTCTACATAAAACTTATCGTATGTTGTAAATTTGTTTCCTTTAGGTGTTATATTGCATTTATCAGCACTTATATATATAAATGGTGCTGTATATAGTTCTCTACCTATTCCCCAGTTCACACAAGCTCTTTTAAATGAATCACTTGCTAAACCTTTTTCAGCTTCACTAAAACTTTCTGTTCCTGTATCTTCTTTTGATACCCATTCTTTTTTTGTTTCATCATAAATTGATACAACACAATTTTGATTTTCTCTTTTATATTCTTTTTTCCAATTCATGCAACCTACTGTTTCATCTAGTATTTGCATATCTACTCTTGCATCTTTATATAGTAATAAACTTAATCCTTTTTCATTTATTTGATTAACTCTGCAACTTATTTCATTTGCATTTAATTTTCTAAATTCCATTAGTTACCTCTTATATAATCTTCAGCAATACAACCAATTCCAACAGCTACAATAAATGTTGCAATTCCAACTGGTGTAAATGTTGCACCTTTCATTAATGTGATTAAATCCTTTACTATAAAAACTAAACTTAAAATATAAATTATTACTGGTAATATTCTTTTCATTCTCGTTCCTTCTTTCTAAATAAATAATTCTTTGTAATCTTTTTTGAATAAATCTAATAAAATATTGATTTCATCTAACTTCCAGTCTGATTTTCCATATAAACGATTATGTAAAACTGAATCACTTATATGTAATTTCTTTGCTAAATCTTGTTGTTTAATTCCATTTTTAAGCATCTCTACTTTAATGTTTGGATATTTCAATTTCATACATTCCTCCTATCTTTAAAACAAAGAAAAAACCATATCTTACGATATGGTTTGTGATTAAATTCTTGTTATATATATTATGTTAACTTGTACACATACCATAAATCGTACGTCATTACCTTTTTTCTCTATTTACAAATTAATCATAATATACACTTTTTATTTTTTCAATAGTTTTTTTACATTTTATAAAAACTTTACACAAAAAAATAAAACTATACCAAGAATTATTAACTCAAAAAACCTTTTAATATCAGGTTTATCAAATAAACATATTATATCTCGTAGTTTTTCTTTTCTCGTTAATTTATCAGAATATTCCATAGATGAATATATTTTACCATTGTATAACCTTTGAATATCTACTACTACCCACCCCATTGATGTATGATCTCCTTTTTGATGAACAGGTTTATGTTTATTTGCACGATATATCATTTTTCCCTTTTCATTTTGATATATCACCAAATATCCATAATTCAATGTAATTTCCCTCCTTTTTATAGTGGTTTATTATACCATATTTCCCCTATTTATGCTATAATTTAAGTAGGTGAGGTGGTTGTATGAGGAATAAAAAATATAAGCTACAAAAATTAGAAAAAAATAGATTTTCTTTATTTACTGACAACCTTGAATATTGTATTGTATGTGGTATGCCTTCACAAGAAATTAATGAGGTGTTTCCAGGTAGAAATAGACAAAATAGTATGAAATATGGTATGTGTATTCCTTTGTGTTCCAGATGCCATAAAAAGTACCATATAGATAGAGATATGCAATTATATTATATGCAAATAGGTAAAGAAATATTTTTAAGCAATTATTCAGAACAAGAATGGGATAATTCGTTTAGATATATAAAGACTAGGTTTTATTCCTAGTCTTTTACTATCCACAAATATTCAACATTTCTTCTTCTACAGTCAAAACTATCATAGATAACACCATAAACCGAACAAGTTATATGACCACTCATAGTTATTAAACATACTTTATCAGAAAATTCACTTGCAACTTGTCCTACAGTTCCTCTTACTGGTACTCTTTCATATCTATCATTTAAGTATTCTCTAATAAAATATTTATCATCCATCATAGTTCCTTTTTCTTGTGCTAAATCACTTAATTTATTGTATGTATAGTCCCACGTATTACCTTCAGCTAAACTTATTGCTCTAATAGTACAATCATTTACAAAATTACCTAAAATATTTGCATTAAAATATGTATACATTACATTTGTGCAATTCTTTGTGCTGTTTGTCTAATCATTTCAACTTCTTCTTGACTTTGTGCATCTTCTCTTAACATACGAGCAAAATCTTCCATTGATTCTAACATATATTTAAGACTTCTTTTAGTATCTTCATTATGACCATATCTTTCTCTTCCAGCTTCATATCTTCCATAGTCATCATACATTCTGTCTAAATGACCATATCCACGATATTTCATATCTCTTCCTCTTCTGCCATAATCATTATAATCATTGTATTTTCTTCCATAGTCATTGTAATCATTATATCTCATACACTCATCCTCCTTTGCCATGTGTCTTATTTTTGATAATTTATATAAATATTCTATATTATTTGTATTTATATCACTATCTAGTACTTCTTTTATTTTATTTTCAGTACACTCAATTATTCTTTCTTCCATCATCTTCTCTCCTTTCTTTAAGGATATTTAATATTTCTTTTTGATTAGATATTATTTTTTCAAAATATTCATTATCTTGTCTTTGTAATTCTTGCATTATATCTGTATTATTATAATCTTTCAAAAGTATTTGTAAACTTAATACTTGTAATACTAGGGATGTTATATCAACTGAATTATGCATATCTCTTAATTGTTATATTTGCATTTTTAACAATAGGTATTTGAGTATCAGTACTTGTTCCATCATAAATAATAGCTGGAATACTTCTTACTGTTATAGATACATTTCCTCTACCACATACTCTTAAATACTTTGTAGTAGATACATTATTATAAATACCTACTGTAACAGGTGTATCCATTTCAGTTCCTGCTACTTGAGTACCATCTGCAAATATACCTAAAGCAACATTACCAGCAGTAGCACTTGTTACATTAGCATCAAATGTAATTTCATAGATTCCACCACCCATTATATTAAATGTTGCACTACCTTCATTATGGTTTAACCATCCATTAAAACAATTTGCACTATTTGTTCTTAAATCTGTATCTGAAAATGTTATTGTATCTTCATTTGATTTAAGTGTTAGTTCTTGTTCTTGTAAACTTTGTATCATTATAATTCTCCTTTCATAAAATAAAGAGAATAAGCCCTTGCCTATTCTCTATTTAGCAAGTTCCTTTAAGGGTTGTCTTTTGACATTTTGCTATTAAACTATTGTGTTACCATAGAATCCATTTCCATAGAATCCACCATTAAAACCATAAGGTAAAATAGATTGATATGGACTAGCAGTTATATAAGCTGGAATGCTTCTAGGTAAAACTGAATTAATTACATTATCATCAGATAATTTATTTTCAGCAGCTTGTAATCTATCTCTTAAATCTTGAATTGTGTTTTGAGTAATAAGGCTTCTAGTCTTATCAGCTTCTTCACGAACTAAAGATTTAATATCACAGCAACAAGAATCAACATGAGCTTGATTTTGTAATGCTTGAGTTAAAAGATTTGTATTTAATTCATTAGTTTGAGTTAATATATCTCTTTGAGTATTACAAGCACTTAATTGAGCTGCATATCTGTTTTCTAATACATCACTCTTTAAATTACATACATCTTGAGCAAGATTAGTAAAACCATTAGATATTAAATTGCTTTGATTTTGGAATCCATTATTTACATCTCTTTGAGTAAATTCAGATGAAATATAATCAGTTGTAGCAACATTATTGTTACCATAACCACCAAAACCATTACCACCCCATAATAGAGCAAGTAATAAGATAGCCCAAATACCATTATCTCCAAAGAATCCATTACCACCATTATTATACATAGGTATATAAGGATAGAATCCATTACCATTATTAGTAGCTAATTCTACAGTAGGTTGAATTGAACCGTTCATATTTTCCTCCTTTCTTTTATATCAACACTTTGTGTTAATACCAAATTGGCTTAATTGTTCGTTAGAAAAACCCATATTATTTGCATATTGAATAAATTGTTTCATTTGTTCAGGATTATATCTACTCATTGTTTGCTTCAATAATTCTTGAGGATTTCCATTATTATTCATTAGATTTTGTATTTTCTTTGCTTGTTCTGGATTTTTCATTTTTAATTGATTCATTAGTATTTGCATTATATTCATAAGCATTTCCTTTCTTTAACTCATCTATTTGAGCTTGTAAAAATTCAATTTGTAAATCTTTTTCATCTTTTTGAATAACCTCATTAATTTCAAATGTTCTTATTTCACCATTATTATTTTTGATCCATAATACACCCATATCTTTACTAAAAAATGGTGTATCACCTGTTACATATTCTTTTTGTACTTCATCAATGCTATTTGCATATCTAAAAGCATTTTGAGGTGCTAATTGGAAGTTTTGTGTAATAGGTTGTATATTTGGTATTTGAGCTTTTAATTTCTCTAATTCTGCTATTTGTGAGTTAATTCTATCTACACTTATTTGTGGATTATAAAACATAATATTCCCTCCTAAAGAAAAAAGAGACTAATCAAAGTATTGTTTTAAAATACAAGATTATCTCTCCTTTCTAATTAAATTATTGCATAAAAAAATAAGACAAGACTGTCTTTGTCTTGTCTTATTATTGCCATTAAAATTTAATTGTTTTTGCTTTTGCTATACACTTTGGTCCAAATTTACCATCTACTTCTAGTTTATATGCTTTTTGATAATCTTTTACTACTGTTCTTGTACTTGGTCCATAATGTCCATCTACACTTAAAGAAGTTCCCATACACCAATTTAAAAAATCTTGTAATCTTTTTACTTGTTTGCCTTTCATACCATATTTAAGTGCTTCAGTTGGTAATTCACCATAATATCCAGTTTCAAAATTTTCTTTAGGATATATACAACCTAAATATGTATAACCTGATTTATATACATATCTTCCTTTTGTATCTCTTTTTACTTTTCTTGTATCCATTCTTGTTTTAGTAAAGTTCCAACCACTTTCAGAACATAATAATACACCATCTTTTGCTATGCCTTCAACAAACATAACATGTCCAGCTCCATCTGCACCTTCCCCTACTTTTCCTTTACCAAATACTAATATTGATCCTAGTCTTGCAGTAAAGCCTTCAGGATATGTTGTATTTTTATTTAACCATAATTCAGCATTACATGTAGGTAGTTTACAACTTGTCCATTCTTGTGCTTCTAAATATCTACCATAACACCAACCTGTACAGTTTGGTAATACATCATATTTACCATGATTTAATTTGTGTGCTGTATTTCCTCTAATACATTTATTATATCCTTTATCTGGTTTTAAATAATATTTATTGTCATCACTTGGATTACTAACTCTTTTAAAAAATTTCATAATTTCCTCACTTTAAACTTAAATTCATAATTATCACTTGTTTGTATTACAAAAATATCATTAAAAACATCATAATACACTCTTGTTATTTGTGGTGATTCTTCACATATTTTAAAATATTCTTTTACATCAAGTAGATAATTCTTTAATTCTAATAATTTTTGTATTTCCCACGAATACATTATTTTTTAACTACTATTTTATCTACTTCAGGTAAACCAGTTGCAATTGATGTAAGTATTGATAATAAACCAGATAATAAACTTGCTGATATTACAAATACCCAATTAACATCTGATAAAACCATAGCTGTTCCTATACTTGCTATTGCTGTTTGACACATAGTTTTTACTGCTCTAATTAAAGCTGCTTTCCAAAATTCTTTAGTCATAATATACCTCCTATATAACTCTTTTAATTTTGTCTTTTATCTTCTTTATTTTTCTATCTAGTGTTCTTTCACTCATATACAAGTTCTTTTCTTGTAACTTCATTAAAACACCTATTCTTGTATAATCTTTGTTTAGCAATTCAAATATTGCTATTTGTTCTTCATTAAACATACATTTATCTACTAAATAATCAAATTCATCTTTTGTAAAATTTAATTTACTCATTTATGTATATAAGCACCACATGCAGAACAGTGGTTTTTACCTTTCTTGTCTTTTACTACATGTGCATTTTGTTTTGATTTTCTATATGTATATTTAACTTTTTTAGTTTGTTTTATCGTTCCCATTGATATCACCACCATTTACTACTGTACCATTAATGTTTTCTACATCATCAATATTTTGTGAAGTTGTTGTTTGAATTGTACCAATATCATTTAATAAATAAATTGTATATCCAATAGAAATAATTAATGAAAATATAAGGATCAATATAATAATAAATTGTCTTTTGTTTACTTTCTTATAATCTTGTAAAATTTCAAAAGCAAAAGAGGTATTATCTACCTCTTTAACTACTTTCTTTATATCTTCTTTAATTGTCATTTTTTACACCTCTTTTATGGTAAATTTTAACGTGCAAATTAATTGCTTTGTCTATTTTTTCGTCTATTTCGGCATCAAATCTATCAAATTTACTTAATAACTCTGATACGTCTTTTTTTAATTCGTCTACTTTATAATTTAATAATTCAAGGTTGTTTTCTTTACTATCTTTTTTTGCTTTATCGATTCTTGTAAGAACAAGAGTAAGTAGTGAAAGAACTACAGCCCCTATAGATACTATAGTTCCTATCTCCATTATTCACTACCTCCTGTACTTATTTTATCATACATATACTTTAAACTTCTATATCTTCCGTTGTAATTATCATTAAATACTGTAGCATCTATAATAAAAGGTAAATCATTGTTAACTTGATTAATATTAGTAGTACCCTCGTAAGAAGATGCTTCTTGTAATGTATTTAATTGATTTATTAGTGGTGTATATGTTATTTCAGTATTTGTAGGTGTTTCTAGTAAATAATAAAAATATGTATTGTTATTACTTAAATAATTACTAAAAGCAGTTAAACTATACCCACATAAACTCTTTGCTATTGTTATACTTGTACGATTAGTAGTTGCTCTACCATATATATAATTACCAGTAGCACCTGCTTCATTAATAAACCTATTGCAATAAATATTTAAAGTTCCAGTTGCTTTTCCAACTACATTATAAATGAATTGTCCGTAAGTGTCATTTTGTCCGTTTAATTCCCATGCTTCACTACCATCTAAAACAACTTTCCCTACTTCTTTATGTAAATACCATTTATCATCTTGTTTATAGAAGTAATCTTGATAGTTTCCTATTTTATTTAGTTCTATTGGTGTTGTTCCATAAGGTGTGTATGTATTTGCTTTGGTACCTTCTTCTATTTGTATTTTTGTTAAGTCAGTTGCATTAATGGCTAAATAATTATGCCCTGATGTATCAATAGTAAATGTATGATTTGTATTATCGTATAAAACACCATTATAACCTGTAACACTTTGTTGTGATGTTGGTAGTGTATCTATACAACACGCTCTATATCTTGCTTGAGTTGTTGTTGTTGAAATAGTATATTTTCCACCATTAGTAGCAATAATCAAACCATAATTACCTGTTCCTATTCCTACTAAATCATATGAACCACTTATCCAAACATTTTGATTAATTCCATTACATAAGTTTTCTACTGGTAAATCTATATTATATGTAGTACCTGTATATGATGAATAGGTTGTGGCAGTTGAATTTTGTTCTAATTGTATTTGATAATTACCTGTTGGTGTTATTGTTTCACTTTCTTTTCTAAAAATAATTCTTATATATTTTGTATCACTTTGAGTAGTAAATGATTTAGGAAAATAATTCCAATCACCATTATTGACTTTATGTGAACTATCGTAAGAATTATCACTTTTATATAAACCTATTCCACATTGTGTAAGGTTTGAATTATTATTTGATATTGTATAAGTTGTATTTGGTTGTACTACTATATAATCAGTTCTTAGTCTTGCTGTTGAACTTGCTTCGCCACCATTTCCACCCAAATCTAATGTACCTTGTTGAAAAACACCATCAAATAAGTTTTTACCACATACTACTACACTATTATTACCACTTACAACATTAACAGGAATAGGTGAAGATGGTGTTGGTGTACCTGTTTGTTGTGTATTTCCTTTTAAATCCATTAGTAGTGGTGCTTCTAACACGTTTGAAATACTAAATGAAGTATTTTCTCCTGTTGTTGTAGCATTTCCTGTTGAATCAACTTTATTATTCCAATTTGTTTTATCAGCATCGGTTACTAATCTATGTGTACTATCATCAGTTAAGTCAGCTAATTCATCTGGTATAGTAGGTTTATTTGATAAATCGTTATAACTTCCACTTGTTGCTACTGTACTTAAACTTGAAGATGCTACTAATCCTTTACCTGTTATTACATTTTCTAATGTTCCTTTTGATATAAATGAATCGTTTATTCTACCTTCATATTGACTATATGTTACTGAATCACATAATGCACTTCCAGCATTATTTACATTAAATCCACTATATGAATTTGTTTTTACTACACCTGCTTTTGATAATGAAGCATAATCAGTATTTTTTACATAATCAGTTAAATCAGTTGCTATTCCTACTTTTCCTAATAATTCCCATGCACCATTTATATATATATATTCAGCATAGTTATTTCCTTGTACATCAGGTTCTGCAAGTGGTACTAAATATATTGTATCTTCTACACCTGTTTCAGGTAATTCTTCTACTACAATTATATTTACTTCACCTGGATCACCTTTATCTCCTTTTTCTCCCTTTTCTCCATCATATATTACTGCTGTTGTTGTTCCACTTGCATCAGTTACAGTTATTGTTGCACTTCCTGTTCCACGTGAAACACTTGCACTAGGTGAAACACCATCATTTCCTGTATCACCTTTTAAATCAGTATATGAATATTCGCTTTCATCTTCTCTTTTTACACCTAAACTTGTGCCTTCCCAATCATAATTTAAACCTACACCATCAAAATAACCTGTTGCTAATTTATTCTCCATATCTTCATATAAAGCAATTCTATTTTGTTCGTTTGATTGTCTAATTACTTCATTTGCTCTACGTTCTTCTTCAGCTACTTGATATCCAGGTATATAGTTTATATCAGGTACAGTTGCACCTATATTTGTGTCAGTAGATATATTAACATTAATTTCATTTTCATTACCTAAATTTATTTCAGCCATTTATATCACCTAACTTTCATTAAAACTTCTTGTTGTTGCTTCTTTTAATCTAAAAATACCAGTTATAACTGTTTTCTTTATATTTTCTCCACTTAATACTGGTGTTACTATTTCAATATCAAATGAATAATCATATCCCATTTGCATATCTTCTGTATCACTTGCATCTATTAAAATGTTATATGTTCTTTTTAATATAGAACCATCAGTATCATATTCAACATCTACTAATGTTATTCCATCTTCTAATGTTTTTTGTAATACAGTTCTTTTGTCAGTATTATTCTTCTTTACTGAAAAATATACTTCATCAATAGGTGATGTATATCCAGATAGAGTAAAATCTCTTGAATATGTATCACCTATATAAAATTCAAATATTACATTCTCCATAATTATTCCTCACTATCCATAAGATTATTTATTTTTAGCAATACAAGTTTGAAATCAAATTCAGTTTCACCAATGCTAGGACTTGCATAAACATATACGATTATTTTTGGATCACCTAAAACAACATTTGATTGAATAACAATGTCACCAGTATTGTCTAAAGATAAACCTGGTACTGGTTGTGTCCCCCATCTTCCACCAATCACTATACAATTGCTATATCCAAAACCTTCTGGATAATCTACTGCTATATTTGTTTCTCCTGTTGATATTTCAGCAATACCACTTACTACAGCTATTTGATTTTGTAATGCAGTTACATTAGCATTTGTTGTATCTAATGAATCTTTTAATGTTTTACCTTGTTTTGCACTTAATGGTTTAGTTGTATATTCGTGTGTTAAATCATCAATTATATCAGTATCTTTAATGTAATCACTTAAATCTAATCCAAAATGATCTATCCACTCTTGTTCAGTTCCTTCATATCCATTTTTTACTGCTATTTCGTAAGCACTATCTCCTCTTTCTCCTTTAAATCCTAAAATTCCGTTTGTATTCATATAATCCTCCTAATCTGTAGACTTTGTATATTCAACTACAATAAACGAACTTGAAATACTAGATAACCTATTAGCATTTAAATAATATAATTCTATAGCTACAGGAGAAACATTTACATTTAGCTTTATCCAAGAAGATAAAACACTAGAATAATAAACATAATTATCATAATCAAAAGAAGCACCAGATGGAGAATAAGCTCTGCATTCAGTATCTATAATTTTGTCAACATTACTTACATTAAGATTTATATATTTATTATTGTCATTTGCATCAAATCCAGTTGCTAAATCTCCAGTATCTATTACTTTTCTATAAATAGGTTTACCATCAGTCCATACTTTATTTGTTTTTACTTCACTTGTAGAATATACATCAGGTATCTTATCATTTAATACTTTACCTTGTTTTGCACTTAATGGTACATCAGTTGTTGTTGTAGTTAAGTTATCTACAACCATAGCTTTAGTTAATTCTCCATCACTTAATTCTACTGTTTTTGTTCCTTCTACATCAGTTATTGTTATTGTAGCAACTCCACTTGTTTTACTTACTTCTATTACTGGTGAAACTCCATCATCTCCACGTTCACCTTTATAACCTAAACCTCCATTAATTACATTATTTGCCATAAATAACCTCCTCATCTTAATCTTCACAAGCTTCAGGATATACAATAATTTTTGCAGCACCATCTGTATCAACTCCTATTATTGTTGTGTCATTATTTAAAACAATATCATACCAATATGTTTTTCTTTTATTTGTTAAGTCAAACACTTTAGTATCTGTTGAAGTTAATTCTATTACAGGTGTAGTTGTTGCTTCTGTAATTGTATATTCTTTACTTAATAATTCTCTTTTTGTATAACCTTTTTTATCATAAAAAGTTAATCTTAATTTATCTCCTACTTGAAACTCATATAACTCAGTTTCTCCAGTAGAAACATTATATATAGGGAATTGTAATGCTAAACAATTATAATCAGTGTGTGTAGCATCTCCTCTCGTTATATGTAATGTTTTATTATCATCTTCTATTTTTATCATATTTACCTCCTTATCTAGCAATTAATATATTTGTGTTCCATTAATATATACATGATTTGCTTTTGTGCCATTAAAATAAATATCAGTTACATTTGTTCCATTGTAATTTAAACAAGATGTACCAGGATATTTAAAAGTAACTTGTACTGTATTTGATTTTGTTGTATCTGTTATATATTTATATTCACAATAAAATTCTCTTGTATTATCACTTTTACTATTATTTATTGTTATATATCTTGGTGTTGGATAATAATATGCATTACTATTTGATGAAATATTTCTTGTTCCATCACCATCAGTCATAATAGTTGTACCATCTATTTTTAAATCAGTTACTCTATAATTTGAATATGAATAACTGCTATAATTGTAAATTCTTACATAGCTCCAATATAAAGTTATAGTTGTATCAGTAACTTCTGTTATTTCAAATGAAAAATAACCAAATTGTGGATATGTTCCTACCCCTATTGTAAAACTTGTACCTACACTTGCATCTACATTCATATATTCTCCTATGGTGATGGTGTTGGATCACTACCATTATTAGTTAAATACAACACACTATTTGTACTATCCCAGTACACTTTAAATCCACCTACATTTGAAGCTGTTGCATTTGGTATGCTTATATCTACACTTTTACTTGTAATTGTTTGTGATGTTCCATTTACTTTTATATCATTAATAACATTTACTTCAGCACCACTTTCAATTCCAGATAGTTTATTTTTGTCAGTATCAGTATAATCATTACTTGATAAACCTTTACCAGTTTCTTTTGCTACTTTATTGTTTAATGCTTGTGTTATAACTTTATTTTCAACAGCATGTTCACTTGTTGGAGATAAAGATGTATCTATAATTGATGCTTTCTTTAATTCTTCGATATCTTCTGTATTTAATTCAATATCACCAAGTTTATATCTTCTTGCTACATCTTCAGGTGTTCTATATCCGTTTAAATCTTGTTTTTTATTCATATAACCTCCTTTTTATGACATAAAGAAAAAGAAGTTTTAGCAACTTCCTTCTCTTACATCATAACATAATTTATTTACCATTTTTTACCATTTAATGTTACCATTTGCATCTACTTTAAATCCCATTTTCTTTAATAAATCATTCATTGTTTCGTAATCTACATTATTATTGTTATTTAAGTAGTTAATTATTTCATTGTTGTAATCATCATATGAATTATATTGCAATTTTGCTAATATGCATTTTTCTTCAAATGGTATATTCATTTGATTAATATAATCAAATACTTTATTCTTTTTACTTCCATTAATAGATTTACCATTACTATCTTTATCAGCAGTAAAGTTTTGACCTTTATAAGTTAAGTATGAATCTACATTAATACCAACTTCCATTAAATCATTTATATCTTCATCTTTATAGTTTTCAGTATATAATAAAACTTTACTATCATCAGTTAAATTAGAATTAACTATTGTGTCTATTACATTAGATTTCTTTGTTGCATAATCTTCATTAGATTTTTTTATGTTACTTATTTCAGTTTGTGTATTAAAATATGTACTCTTTTCTTGTGTATCTAATCCATATGAATTTAATGTATTACTTGTATCTTGTTTAGCTTTAGTCCATTTACCTTCATCATTTTTATAATAATCAGTTCCATTAACTTCTGCATATCCATTTGATACAGTATAGTTTTTATAATTTTCTAATCCTTCTTTTGCTAGACTATTAATTTGTTCTTGAATTGACTGTACTTTAGCAAATTTTTCATCTTTAGGTAAATCACTTTCTTGTATTTCTCTTTTTTCTTTATATAATTGGCTCATTTCACCACTTACACTATTCATATATTTATACATTATTGAATCTTCATCAGATGCATTTACACTATTATTTTTTACTTTTAATTCATCTAATTTAGTATAAAAATCACTAGCATATTTATTTTTCATAGTTGAATTACTTGTAAATTGGTCAGTTATAGGTGCAAATACACTACCTTCACTTGTTGCTTCTGGTGTTATTAATGGTAATACTATATCACCTATACCACCAGTATATTGATCTATAACATAATTTAGTTTATATGGTGATAATCCTAATTGTTGTCCTAACCAAACACTTAATTTATCAGTAGAAGCATCATATTGTTCTTCTGCTGGTTTATCTTGTAATCTAGTTGGTATTATATCACCACCATACCATGCTGTTCCTTCTTTACTTCCATATGCTTGTAATAATGGTGCAATAATATTATTTTGTTCTAAATCACCTACACCTATTTGTTCCCATGCATTCTTTAAATATCCATTAAATGCATCTTCTTCTCCACCTAATGCTTCTAAAGTTCTTCTAGCTGCACTTCCAAATACACTAAATTCTCTTCCTTTAGGTATTCTTACAAATTGATTATCACCAGTTTTTATTAAATAATAGTTATCTTTAATATAATCAGGTAATGCTTCATAATCTTCATCTTTATCATCACCACTACCAAATACTAAATCATTAAATAATGCAGGTACTACACCAAACATAGCTGCTTTTAATAATGCATTTACTACACCTTTAGCACCATTTTCTCCACTAAAGTTTCTAACAAATTTATCAAAACCTTGTACAGATGAATTTAAGAATGTAAAACCATTTCTATTTAATGCTTTTGTTATAGTTCCACCTCTTGAGAAGTTTGTTGTTACTTCTCTTGCATTATACATGGCTTCTTCTATACTTGCACCACTTTCTAATGATGCTTTAAATTCAGCATATCTTGGTGCTAATTCAATAACTTCATTTGCTTTTGAAATACCTCTTAAGAATTTATTTTTACCTAAACTCTTATAACTTCCTTCATCAAATTGTCCCATTAAATTACCACTACCATATAAAGCAGTAAATTGTCTTACTTCTGGTGTATTCATTTTAGATAGTTCTTTAATTGCACCAGGATAATTTTTTAACATTTTAGCAGTATGTTTACTATTAAATAATGCTCCTTGGAAGTCTTTTAATGCATTTTTAATAGGGAATGTTGGTGACCAACTTGTTAATACATTTCTTCTTATATTACTTAATTTTTGTAATGGTTTAGTTATTAATGATAATTGTTCTTCTATATTTTGTACAGATGTCTTTAAATCATTTTTTAAACTTTTATATAGATCATCAGTTATTCTTATACTTCTTGCATTTCCATCTTTATAAGCAGTTACAAATGCACCATTTCTATCTCTATATAAACCACTATCTAAATTAGTATAATCAGTTCTATCATCAGTACCTTGTTCAGCAGTTCCTAATGTATCTATTAATTGATTAAATGCATTATTTTGTCTTATACCTCTTTTCATTGAATAAGTATATTTACTTAATGCTTCTTGTACTGGTAATACTTTACCTGCTTTTCCATATGCTTTCTTTAATCCTCTAGGTTTAACTTCTCCTACATCTTGCATTAATCCATTTATGTTTTCTACATCACTTATATATGGTACATAATGTGGATACATTTCACCTAAAGCATTGTATAATCCTTCATCAATTAAACCAGCTTCTAACATATTATCTCTAGTATTTTTACCATAGTTCCATACATCTTTAGCCCATTCTTTAAATTCAGGATAACTCTTTTCATATGCTTTTACCAGGTTTTCGGACACATCTAAAGGTGTTTGACTACCTTTTCCTTGATTATGTCTATCAATGTTTGAATAGTTTATTAAATAGTCATTAAATGCATCATATAAGCCACTATCAATTGCTGGTTGAAATAATTGATTAACACTTTTACCAATTGCTTTACCATAATTATCAGTTTGTGCTACATCAATATCATTTTGACCTTCTGCAAATGCATTATTTAACATATCAAAATTATATTTTAATTGTGGTGCTTTATATTCTCTTGCAATATTATCTACTTCAGCATTTTCATTAATAAATAACCTTTTAGCGTTGTCTATAAAGTTCCTTAAAGAGCTTTTCTTTCTTGGTTCAATATGTTGTGGTTCAGTTCCTAATTTCTTTGTTAAATTGTTATTTACTATTGTTTCAAGAGGTGTTCTTGTATCATTAATTTTTGCTTTTATTTCATCTACTCTATTTTGTAAATTTTCTTCTAATCCTGTTGCATTTTTTAATGCTAATGCTATTTCATATCTATTGCTTTCTTTTCTTGCTTCACTTATAGCTTTACTTCGTGGATCAAATATATCCATGTTTTCACTTGTATCTTCTTCAGCAAGTGGTATTTCACTTAATGCTTCTTGTCTTTGTATTTCATTTAATAATCTTATATATTCTTGATTAGGTTCTGTTCTTTTACCTAAAAATACACCTTCAGTACCAAAATTATCATAACCATTTCTTAATCTATCATCAATTACTACTTCTAACTTTTTACTTACAGCATTATTTTCTTCACCATTATCTTCAATTATATCTTCTAAACCTTTTCTTATTTCAGCCCATGTGTAATTATTATTGTCTTTAAATCTTGCTAAGCTATCACTTGTATCTCTTTTTGTTCCATTCCAACCATATTCTCCATCAGTATTGTAATATGTTTCACTATCAAATGTTCTTTCACCAAATGTACTTTCATTTAATTCATTTAATAATGCTGTTGCTTCTTGTTGGAAATATGGTTTTACTTCAGGGTGTTCATATTGATATGCTTTTACTTTTCTTTTACCTAGTTCTCTATCATCTAAACCTCTACTAACTATTTCATCATCAGCAGTTTCTTGTTCGTAATATCCACTTTCTTTTTCTTGTAAGTCTTTATACATACTATATAATTGTTTATCACCATCACTAGCAAATTGAATATCAATAGCAAGTTCTTCATCATTTTTAATGTCATTATTTTCTTTATATCTATTAAAATAATCTTCTAACATATCTAAATCTTCAGATTCATCTTTAGTTAAGTTTTCTCTTAATGGTGCTACTTCATTCATAGGTGCTTCAGAATATTGTTGTGTAATTGCTTGTTCATCAGCATTTTGTGTAGGTTTGCCTAACTCTTGTATTTCTTGTTGTAAAGCATCTATTTTACTTACTAATTCATCTATTTTTTCACTTACTTGTTTAACTGGTTCTTGTTGTTCTTGTAATCTTATATCTTCTCCAGTTACATTATAAGCTCCTGTAGGTGCTGTTTCTTGATTAGATAAACTGAATTTTAAATCATCAAATTGATTTATAACTCTATTTCTATCTCCTTCAATGCTTGGATCATATTCGGTATAAGGTATATTCATATCTTGTAGTTGTTGTTTAAATTCAGCATCTACATTGTTTGGTATAACTACTTGTTGTATTTCATCTAATTCAACAGCTCTTTGAGGTTTAGCTTCAAAATAATCTGTAGGTAAATCTTTTAAAGCTTTCATATCTTTAATAATTTTATTTATTAGTTTATCAGAAACGTTTTGAGTAGTTTGATAATAATTTCTTGTTAAATCTTTAAAATTATCTACAGTTAAATCCCCTCTTGCAAAATCTGCCAACAATTCGCTTACAACCATCATATCAGTATCATTTTTAGCCACTATTTCATCTATATCATTTTCTATATTATCTCTGGCTTCTGTTAATTTATCGTTTTCTTCGGCTAAACTCGTTAATTTATTTTCGTTTGCTTTTATATCGTTAATAGAATTAAATCTATTTGCCATATTGGCTTGTATTTGACCATAACCTGCAAACCAACTTTGTGTTCCAGTTGTATCTCCTTTTGTTAATGCATCAACAATATTTTCTAAATTGTATTCATCATGCAATTGCCAGAAGCTTCTTCTATTACCACTTGGTGTAAATATTTCTCTATCGTTTCTTATTCCTTTATCACCATAGATATCACTAACTTGTTCTTTTAAATAGTTTTCAATTCCGTTATTAATTGCTGCATCTTTCTTATTTTTGTTTGTTTGCCATTCATCAATAACTTTGTTTTCACCACTTTTAATTAAATCAAAATCATCTTGATATCTTTTTAATTGTCTTACTGGTTCTAAATCTCCTGCTCCTTTTTGAGAATCAATATAATCATTTAATTGTGTAATTTTTTCATTATATAAATTCTCTTTTACTGCTTGTGGTAAAGTTGAATTATCATAATAATCTTTAATTAAATCAAAATATTCTTGTTGTAATTTTTTGTCTTTATATAGTTTTCTAAAATCAAAATCATTATCAATAATAAATTGTCTTATTTTATCTCCTCTTTGGTGCATATCAACTTTTGTTTCTGCATCTTTATATGCAGTTTCGTAAGCAATATTATTATCGTTGACATATTTATCTATTAGTTTTTCTTCTCTTAATAATCTTTCAATTAAATATTCTGGTTTAGTATTATCTTCAGCAGCATCCCTTAATCTCCACGATTCAATTCCTAAATTATCAGCAACATTATCTATAGCATCATCATTTAGTTCATAATCTATTTGTGGAAATGTAGGTGACCATACGTCCCTATCATATACTTCGTTAGCTGTTATTGCAGGATCAATTGTTGATTTATCAAATAATACAGATATATCACCAAATTGCTTATGATCTACTAAATCAGGATTAGTTACTGCAATACTTGGTACTGGAAAACCACCTAATTCTAATATACCTTTCATTTTATCTTCGTTTAGGTTATGTATTGCCATTAATGTTTTAGTATTACCTGTATTACTTGCATCTAATGTTACTTTATTGCCTTCGTTATCTACCATTTCACCTTTAGGTGATAATGAATATTTAACACCTTGTTGTTGTACTGGTTTTTGTTTATATGCTTTATCAAATGCTTTTTTAACTTTAAGTAATTCTCTTTCTTCATTACTTCCAGCTGTTACTGTCTTTATTAAGTATTTAATTTCATCATATATTTTTTGAAATATATTTCTATGTTTAGTTGATAATGTATTAATAAAATCTTCATCAGTAAATAAATAATCTCCAATTATATCAGAAGTTAATTCATTTTCTACATCTGCATTTTTTACACCATTATATAATTCATTTAACTTTGCTAGTCTTGTATCATATTCTCCCTTTGCTGTTGCATATTCTTTTACTGCTTGTTTTAATGAATCATATAATTCAGTACCTTCTAATACATGTGTTATTTCATGCCCTACAACACTATTTAAAGACTTTTTAGAATCAGTATTTAATGTTATTGTTCCATTATCTACATATCCATTAATATCACCATTTACACTAAAATTACTATTCTTTAATTTTTCATTATTTGTGAAATCAAAATCTACACCTTTATCTTCACTTATTTTTGCTATCATATCTACAAAATCATGTGTTCTATTTGTATTATTTAATATTCCACTATCAATTGCTTTTTGAATAGTTTTTTGTTGTGTTTCACTATATTTACTTAAATCATTTGTATAATTTTGACTTTTTCTTGCTTTTTCATTATAACTTTCTTGTAAATATTCATCATCTTTAATTGCATCTTGTATTCTTTCTCTTGCTTCTTGTTGTATATCTGCAAGTTCTTCTTTTGTAACATTTTTACCCATAGCATTTTCAGTATCAGTTACCATTTTATTTACTATTTCATTATAACCTAAAGCATTTTCTATTGTATCAGTTCCAACATATCCTCGTTCTAAATCTTTTTTTACTTGATCGTAAACTCTATCTTTTTCTTTTTGAGTTAATTTTTTACCATCTACTTCTTGTTCATTTATTCTATTTTCTATTTCTTTATCTAAAATAGTTTGTTCATTATCAGTTAAACCTGTAAATGCATTTCTTTTTAAATTTTGTTGTGTTGGTAGTACATTACCTGTATTTGCTACTGCACTTGTTAAAGCACCTACTATAAAATCATTTAAAGCATCTTCACTTGAATATAATTCTTTTAATTTTTTATCATTCATATAAGTAAGTTTTTGACCAATTGCAGTACCTACACCAGATATAACTTCTTCTAAACCTTCTGAAGCAACATCTAAACCAAATTTAGTTAAGTTTGCTAATACTTTATTAGATATTTTTCCACCTAATTTTTCAATTGCTTTACTTCCTAATGAAGTCATACCTAATAATTTATTTGCACCACCACCAATGTATTCACTACCAGTTTCAACTAAACCACTAATAATACCACTTGTTAATGCTTGACCATATGTTGCATTATTTCCAAATGCATTATTCATTTCATTACCTGCACTTGAAGCAAATGCTGTAAATTGCCATGGTATTCCTGCTGCATTTAATCCAGCTTGTGCTGCTAAATTACCTACACCTTGTGATCCACCTTGTAAATATGTTCCTAATAATGAATTTGTATCTTCATATTCATCACTACCAAACATCATTTGAGAATAATTAGTTTGTGCAAAATTTCTCATTTTTTGTGCTGTTTTTTCATTAAATAAACCAGATGTTGTATTTATTCCAAAATCTAATATTCCTTCTACTGTTCCAGCAGCACCTTGATATACATTATTTTCTAGATCATTTGCTGTTGAAACAATTGTTTTTATAACATCACCAGGTTGGTAACCATTATCAAATGCACCTGTATTTATCCAGTTATTTCTTTTTTTAGTAGTTGTTAAATTAGGTAAATCTACTTGTTGTGCATTATTAACTATACTTTGTGCTTGTTCTCTTGATATATTCATTCCATTTTCTTCTGAAATTGCTTGTAATTCTTCTAATATATCTTTGTATTTTTTTGCCATATAGCACCTCTTTTTCTACTTAAATAATTTTTTTACTGCATTTGTTACTAATTCTTTAGCTGCAATTGTTGGATTTGCTGCTGCCAATCCTATTTTTACACCTGTTCCTAATGCATTACTTGAAGATGATTTTTTTGTACTACTTGATTTTTTACTATTACTTTTTTCTTTAGATAACTCTGTTTCATTAAATTTAACATTTCCATCTTTATCAGTTGAAACTGCATATCCAGTATTTCCATCTAAAAATAATCCTCCAGCAAAATTACCATTTTCATCAGTAATTACACCATCTTTATTTATTGTAGCTCCTCCTCCAGAGCTTCTTGAGCCTCCACCACTTCCACTAGATTTTGATTTTTGTAATGCCATTTGTTCATTAAATTGTCTTTGTTCTTCTTCAAATTGTTTTTCTCTTACTAATTGATTTAATACATCTTGGTATCTGTTATAATATGTATTATTAATTGTTTGTCTATTGCTTTCTTGTGCTTGTAATAAATTATTCTTATATTGGAATCCTTCTAATGATAGTTTTAATTTATTTTCAAGTGTTTGATAAGCAATTTGTGCTAATACACTATTATTTGATAATTGTGCTTCTTTTATTTGATTAGAATATTCTATATTTGCTCTTTGTATTGTATCTCTAGCATTTGCAACTCTATTTTGATATGTGTTATACATGCTAACTCTTGATGATTCACTATAACCTGTATTTATTAAGCCACTAGATGCCATTTGTTCAGCATTTGCACCATATTTGTTGCTTTCTTTCATATAATCTGTATAAGCACCTTTTTGTTCTTTTAAATAGTCTTTTTGTGCTTGTTCTTGTGCTTGATTTATTTTTTCAATTGCAAAATCAGTATTTTGTTGTTGTAATTCTTGTTGTTGTTTTCCATATTGTTCTGTTGCATTCATTAAATTATCATAATAAGCATTTGATTCATTAATCATATTGTTATAGAAATTATTACTATTATTTAATTCTTGTTGTTTTTCAGCTTCTACATTTTTGAATCGTTCATCATTATAATCTATATTCATTTTGCCCTCCTACCTTTTTATATAACTTCCTATATATGCTTCTAATGTACTTGAATATAAGTTAAAAGGTTTTTTAGAATAGAATTTTAATTGTAATGCTTTCCATTTCTTTTCTTTTATTCTAGGTACTACATAACCTTTTGCTATTTTATATTCATCTATTTTTTCATATGCTTTATTATCTACTTTTGCATATAATGTAACTTGTTTACCTTCTATATCTACTACACAACCTTTTTTATTTGTTGTCTTTTGATATTGAGGATAACCAAATTCATCATCTATTGTTGTCCAGTATGATTCTACTTCTCTTGTTTCTTCTTTATTTGTTAATGTATATATTCTATTTTTTTCTACATCATTTATTGTTTCTTTAGTAGATAAATACAATATTCCATTCTTTACTATTGCACCTACTATTTCTTGTTTAAACTCAAAATAAAACCATTCATATTCTGAATGATCGTTTACTTGTGAATACATTTTACTATCAGCTAAATACATTTTATTTCCTATTATTGTTACTAAATAACCTTCCCACTCTACAAAAAATGCTTTTTCATAATCAGGTTCGTTTAATAATCTATTATCAATTAATGAACTTCTATGCATTAATGTTTGTTCTGTTGTAACATCTCCTGTTATTGCTTCTAAACCTCTATCACTTAAAAAACAAATTGTATCATTAAAGTTTATTCCTGAACTTACACAACCAGTTGAAATACTTGAATGTACACTTGGATATATTTTTCCATATGTACTATCTATAACTGGATTATGATAGAAAATAGTTGTATTACTTTGACTAGGTTCTTTTAATACCCATAAAGCATTATTTCCACTTACTATTGCTTTAATATTAGAATCATCTACACCTTCTGTATAATAATCTAAATCACTACAATATGTTGGATCATCTAAACTACTATGCCATATATAGTTTGGATAATCAGGATTACCACTAAAGAATACTCTATTATCAAATACTTCTAATAATGTACTTTTTAATATCTTATCAGCTTCTCCTGGTATTGTTCTTTTAAATTTTATTTTTACATTATCTTGACCATCAGTTAATGGTACACCTGGTGCTGTACTTAATGTAACAACACCTAATGTATAATCAAATGATGTTACTGTATATGTATTACCTTCTGTATCAGTTACTTCTGGTGTATATGTGCTATCAAGTTCTTGTGCATCTAAATAATAACTTGTTGATTCTCCATCTCCTACAAATGTGTTATATCTATATGGTGATAATATATTTACATCTTCATATATTGTTCCACCACCTAATGGACTTCTACTTATTGAAGTTGTTGGTATATAACCTACTACATCAGTTATTGTTGTTCCATTATATACTAAATAATTTATACCATCTTTTATATATAATTTGTTTTCATATATAAAATACATACTTTTTTCTTCATTCATATTTGAATATATAACTGTATCATCATCATATAAATTTGTTCCACTATGTACTATTTTATGAGTAGTTCCACCATAATCATAAAAAAATAGACCAAATATAGTATCACTATATTCTGCTAGTAATTCTATATCTGGTCTTGTTTCTACACATTTTCCACTCGTATTTTTATAATTTTTCCACATATTTAATGCATCTGGTGAACGATAAACATTTACTTCATCTTTTCTATTACTAAAATCAACACCTCTAAAATTACCATAGTTTCTTGTAATTAATTTTCCACTTACTGTCATACTTCAATACCTCCAGATAATTCTACACCACCAGTGCTTAATCTTGTATCAAGTTCCATTAATAGTTCTCTATATCTATTGCTATATGTAACACCATATTGACTAGATACATCACTCTTTAATAAATCCCCTGCTACACCATAAGGCATTATTTCTAATACATCAGTTGATAATTCAAATTTATAACTATCTTCTGTTTCACTTGTTATTTGAGTAGGATATTTCCAATAATATATTTTTGCTGTTCCATCTTCTTCAAATATTACTGTGTCTTGCATTGTATCATATTTAACACCTCTTATGATGTTTAATTGATAGATATTTGAATCTATATCACTTAATACTATTTCATCATCTTCTTTTACTTCCATTGAAGTTTTAGCAGGTATTTTTTTATGTCTTGCTAATTCATTTTGTATTTGATTTATTACAGTATTCATTTTAGCTGCTAAATCAGGATCATTAGTTAAATCATCAGCATCTTCATTATATTCTTCAATTAATGAATATACTTTTTGTTTCATTTCTTCTAATGTCATTTTAAACACCTCCTATTTTATACATTCTAATTCTTTTATTGCTTGTTCTATTGTGTACATTTCTTCCACAGGTTTTATATATCCTCTATCTTCTTCTTCAAATATTAATACATCACCTTCATTTAAAAATAATGTTGTGATATATTCACTTTCCATATTTTCTGTTTTAATAACCATTTTAGTTTTTAATGTAAGATTTTCTAATGTTTGTTCTACCTTATCATTTTTATATTCTAATTTTGTGTTTTTATCTATTACAATACCTGGATACATTGTTATGTCAGGTTTAGTTAAATATCTTTCCATTATTTTATCTCCTTTACTATATCTACATATTTATTTCTATATAGATTATTTCCCATTAACACATCTAATCTATCTTCATTTACTATATATTCATATCCTTCTTGTGGTATAAATCCTAAGTCATTATCTATTAAACTATCTACTAACCATTGTTTATTTGCTCTTACTAAATATTTCTTTTCTTCTTTATATTCATACGTTGATTTACTCTTTATTAAGATTTTATTATAGTTATCTTCTAATTTCTTAAATTCAAACTTTGGTACTCTAGTTATCTTTTTTACTATATCTTCTACGTTGCTACAATCAAATTGCATTATATAAGCATTTTCCCCATCTTTTACACCTATTTCTTCTAAATATGGTAACGGTGTTACGATAACAGGTTTATTTCTATAAAGCATCTCATTAATGCTATAAGAACAACACTCGGTATCAGATAGAGCTACAAGGAAGTCGGCTTGTTCCATAAAATAACTTAAATCTAGTCTAGGTTTTACATATACTAAATGTTCATCATTTACTTCCCATTGTTCATCAGCAAATATATACCATAAGTAATTTATTTTAGCATTATTCAATGCATTGATAAGTTTCTTCATTCTTTCAGTTCCCTTTTCAGGTCTTAACCTCAATGCAGACATTAATATAAGTGGTTTTTCACCTTTTTCAATACTTAATGGATTATAACTAAACATTGGTTTAATTCCTGTTAGTTTTTCAAATGATTTTTCACTATAATGTGTTATTGTTATATATCCTTTTAATCTATCATCAGTAGGTACTTTAATACCTAATGCTTGATAATGTGGATTACTATAATCTCCATGTATTGTTTGGTATATATCTCCTTCAACAATTTGTTCTATTATACTTGTATCATAATTAATTATTGCTACTTTACAAAACAATTTTGTATTTTCATCTACTCTATATACTGGTACTAATTTCTTTAATCGTTTTATTTGATTCTTATCACCTGTTTTATAACATACACATATATCTAAATCGTGGTATTTCTTACACATTTCATATAAATATGTTTCTACACCACCTATCATATGTAAATCATTAGCATATAAGATATTTGTATGTTTTATTGCTTTCCACCCTCTAGCATTATAAGTAACTGAATGTTCATTAGTAGTATTATAAAAGTATAAAACTTTTGTTATATTTGCTTTTTTACCTTTCCTAACTCTACTATTAAATTCTCCATCTTCTCCTATTCTTATATCAGGATCAAATCTTTCATTACCTATTAATGTTCTTTTATAAATACAATTACATGCACTTGTATTCCATACTGGTGGTTCATCTTCTATTATTATATCTTCACCATTATAATGCCAACTAAATAAGCAATAATCAAATTCTTCACTATTAATTTTATCTATTAATGTTTTAATAAAGTCTTTTGTTACCATATCATCTGCATCTACAAATACAATATATTCTCCAGATGAATTATCTATACCTACATTTCTTGGTGTACTAGCACTTCCACTATTTGTTTTTAAATGTATTACTTTAGCTTTAAACTTATCTAATTCAGTTTCGTTGCAACCATCATCTACAATTATTATTTCTACTTCATTTGTTAGTTGTGGTTCTAATACCTTCATTAGTTCTTTTGTGTACTTTAAAGCATTATAGTAAGGTATTATTATACTTAATTTCATATCAATTCTCCCTATGTAATGATTTCCATGTTAGACTATCTACTCTATTTGAATTATATAAATATAAAACTCTATCAAGATATGTTATTGTATATCCATTATTAAGTCTTTCTTCTAATTCTTTTTGAAAAAAATAATCTTCTCCACCATAATCATCATACTTAATAAAATCAAACATCTTTTCTTTTTTATATATTGCTTTCCATACTGCTGGATTACTTGGCCTTTCATATACTTTATTTGTACTTAAATCTAACCAGTTAAAGTTTATTACATCTGTATTATATGTTTTTATAGCATTTAAGAGTGTTTCTATATAATCAAGTGTTATCATATCATCACTATCTAAATATGCCACATATTCGCCATTTACTTGCCTATACAAGTTTCTACTATATGTTAAACCTTGATTTTCTTGATGTATTATTTCTATATGTTTAAATTTATCTTTAAATTCATCATATCTTAACTCGTTACAACCATCATCTATTAGCAATATTTCTATTTCTTCACTATCTTGTGGTATTAGACTATATAAAAGTTTATATGTTAATTCATAAGTTTTATAACAAGGTATTATAATTGATAATTTCATTTGTTTCTCCTTCTATAACTTCCCTTTTTAAACTCACTAAACGAGTAGTAAATTTAAAAAGAGAAGTTATATTACTTCTCTTAATCCTAAAGTGAACCAGTTGCTACTGGGAATTTAACTACTTGTAATCTTTCGTTGTCAATTATCTTAGCACCAAAAGTATCTAATCCTCTGATTATATCTTTGAATCTCTTTTCTGCTCTTAATGCTTCAACTTCATTGATTTGTCCAGCAAATGCAATTGCTTTTTTACCACGAATATCACAATATACATAAGTTGAATCTTTAGCCATATTATTTGACATGATTACTTCAAATCCATCATAGTATCCAACTAAACCTCTCTTAATATATTCAGGGTTGTCAGTTGATACTGAAATTAAGTCTTGTTTGAAAACATTGTAAACTGCTGGTGAAATTTCAATTACACCTTCTTCATCAAAGTTTCTTTCTCTTAATTTTACAATAGCACCATCAATTGCAGCTCTTACATTTGCAGATGTTGTACCTGCAGCTGTAACTGCATAAAATCCACCTTTTATTAAGTTAGCAATATATGTATCTCTTGCTACTGCTAAACCATGTACTGCTTTAGCTTGGAATTTCTTTGCTAATCCTGGTACACTTTGTGCTTCATTGATATCATCTACATAGAATGCAAAATAGTTTGCTTGGTCAATTGTTAATAATTGTCCTCTATCATTCATTTCTTCAATATCAATGTCTGAACCTGGGTTATAAGTTCCAATTGTAGGATCACCAGCTGCTAAAATTTTAACTGTTCTAGCATACTTAGCATCTCCTTCATATTCTTGTGTACAGTTTTGTACTAATTTTGTTTTTAATTCAAGTTCATCTTGAATGTTTTTGCTCCAAATTTGTTGGATAAAGTTTGTTACTGCCATTTTAATCACCTATTTCCTCTCTTATTTTTGCAGTATATGAGAGGTACGAGATTACTTCCATTTAGTCATAGATTTTTCAATTATTTCATACAATTCAGGGTGCTTTTTATAATCTTCATCAGTTAATCTTTGTGCTTCCTCAACTGTATAAAATTCTTTTATTCCTTGTTCCATTGGTGTATTCTTCATACTTCCCATTTGTTTTATTTCTTTTTTTGGTTGTGATGCTGAATACAATTCCCATTTTCTTTTTAAAGATAAGTCTGGATTTAAGTCTTTTACAAATTCATTAAACTCACTATTGTTGATTTCATCTATACTTACACCTATTGATGCAAGTTCTTTTTCATCTTCAATTCTTTGTCTTTCCTTTGCAAGTGCTATAAACATACTCTTATCTCTATTAGTCATGTTTTCAACACCTATTTCAGTTAATCTTTCTACTTCTTCAACTATTTCATCATATCCTGCTTCAATTATTTCTCTAGCATCATTTTTGCCTAATATTTCAGCATCATAATCTGAATAAGTTGGTGTTGTAGTTTTTGGTACATTTATACCTTTTTCAGCATAAAAACTATTTAATTTATTGTATGCTTCTTCTGGACTACTTGTTTGTGTTCCAGCCATTACTAAATTTTCAAAATCTCTATGCTTATTTTCTTTTGCTTCATATTGCTTTTGCATTTTTGCTTTTGTTCTAGCAATTTTTTTAGCAACTATTTCATCTACTTGTTCTTTAGTAAATGTTTCTTCTTTAACTTCTGGTGTACTTTCTTCTACACTTTCAGTTGTTTCAACATTTTCTTCTACTGTTTGTTGTTCAGTATTTTCAGTTGTTTCTTCAACTAGGTTTTGATTTTCTTCCATCTTTCTTCCTCCTATTTTTTTTGATAAGGTATTTGCTTTACCTTTCCGACATGGTTTATACTCATAAGTCCATGGAGTTATTTACAACAAAAAAACACTAAATATTAGTGCTTTTGAATTGCCAATGTAATTTTGTTCCATCTGGTAAAACACCAGCATAACTTTGTCTTTTGCTATTATTAGCATTTAAACTAATGCAAGTTTTACTTATTCCTGTTAATCTACTTGCTTCGTTTAATCCTTTATATTCAATATTTGTTTCAATACATATAATAGGTTTATATTTATGATTATTATGTCTAACACCATAATGTTTATTATGCCACCAATGTTTTTTGCCTTTTTTTGCTATACTCATTTTTTGTTTAGTTTCTTCGCTTAATTTATGGTGGCTTCCTAATGTTCCTATTTCTCCACCTATTGAATTGTTATATCCAAATCGTTTATCAGTTGATCTATATTCACTTATCAATTGTTGTTCTATTTCACATGCAATTTCTTGCTCAAGATTTTCATATAATATTTTGTGTTCAAAATTATTCCAACCATATTTATCTATTGCATTTCTAAATAAAGTACCTTTTTTATAGTTTTTGCCATTTCCCCATCTTTTTGTTGGTTTTTGACTTGTAATTCCTATATATACTTTATTATTAATTTTATTTATATGAATATATACACTATACATTTTATGCTACCACACCACTTTGAATATCATTTATAACATTTTGTTGTGTTCCTAAATCACTATTTATAAATTGTTCTGCATTTTGTTGCATTATTTGTGCTTGTGCATTTATTTCAGCTATCTTTTGTTGTTCTTCCATTATCTTGTCACATATTTCTAATAATTGTTGCTTTGGTGTTGTACTATCATCAGGTAAACTTTCAGCATAATATCTTAATTCATTAACTCTTTGTGGTGTAAAGAATCCTGCTTTTAAATAGTTTTCTAATGTTTGTTCCTTTGCAAACTTATCATAAGGGCTTGTTGGTGTTATATCTATTTTTACTGTTCCTTTTAAGTTTTCTAATACAGTAGAAGGTACATTAACTATTTGTATGTATGTTTCACCAGTTTCAGGTACATTTATTTCTTCTTCTAACTTCATTCCTTCTGGTGTATATACATTCCACATATCTAACCATATTCTTGCTAAATCTTCTATAAATGTCTTTAAACCAGTTAATTGTTTTACTAATGGTTGTTGTGATGCTTGTTGTACTGCTAATATTGCTTTACCACTTGCTTGTTCTGGATTAATTTGTCCTGTTGCTATATCACCAGCATTTTTTAATTCTCTTGTTATTGTAATTAAATCATTTATTACTTTTGATACATCTGTACTCATTGATGCAGGTTGTACATAACTAAATATCTTTGTTACATCATCTACTGTTGCACCATTTTTTGTTTTAATTATTCCACCTAATTGATCTAATGCATCTGGATTACTTATCTTTTCAGTATTTGCTATCTTTTGAGGATAAGCACATTGTTTAACACTTAATAACATTCTTGCAAGTGTTTTATTTAATTCTCTTTGGTTTGGTATTAAGTATCTAACTTCACCTTCACCTCTTGACCAACCTTTTTTTGCTTTCCATACAAAATGTGCTACTGGATATAAGTTAAGTTCAGTATTTGTGTCTTTTATAATATCTACTGCTTTTGTACTTTGACAATACCATACTTTTCCATTTTCTTTCCACATTTTAGTAACTAAAGTACACATATCATCTTTTTCTCTTTTTGCATCTTCTCCAGATTGTGTTTGTGTTACTTTATCACCAGTTATTAAGTCTATATCTT
>Ga0310786_10001286_pt1 | contig 40220 bp, 61 predicted proteins | sample AusTroGonzalo_MG_FD_203881 | JGI IMG/M metagenome (GOLD analysis project Ga0310786, IMG submission 203881) | Bovine rumen microbial communities from tropical cattle in Woodstock, Queensland, Australia - Gonzalo_03 (v2) (version 2) | ecosystem: Host-associated > Mammals > Digestive system >... | reverse complement strand
AACTTCTCGGTGTTGGCGCTGAAAGTGTTAATGAGGCTCTTAAAGGCACTACCGAGGCAGCCCTTGATGCTACAGATTCGGAAACCAAACTCGCAATCGTACTCCACAACATCACGACTGCATTCGCAGGAATCGTAGATGTCGCTAAGGCTATTGGTGGAAGCGTAATACGTGTAATCAAGGCTGCGGCGTCTGCATTTGGCGATGTATTTGACGCAGTTCGAGTTTCCAGTGATATTTCAGGCGTTGCTGGTGTACTCGCTAAAGTAGCTCATGCATTCGAGATAACAGCTGAGAAGGCCGAGGATGTAAGACGAATATTCAGAGGCGTATTCGCAGCTTTTGATATTGTTTATAGGCTTATCAGCACTGTCGCAAGAGTAATTGGTTCAGCTTTAATACCTAGTCTTGGCGGTGTTGACAAAGCTAGTGGCGGATTACTCAAGGTTCTTGGTAACTTCGGAGACTGGGTATATGCTCTTGACCAGGCTATACGCGAAGGTGACCTCTTTAACGTTGCTATTGAGAAGATGATTGGATTTATATCCACACTCGATGACCGAATTATTGGGGTTGTTCACTCGTTCGAGGAATGGTCCGGAATCGACTTCGGTAAGATTACGTCTAAGATAACTGGCGCTATATCGAAGGGCCTTTCGATTTTCAAAGACTGGACCGGTATTGATATTGCGGCTATATTCCAGAACATTTGGGAACACATTAAAACGTTCATAGGTCTCCTGAAGCAAGGCGACTTCAAGGGAGCTATGTCATACGTCGTTGACGGGATTAAAACATTCGCATCTACGGTTGTTGAGACTGTAAAGAACTTCAATTTCGGCGACCTGATGGCAAAAGCTGGCGGTATATTCGGCGGCATTAGCGAATGGTTTAAAAAGATATTTAATAAAGATAGCCTTTCCGAGGCTGCATCGAGTAGCGGCAATGTCCTGCTTAAGATATTTGGCGGTATCGCTTATGCTCTGAAGACGGCAATAGACTTCATATGGGGAATACTCACTGGCCCTGCAGCGAAGGAACTTGTAGGAAAGCTTAAAGAGCTCGTTAAGGGTCTCTTTGCTGATACCGCTGATGAAGCTGGCGAGAGTAAGTCTGGTATGGAGAAATTCAAAGACTTCCTCGTTGGCGTTGGTAGTGCTCTCGCTGCGTTTTATGAACAGATTAAACCTATCGTTAGCGCTGGATTTAGTGGTATGTTCTTAAAATCTCTTCTTGATATTGGCACTGCGCTTAAGAACTTCTCAGAAGCTCCTAAGAACTTCTCGAATGCGCTTCTTGAGTTTGCCAAAGGCTTCGAAAGCATGCAGAAGGCTTTTCATGTTGAGACCATGACGAGATTCGTTAACGCACTTGCAAATGGTTTACTTAAACTGGTTGCTGCAATTCTGATAATCGTAGTACTCGATAAAATGGGCGTTGACATAATGGGTGCTGTGGCCACAATAACCATCATGATAACCGAATTGATGGCGGCTTTGACATTTGCTCAGAAGCAGCTTGATAGCAGTCTCGACATGATGATGATGGTCAGAATGCTTAAGGCCGTTGGTAACACGATGCTTAAGATGGCTATATCGCTCGCGATTATTGGCTCAATCAACAGCGAGAAGATAGGCGCAGCTCTTGTCGGCTTTAGTGTTATTATGACAGAACTTGGTCTAATGCTCAAAACGATGTCTAAGATAGTCTCAAGTAAGCAGTTCAGACGTGGCGGCGAGGGTCTTATGATGCTCGTAGCAATAATGGGCCAGCTTGGTAAAACTGTTAGAAGCATGACAATATCTCTTGCGATTCTGGCACTCGTCCCTGCGGAGAAGATAGGTTCGGCTCTTACAGGCCTTATGGGCATATTTACAGCGCTGGCATTGATTCTTACGCTGATAACTAAACTGGCTAACAGTCTTGGTGACAATAAGAAAGACGAGATGGCGGCGGTAGCAGGTACGATGACTGCAATCTCGGCTGCATTCTTGATGATGGCACCTGCTGTAATGGCACTCGCAGTAATTCCAGAAGATCGTATGGATTCTGCATTACTGGCTGTCGTTGCTATTGGTGCGCTTCTGGCTGGCATGATGGTTGCTGTTGAGGCATTCTCAAAGGGTAACACAAATTCCAAGGCAATAATGGGTGCCGGAGTAGCAATACTTGCTATAGCGGTCGCTATACAGATGCTCGTTCCAGCTCTTGCACTTTTAGGCATGATGGATCCCGCTAAAATGTGGGGTGCAGTTGAGGCGATGGCGGCTATGATGGCAGCTATGATGCTGTTACTGTATGTTCTTTCTAGTATGGGCGGCGGTAATGTAGCTCTTGCTGGCGTTGGTATACTGGCAGTTGCGTTCGCGTTCGAGACCGCTGTACCTGCGATAATCGCATTCGGTGCATTTGCTTTACCTATAATCGAGAAAGCTATGGCTAAACTTGAAGATGTTAAGCCATCCACGCTAGTCAAAATAGGAGTAGCAATACTAGGTTTCAGTGTTGTTCTGTCTGTCGCAGCAGTTGCCATAGCAGCGTTTGGCACAGCACTTATACCTCTTGGCATCGCTCTGGCATTGATATTAGTGCCTCTCAGCATGTTTATTAAGGCTTTGGCGATGTTAACACCGCTTCTGGCACTCATAGCAGCTACTGGCTCGCAGATTGGAACTGTCCTTGCTATGACTATCATAAAGTTTGTAGCAACTCTGGCTAAAGGAGCTGGTGAAATAGCTGAAGCAGTCAAATCATCTGCTCCTCAGATAGCAGAGGCATTCCTTGCGGTTCTCGATGCTATTCTGACTGTCACAATTGGTCGAATTCCTGTAATCGTAGAGGCATTCCTGAGCACCATAGACCAGGTTCTGGCGTCTCTGGTTGACCATATGCCGACAATACTTTATAATCTCGGTTTAATCATAGACATGATTCTGAACTGGCTGGTTCTTAATGTTGGCGACTGGACCGCGAAGCTCGTTGATATTTTAATGTCAATACTGATAGGACTCATTCATGGCGTCGCCAATAGACTCCCTGAGTTACTTCAGGAAATAGCGTACTTCCTTGGCATGCTCATCTACGGTGTATTCTCAATGTTTGGAAAGCTTATCGATGGACTGCTCGGAGGCGGTAAAAAGTGGACCGCATGGTGGGAAGAACACGGCGGAAATTTCATTGAGGGATTCGTAGATAATTGGCGGACGGGTATTGATGAAATCAAGAAGTTCTTTACTGAGGATTTACCACTGGGTATCATGGACGCTTGGGATGCCGTTAAAGAAGCTGGCTATAATCTCATAGTCGGTTTAGGCGAAGGTATGGAAGAGGCCCTACCTTGGGGTCTTGGAAAGAAATTCTCAAGCCTCGGCGAGTGGTTCGCAGGAGACGCAAACGAGATTGCTGATAGCATACCGGACTTTGACAAGGATGCGTATCTCGCTAAGAAGAAAAAAGAAGCGGCGGCGGTTAAGAAGAGCAATAATAAAGTCGCTGACGCTTATGCCGAGGCTGGTAGACAGAATGCTGAAAAGTACAGGAAAGGCATGGGCGTAAGCTCTCCTTCTGTGTACGCATACGAGGACTCTGAGTACTTCGTCGAAGGTGGTATGGACGGTCTGGATGACAGCGGGTATAAACTCGTTGATAATTTCGGCGACCTTGGTACTGAGTGTTCGGGCGAGTACTGGACCAAATTACAAGGCGGCTTTGATGAGTTTATGAACGGCGGCAAATTTGACAACATGATGGGTGGAGTAACTGACAAATTCAATTCAACATCAATCGTTGGTTCACCACAAGTAACGCTCACACCGAACATCCGCATGGACGAGACTGGTATTCTCGGCACACTTGGTTCTGTATATGAATACGGTAAGAGTATGCTGGAATCCAAGCTCGGTGGAACTAATTCGACGTATGCTCAGTTATTTAGTGGCGGCTCGTTCAATTTAACATCGCAGATGTCTCAGGAAACAGCCGCAATGGAACAGCAGCGTCATGCTGACACTGAGGCTAATACGACACGTGTAAAGGAGCTTACAGACGCTATGACCAAACTCACAGAGAACTGGAAGGGTGGCATAATTAACATACCCGAGAACGCAACCTTTACCGTTCCTGTAAACGTCGATGGCGAGACAATAGCTGAAGTCACAGCTCCATACCTCGACGTAATAAACGCAAAGAATACTGATTTATACACCAAGGGGGTGGCTTATTAAATGGCGGTTAAAAACCTTAGCGGAATGGACAAAATGACCAATCGAAGCATTATATTTCATGGTAAGAACTCCATGACTGATATGAATCTCATGATGATTGGTAGTACGCCTTTTTCCGAGGTTGTCCCTAAACAGGTGAGAGAAGAGGTTGCCTATGCCGATGGTGACCTCGACCTCTCGAGGGTCGATGGTGAGATATATTTCGAATCCCGTACCATAACTTACACGTTTGCACTTATCGACGAGTATTATTCTGGTGAATTAACTCCTGTCGGAAAGAATAAACGTTTAACCAATGAACTGACTAAAATCTATCGTTGGTTATATTCCGAATACGTTGATTATCACGTACCGCTCGCGGATGCGATTGCGATTATCGGAGGCCCGGCACCTTGGGCTAATAATTGTTATGTTCTCAAAGACGAGATGTACGATTACGCTTACGGCGTATACAAGTTCAAGAAAGCGTCGGTCACTGAGACGAAAGTCAATAAAGCGATGTTCAATGGCGAATGGATTGAAACTATTGAGGTTACGTTCACATGCGACCCGTATTTACAGACATTCTACGGAGACAAAATAGAGTTGGCGACATTCGTAGACCGAACAATCACTGGTCGTAACGTTCAGACGGCGCTTATGGTATTTAATAATTCGTCATATTTCCTTAACGACTATGTACAATGGTTCGGCGAGGGTAATGCGGTTCATGTAACAGGGAATACATGGCGTTTTAGGATACGAATACCGTATTCTGGTACTATCGGATTCTATTTTGTTCCGCGTATGACGGTTAACGAGGACATTTATGTTATAACCTCTATGACTGGGCAGACTACGCCATTACATTTTCTCGATAACGAACATCCCGGAGAAACATTATCGACTCATGCTGGTGGTTACGGCTATACTACGACAACCGTTGACCCGAATGGCTACAAGATAATCGACTTTACGGTTACTTATCAGGATACCCCGCCTGAGGGTGTAACTCCTCCTGTTTGCATAGAATGGGGCGTTCTGCGAAATTATACGGTTCCTGACCAGCTTAATTACTACGTCGACGCATATAGTAAAACAAACAGCGCGGTCATGTATATAAACCCAATGGATGGTACGCCGTATTACGAGGTAGACTTCTCGACTAGGTTTGAATTACCTGTCCACCCACTTACCGAAATACACATACGAAATTATGAGTATGACGGCATGTACAAGTTCAAATACGACACAACCACAAGGAGGCTATGACCATGCTTGAGATAATTCTTATGACAAATGGTGTAAGAACGACCGTCCATGGCACTCAGAACACGGCGAGCTTATCAGAGGAAGTGAATCTGTCAAGTAAGCTTGAGTTTGTGGTTAATTATCTCGACGAGTCGTTTAATAATGTCTTCCCAAAACTGACCAGAGTCATAGCTTTCGATACCGTTCCTAGTGACGTTGTATTCGAAGGCTATGTATACTCGGTCACACCTAAATCTGCACAGAGCGGCGAGATAAGTAAGACCGTCGCTTGTGTTCATATATTGTCAAAACTCAATGACGCCGCGGTTGTTGGGTTTGAGGATGCTAGCGGCAATATAAGTACTATGGCTGGGCGTATTCTCGGAATATATAACACTAATGCCCGTGAAGAAGATAAAATAGAGCTTGGATATTGCCCCGTTGACGGTGGTCATAGTGAGGTTGTTCACATATTCTCAGCGACGTGTCTTGATGCTTTAACTCAGCTCGTGGTTACGGATGCCGAATGGTCATTTAGAACTAGATACTACGAAGGCAAATGGTATCTTGATATTTCTGACGACTTCGGCGAGATGAGCGATATGGACATGATATTTGGTGTAAACCTCATCGATGTAAGTCAGGAACTTGACGCGTCCGAGCTATACACCAGAATAATCCCGATAGGCGGAGCTAGTCACATCCCTGACGAATACATTAACCCTCAGATGTCACATCTTCACGACCCTGAGGGTATGCCATTAACGCTTTACAATTACGACAGTAATAACCCCGATAAGATTTACGTGGCAAACGCCGAGTTGGAGAAAAAGTATCCGATAATAGCTAAAGTCGTTCAGTATGACGATATTGCTGCAACCGACGATACCGATTATCACACAGCTCAGGGACATCTGTATAGACGTGCAACGGCCGATGCTGCTAAACTCACGGATATTGTCGAGTCGTATAAGGCATCGGCACTTGATTTGGCTAGAGCCGGCTACGATTTTTCCCTTATTGAGCTTAACAAAATGTATCGTATTGTCAACAATAAGCTTGATATTGACACATATTTGCAAGTTACGAGTAAAAAGACGAAATACGACAATTCCGCGAAATGCGAACTCACATTCGGTAAAGTTGGTATTAAATCGTCAAAATGGATGTCGAGAAAGGGCAAGACTACTGACCAGAAGATAAACACCGTCGGCTCTACCTCATATAAGACCACAAACACTCGTATGGGCGGAATGAGTATGCGTAATCAATCAAAATCGCAGTACGATACTGAGTCTCATGACGCTAATACGCTGTATACAGTTAGTGATGCCGGAACAGGCAAAGTTGAATTATATTTGGGTGATACCAAGATAAGCGGCGAGGAGGGTGGAGGGGTTGAAGTTGAGACCGCTGTAATTCTCAACAACAATAACATGGCCGACTGGGAGGTAGACGAGGAGTTAATGCTGGATATTTCAGCGCATGACAAACTCTACTATGGCGGTCATCAGAAGATGGTAGTCGTGCAAGGTCACGCCTGCAGATATGCCAACTCGGCTCTTGACGACACCGATGCCTTGAAATTCGGAACTAAGCTGGAGATTGATGGCTGGTATCGAGAGGCTGCGGCCGATACGTACGTTCAGAGGCACTACGTTATCGAGATGTTTGTCAATGATATAAGCACGGGAACCTCTAGTGGAGTAACATATGACAATTACGTATTCGGTTTTACAGTGTCGAGATACATTCCGAACGCATCAACTCCGGAAAATGTAAGAGCGTTTTATACGGGTAGTGTTAGGAATCCATCGGATGCATTTATTGTACTTAGGGTAACTTCCATGTCGTTTGCGACAGAATTTACTAAAGCATGGAGCGGTACAACTCAGACGGCATCAACTCCATACGGGTACGTACAATGTAATAACCTAACGATAACTATAGGTACTTTGACCGAAGCATCTCCTACGGCTGTAACATACCCCATAATCTATCCAAACGGTAGTAGCTCATCTACAACCGTATATCTCAACGTTAACGGTACAGCAGGTTATGACCAGTATCGCTGTGTACCTTTGGGTGGTAATGCGGAGAAATACTTTGACATGGCATTATCTAAACGCAGTGAGCCTACAGGTGGTGGTAATTCATGAGCAATATAGTACAGCACACAAGTAGACCGGTCATGGCACCATCAAGTTCGTATGATATTTCGTACACACTCACGGATACATACCAAAGCAGAGCCATGCCAGCACCAGGAGGATTAGCTTCAAGCGTTGACCTTTTAATGCAACCAATGGTCGTGATGGATTCTGGAGCAAGTCAAATATCCTCTGGACGATTTTACACGACTTGGACTGAGGGTACGCCATCACTCTATATACCAAGTTTCCCCGCGACAACTGGCGCATGGTATTTAATGGTCAATAATGTATCTATCTGCTATTTTGCTTATGGCGCTTTACCGTCAGCTTATAGAGATAACAGATACGAAATCGTCTCGGTTGACCGCATGACATCATTCGGAAACTGGAAAAGAGACTTGTTATATTCTTTAACAACAAGTGGCGAATATATCCCAGAAGGGTATGCTTTACCGATAGCTAACGGCGGTAGTAGAGCCAGCATATCAGTGGAAGCGACGCTTTACGATACACGAACGGGCGATACTATTACTGTTACGAACGCCACCACAGATTACTCAGCTTCGAACAGTATCTACGGTACTCAGATGGCGGCTTTTTATTCAGCGTCGTCATTTGCTGGCAGGGATGAGGTAACAACACAAGTAACCATGACCGAAACACCAACAAATTAAAAGGAGGAAATCAAAATGGCAGATTATAACACTAAGCCTCAGAGCAGGAGTGAGGAGATACTGAGAGCGCTTATCGATGGTGACCAGTATAACAAGAAGGCACAGAGCCGTATCGAGTATCTGCTCAAGCAGCTTATAACAGTACTGGACGGTAAGGCAGACCTAGACCAGGATGGGCTTATACCTTTATCGGAGCTCCCGCCAGTGGTGTTCGAGCATATGGTTGAGGTCCTTGACGACACCGCGAGGTTCGCTCTGACGACCTCTGACGTCCAGAATGGCGACTATGTCTATGTCGACAGCTCTAATATTATGTACTTCGTTATTGATGATACCAAGCTCGATATGGAAGCGGGTTATAAGCCCGTAGCAGCCGGCATAGCAGCTAAAGCTGTAGGCGATAAGAACGGTAACGACATCACCACAACTTATCAGACGGTGATAGACTCTCAGCACAAGCTTGACGCAGACTCTGTGGATGATAGCACTTCAACCAACAAGTTCGTGACAGCGGCTGAGAAGACAAGCATAGGCACATCTGCCGAAAAGCTTACAGGTATAGCCGAGACCGATGACAACTACATTGAGATGGAGAACGGCATAAGGCTTTATATTAGCGATACAGAACCGACAGGCACGATACCCGAAGGTTCGATAGGAATAGGCTGGTGATATTATGAATAGCATGAGTGGTAAAAAACTCAAAGGTATACCTTACACTGGCACACTCCCTGCTGTGTTGACAGGCACTAAGGCGGGATATCTGCACAGATATAAGATATACGGCAACACCGAGCAGACAGGCACACCAACGCCGAGCGACCCGATTTATCCGAGTGAATGTGGTGAGAGGACGGCGAATTTGTTTGATGCAGATTCAACTCATCAAGGATATTACAATAATAGTGGTAATTTTGTTGCTAATAACAAATACATTTGTTCACAGCCAATACTCGCAAGTGAGCAAAATTATACCATTAGTGCTATAAATTTGTATGGCAGCGGTGGGTATGTTTTTCAATTGGTATATTTCAACGCAAATGACGAATACATTTCACTAGATAGCGCAAGTTTGTATGGCGTTGGAAAAAAATCATTGACGGGTTTAGTTCCTAGTTCTGCCACTAAGATAATCGCAGTGGTGACTAGTGATTCCTCTGAATGTATGCTTGTTGAAGGTTCAACCGCACCAACGTCATACATCCCCTACGGCTACAAACTCCCTCTGACATCAGCAGGTCAGAATGTTGATATTTATCTTGGGGAAAGTCGGACAACGAGATGGATAAAGAAGTTGGTGCTGACGGGGGAAGAGAATTGGTCGGCGTATAATTCGGGAGCAAGCACGTTTTTCTACGCATCTGTCACGAGTTCGAGGTCGTCGGAACTGCAATATATCATTAGTTCGCATTTTGTTGGAGCGACCATTTCAACGAATAACACGAACGTCGGTACGCAGATATTGCAGACTCAGTTGAGAATTCGACCCGAAAGTGTTGCAAGTACAACAACTGCCGATTTCAAATCCTACCTCGCTCAACAGTACGCCAACGGCACTCCAGTAACTGTCTGGTATATCCTCGCAACCGAGGAAACAGGCACACTCAACGAACCTCTCCGCAAGATAGGCAACTACGCTGATACTATTGACAGCACTCAGACTACTACACAGTTACCAACCGCAGCAGGTTCAACGACCATCAGCTGGGCTGGAAGTGGACTTGCACCGTCAGAGTTCGACAGTATTCAGGAGTGGGTGGATATTCCTACTTACACGTATACCAACGGTGCATGGGTGGCAGACAACTCAAACTAATACCCTCTCTTGAGGTTATTATATACTATGGCAATAGACACCCAGCTCTCGCGCTTGATGCAGGGTGTCTATTTTTTCACCTCACGATTTAAACGGTTTGTATAATGGAGGTGATATTTATGACAGTGTATGTAGTTATAACCGACATAAGATGCGGATGGAAATACGACGGTGATTGTTCAAAACATCGTATATTAGGCGTATATTCGTCGCTCGCAGATGCAAAATCACGTAGGGATGAAGAAGTCAACAATCTCAAATCCGGAGATGCTAAGACTTTGGAATGGTATGACGATGACGATATAACTGTGACAAACGACACATACGACCATGATGATTTGTACATAACGATCGGTTGCGATTGTCCGCCATGGGATTATTACGAAATTGATATTGTGATACACGAACAAGAACTAATCACTAACGACTAGGGCTACGGCTCTAGTTTTCTACCTCACGAAAAAAACAGCTCCCATAATGGAAGAGTGGAATTACGGCTCTTCTTTTCGTTTTCAATTATTTATATTCTAAAGGAGGACTTTTCATGAAAGGAAAATTCTTTGCAAACCTCGCGGCATCGGCTGCGAAAATCGGAAAGCCTGTACTCACTGTAGTTAAGGCTAAGTCTCCTGCAATACTCGCAGGTACTGCTATTCTTGGTGTAGTCGCAGTTGCGGTTACAGCGGTCAAGTGTGCACCAAAGTACAAGGAAGCGGTAAAAGAAGCAGAAGAGACTATAAAGGAACAGGAAGACGGTTCTGAGACAATAACGTCCGAGCCTCTGCCCAAGAAAGAAAAGACAAAGATATTTGTCAAGACGATGTGGCCCATGATGGTGGCTATACTCGTAACATGTGCATCCATTATAGGTTCTCAGGCAGTTAATGCTAAAAGAATCGCAACACTGTCTGCAGCATACACATTAGCAACTCAGAAAGCTACTGAGGCTGCGGAGAAGAAAGCCGAGGAATTCATTAAAGACAAAATGGGCCCGGAAGCGGCATCCGAGTACAAGAAGGAACGCGAAGCCGAGCATGAAGCAGACGAGAGAGTAATCCAGTCGGCGATGTCTAATGGTGATATTTACGAGACCGGTGGCGGAAATCAGCTTTTTATCGATGAAATGACCGGAGTAAAGTATCGTTCATCAACTGGTTATATTCAGTCGAGAGTTGAATGCTTTAACGCAAACGCATTATCGTGTAGTGGATATTGTAGCGACGACTTCATGACATATAACGAGCTTCTGTACACGATAGTTCCTGATGCTCCGAGTATAAAGTTAGGCGACTTACTTGGATATTCTGCGGACGATATATGTACAAAGAAGAGTCTGTCACCTAGGTTCGATGAAAACATCATAATGCCAAATGGTGAAGTAGCAATAATGGTACGTATGAGCGTATCGCCTACCACCAGATGCGATGTTTAACGGATATTCCTGGATTTATCCCATTATGGTCACGAATAAAACAGCGGCTATAATGGGGTAAAACCCAGAATTCACAATAACTTTATTTATATTTAAGGAGGAATCTGTTATGAAAAACAGAGTAAACGACAAGATTAACAAGACAATCGAAGAGGTTAAAGACGTGAATGAGGAAGACATCAAGGAAGTTGATGAGGTTTCAGAGGAGCCTGAGAAGGTTACCGTTGAGCTGACACCTGACCAGCTTGACCAGCTGATGGCTCTCCTGGGTGATGGCGAGAAGACCGAAGTGGTTGAAGTTGACGAGGAATCAAAAGTAAAGAAATTCTTCGGCAAACTGAAGCCTACCAAGAAGAAGCTCGCAATTGCAGGAGGCATCGTAGCTGCGATAGCCGGTGGTGTAGCGATGGGTAAGCTCTCGAAGGGCAACAATGAAGAAGCCCCTGTAGACTATCCTGAGCTTCCCGACAACGACAACTATAACCCTCCGAAAGAGGATTATGTCGAGGAAACGGAAACTGAGGATTCTAATATTGAAGTTGACGAATTCTAATGGCGCGGGCGCTTGTGACGAAAGTTACAGGTGCCCTGAGTCTTTATGTTCAAAGGAGGTATTTCAAAATGGCAGAACAGCCTAAGAAAAAGGGCGGAAAGATAATTAAGAAGCCCTTATCCGAACGATTTGCTGAGACGTTTTTCGGTGGAACGGTCAAAGAAGCCAAAGCATACACCATGCGTGAGATAATCGTACCTGCGATTAAGAATATGGTATATGACAGCTTCACTGGCGCTCTTGACCGTCTGCTCAACGGCGGCAATGCGACATACCATAATCGCAATAGTGGTATATGGACACCCGGTGTAACAATACTCGGTTCGAGCACTCAGAAAACCAATTATTCAACCGGCACTAAGCTCTCAACGGCGCTTCCGACCACAGCATCGAGTCGCAACCCATCAGTGATTGTATTTGACAACAAAGTTGCTGCGGACGATGTGCTCAATATCCTCAAGGCGGCACTCCTGACATACCCGACCGTTACTGTTGAGGCGTATTACGATGCTGCGAATGACTATGTGAGCGGGGCGTCGAAACTTGTGTCTATAACCGACTCATATTACGGATGGACAGACCTCTCGACTGCGAGAGTTAAGCCTTTCCAGGGCGGTTATATTATTCAGTTCCCGCCAACTCAGGCCATATAGGAGGTAACGTATGAGCGAAGATATTGTAAGAGAGACCAAAATCTCAGGCAACGCACAGCCTAACATGCGCAACGAAGAGTTATTTGATGCTATTCTTCAGGCGTATAAAGAAGCCATAACCGAGTGCGTTAAGACGTCACTTGGTAAAAACATATGGACAAATCGTGAACTCGATTGGTTCTATCGCAAGTTCACGACAATGACCATTAACACACAAAATTTACTTGACCATATAGCTAACATGGAGGACATAAACGATGAATGCAACAAACAACTCGACAAAGGAAGTAACGTTTCAGAGGGAGGAACCGAGACTGACCCCAGGAACTAATCCAAGATGGGTTTTTGTCGACCTCGAGGACTTTGAGTTCAATGTAAGGCAGGACGAGCGTAGGAAGTTCTTCGAGCTCCGTCGTCGTGAGAGAGCTAGAAGACGCTGGGAACGTGAAGCTCAGAATGATATTCTCAAGGCAACTATCAGACCGAGACTGCTTGGGCTTATCATTGTTCTTATGAGCATATGTTCGTTCGTTGGAACTGGTGGCGGTGATGGCACGTGGCTCATGGTCACAGTTCCGATTGGGTTACTGTTAATGATAATGCCCGGGTCGAATAAACCTAAGAGATAACAAACAAAACACTTCCTATAATGGAGGTGATGACTATGTTATTCGGTACATTAACGGAATACATCCAGTCACCATGGTACGCGATGGAAGTACTTTTGGGGCTTGGATATATGGTTTACTGTATGAAAACGTACAAAGACTGAAAGAATTAGACGACTTGTATTGCAAGCAGGTCGTCTGAGACTTTATATTTTAAAGGAGGAAATTTTAATGAAACTTAAAGCTTTATTTAAAGCGGCAGTTGCAGCTACTAAGACTCACTCGCCTGCTATCCTGATGGTTAGCGGTATCGGTCTCGGTATTGCGACTATCGTAACCGCTTGCAAGCAGACAACCAAACTCAGTGACATTCTCGAGGAAAGCAATGAAGAGATTGCCCAAATCGACCAGGCTGAAGCACATCCCGAGGACATGTCATTCAAGGACGGTTCCGAGTACACCCCCGAGGATGCAAAGAGAGACAGAAAGATAATTAAAAGACATACTGCTATGAAAATCGCCAAGAACTATGCAATTCCCGCACTTCTCGGTGTATCATCCGTACTGTGTATTCTTGGCGGCTACAAGATATTACACGACCGTAATGTAGCCCTCACGACATCGTTTAATGCCGTAACAGCGGCGTTTGCGAAGTATCGTGAAAGGGTCATAGCCGAGCAGGGTGAAGTGATGGACCGCCACTTTCGTTACGGCACAAAGATTAATAAGGTCGTTAAGAAAGACCCCGAGACCGGAGAGGAGACCGTCAGTTATGAGGAAGAACTCTCTTGTCCCGAAGCCGCTAACGAGTGTCTTAATCCTAATCTTTGCTGGGATTTTGCTGCATCGACATCGCCGGAATTCAGAAGAGAATGGGGTCTCAGGCAGGAAAACGTCTCTTTCCTTAAAGATACTGAAACTTGGGCTAAGAGTGTTGTTAGGACTAGAGGATATTTGCTGGCGTATGAAATCTGTCAAGTCCTCAATCTCGAGACGAATAAAGACGCTTATAACTGGGGTTGGATGCGCCCAGAAACAGACGAAGAAAAGATGAAGTGGCCTGAAGTATCAATCGGCATTAACGAGTTCCTCAAACAGCTCACTGCCGAGGGCGTAAATGGGCATGATATTTTTCACCGAGATGCGTTCCCCGTTTATATGAACGCTATGGACCTGACATCGAACCCTGTATTCCACACTCGTTACAGACCTTACGCCGCTATGTGCACACCCGGCCTTAAGACCGTTACAGGCAAGCCAAAGCACATATTTGCAGCGTATCCGTTCAATAGAATGAGAAAGAAGGGCATCGCATGAATAGTAACATCGCTAAAGCATTGATATTCACGGCTGGAGCTGCAATTGGCTCCGTCGTGACTTATATTCTGTGTCGTAAGTCTGAAATGGACCATATTCAGGAGCTCACAGAGTCTTACGAGGCTGAGTTCAGAGAGCTTTCTAAGAAGATTACGGCTGATATTCCAGATGAGACTGTCAAGGCTGAGGAAACCGCAGAAGACCCTACCAGAGTAAAGCCCGACACAAATAAGACTGGATATTCTACATTCTTTAAGCCAGACAGCGCAAGCATACTGAGTACATCGTCCATGGAGTCACTCGTGAGAGAGCAGTCGGCACCTGTGGACGAGCCTGAGGGTCCTGTATTGATAACACAAGAAGCTTACGAGGACAACCCTTGGGGCTACAGACAGGTAAGAATGTGTTATTGGCCTGAGGACGATTATATTTGTCTCGAGGAGCATGAGGACCAGGCTTTATCCGACGAGTCTGGTTACGGTCACCATTGGAAAGTGGTCGGCAAGGAAAATCTCGAGGTATTTGAGAAGACTGACTGCGAGAACATCTGGGTTAAGTCCGATGCTTACAGACAGTTATTTGAGATAGAACGCTTCTTCGGTCCAGCTCCAATCGAGGACATGTGGAACGACGGATGTGACTAACGAACCAAACGGCTATTATAATGGAGGTGATATTATGGCAGAATTCACAAAATGGGAACTCACTGACGAAGAACTCAGTAGGTGTATCTCAAAATGCCATGAAAACTTTTTAAACTCGGAAAGTGCCGAAGAGGCGAACGAATGGAGACAAGCTATGACGGCGTTCCTTTCGGAGCAGAGACAGCGTATGGATCTGATGCTCAAAGATGAGACCGAGGCTAGTAAGCTCACCAATGAACACTTGGAGTTCAAAGAGAATAAGGAACTCGATGAACGCAAGCAGGATTTGGAAGAGCAGAAAGCTAAAGTCAATAAGGCTATCGGCATCGGCCAGATTGTTGTTGGCTTCTTTGGAGCGGTCGCAACAGTAGCGTCTGCAGTGTTGAACTACAAAGGCAAGAAGTACGAGTACGACAAGAAAGTTGAGTCATGGGATAGGATATGCAAGCTTGAGGAAGACGGAGAGATACCGTTGAATTCAGCAAACAAATTCATCAAATTATAAGACGTTTGAGACTTCGTGGAAACACGGGGTCTCGAATCTTTCTTACGGAAGGAGTTGATATTCTTGAATGAAGATTATGGCATGTATTACGCATACTTGATATCTTTGATAGAGCCACCGCCTACAGTGTACACGAAGCTCAGACAAAGAGGACTCCTTATGTACGAGCTCTTTAGACGAGAATTTGCTTGGCTTGACGCATATCCTCTCGAGGAAAATAGGGCGAAGGACGGTACCGCTATTCGAGACCGCTTCCTTATGACATATGATGAGACGCCCGATAAAATACCTCAGGGACCTTGTAGGGTACTCGAGATGCTTATAGCGTTTGCTGTGAGGATAGACACCATAACTCACGATTATACGATTGGACATAGACCGTGGGAATTTCTTGAGATGTTTCTTATAAATCTCGGTTTCGACGAGTTGACAGACACCGAGATACAGCCTATAAGAGACGCTGGATATATTAATGACCGTCTTGAGATATGGATGTCTCACAATATAACGCCTGACGGACAAGGCGGACTGTTCCGGTTTTTAAGACCCGTTCGTGTGATAAGTAGTCTTACAAACTGGGACCAGATGAACCGATGGGTCATCGATACTTTTTAATTGAATATTATATTTTAAGGAGGTGACGGAATGTGGATTTCGTGAGAATTGCTTATAAATTTAAGTCTGGTTTAAAGTTCTATTATCCGGAATTTCTTGTAAACAATCGTGGCAAAGACCTCATGATGCGAGGTGGCAGTTTCTATGGTATATGGGACGAGACTGCCGGCTTATGGTCAACTAACGAATACGATGTTGCTAGATTGGTAGACGCGGAAATCAGACAAGCAATTCAATCCGACCCCTCCCCGGAAATGTGTAGGGGCATGTATCTCGAAGACTTCGGGTCAACCATATGGACTCAGTGGAAAAGATACGTAAAATCCCTACCCGATAAGTGGAAAGAACTAGATTGTGATGTGATATTCGCAAATAGTGAAGTAACAAAAGACTCGTATGCATCAAAGCGATTACCATATGCCATTGGTGATGGTGACATGAAAGCATACGAGGAGCTTATATCCACGTTATACGAGCCCGCAGAAAGAGAAAAAATAGAATGGGCTATAGGCTCGATTATATTTGGCGACTCGAAGTGGATTCAGAAATTCATCGTATTGTATGGCTCAGCCGGAAGTGGTAAGTCAACAATACTTAACATAATACAGATGCTGTTCGATGGATATTACTCAGTCTTTGAAGCTAAAGCACTGGGTAGCTCGAATAACCAATTCGCGTTGGAGACATTCAGGAGTAATCCTCTGCTTGCAATCCAGCACGATGGCGATTTGAGTAGGATTGAGGATAACACAAAGCTCAATTCAATTATATCTCACGAGCGCATCGTGGTCAATGAGAAGTTCAAAGGACAATATGAACTCGCGTTTCACAGCTTTCTCATGATGGGCACAAATACACCCGTTAAAATAACAGATGCCAAATCAGGTATCATAAGACGTCTGATAGATGTCGTACCGAGTGGCAATAAGATACCATATAAGCATTATACTGAGCTTATGAACCGCATTCAGTTCGAGCTTGGAGCAATCGCTAAACACTGCCTTGATATTTATGAGGCACTTGGACCTGGCTATTACGACACCTATATACCCGTTAATATGATAAGCGCGACCAACGATTTCTACGACTTCGTTGAATATCATTACGACGAGTATAAAGAGGCCGATAGCATAACTCTGTCAGTAGCTTGGCGTCAGTATAAGGAGTATGTAGAATTTGCTAACATACCTTACAGTCTCAGCCATAGGAGATTTAAGGAAGAGCTTAAGAACTACTTCGCTGACGTCAAGGACAGGGTAACAATAGACGGTGTCGAGTACAGGAATTTATATTCAGGTTTTAGGGCTGACAAGTTCCAATCTCGAGTTGAGAATAAGATGGACGTTAAAGATGGTCCTGAGTGGCTTAACTTCCAAAAGCAGCCATCTGTCTTTGATATTTTAGCGGCTGATTACCCGGCTCAGTATGCGGCAAGTAATGGTAACCCGTTAAAAGGATGGGCTGGTGTTACCACGACATTGTCTGATTTGAACACAGGGGAATTACACTGGGTTAAAGTTCCTATCAATCATATCGTGATAGACTTCGACCTTAAGAATAAAAATGGAGAAAAAGACTTAAAAAAGAACATAAATGCTGCGTCGATGTTTCCTCCGACGTATGCTGAGCTCAGTAAGTCTGGTGGCGGCATTCATCTGCATTATATTTATGCTGGTGACCCGACACTTCTTTCTCCTATCTACAAAGATGGCATAGAGATTAAAGTATATAAAGGGAATCTATCGCTTAGACGTAAGCTAGTCGGATGTAATAATCTACAAATAGCCACGTTAAATGCTGGTGGGTTGCCTTTAAAGGAGGTGAAAGAGAAAGTGATAACTGACGTTAAGGGGTTTAAATCAGAGAAGGATTTGGCTAATCGAGTTATGAAAGCGCTCAGAAAAGAGTATCATAAAGACACATCGAGTAGTATAAACCTTATTAATAAGTTCTTCGAGGACGCGTATGCATCTGGCATGAGCTACGATTTGAGAAGCATGTTCCAAGATATTTGGCTGTTTGCATCTCAGAGCTCGAACCAATCCGAGAGATGTATGAAGCTTGTCGAGAAGATGCACTTGTGTTCTAAAGATGTCGAGGATGCCGATACCAAGGTTGCCGAGCCTGTTGATATTTCTGGGTCTGCGGGTGACATGAATAATCCTTGTATATTCGATATCGAGTGTGTTCCTAATTTATTCATGATTTGTTATGGATACAAGAAAGATATCGATAAGTATGGGCGCTCAGCTATAAAGGCACTCATCAACCCGACGGCAACGGAGATTGAGAACTTTGCATCGCTTCCCGGTCTTGTAGGATTCAATAACCTTAAGTACGATAATCCTATGGTGTATGCTGGTATGATGGGGTATGGTACCAAGCAACTGTATGAAACATCGGATAGGATTATTAACGATAAGAGTTTTAATGGGTTCTATGAGTCTAAGAAGCTCTCGATGACTGACCTATATGACCTCGCATCCACCAAACAAGGTCTTAAAAAGTGGGAAATCCAGATGGAGAAAGAGGGCATCGATGTTAAGCATCACGAACTCGGCTTACCATGGGACCAGCCAATACCGGAAGAACTGTGGCCTACAGTCAAGGAGTATTGTATCGACGACGTATATGCTACTGCGAAGTTGTGGGATTACTTACACGTCGATGTCAAGTCTAGAATGATATTAGCTGATTTGAGCGGCTGTACACCTAACGACTCGACTAATACTCACACCAAGAGACTGATATTTGGACCAGAGCGTAATCCCGGTTTGTGGTATACGGATTTGGAGTCTGGCATAACTTACGACGAGGACAATATACCAGTCGTCGAGGGGCATCGTCATTTCCATTTCTTTAAGGACTATTGGGATAAGATGAACGATGGTATACCAATCATTAACTCGTTCCCTGGATATTTGTATAAGTCCGGTAAAGAGTTACATGAGATGGGAATGAAGTATATTGACGATGACGGTAAACTTGTCGAGTTTAAGCCTGATGACCCAAAGATGTATAACTATTATCGTGGTGAGGTAGTTGGTTTTGGTGGCTATGTGTATGCTGAACCTGGAATGTATCAGAATGTGGCACTTCTTGATATTGCCTCGATGCATCCACACTCGATACTAGCAATGCAATGCTTTGGACCTTATACGAAGCAATTTGAGAATCTTGTCGACGCTCGTGTATTCATCAAGCATAAGGCGTTCGATAAGTGTAAAGATATTTTCTCGGGCAAACTAACTAAGTATCTGACGGACGATAAGGAAGCTAAGAGCTTGTCGACGTCGCTCAAGAGACCTATAAACTCGGTATATGGCCTCACAAGTGCGTCATTTAAGAACGAGTTCAAGGATGAGAGGAATTCCAACAATATCGTGGCCTTAAGAGGTGCGCTGTTTATGGTCAATCTTAAGCATGAGGTTCAGGAGAGAGGCTTTACCGTTGCTCACATCAAGACCGACTCGATAAAGATACCCAACGCAACACCCGAAATTATCGATTTCGTCATGGAATACGGTAAGAAATACGGTTACACATTCGAGCATGAGGCGACTTATGAGCGTATGTGTCTTGTTAACGATGCGGTTTATATTGCTAGAGATGCTGGCGATGGTCACTGGACCGCAACCGGTACTGAATTCCAGGTTCCTTATGTCTTTAAGAAGCTGTTCAGTCACGAGGAGATAGGCTTCTACGACATGACAGAGACCAAGAGCGTTACATCGGCTTTATATTTGGACATGAACGAAGACCTGCCTGAGGGTCAACACGAATACAAGTTCATAGGTCGAGTTGGTTTATTCTGTCCGATAAAGCCTGGATATGGCGGTGGTCTTCTTATGCGCAAAGCAGGAGAAGATAAATACGCCGCTGCAACAGGAACTAAAGGATATCGTTGGCTCGAGGCTGACGATGTTAAGTCTCTTGGACTCGAGGATAGTATTGATATTTCTTACTATGACCATCTCTGCGAAGAGGCCATAGAGCACATAAATCAGTTTGGTGACTTCGAGAGGTTCGCATCAGGACAACCGATGTGGACACCGGCTCACATTCCGGACGATGACGAGTTGCCGTTCTAACAAATAAAACAGCTCCTATAACGAAGGAGGTGTTTGTATGCTTAAATTTAAATATTGCATACTGAAAATAATTGCTTTTACACTTTGGACAATCGTGATGATTTCGTTTGGAGAGCAGCGTTATGAGTTGTTAACTAAAACGGGATGCAGTACGATTTCGGAATGGGGCGCAAAGTATATTAAAAAGATGCAATCGATAAAGTAACAAACTCTAACACATAAGAGACTACTCAAACGGGTAGTCTCAGCATTTATATTTAACATGGAGGTTAAAATTATGGAAATCAAAACAGGTAGTATGCAGAACACATTAATCATGACAGGTGTAGAGCTTCAGGGTAAGAACTTCTCCGGCTCGACAGGACTCTGGTGGGACAAGTTTAATGACGGTAATTCTAGGAAGATAGCACTCAAGCTTTCTCCTGAAGAGGCTGAGTGGTTCGCATCGAGAGGGGGGAAGGTAAGGGTAATCCCTGCGAATCCCCCTCAGCATCCCGATGCAACCATGTTCATAGAAGTAAGACTCGGTTATAAGGGTAAGAAGCCGCCTAAGCCAGGTCAGCCTTGGAACACTTTCGAGAATGGTCCGAGGGTTGTAATGGTCGTTCCTGGTGGCAAGAACACAGACCTGACCGAGGAAACTGTAGGCAACCTCGATAGGTGTTATATTCGTAATGTCGATATGGAAGTCCGTATGGCTCCTGCAAGACTCAAAGACGGCTCTGTGGTCAATAGAAACGGCGTACCTGGCATAACTCTCTATGCTGAGCGCATCTACGCAACCGTACAGATAAATGAACTGGACGCTAGATATTCTGACATACCGCCTCAGGCCGCTATAGCCGACCAGGAGGACTACGAAGATGCACTCGCTGCTGGTGTGCCAGTACCGTTCTGACGAAAACCGTAAACGCAAATTATTCCGGGGTGGGCAACTGCCCCGGTTTTTGCACGTAATTATTAAGGAGTGATATTTTATGAAAAAGATAGTTCTTAAAATGAAATATCGATGTGAAGAGGCCAGTATAAGAGAAAAAATTTTAAAAACGTTAGCCGACGAATATGAAAAGACAGGCATGCTCTTGTTGCCAGAGTTTGTCGATTTTGTAACGGTTATAGATGACGATTGCGAATTTGAATTGGAGGAATAATTATGTTAGACGCTAAAAGAGCAAGAGAATTGTCTATGGAGGCCGATAAAGGGCGCTCGGATGCGGAGCTTGAGGCCGTTGAACACGAAATAAATGGAGCATGCGACTACGGTCATACCAGTGTAAGCCATAAAGGCAAACTTCTGTCTACTACCGCAAAAAGACTTGAAAACCTGGGTTATGTTGTTACGTTTTACGACGACCAGAGAGAGGGAACGATATGGACCACAATAAGTTGGTGAGAAAGGATGATATTTATGAAAGAGATGGAACGTGAATACAGTACCGAATTTGATAAGCTCAGAAAGAGCAGAGTAGAGGTGAGCTACTTCAAATATGGGCCTGCTCGTGATAATTTCGGCAGCGGACGTGTAGATGCAATCGGCAGTCTGGAACTATGCCTTGAGAAGTTCAAGAAGACCGGAAATACTGAATATTTACTGGATGTTGCGAACTACGCGATGTTCAGATATATGTATCCGCTCCCCGGCGAGTATTTTAAAGCGACGGATAGCAGCGAGAGCGCTGGAACCGTCGGCACACCAATAAATATGGAGAAATGATATAACTAAGGAGGAATAGTGATATTTATGGATGAAAACGAACAGAACTTTGACTTCGAAGGAAACGAATCGTGGGCACTGTTGGCGTTGTTTGCGATGGCTGCCAGTATGAGTAATCCAGAACCACCGTCTGATATTCCGCCATGCGGTGTGCCTTTGAGCGAATCTGTGAGCATTGACGAGTTTACATTAGAACAACTCAAGGCCGCTGCGAGGTCAAAAACCGAGACCGATATGTATATGGACCAGTATAATAAAGCTCTCGAAGATGAGGCGGGATATACCGGGCTAACCATGAATGGCGAAGACACATGAAACCATCAATTGATATTCTCTACCCTCACCAGCAAGAGGCGGTCGAGAAGATGCATAACGGCTGTCTTCTTTTCGGTGGGGTTGGTTCGGGTAAGTCTATAACGAGTCTGGTCTACTATCTCCAGCAAATACCTACCAGAGACCTTATAATCATCACGACAGCTCGTAAACGGGATACAAGAGAGTGGGAAGCGGAGTGCGATAGGCTTGATATTTCACTCGATAAGGTTACCATCGATAGCTGGAATAATATAGGCAAATACACGAGTCTTACTGGTAAATTCTTTATATTCGACGAACAGCGTGTGGTAGGTAAAGGCACATGGAGTAAAGCGTTTATCCATATAGCGAAGTCTAATTACTGGATATTGTTGTCTGCGACCCCTGGAGATACGTGGATGGACTATATACCGTTATTTGTAGCAAATGGGTATTACAAAAATCGTACAGATTTCCTAAGACAGCATGTTATATTTAATCCCTATGTCAAATGGCAACAAGTTCAGCGTTATATTAATGTCGAGAAGCTTATAGCGATTAAACGACGGGTTCTTGTCGATATGAATATGGTCAGGCATACGACAAGGTATAAGAAATTCATTAAATGCGGATATGATAAGAAAGCGTATAATGAGCTATTTAAAACCAGATGGGATTATGAGAATGATTGTCCGGTAGAAAACATATCGAGACTATGCGCACTAGCTAGGAAAATCATAAACACCAATTATAATCGACAAATCGCGCTTATAAGTTTAGTTCATGAACATCCGAAAGTGATTATATTTTACAACTTCGATTATGAACTAGAAATTCTTAAGGAGGCGTTAAACAATGGAACAACACTGGTGGCCGAGTGGAATGGTCATAGGCACGAGCCCATACCAGATAGTGATCGATGGGCGTATCTCGTTCAATACGCTGCAGGGGCGGAAGGTTGGAATTGCGTGGAGACCGACACTATTATATTCTACAGTCTATCCTACTCATACAAGGCTGTTGAACAAGCTATGGGACGAATTGACCGACTCAACACCCCTTACACGGAACTATTTTACTACTTTCTTATGTCTGATGCATCGCTGGATATTTCAATAAAGAAGTGCCTTGAGCGAAAGAAAGACTTTAACGAAGGTCGGACATTCAAAAAGTGGTGGGATAACAAAAATTGATTTATGAACGGAGGAAACATAATGTTGACGAAGAGAGATAGACAGATGCTTATGCGTTATGGCATCGAGGGAATTATTACGGCTTTGGCTGTAGCGTTTATATTTTTAATCGCAGTCGGTCCTAAGTCATTCGGTGAGTCAGCGATACCGATACTGCTTATGTCGTTCGGATCCGCAGGCGTTGCTATGGGTTGCACAAAGATATTATTTGAGGAGTTGATGAAGAGTTATGAAAGCTCACATAAGAAAGATGCCGACTAGAGAGACGTACTTTGATACGTTATCGAGAGCTGTAGAGAACCTTGGTCGTGACTTTGATATTCCAGTCGAGGTCTTAGAGCGAATGAATACTAAGCTTGCGACAGACGAGTACTATGAAAAAATGAAGAAAGACCTTGGAGGCGAGGAATAATGGAATTTTATAAAACTCTGTCTATTATACATTTCACTACCGCAATAGTCATCATAGCTTTATATTTGGCTGGGCTACATATTATGGCAGTCAGTCTTGGAGTTGCTATGAGCATCACATGGGGCATTGCGTTCTCGATATGCGTAATCCAGGTTAAGAAAGACGGAGATATGGTCGAGAAGATGGAGAAAGAACTTGAGCAGCAGGATATTGAGGAATACAGAAACAAAAAGAATCACAAATGAAACAGGTCGTATAATGGAGGTGATATTATGAAAAAAGCTAACGATAAAGTATTCGGTTTACTGGCTATGGCCAATGGAATACAAATCATAGTGTTAACAATCCGTAACATAAAGCTTACCAAAGAGCGTAAAAAAGATAATGAATATTGGGCGCGTCTTCGAGCTAATCGTGATGCGATTGTTGGCAAATGGTTTGTTAACGAACAAATAGGCCAAGCTATGTTCGAAGAATACATAGTTGGACGTGACAAAATTGATGATATTGATGACTAACTCAAACGAGACTTCGTGGAAACACGGGGTCTCTAGCTTTTGAAAGGATGATATTTATGGTAAAAATTTGTAAGCAGCATACGATGCTTGATGGCAGGGTCATGACCGGAGAGGTGTCGGTCAGAAGTTATAAGTCTGTTGCATCAGCTAAAGCCGCCATGACGGCTCACGAGGGTAAGAGACCACCGATACACGATATTGACCCGGTGGCGGTTAACGTATTCCATGACCACTTTCCTAAGAATCTCACGCCTAAAGCACATGGCACGATGTTTATAGCTCCGTTTCGTAAGGTTAGTGATATTCCAGAGGATGCTCGAGGCATATGGTTCACTGAGGTGTTTATATGTGAAGAGGAGGTTGTTACAGCATGACTACATGGGAATTTGTTCGACAACTGGATAAAAAGAATTTCGCAAGATGGTTAGTAGGTTACAGCCTCGCTATTAATGGTGTTGAAGACGCGGCAGAAGAAGATTACGATGACCTGATTGAACTAACATATCGGATGCTTGGCGAGGAAGTATCGAGGGAGGACTAACTATGGAGGATATCGTGAATATTAAAACAAGTTGGGCAAAGAATCTAATTGCCAAGATTGCGATGAAGGCGCTTAAAGCTGCAGGTTATAATGTAAAGCTGCAGATTGATAATCTCGAGATACATGGAAGTGATTCTAATGAGTATCTCGTGGCAGATGCTTCGGTGACTGTACAGGTTAAGAAGCGCGATGTAATGACATGGTTGGAGAGGTGATATTTATGGATGCAAAAGCGGTTCTTATGCGGTTACGTCTCGAGATAAGAGATATGAAACGTGAAGATTTAGACGCTGTTCCGTATATAGAAGGTTACACTTCCGAAGAAATTATTGAACACGTGTATTCTAATGTTATTAAGTTAATTGATTATGTATTTGAGAATGAATCACTTAATGACACGACAGGCCATGACTATCAGATGGGGTATAATGATGGTGGAAATTATGTTCTTGAACAACTGCTCGAGAAGATTATTGAGGCAATGTATAACTCTACTGATGAAGCCAAGAAGTATTGGCCTACGCATAGACAGGATGTCCAGACGGCAATAGAAAATGCGTATAGTCAAGTTAAGGACTGGGTCGATGATATTAAGGAGGAATTGAAAGATGAAACAAAGTGATAAGGAATTTCTGTGTTACCTTATATGCCTGTCGTGGGATAGACTTGATGACGAGGACAAGATAAAGGCCAACAAAATGATGCTGGCGATGCACGATAAAGAACCGGACACGGAATATATAGTTCAAGAAAACGGCAAAGAATTATATAAGGTTTCGTTACCAACAGATGAGCCGCCATTGCCCCGTAATGATGTTTCGGAACGAAGAGGCGGCCCGCCAGATAACGTATTTTATTACAATGAGGGTTATGCTTTATAAAAATAAGGAGGACGAATGATGAGCCAATTAGAATACATGAAACTTATGCCTTTCATAGAACCGGTATTTTATGACGACATGGGTACTGCAGATTCGATAATAAAAGCTATTCAGACTTATCAGGAAGATGAAAACTTCGTTCCGAAAGTTAAGAATTTGCCGAATAAATATGACCTCGAGATGAATCCAGCGGTTATATTTACAATCGATTCAGCTACGATGGATGTGAACTATAATGTGGTTCATTATGATATAGAATTAATTGCGGAGAGTACGAAAATAGGCTTTAAGTATCTTCATGAATACCGGATAAAGGTTTCTGCTAAGTGCAAGCTTCCTGATAAAGAACCGATATCGCTTTCTGGATATTCGCTGATAACACGGGATGTTTATGATGTTATACAATTCATAGAAAAAGGCATGTTTGATAAAATGGTGTGTAATATACTCGGCAACGTTGCTTGGCGCATACAGCGATATTGCTTAAAGGAAGCCAAGAACTATATTGTTAAGGTCAACGATGAAAACTGGCGTTTATGCGGAGAACTGGAGCAGTTCCTAGCCGAACCACCCAAACCGTTTAAACCTAATACGAAGATGGAGGAGAACGAAAATGATACTGAAACCGAAAGATAATACAGCTGTATTGACATTTGTAATCGATAGCGAACACAAGAACTGCGAGAGGAACATTACTGATTTGATAAGCTTCTTCGATAACGCTGTGATATTAACCGCGTCTACCGTTGATAGTTTTGATGACAGTACCATTATTCGTATGGATATAGTACTGCATAAGCTTATACCGTTCCCGAATAGCGAGGAAGAGTATAAGTCGTCAGCTGCTCTTGCTATTGCGAGACTCTTGTCCTCTGATATGCTTGAAGAGAGAATACGTGTATGGACCATCAAAACCGGTGTCGTATACGGCAAGTTCGACCCGTTAACGTTTATACCTGAATCTTGAGGTGATATTCGTGGAGACGCAAAAGAGACCTAGACCAGGAAAACCGCCGACCCATCCTAAGGTGTTGGTGTGGGAGACGGGTGAGGCGTTTGATACATTTACAGAGGCAGGGGACAGTGTCGGGTGTACTCGTTGGGGTGTAATGAGATGCTGTGAGGGTGTGCAAGACCACTCTCATGGCTTTCACTTCATGTACATCGGTATAGATTTGGAAAGGATGATTGATTTATGGTGAATGAGGAGGATACCGATGAAAGGACCTAAAGAAAAGACATGGGTTACAGAGACGGACCCTGAGACTGGTGAAGTTATATACACGATAACTTGCAATCGCGAGAGGACTAAGTACTATCTCAACGACCGTAGTGGCATCAGGTTACATCAAGCCGATACGCCGCTTAAGTTCGAGAAGGATATTGCGAGGTTGAGAAGAGCGTTTAGAAGTAAATAAGAGAACAAATATGGCGTATTATAATTTCTCAACTCCGACGAAACCGATAACGGTTAAACCTGGAGACAAAATTAATTTAAGAGGTGATATTATGATATACTCAAAACCGAGTAATAATGGTGTCGTATACGATATTCATAATGATATGCAAAATCTTAAGCATGTTCGTGAGCATGGAAACACTCGTGAGTTTTATGAGGCTGTGAATGCGGTTATGGACAAATATACGGATACGAACTTTAATCCGGATTTATATTTTCCGAATAAGGTTTTATATAAAGAGCTTCTCTTCCATCTCGAGGATAATTTGAGGTCTATCGAGTTACTTGGAGGAAGAGGGTTATCCTATGACGCTTATTACGAGAACGTCGTTGCTATACGGCAGATAGTAGAACAGCTTAAAGACTTGAAATGGGTTAAGTACGACTGTGAGGAGGCCGAAGATGGAGAGACCGATAATTGAAACTCGTGTATGCCCGATATGCGGTAAAGAATTCGGTATAAATTACTATCAGACTCGTAAGGTGTATTGTGATGACTGTAGCAAAGGGCATTACAAGCAATACCGTAAGGAGTATGCGGAAACCCATCAAGATAAGATAAGAGACTATGCTAGGCGACGCAAACAGCGTAGGGTTTACAAGAAATTCACTTGTAAGCTGTGCGGTAAGATATTCCAGACCCATCGAGGTGGTGTGCCTAAATATTGTACGCCTTGTCTTGAGGAGTTTAAGGATATTTACCCGTATAAGACATATTACGAAAAGAGGATGGATGCTGAATGCCGGGAAAACTGGAAAGCATGTTTCAAAGATGCACAAAAGAAGAGATAAAAGAAATGCTCCCAGGTTGCATATGGAAGCGAAACAGCACTGATGATATTCAGGGATTCCCCGACGTATCGGTGTATTGTAATGGACTTACGGCGTTTCTCGAGTTTAAAAGGTGTAAGACCGCTTCGCATAGACCTAATCAGGACTATTACGTTAATTATATTAATAGTACTGGCGGTTTTGCAAGGTTTATATATCCCGAGAACGCTGAAGAAATAAAAAAGGAGTTGAAGACATATTTTAATCAAATGTACCAGGGGCCACTGGATGAGTGATATGCCTGAGCCTAGAACAGAGCTCACAACGTATTTCACGAACATCGATAAGGCCAAAGCGTTCGTCGAGCATGAGTTAGATGGACACTCAGATTGGCAAGCTACTCATCCGGGTATGGTGTTAGATACTTATATTTACGACCTAGCCTATCACCCCGAGGACCACACACGTTTAAGAGCTTTTAAGTATATAAAGCTTGAGATGATTTAAGAAAGGAAGATATTTTAATGATTACAGAAGCAAAATGGGCTGTACAGGTACTATTCCATGACGAAAAGAATTACGAGGAATTCAGAAGAAGGGTGTTAAGAAGCGTTTCCTCAGCTAAGCCCAGAGACTTTAATGATAAGCAGAAGGGCTTTTACCATATTTGCAAGAAGCCAGGTGAGGTGCTTGAGTACTTCTACGTTCTTAACCCCATGCCCGGTGAAGATATTCTCCAGGACACCAAGGTTACCATATCGAGGACTGGGGTAGTCACAACTAAAACAGGTCGCATAGTGAAGGAGGTGAAGACAAATGAAAAAGAGTGAAGAGTTTGGACGCGCTAGACGTGTGACCAACGTAATCGGACTCGTGTTTGTTACGGCTGCGGCATACTTCTTTAAGACTTCAGGATACGCTGAGGCTAAAGAGAAGATAGCTCGCAAAGCAGAAGAAAAGCACGATGAGAATGTTGGTCGCTATGTTGATGTTGACGGTACAACTATCGATCTTGATAATTTGGACAACTAACTGACGGTGGGACCGTCTGAGACATAGAGTGAGAGCTGTGTAGCAGACGGTCTTAATCTTTTTAAAAAATGATGAGGTGATATTTAAAATGAAAAGAGAAGTAGCATTTAAAATTCAGAGAGAGGCAATGGGCCTTACACAGAAGGATATTGCAGAATTCGCAGGAGTTAGCTCTGCCACTGTAAGTAATTACGAAAACGGGGCTGAGGTTAGAGAAGCATATGTAAAGATGCTCGAGGATACACTGAGGTCGACTAAGGACAGGATCTATGGACAGCATACCAGAGAGCGTACAGAATTCTCGATAAGGTTTTACGAGAGAATGTGGGAAGAATCAGAGACAGAAAATGATAAGAGGAGATTCCTTAATAAGCTGCTTATGAGTATTGCGTTTATTCAGGAAGATGATATTTACAAGGACAGAAATAAGTATAGCACTAATAGCTACAGGTAACGAATGAAACACCTCCTATAGTGAGAGGAGGTGAAGAGAAATGGGACTTTTAATAATTGCGATGGCCTGCATAGCATTATATTGTTGGCAGCAGCGTAAATGATTGAATGAGCCAAATACCTAAACCTACTTAAAGACGATGGCGGTTAGCGCAACTGCTATCGTTTTTGGCTTTTAGGGGTCACGGAATCAGCAGGTCGTATAATGGAAAGAACACAACCTAAAACTTGAAAGGATGATATTTATGTTGAATATTTTTAAGAGACGTAAACTTAGAAAACTTCAGGACGAGAAAGAAAAAGTGTGTGCTAGAATACAAGGACTACACTTAGCTATATTAGATGCTAAATATATAGTTGAGCATGTAGAAATGAAACCTGGCATACGCGATGAAATGATTAAGTCGATAGAAGTGAAAGAGGAACTTCTTAAAATTTATCAGGATGATTACAAAACTTTATGGAATGAGATATGTGAACTTTACTAACGGGAGCACTCGCTCTCGTTTTTGCCTTATCGAATGAAACGACTCGTATTAAAACCCTAACGGGCAAAACAGATTCTATTATGGAAGGAGGTGATATTATGCGTACGATAAAGAATTTAGCGTTAATAATACTCGGTTCAATTTTAGTCGGTACATCATGCGCTATAAGTGGAAATATAGTCCATACATTAGTGTTTGCTGGTATTGGAGGATTGAGCGGTTTATTGAATGTGGTTTCTAGAATGCGATAATTGACTGAATGAGGGCAAGAGTGCTTGTTCGATTGAGCAGACGCTCTTGTTTTTTCACAGGATAAACAGGTCGTATAATGGAGGTGATATTATGAAAAAAGATGTTGTACAGAAAATCGTGGACGAAGCGATTAAGAGTATAGACGATATCGAGAACATTTGCGTCGAATTACTGAACGAACAGTATGAAGATGGTAAAATGTCGGATGAAGATTTATATTTCTTGACTACTATGCTTAGTCTCACAAGACAATACGGCAACATGGTTTATAATGATTTACCAGCATTAGTAAAAGAAGATGAAAACGAGGAGGACTCCTGAACAAGGGGTCTTTCTTTTATCTTTAAGGGTCACGGAATCAACAGGTCCTATTATGGAAGAAACAACCTAATACTTTATAGGAGGTATTGTTATGAAAGAGAACTATATTATAAAGAAGAGAGTATTGTGGGCTTATACTTTACAGATGGCACATATCTGGGAGAAGAAGATAATGGGAAAAGCTTTCCCGTTTGACTACGCTACCGGAGATTTGGACTTCGAGGTAAAGAAAGGCGTCAATAATGAAAAGGTTTACAAGATAACATACTGGGAAAAGGAGGTATTTTAACCGACTAGGGCAAATGCTCTAGTTTTTGGGTCACGGAATGAACAAGTCGTATAATGGAAGAAACACAACCTTAAACTATTTGAAAGGATGATATTTAATGACAATGAGTATTTTTGACTTTTTCAAGGCAGACAAGTATCATGTTAAGATTTTTCTTGAATACCACGAAGAAGAGTACAAACGTCTTAGTGCAGAGGAAATGATTATGGTTATGATCGATAATAAACTTTATGAGATCGAACTTGGAAGCGCATATCTTTGCAACGACGGAGTAACACTTCTTGATATGGTTACGATTAAAAGAAGTCTTAATGATGTAATTGATGATTGGAATAATGCTGAATACTGGAAAGTACTTAATGTTGAAACTACAAAAATAGAATAGGTATAGTTCTAGACTAGGGCAAATGCTCTAGTTTTTCACAAATAAAACAGCTTCTCTTATGAAAGGAGTGAATCATATGAAATTCATTAAAACATTAGCAACTATAATAGGGATGATGTTCTTACTATCGATATTGGTAGCAATATTACCTAGTAAGTTAATAATCTTCATTATAGGCGGTATTTTATTGGGCAAAATGATTTACGGCAAGAAGAAAGACTCCTAAACAAGGGGTCTTTTTTTATCACAAATGAAACGGGTGCTATTATGGAAGAAATTTGTTTAAGACCTAAGGAGGTTATATTTATGGACAAAACGATGAAAATGATAGCTGTTATAAGAGATACGACGGAGACTATTAATACGTGTTTAAAAGAAATAAGAAACACTGAAATGGCCATCGATTGGATTAAAAATGGTTTAGAACGATATTATGAAACAGGTGAAAAGATACTAAACGGAGGTAGTAATGCATGGTTACTCGACCCGGGCGATTCTAGTAACCGTTTTACATATATATTAAACCCCATTTTTGAAGACGATGACGATTATAAATCTTATTATATGGACATGTTAAAAAGGCTTCCTAAACGTATTGACAGATTAAACGAAATCATCGAAGACATGATAAAAAATCTTAAAATTGAATTAAACACTTACGACTAGAGCGATTGCTCTAGTTTTTGTCGAATAAAACAGCTTATATTATGGAGGTGATGTCTTATGACAATTATAAAACAAATATGCAGAACAACAATGAACCATGGAAGGATACTGAGGTATGTTAGGCAAGAAAAAAATGTCGAAACAGCTACTGCTAGACGTGAGGCACTTATAGAGACGCTACATCTTAATACGGAATATAAGAAGGGCGCTATAACTGTTAAACAAAAAGGCAAGAAGGTCGAGATGACGTTTTACAAAGACCACATGAACAGTACTGATTTCAGAGGAATTCAAGGAGCGTTGGCATTGATTAATTTGATTGAAGACGAGGACTTCGAATAGCGGGAGCAGTTGCTCTCGTTTTTGGTTATATTTGAGGTCACGGAATCAACAGGTTGTATAATGGAAACATTAACCTTAAACCAAATTAGAAAGGATGATTTTTATGTTGAAAAGAATTATGGCAATGATGATGGCAATGGTAATGATGTTTATTTGCACGGGATGTGCAGAAGAGAGGATTAAACCTGAGGATGTAGTATCTTATCAGAGTACTATCTTTGTTGAGTACATGCACCCAGACACTAAATCATATTACTCTTGGGGGGAGATGTATGACGGTGAAATCGGTGAAGGATTAACATGGCATGAATGGTCGTGGGACTTCGCATATGCAATAGTTGAGAGAGCTAATGACTATGTTGAAGAAGATGACCCTGCTAGAGATTATTATATCACGATTTTAGTACCGGATGACGAAACCAAGACATTGATGGAGTCTGTGGCACATAGTACACATATTAACATTGAGATAGACGAACACAGTAAGATTTATCACGAAATGTGACATCACTCGAGGGGCACGTCCCCTCTTTTTTGGCCTCACAGTTCATACAGACCCTCTAATGGGAGGTGATAGACATGCGAAACTCAGGTGGGAATGGCTTGGCTAGATTGATATTGGAATTTATCTTTTATGGGTGGATTGTGATGTTTGCAATTATATTAATTGTAAAGGGTTATATTCACTATGCGATGATTGCAATATGTTTTTTGGTGATGTTGTTCCTAATAAATCATGTTGACACCAACGGCCAGGGCTGATGCTCTGGTTTTTGGGGTAACGACATAAACAGCCCCAGTATTACCCTATCGGGCAAAACAGTTCCTATTATGGAGACGTGATGTGAGATTAAACACTTTAATCGTATAATGGGCGGCGAAAAAGCCAGTAATGGTAGCGCCGATTTAAGTACGCTTTGCAGTGGGGTTTCTCATTGTAAAGAGGCTCGTGTTCGAAGCGCGATACACCGTTTCTATTTTTCTTTGATTTGGGTATCAAATGAAACAGCTCGTATAATGGAGGTGATTGCTATGACAATCGAGGCTTTAGAAAGAGCTAAAATCATTGAGAAAAAGATGAATGAGCTTAAACGTGAAATCACGAGTTTAAACACCATGATTAACATGAGTGACGGTGAACATCCGTTGCGTATTTATCTCGCTGTGGATACTAAGGGCGGCGGAAGATATGCACAATTCGAGAAAACCGGACACAATGATGAATTTTATCAGGGGTTTATTCGTCATACGATTGAGAACGTTAAAGAGCTTCTGGAACATCAGCTTGATGAATTAGCGGATGAACTCGAAGAACTGTAATCAAAAGACTCGAGCAGTGTGACAGCTGCTCTGAGTTTGTGTTTAGAAAGGACTAGGTGATATTTTATGCAGTATCCAATGAGGAAAAGACAAGGTACAGAATTTAACAATGACGAGGCTTATCAGTCTGAGTTCTGGAGGCGTAATATTGACTTCGGTATTACGCATGGTGACTTTTGTGCGGAGGACTTGTATGGGCCTGGACTCAGATACGCTATGACTCGGTTGCAGGTCAATCAGGCGTGGCTGGTTAGGGCGACGGGGATCGATAAGACAACTGTTTCGCATTATGTTATCGGCGATAGGATTCCGAGTCTTAAGAATGCCGAGAAGATATTCAACGCTCTCATATATGAGATTAAGAGACAAACAGGTAGGTATTATATATAAGGAGGTGATATTTATGGAGATTGTTTCAATGTTCTGGTATCGTAATATTTGCGGAAGTCGTTCAATCGAGGGGCTAAGTATCGACGAGTTATATGGAGAGAAGCTCAGGTATGCCCTTGAGTTACTAAAAATGCGTCAGGCAGACCTTTCGAGGATGACTGGTATTGACAAATATACGTTATCGAGGTATGTCAATGGGGCTCGAGTACCGGATGCAAACAATGCATTTAAGATATTTAATGCGCTCTGGAAAGAGATTGCTGACCGCGACTATGGAGGTAAATTGTGGTGATTTTGTAAAAAGTGGTTGTCGTGATAGTCAACTTTTTCGATGTTGCCTCACAGGGCAACTTTTTAACAATTACGTGCGAAAGTTGGCGAGAGTGCGGACAAAAAGGCCCAAATCTCGTACAAATGGCATTTTTTTTTTTATTAAATAAATAAAAATTTTTTTATATTATAATTTTACGAAAATTTTTTGCCGTTTTGCCGTGGGCATTCTCGCCAACTTTTTCGAGGTATTTTTGGGTGGTTTTTCACGATTTAAACAGGTGGTATAATGGAGGTGATATTATGGTTAAACTTACGTTATGCAAATATAAGCATTCAATTTTTGAAGAAGGTTTTAACGAACTCGATTTCGATGAGCAGCATGCGCTTATTGAAAAAACTTGCGGATTTTTTGACGACATCATAGACGCATACGAATATGCTAAGGGTGAGCGATGCTATCCCGAAAGATTAGTATGGCTTGATGATAGGTCTGTATTCGTAGAGATTTGCAGAAGCACGGCTTGGTATGTAATCGAGTTATTAACCTACAAAAATAAAAAGCTTATAAAAAGAAAGAAAACATATTAATCAATTTCAACTTGAACGAGACTGGCTTAACAGCTGGTCTCAATTTTCACGATTTAAGCAGGTCGTATAATGGAGGTGATATTTATGAAAAAACTAAAACGGCGTATATGGTTATCGTATTGTAGGTTCAGAGTTAAATTGTGGATGTCGAAGGTTTATATATGGACTTGTTTTCAGATGGGTATTGCCGGTGATTTTGACAACTATGAAAAACTGAAAACGGAGTTTTGTAAAAAGAAGCCAATAGACGAACACATTAAAACCCTAAGACACTACGCAGCAATATACGGAAAGTATTTTGATTGAGCTTCGTGAGACTGGCTTAACAGCTGGTCTCTTTTTACCTTTGGTGATATTTACCTCACGACATGAACAGGTCCTATTATGGAAGAAACACAACTTGAGATTCTAAGGAGGAATCATTATGACGAATGAAACTTTTGAAAAGGCAATGGAACTTAAGAAGAGGATGGAAAGTCTCGACCGTAATATTTACAAACTTACATCTATGCTGAATGATGGAGGACTTCATTATGTGGTTATCCATTCAAACGGAGGCGGTGAGTTTGAGATAGACGGCGAACTTGCTAATCGGTTATTGAAGGACCAGATTGCGAACTTCAAAGAAACAAGGATGATGACTGAAAAGGAATTTGAGAAACTGTGATGGATCGATGAGACTGGCTTAACAGCTGGTCTCGTTTTTGTCTTTGGTGATATTTGTGTGAGCGGTGTTGGGGGTCACGGAATCAACAAGTCCTATTATGGAAGAAACACAACTTGAGATTCTAAGGAGGAATCATTATGAAAGTTTATATTGTTAAAGAAAGTAAATACTCAAACAATTACGAAAGCAATGGAAACATTCGTGGACAGAAAAAGGATTATGTTAAGATTCTTAGTGTTTACGATTCGGAAGAGAAAGCAATCGAACGTCTGAAGAAAGAGACCGACGGGTATAGACCTGAGGTAATCAATCGAAGACACGGTTATATTCCAACGGATTTAAACACTGGAGAACCTGTAGCAAACAGCTTTACTGTAAGCGAACGAGTTGGCAAATGTGGTTGCTATCGTGAAGTGACGGTAACATTTACTAAAACAGGAACAAGAAAGATTTATGAGATTGAAGAACAAGAGTTAAAGTAATTCCAAGTCGAGACTGGCTTAACAGCTGGTCTCGTTTTTGCCAATTTCTGGAAAATAATTACGTGCACAATTTTAGCAACTCCTATAATGAAGACAATAGAAGTTAAGGGTTCTTATATGCCTTTTTTGAGGCTCTACTTTCTCTTTGTTATCTTATCATATAAGAACCCAACTCCAACGGTTCTTCTAATCTTTTAAAGGCAGGTGATATTCTTATGCGATTTAATGCACACCCAACTTTAATAGGAACCCACGCGTTTCTGGGTGCGAGTAAATGGCACTGGCTGAATTATGATGACGAGAAGTTGATTCAAGCGTACAACAGTAGTCTTGCAGCGCAGAGAGGCACAAAGCTTCACGAGTTTGCGAAACAAGCTATTGAACTTCAGCAGCGCCAGGCGAGAAGTAGAAAAACTATGTGTGCCTACATTAACGATGCGATTGGTTTCAGAATGAAGCCCGAGCAGGTTCTGGCTTATAACGACATTTGCTTTGGTACAGCAGATGCCATAAGCTTTAGAAACAACATGCTTCGTATCCATGATTTAAAAACCGGGATCACACCGGCGCACATGGAGCAGCTTTACATTTATGCTGCTATGTTCTGTCTCGAGTATGGTTACCGTCCATCCGAGATAGACATCGAGACCAGAATATATCAGAACGATGATATTTTGGTAGCGAATCCGGGAGTAGATGTTATAGTTCCAATTATGGACAAGATGAAACATTCTTCCGAAGTAATCGATAGATTAAGAATGGAGGATTAACAATGGCGGATGAAAAAGACATCAAGTTAAAGGTTGAGGACGAACTTGGTGATATTTCACATTACGGTACTCCGAGGCATAGTGGACGCTATCCTTGGGGTTCCGGTAAAAATCCTCAAAGAAGTAGAGACTTCATATCGAGACGTGAAGAGCTTAAAGGCAAAGGACTCAGCGAGATTGAAATCGCAAGAGCGTTGCTTGGTCCGAAAGCTTCAACCGAAGACCTGCGTAACCGCATAAGCATTACGAATGAATCGAGAAAGCTTGCAGCGGTTTACGAGGTTAGGCGTTGGGCTGAGAAGGGTGTCTCTGATATGGAGATTTCGAGAAGAACCGGTATACCGCCCTCGACCGTTAAAGAGTACAAGAAAGAGGATGCAGTTGCCAAAGCATCTAAGTACACTGCGACGGCTGATGCTCTTGAAGCAGACATAAAGAGTAAGGGTTATATTCAGGTTGGACGCGGTGCCGCTGAACAGCTTGGCGTTAGTGAGAAGCAGGTTACCGTTGCTTGTCAGATTCTGAAAGACAGAGGCTACACTGTAACGAACGTTCAGGTTCCTCAGACAACAGGTAATAAGACGACCGTTACTGTTGCTGCTAAGAAGGGCTCAACTTATCGAGACATCGTTGATAATCACATGGGTGATATTCAACCACCTACCGACCACTTCGTAATGAAGGACTTACACACTGGTAATGAGAAGGCTGTGAAGATTCAGACACCGGTGAGTATTGATGGTAAACGTGTTCTGATTCGATATGCCGAAGAGGGCGGTAAAGACCGTGACGGCACAATCGAGCTCAGACGTAACGTTGATGATATTTCACTTGGAGATTCACACTATGCGCAGGTGCGAATCGCAGTAGATGGAAAGTATTATATGAAAGGCATGGCGACGTATTCAAATGACATACCTGATGGATATGACTTCATCTACAACACAAATAAGAAACTTGGAACACCGGCGAACAAAGTATACAAAGAGATGGACCTTGAACATCCCGACAATCCATTTGGCGCTGTAATCAAAAGACAGAACTATTATGAGAAAGACGGAAAAGAAGTTCAGGGTGCTTTGAACGTTGTTCGTGAAGAAGGAGAATGGGCCGACTGGTCTAAGAATCTTCCTGCTCAGTTCTTATCGAAGCAATCTGATGCTCTTGCTAAGCAGCAGCTCGACTTGGACATAAAGAATCGAAAAGCGGTTTATGAGGAAATAAAGAGCCTTACCAATCCGGTTGTTAAAGCTAAGATGCTTGAGGATTTCAGCGATGAATGTGATTCTGCAGCTGTTAAACTTAAAGCGGCATCATTACCTAAGCAGGCATATCATGTACTCCTCCCTTTGACAGACCTCAAAGACAATGAGATCTACGCCCCCAACTACAAGGATGGCGAGAAGGTGATATTAGTCAGATTCCCTCACGCTGGTACATTTGAGATTCCTGAGCTTACTGTAAACAACAAGCGTTCAAAGTTTGCTAACGATAACTTCAAGAATGCACCTGATGCTATAGGTATTTCATCTGCTGCAGCTGAGAAACTATCTGGTGCTGACTTCGATGGTGATACTGCGATTGTAATACCAAATCGTGATGGAAGACTTCAGTCGAGAGACCCTCTTCCAGGTCTTGTTGGTTATGACCCTAAAGACCATAAGTATCCCGAGAATACACCTCACCCAAAGGTTGGTGGTAAAACCAAAGAAACATATGACTACAAAATGTCAGATGGAACTGTGGTTAAAGTAAAGGGCGATGGATTTAGAAGAGACCAACAGATGGGACTTGTAACAAATCTGATTGCCGATATGACTCTTATGGGCGCTGATGAGGATGACATTGTTAGGGCTACAAAGTACTCAATGATTTGCACCGATGCTATAAAACATGACTTGGACTGGAAGAGCGCGAAGTCATTGTATGGTATAACTGACTTGTACAAAAAGTACACTGGTAAACCTGGTGGTGGCGGAAGCACCCTTATTTCGAGAGCCTCTGGTAATATAGACGTACCCAAAAGAGGTCAATCCTACATCGACCCTGAGACAGGTAAGAAAATTTACCGTCCCGCAAAGGGCTCTGTATGGACTGATGCTGAAGGTAAAACCCATACTAAGATGCAGCAAGCACCTCGCATGGATACGGTCGATGATGCATATGACCCAAGTATCTTATCAAAGAACCCCACCAAGAAAGAACTTATCTATGCAGACTATGCTAATAAATGTAAATCATTAGGCAACACTGCTAGAAAAGAACTCTTGGTTACCAAGCTTCCTAAGAAAGACCCTGATGCAGCACAAAAGTATGCAACTGAGGTCGACAGTCTTAAACGTAAGTTAACGGAAGCTAAGAAAGCATCCTTATATGAAAAGCAGGCATTGCTCATAGCAGATGAACAGTTTAAAACTTGGTGTGCAGACAATCCACATGCAGATAAGGCGGAACAGAAGAAGCAGCGGAATAAGTGTGTAGTATGGGCCCGTCAAGCCCTAGGCTATGATAGGTATAGGGTCGATTTTACCGACAAAGAATGGGAAGCTGTACAGAACAACGCTGTATCTGCAACCATGTTTAAGGACCTGCTTAATAATGCAGATAGTGATAAGGTAAAACAAAGGGCCATGCCAAAACAGAGCACCACTATCAGCGCAACTACTAAGTCTCGTATTAAGGCGTATGCTAAGTCTGGTTATACCCAGGAAGAAATAGCAGATGTACTTGGTCTTTCTAATGCTACTATAAACAAAGTTCTTAATTCATAAGCATTTTTCAATTCTCCTTAATAATGAGTCACTCATAAGTTGTTTCTTGCTTATTCATTCTACTTGTGAGTGGCTCAACACTCGTAATGAAAGGAGGAAATCATATGATTACAAAAAGGAAAATGTTGACAACAACAGACAATCCTTACAATCCATTCACACAGTTTGACCAATGGTATGATTACGATTTGTTAGCCCACCACAATTCTTGTGGTATGTTAGCATTATTTGCGAAAACTTGTGATGAATTTACCGAAGAACAAAACAACGAAATCATTAATGAAGCAATCGAAGAGATATGCGAACTCGATCCAATTTACGTAGGTGTTTCAGAAGATAGTCTTGTTCTTAAACGTTTGAAACCCGCATAAGGGGTCGAAGTCATTTGCGCAGACACGGGGGAGGGGTCTCGAAAAAGACACCCCCTCCCATAT
>Ga0310786_10001284_pt1 | contig 40236 bp, 35 predicted proteins | sample AusTroGonzalo_MG_FD_203881 | JGI IMG/M metagenome (GOLD analysis project Ga0310786, IMG submission 203881) | Bovine rumen microbial communities from tropical cattle in Woodstock, Queensland, Australia - Gonzalo_03 (v2) (version 2) | ecosystem: Host-associated > Mammals > Digestive system >... | reverse complement strand
CTACTTTTTACAATGCGATATTGTACCATAACGCCCGCACCCCCGCAACTACTGCGAAAACTTTGAGGTTCCCAAATTTTTCTTTGGCTCACCATCCATCGATTCGCCGTCCGCCTCACCGCGCGTACCCCGGCGGCGGCCAGGGGCTGGCCGCCCTACCGGTGACGATTCAAGGGCGCCGAGCGCGGCGAATCCCGCCGCGAGCGCGGAGGTCTTCAAGAAATTTCGCCGATTCGTGTCCGTCATTAGTGCCGACATTCTCAATACCCGTATTCCAACTCGCTCTTCGGTCCGCCGCAGCCGAAACGGAACACGTGCACGAGGCGCTTCTCCGGCTTTATCGCCACGAGATCGATCATCATGTCCTTCCTGCGGTTGAACGTGTCGCCGAACTGCTTTGACGTGTAGCGTTGTTTCGCATGGTCGTGATTCCCCACGCAGAAGAGGGCGGGCAGCGTCTCCTTCTCGTAGACGTCTGTAATCAACGGGAACGCCACGGTCTCGTCGCCGCCCTTCCACGCCCTGTACCGCGCAACGCCGTCGCCGATTATCTTCACCGCCCATTCCGGCAGCTGTATTCCGTCGACCTCAGGCAGGGCGGTTTCGATGTAACCGCCGTTCTGCTAGGCGTTCAGCCGCCCTCCCGCCGCCGCGGCCATTGCCGCGCCTATGAATTCTCGTCTCGTCATTTTGTTTGTTTCTTTCTTAGTGAATGGATCGCTCATTTCTTCTCCTGCGGATGCGGACGTTTGCACCAGCTGAAGAGGCCCTCGCCCACACCCATGTTCTTGTACACCTTGTCATAGACATCAAGGTTTGGCTCCAAGCACTCGTAGGAGAACGACACGATGTTGGCAGACCAATAGAGTACCGTTTGCTTGTCGGTGTCGGAAACGCCATCAAGTTCCAGCTGTTCGTAAAGCTTCTCCGCCGTCTGGATAATGGCCGCCTCGCGAGCCGCGCTCATTTTTTTCGCAAGAAGCGTGTTGCTTTCCCAAATGCGACCTTCGGCGCCCTCATTCACCTGCCCGCTCTTGATAAGATCGACAATCTCCTCGTTTTGACACGTTATCTCGTCTCGAAGCTCGTCAAGAGCCCTGTCAAACACCGCCGCCTGTTCCGCGTTCAGATTCAGTTTGGCTATGGCCTCTTGACGTCTCTTGGTCCGGAACGCGCGGTCCTGCTCCGCCTCCTTCAGGAACTCCGCCACCAACGCCTCGGGATCGTTCTTGAACATGTCAATGTAGCGCGAAAACGGATCGTCTTTCTTCTCCTGCGACTGTTCAGCCTGTTCCTCCGGCCCGGTTTTTACCTCAGGCTTCGCAGCCTCTTTCACCGGTTCTTGATGCTTTTCGGCATGGCCTTTGACCTTGCTACGCGACTTGGCATCGGCGGTCGCGGGGCGACGCGCCCTACCCTTCGGCGTGTTTATCGACCGCGCCCTATCAAGAGTGGCATCCACATGGCTGGACGGTTTCGATGGAACCGCCGCACCACCCCGCGCCCCGGCCGCGAGCCACCCCGCCACGCCGCCGACGGCGAACACAACCACCGCCACGAGAATAGTTCCGAACCGTGTTCTCATTTAGTTTCTCCAAAACCTTTATTTGATTGTTGAGCTACTTTTTACAATGCGATATTGTACCATAACGCCCGCACCCCCGCAACTACTGCGAAAACTTTGAGGTTCCCAAATTTTTCTTTGGCTCACCATCCATCGATTCGCCGTCCGCCTCGCCTCATGTACCCCGGCGGCGGCCAGGGGCTGGCCGCCCTACCGGTGACGATTCAAGGGCGCCGAGCCCGCAACCGACGCGGAGTCGATCTTAGTGAGACGACCCTCGCCGGCGCGGCATTCGAGCGCGGACGTGCCATCGGGCACGGCGAAGCGAAGACGCACCGTTCCGCGCGCCCGGCCGTCAAACGCCGCGACTTCGAGCGGGCGCTCCCCTTCTGGAGTCTTGGCCATCACGACGAATCCCGCGGAATGATCCACCCCTGCGAGCGCCTGCAGCTTGGCTGGCGACAGTTCCACCTCATACGGGACGGCGGTGTCGTAGGATGTGTTCCATTCAAGCGGCATCGCGGGGGCGTTTGTTTCTTCCCCCAGCCGTTCAAGGCTCGTCACAGAAAGGCGACGTTGGTCAAGCAGACCTGAGAACGTCAGCGTGCGGGGACGCCCCGGCAGGAGCGTCAAGCAGTTGTCGTCGAATTCCCCCTTGACGCCGCGCACGTTCGCCCAGACGAAGAACGCCGGTCTGTCGGTGGAGAGTGTGATCTGGCAGGGCGGTTTCGCTGAAACAGCCCTGCCGAGAGAAACGGCTATGTTCGCCCGTGCGAGCGGCATGTCTTTGTAGAAGCCGAAATGCCAGTCGTTCTGGTACTCGCCGCATGGCGTCTTCAAAGTCATTACGAGGAACGGCATGGACGCACGTCCACGGTCACGCGGGACGCGTGCCCCTGCGGAAAACTCTCCGACTGCGGTGGAACTGCCTGGCGGCAAGGCGACGTGCCTCGTCTCGGCGGAGACGATCTTTCCGTCATATGTCCAGTATTCGACCAGAAGCTCACCTTCCACTGTCTCCGCCGTATCGTTGAGCGCAAAGATTCTGCCTCGCGTCACATCGGCCTTCCCGCCCACAATCTCCGGTTGCGCGACAACCGCTACAGGCGCGTAGAAGCGCCGCGCCATGTGATGAAGCGGCTTCCACTTGCCGCCGTACTCTATGGAGCTCCAAGATGCGACTGGCCAGTTGTCGTTCAGCTGCCAGAACAGGGTGCCCATGCAGCGCGGACGCTGTGCGCGCCAGCCCTCAACCGCCATCTTGATTGCCATCCCCTGCTGGAACTGGGAGAGAAGAAGCTCCGACTCGAAGTCCTTCGGCGGCTTGAAGTAGCGCAGCATCGTCTCGCGGATGCGACGATTGCCGCCGGGGTTCTTCTGATGCCATTCAAAGTCTGAATTTGTTTGCGGCGGTCGCGGGGCGACCGCCCTACCTCCGGCCGGTAGGGTCACGCGTCCCGCGTGACCGCTTGGCAGCCCCCTGCCCGCCGAAACCGCCGAAATGTCGCAGAATGTCTCTGCGACTTCCGGGGACGGGAAGCTCTGGTAGCCGAATTCCGAACAGAAGCGCGGGGAGTACTCGTAGTAGGCGTCAAAAGGACGATTCGCGTGCCACACCTGCCAGTTGTGCATGTCGCCCTGCGAATCGTTCTTCCAGTTGTCCGCAAAGTTGCCGGGGCCCGCGCACGGCGAGCTAGGCCAGAACATGCGCGCGGGATCGTACTTCGCGACCATGTCCGCCTGCAGGGCGTGGCGCTTTACGAGCGCCGCCTTGTAGAAATCGGGGGCGGCCTTCGTCTCCGAGAACCACTTTAGCGCGCCGACACACTCGTTGTCGCCGCACCAAAGCGCTATCGACGCATGGTCGCGAAGGCGCCTCAGCTGGTGCGCGAGCTCGCCCGCGACCTCCGCGAGGAAGGCGTCGTCCGCCGGATACACCGCGCAGGAGAACATGTGGTCGTGCCAGACGAGAAGGCCGAGCTCGTCGCAGATGTCGTAGAACGCATCCTTCTCGAACTGCCCGCCGCCCCAGAGGCGAATCATGTTCATGTTCGCCGCTGCCGCGCTTTCAAGGAGATCGCGGTAGCGCTCCGGCGTCTGGCGCGACTCTATCGCGTCGCACGGGATCCAGTTCGCGCCCTTCATGAAGAGCTCGCGCCCGTTGACCTTTACCGTCATGCGCGCACCAGGCTTGCCGGTTGAATCGACATCGGGCGTGTTGTCGATTTCGACTTTGCGTAAGCCTATGCGGCGGCGAACGGTCTCGTCGCCGACCTTGACCGCGTATTCGTAGAACCTGCGTTCGCCGGCACCGTTCGGCCACCAGAGCGGTGGATCGTCGATTTCTATCCGGTTGGTGACGGTCGTTCCGTCCGAAAGGTCGGCAAACACGTCGAGCGTGCAGTGCGAGAAGTCGTCGCTGAACGTCTGCGCCGTATAGACGTAGTCGATGCGAGGCGAGTCGGAGGCGATCAGCTCCACCGTCCCGCATGGGCCTATCGTCTGGACTGACGGTCCCCAGTCCCATCCGGCGTGACAGGCGGGCTTTCTTATGAGGGCCTGGTTCTTCGCCCACATCACGTTCGACATCGGGTAGGCCCGACCAGCCTCCTTGCGACGCTCGTCGGCGACCGTCTCTGGAGAGCGGAACAGAAGCGACACCTCGTTCTCGCCGGGTTTCAGGAATCGCTTCACGTCAAAAGTGTATCGCCGGAATCGATTCGACGTCTCGCCTACAACCCTGCCGTTGACGGAGATCTTCGCAAAAGTGTCGCAATCCTCAAGCCGCAGAACGACATCCTTCTTCGCGATGAATCCGGCGGGCACGTCGAACGACCTGCAGAACTTCCAGTCGTGGCGGCCGATCCAGAGCGCATTCGTCTCGTTGGAGCCGTAGTAGATGTCGTCTATCTTCCCGGCTCGTAGCAGCGCGTCGTGGACGCCGCCGGGGACGGCGGCCTTGATTGATTCGCCGCCCGTCATGTCGGCAAGTTCCCATTCGCCGGCGAGATCGACGACATCCGCCGCGCCGACGGCGAACGCCCCCGCCACAAGAATTGTTCCTACTAACCGCATCCAATTCCTCCTGCTAGAAATGCGACAATTGTATCATATTTACGGAATTTGCGCTTGCCTAAATTTAGGTAATTTTTAGTGCCAGTACATGGTTGTTGGCAAAGGTAAACGCTTTGGGCTCTTGTGTTCGCTCTTGCAAACAACACTTCAAACTCGGTTTCGCGAAATTCGCAACCGAGCGCCAAAGTCTCGCACGAGCCTTGGAATCAAAAAAGCACACCATTGCGGAATCGTAAGGACGTCCCGCTCGAAACCAACATTGCCATTGACGACCTTCATGCCCCAACTGATTTCGGGATAATGTTCAGAATCTATCAATGTCCGAAGCGATTTTCCTCTGGAATTCTCCGCCTTGACCTCTATAGGCACAATATCGTCGCCAGCACGCAGAACAAAGTCCATCTCCAGCGGAGAATTGTCACGCTTGTAGTAGAAAAGGCGTTCACCAGCCTTCATAAGCGCCTCTCCGACTATGTTCTCGAAAAGACCGCCCTTCCATGTGCCGAGGTTGCGGCGAATCCTGACGTCTTCCTGCGAGTCTCTGTCCAGCATGGCAACCAAAAGACCCGTGTCGCCCATGTACATCTTGTAGAAGTCGTTCTCCGCATGTGCCGCCAAGGGCAGCTCCGGGAAATCAAGCCTGTTGCACAAGTTGACGACTCCAGCCTGCAAAAGCCACTCAACGCAGCCCCAGTAGTCCTTCTTCCTCGCCCCGCGTGCCACTTTCGAAAGCTGAAACTTCTTGTTTTCCTTCGCAAGCTGCGGGGCGATGGATTCAAACACGCTTAAAATCCGAACTGGATCAAGACCCTCGCTGTATTTCTGAATGTCGATTCTGTAGTCGGACACGATACACTTCTGAATTGTAGTCGTCTGCTCGAATGTTCCTCTTGAAATATAGTTTGCAACGACTTCTGGCATTCCGCCAAGTGCGCAATAGTCTAGGAAAAGCCTGGCGTATGCATTTGCCACCGCTTCGTTCAGCGGCCTTGCCTCCACAAGATGTTCATAGACATCCTCTATGTGGCCGTCTGTATATCCTTTGGCCTTGAGAAACTCCTCGAAATCAAGCGAAAACATCTTCTCGTGATCTTGATATCCCACGCTAAGGCTTCGTATGCGCTTGACGTTGAGACCAAGCAGGGAGCCGCTGCAAATGACATCAAACCGTCCATCCTGCGCAAAGAACTTGAGAGAAGTCGCAATGTCAGGAAATTCCTGTATCTCGTCAAAAAAGACAAGGGTTGCTCCAGGATCGAAACGGAAGCTGGTGTCAATTTGCGATATGTTGCGTATTATATTATCTGTAGAATATCCATCACGCACCACGCCCTTGAATTCCGGCCTTTCCACAAAATTGATTTCAACAAAAGACGAGTACCGCCCCTCGGCAAAGTGCTCTATGCATTTGGATTTGCCGACCTGCCTAGCACCTTCGACAATAAGCGGAAGACGATTGCCACGATTTTTCCATGCCAATAATGTTCTGTCAAACTTTCGTTCAATGTAAATTTCTATTTTTTTCGATTTCATGGTGCATATATTATCACAAATCGGCAGTCAGTGCAAGTGTCATTCACACTTTTATGAACGTATTCGTAGTACTAACACACACTTTTATGAACGTATTCGTACTGCATACACACACTTTTATGAACGAGTTTTCTTCCCGTTCGAAGACGTACGCCAGCCTCAGAGACGCGGAGCAATGTGCCAAAATTCCAAGGCGAAATTTATGGCACCTAACCCAATCAATCAAGATATTGTGCCAACGTCATTCGTGCGTCTGTGCATAACCGAGCCACTTGCCGCCCACGAACCCGTCAGCGAACGGCCTGACCCAATCCATCTCGGGCGCCTTGCCAGCGAAGACGAGCCGCTCCGCTCTTCTGGAGGTCAGCGCACAACGTCTTTTCCGCCTGACGAGTGATAAGAAGGTACACGAAATCGTCAATACCATCCCTTAAGGCCTCTTTTATCAGTTCAGTCTTGCCGACCCTACGACGACCGGTTATGACAGTAAACTGCGCAAATCTATGAGATAGCTCTCGTGACTTCCGCAATTCGGCGATTTCATCTTTTCGTCGAAATTATGGCGATAGAATAAGTAGCACGAAGGAAATCAACCCCGTACTTATGCTCGAAGCTCCACTAATATCCAGAGCGGAGGCCCATTTAGAGGCCGAGCAGCCGACGGAAGGGTATTATCGCGTCGAAATATCCTGTGGCCTCGACAGCGGGATGCAGCTCACCGTCGAAAACAAGGACGGGGCGAGAGTTCATGCCCTTCCTGAGCGGCAATCGCTTGATTTTCCGCTCTACCTCGTCAATGACCTCGATGCCGATTTCCCTGCGGCGCTTGATTTCGACAACGTATGCAGTGCGAGGCGTCTGTATGAGAAGGTCAATCTGGCATCCATTCCCGGCATCCGCACCTCGTCGCGTGTTGCGGTATGGGGCGGCAGACTCGACAACCGCGTTTCCTATATGGAGAAACGGCAGAAGCGCCATGGCGTTGTTGACCACGAGGTTTTCAAACTGAAGTCCCATGACGATGTTCCAGTCAGTCAATGCGGCAATCGATGCGAAGCGATAGGAACCCATCTCAATCTGCATCTTGCGCGGAGCTACATATTTCAGGTAGAAGCGCGTGTAATTGTCCCTAAGACGGAAGCGCGAGGTTCGTGCCTGCTCGCCGGTTTCTGGATTCAGACGCGGATCGTCCGTGACAAAACCGCCCTCTTTGAGTTCCTTCAAGGACTTGGTCACTCGCCCGTTTCGGTCAAGTTCAAATGCGCGTTCAAGTTCAGCGGCAGAGAGGGGTCCCCCGACCAATTCAAGCAATATTCGCCTTTTCAATTCAATGTCAACACCAAACATTGGATCGAATATCGCGTCAAAATCCTTGTAGAGTTCGCCTGCGGGCATGAAGCACATGCGCCTCACGTTCTCGTCGGCGTCCAACCCCGGATCAATCTCCTCCAGATAACGCGGCACACCGCCCGTCACCGACAGAACATCTACGATTTCACGCGAAGACACACGCTCCTTCGCGTCCCCCCAGAACTCAGCGCATTCCACCAGCGACAGCTCCGGCAACACATAATCACGCGAGAAACGCCCTGTAAATCCCGTGTTTCCGAGAATGTTTTCCTTGATCCACGCGGAGACGGACCCGCAAACAACAAACACAAGTCTGTCATGTCGATGCAAAAACGTCTCCCAAGCGGTGCGCAACACTCCTGGGAACGAAGCATCATAACCTCCCATCCAGGAAATCTCGTCCAGCAGGACAACTGTGCGCTTTGTATCGTCAATCTGCCGTTCAAGGCGTTGAAAGGCGTGTAGCCAATCTGATACTTGGTCTTGTGGACAACCCGTCTGGCTCGACAATGCGGACACGAAGTTGTCAAGCTGCATTCTGTTTGTCATGTTCTTGTCCGGCGGAAGCCCTTCTATCTCCACATACATATCAGCCGTACGTCTGGCAAATTCCCTAAACAGAGTGGACTTCCCTATTCGCCGCCGTCCTCGGCAAGCGATAATTGACGAAGTTTTCTTCCGCCAAAGCGACTCCATGTCATCCAAATACTCTTTTCTGCCGATAAAGCGCATACAGTACCTCAATTTTCTGTCCCATTATACCATATTTTACCTCACCTACACAATGCCGATGTAGCAAAATTTCATTTTTCAGAATTTCGCTACATCGCTCAACCTGTATTACTTGCCTATCTACTAGACTACGCCCTATTCGAGCGCGACCGTCAATACACGCGGTCAAAACCGCCTCCGCTAGAATTTCTTCTCGCCCACGAGCTTGGCCATCTTCTCGAAGCCCACGCCAAGTGTGTCCGCGGGCGTCGTGGCCCAATACGCGGGATTGAAGAGCTCGATCGACAGCCACGGATCGAGTCCGCGCGCGTCCATCGTCGCGAAAAGCTCCTTCCACGGCGCGATGCCGTCGCCCGGCCACACGCGGTCGGGATCGGTCAGCTGCTCGCGCGGCTTGGCGGACGTGTAGTCGTTCACGTGCAGAACCGGCAACTGCTCGGGCAAAATGCCTGCGAAGGCCGAGAACGAACTGCCCCCGCGATAAGTGTGGTAGACGTCGGCAAGTATGGCAGCGTCGGGTCGATTGAGCATCTTGACGACGGCAAGCGCATCTTCAAGGCGCGACAGGTTAACGGAATGGCCCCAATACTCCAGCAGCGGCCTCACGCCCATCTCGCGGCCCATGTCCAGCACGGCGGCATAGCGTTCCGCAATCGCCTCGTTGGGAACGTTCGGCGAGCCCTTCTTCTGCACGCCGAACATCGAGGCGGCGACGCGCGTACAGCCGATTTCGGCGAGAAGCGCCATGTCGCGCTTCGTCTCCTCAAGCCCTGCGGCGCGTATCTTCGGATCGGGATTCACCCACTGCCCGAATGCGATGCCGTTCACGAACGACACTCCGCCGTCCGAGGCGATCTTGCAGACGGTCTTCAGCTCGCCTTTCTCCTTCGCCGAGCGGATGTCCACCATCCACGGCTCATATCCCTTGAAGCCGGAAGCGGACACCGCCTTTATCTGGTCAAGAAGCGAAAGCTTGTAGCCGCGCAGAGTCGATGCGTTCATCGCGAACTTCGCGGCGCGACCGCGCCCGGCTCCGGTACATCCAGCCAATGCGGCCATGGCGCCCAATTGCATGAATTCACGTCTTTTCATGTTATCGTACCTCGCTCGCAAGCCCCGCGTCACCCTTCCACATGGTCGTGCTTGAAGAAGAACGCACGGGCGATGAATATGGCCACGGCTCCAAGCGCGTAGGTTCCGCCGAAGAGCGCCATGCCGGTCTGAAGCGAATAGTTGTGCCCCACCCAGCCAAGCACCGCAGTCGCGGGACACCCGATGAAGAACGCGCCGCTGAGATAGAGACCCATCGCGGCCGAACGGTAGCGCGGGGCCACGACGTCGAAAAGTCCTGCGTAGAGATTGCAGTCGAAGAACCCGCCGCCAAGGCCGAAGAGGAACATCATGACGCAGCTTAGCCAGAATGTCGGCACAAGAACCATCCCGGCCATCGTGGGCGCAGAGAGCGCAAGGCCGATCGCCATGATCGTGAGGCGGATGCCACGCCTCTTCGCCGAAAGACGGTCCGAGGTGCGCGCACCTATGGCGATGCCGATGAAGCTGCCCACGTAGAACCAGAACACGGAGTGGAAGGCCGCCGATCCGGGAGTGAGACCCCAGCCTGCGTTCTGCATGAACTTAGGCATCCATGTGCGGAAGCAGTTCGATCCGAAGACGAGCATGCCGAAGGCGAATGTGAGCATCCAGGCGGACGGCTTTGCAGCGAACGCCTTGAACGCCTCGGAGAACTTCGGCTTTACCTCTTCGCCATGAATCTTGAGCGCCGGCGTATTGCGAAGAAACACCGTAAGCGCCACCATCCAGACCATCGCGATGCCGCCGAATATCCAGAATGAAATGCGCCAGCCGGAGGACGACATTCCGCCGAGCCATCCGGCGAGGACCGACGACACGAGTATGCCCACATAAAGCGCAGACTGGTAAATCGAGAGCGCCGTGGAACGCGTCTCCGTGTGATATTGGGCGATGAGCGAGCTTGCCGCGCCGGGAATCATGCATTGTCCGATGCCGTTCATGAAGCCGTACATCACGAAGAACATCAACATCGAGTCGGCGAAACCCGTGAAGAACACGCTTGTGGAGAAAAGGAGCGTACCGATCACTATCACCCACTTGCGGCGGAAGAAGTCGGCCGCGACGCCGGCGAACGGCACCATGCATCCATATGCGAAGAGGAAGATCGTGCGGGAAAGGCCGAGCTGCGTGTCGGTGGCGCCATGCCCGGCGAGATCGCCCTGTATCTGCGGCAGCGAGGCGTTGAACACCTGCCGCGCGCCGTGCATCAGGAAATAGGTGACGGCCAGCAGCACAAGCATCACCCACTTGTAGCATCTATCATTGGAGCGCTCGTTCATCTCGTGCCCCTCGCTTTGAGGAACTCATCGACTTCGGCCCGAGTGGGCGCGCTGGGCGGACGGCCCGAAAGCCCGCGGCACTTTATCGCGGCGACCGCGGCGCCGAAGCGCTGGCTCTCCATCATGTCATGCGTCTCCAGCCAACGCACCTCGAAGCCGGTGTGGAACAGATCGCCGCAGCCGGTGGTGTCGACCACCTTCTCCACCTTGAACGCCGGGCATTTCACGAAATCCTTGCCGTCGAAGCACATCGATCCACGGATGCCCATGGTCGCGCCGCAGACCTTCGGCCTGTATTTCGCCCACACCTGCCGCACGGCCTCCTCTGCATCCGCAAGGCCCGTGAGCTTCAGTATGAACTCCTCCGAGCAGATGAGAACGTCGGCAAGAGGAAGAAGCTCTTCCATGCCGTCGCGATGCGTACCCGCGTCGTAGCTCACGGGAACGCCAGCCTCGCGCGCCACCTTCGCGGCGGCGATTGCCCCGGCGGCGTTGTGGCCGTCGACATGAAGGATCTTCGCGCCCGCTATCGCCGCAGGATCGATCTCTTCGGCAGTCAGTTCGTCAAGGCCTTCGCGCGTCCAGGCGCACGAGCGATTGCCGGTCTTCTCCTCGATCCACAGGTAGGCGATCGCGCTCGTGGCGCCGGCGCGCACTTTCACCATGGACGTGTCCACACCCTGCGCGGCGAAGTCGGAAAGGATCATCTTGCCGTCCGCATCGTCTCCGACGGTGCCGGCGAACGCGGCCGACAAGCCGAGCGTCGCCGCTCCGGCCGTGGAATTGGCGGCAGGGCCGCCGCCCATGATGTTGTGCGAAAGCATGCGCACCTTTGTGTCCTGCGGAATGAACGGCAGAACGGCCAGATGGTCGTTGGAACAGAATCCAATGCCAATGTAGTCAAATTTTCCCATGCCCCATATTATACACGAAACAAGCGTATCGCGCGAGGACTGTTCGCGTGCAAAAGTCTAAGAAGATTTGAGACGTTTTGAGAAATGAGATTACGTTGCGGACGAAATCTCGCCCAATGCCGTTTTAGGTGTCGGCACGCGGCGAAAGATGGTATACTTTGCGCATGGACAATCTACGCATTCGCCAGATACTTGCATATCTCAAGGAACACAGAAGCTGCACTCTCAAGGAACTGATGGAGCGCTTTGAGGTGAGTTCGGCCACAATACACCGCGACGTCGAGATGCTGGCCAAGCGCGACGCGGTAGAGCGCGTGAGAGGCGGAATCGTGTACAACGACGCGCCCGAGGCGTCAGCAAGCTCCGCAGGCTACATGGACCGCGTCGTCACGCACCGCAACAAGAAAATAGCCGCCGCGAAGAAGGCATTGCAGATCATCGAGGAGGGCGACATCATATTCCTCGACTCGTCCACGACGACTTACGAACTCGCCCTGCTTCTTCTGAACGGAGAATTCGACCACCTGACCATCGTCACGAACGCCATACCGGTAATGAACCTCTTCTGCAAGTTCCCGCCGCACTGGTCCATGATCGGCCTCGGCGGCAACTTCGATCCGCAGCTGAACTCGATCCTCGGCGCATCGGCCCTCGAACAACTTTCTCGCTACAACATCACAAAGGCATTCGTGTCCGCCTTCGGGCTCGACGACAAGACCGCCACCACGAACCATGAGCATCAGGCGGAAATACTGCGAAGCGTTCTGGACGCGGCGGACAAACGCTATCTCCTCATAGACCACACCAAGCTAGGACGCAAGGGACTCTACAGGATTTGGGCGCGCGGCGGATTCAACGCCATCATAACAGACCGCCTTGTGAGCCATTAGATTCGCCCGCCAGCTCCAGGATTTAGTTCGCCAGAGAGCCGAGATTGAATATTGGCATGAACATGGCAAGGACGATCGTTCCGATGATGGCGCCCAGGAACACCATGAGGAAAGGCTCCATAAGGGAAGTGAGCGTGCCAAGCATAGTCTCGACCTCCTCGTCGTAGGAGTCCGCGACGGAATCAAGCATGTCCTCCACCTTTCCCGCCTTCTCTCCTGCCGCGAGCATGCGCACCATCAGCACCGGCATGTATGGCTTGCCCTCCAGCGAAGGGCTTATCTGATTCCCCTGCTCCACCTCCAGCCTCGCCGCCAGAATCGACTTCTCGAGAACGCAGTTGCCGAGCGATCCCGCCACCACCTTCAACGACTTCAGAATCGGGACGCCGGCGGACACCATCTGCGACAAGAGCCTGCAGAAACGCCCTATTGCCGCCTTTTGGTTCAGAACGCCGAAGACTGGCATCTTGAGCATCCATTCATCGAATTTCAAGCGTCCGCGCTCCGTCTTCTTCCAGGATCTGAACGCCCAGACAGCCGCAATCACGGCAGGGACTATGATGAACCACCAGCTTTTCACGAAGTTGGAAACATCCACCAGATTCTGCGTAAGCATGGGGAGAGGCTTCCCGAACCCGGAGAACATCTCCGCGAACACGGGCACCACGAATTGAATGAGGCCTCCCGCAAGGCAAAGTGCGATGCCGATGATCACAGTCGGATACGTCATCGCGCTCTTGACCTTCTTCCTGAGGCGGGAAGCGGATGTCATGATCTGCGCAAGACGTTTCATTATGGGCGCGAATTCGCCGGACTGCTCGCCTGCGATCACCATGTTCACGTACATTTCGTCGAACAATGCCGGGAAGTCCGTCAACCCCGCGGAAAGCGGCTCGCCGCCCTCGATTACCTCGCCCAGATGCACCAGCACCTTCTTGAATTCTGGATTCGCACACTGCTCGACGAGCGTCTGTATCGACGCGAGAATGGTCATGCCCGCGCCAAGCATCGACGCGATCTGGCGCGTGAACGGAATCACCTCCGTCTTCGCGAGCTTCTTCGCACCTTTTATCTTTACCTCTGCTCTTGCCATCCGCTGCTCCCGTTTCCAGATTCGCCCTACTCGCCGCCGGTCACCTCAAATGCCGCCTCAAGCGACGTGACGCCGGCACGCACCTTGCGCATCCCGGCCTCCTTCAAGGTGACCATCCCCTCCTCAAGCGCAAGCGTCTTCAGGAGTTCCGCGTCGCCGCCCTTCTCTATCACCGCGCGGATGCGATTCGATATCGGCAGCACCTCCATGAACGCGCCGCGCCCCTTATACCCAGAATTGTGACACTTAGGACATCCTCCCGGGCCGAATATCTGCACGCCCTCGAACGGTCTGGGATCGACCTTGTTCGCCTCCAGAAGCTCCATGTTCACATCGACGGGCTTCTTGCAGAACGGGCACAGCCTGCGGAAAAGGCGCTGCGCCTGCGCAAGGATGAGCGAACTCGCCAAAAGAAAAGGCGGCACCTCCATGTCGATCAAACGCGGAATTACGCCGCAGGCATCGTTCGTGTGCAGCGTGGAAAGCACGAGGTGCCCGGTGAGAGCCGCCTTCACCGCGATGTCCGCAGTCTCGTTGTCGCGGATTTCGCCCACTAGGACGATATCAGGGTCCTGACGCAGAACGGATCGCAGGATGCCGGCGAACGTAAGCCCCTGAGCCACGTTCACATGGCACTGATTTATGCCCGCAAGCTCGTATTCAACGGGATCTTCGGCCGTCACGATGTTCACATTGGGCTGGTTGAGGTCCTGGAGACACGAATAGAGCGTAGTCGTCTTGCCAGACCCGGTCGGGCCCGTGACGAGGATGATGCCGTGCGGCTGGTCGATGGCGAACTTCATCGCCTTGTACGCATATTCGTCCAAGCCAAGAGATGAGAGACCCGGCGCAAGATTCGCCTTGTCAAGTATACGCATCACGACCTTCTCGCCGTGGACAGTGGGGAGAATGGACACGCGGACGTCCACCTCCTTCTTGAGCGCCTTGACCTTGAATCGCCCGTCCTGAGGCTTGCGACGCTCGGCGATGTCGAGGTTCGACATGATCTTGATGCGCGACACCACCGCCGCATGGAGCGCCTTGGGCGGCGCCGGACGCTCGACAAGCTCGCCGTCGATGCGATACCTGAGCCGCGAAGAACGCTCAAGTGCCTCGAAATGTATGTCGGACGCCTTTGTCTTCAGCGCCTCGATCATCATCGTGTTCACCATCCGTATGACCGGTGCCTCGCCCGCAGACTCCAGCGTGGCGTCGATCGCATCTTCCTTCTCCTCGGCGGACGAAAACTCGATCTCGGCCTCCTGGCCCTTCATGATGTTCTCCATCGCAAGGGCTGGATTCGCGGCGTCATCCTGCATCTTCAGGCGCCCAAGCGCCTCCATCACGTCTTTTTCGGGCGCAACGCATGACCAGATGCGCCCACCTACTGCACGCGCAACCTCCTCGTGCGACGGCAAGTCGAACGGATCGGCAAACGCCACCGTAAGCCGCCCCGCCATCTTTGCGACAGGAACCGCCCTCGCCTTTACCCAGAAATCGAGAGGTTTCGGCTCAAGAAGCTCCCGCACGACCGCAAAATTCTCCGGCAAGGTAAACGGAGGGATGTTGAGATAGTCCGCGGCGGCCAGCGTAAACGCCGCCGGATCGACGAGATTGTTCCTGACCAGATAACGCTCCAAAGGCTCACGAGCACCCTTGGCCTCCGCCACGACCTCCTTTAGGCGGTCTTCGTCAATCACGCCGCGCTTCAAAAGCGCGTCGGAAAAGTTCGCGTAGCGTGTACGGTTTTTCTTTATTGATATCAAAGGCATCAAATCTGCCATTGCAAGAACCGTGCCAAAGTCCCGTTTCGCATTGGCACGGTTCTTGCAACAATCCAGCCGCAATGGCAGATGATGCTCCCAAATTCGACCCTAAGCTCGAAGAAGGAATAGCCTATTTCGAGAAAATGCTCCAAGTGATGCCCGATGACCGCACCACTCTGGAGTTCCTTTGTGTAGCCTACGAACAGATTGGCGAAGACGAAAAACGCCGAAAAGCGCTTATTTCGCTGGCGGGCATTCTCTTGAGGGAACGCGACCTTGAGGCCGCCGCCAGCATAGGCGAACACTTGTCAAAATACCGTGAACCTGACGCTCAGGCCGCAGTTCTGCGCATAAAAGCGGCATGCCGCGCGGAAGAGACCGTCGAACAAGATGCCGCCAGCAATCCTTCCAAGGCAGAGGAGACCGATTCGCGTGATTCCGCGTCAACACAGCCCTCGGCAATTGCAAGCGCCGCCATCGAAGCGGAGGCTAAATTGCTGCAGACGCTGGTCGGCGACAAGATTCTGGACGAAGAGACGGCAAACTCCATCTCGCAGAAGATCGCCGACATCGCCAACCTCTCCGGCTGTTTTCTCATTTCTGCACTAGCTCTTCTCGAAAAAGAGAATTCGGCCGTTGCCGAATCCGCCGCCGCGCATGTCGCAGACTTGGCCGGGACGCCGCCAATCCCGATAGAATCTTTCGACCTGTCTGGAGAAATCTTGAAATCTCTCCCGGAACCCCTCATGCGCGTGCGTGGCGTGCTGCCCTTCGCGAAATTGGCGGGGACGCTTCTTGTTGCATCTCTCAACACGCTCGACCAGAAGCTGAAGCATGAGATCGAAGCCGCGGCCAATTGTCCGTGCCAGCACTACATAGCCCATCCGCGCGCGATGGAAGAGACTCTTGAACGCATTTTCGCAGAGACGAAGGGACCAGCGGAAGAAACGGCAAAAGCGGAGGGAGGCGCTTGACATGTCGCAGAGCAGCCCCAAAAGCGGCAAGGCTGGAGTCACCCTCGTCGAGGTGATGCTCGCCGGTGCCATGACGGCCGTCGCCGTTCTGGTGACGCTGGAGGGGTTCATCATGGCAACGCGCGTCGTACACGAAAACGCCGAGACGCTTCAGGCCGACGGCATAGCCTTCGACCTGCTGTGGCGCAAGTTCTACGGCGACTACGACGAAATGAGAAACTCGAATGAACTTAAAGCGACAACCGACGACGACTCCCCTTACCGCTCGAACTCATTTTCAAACGCGCCCCCCTTCCAGTATGTCGAAAGCGTGACGAACTCATACGGCGGCAAAATGCTGTACATCAACGTGCAGTATGGGCCGGACAACCGCTTCACCCGCCATCTTGAGGTGTTCCGCTCCGAAATCCCGCGTATCGCCAACTGACATGTCCAGTTCACACTCCAGATCAGGGTTCACCCTGACAGAAACGCTCATCGCCACCGCAATAGCGACAATTGTGACGGCGGCGATAGCGTCCACTTTCCTCTTCTGCCACCGCATGTTCCGCCAGACAATGGCCGAGGCAGAGGCATCCCTCGCCATGCGGGAGATACGCGACAAACTTCTTTTCCATGCCGGACCAGGCCTCGACACAGGCCTTCTTACCGGCAGGGCTTCATTTGACTCCGCCTCCATAACGATGGACTGGACGACCTTGGACGATGACGCCGACGCCATAAAGCCCAACAAAATACGTCTCATCTGGAATAGCACGTCAGACTACCTTGGGAACTTCTTCAACGAACGTGTGGCCCACACCGACTATAACCAGAGATGGTTCAGGCCAAACGGTTTCCGATCCCCTCTCACATGGGCGCAAACAGTCGATCTGCCAAGGATAAACATCAGGCTTCACAACGACGTCTCCTCCGCGCCGCTCGCATCAACATCGATTTTGCTGCCTCTGCCGCAATGATCTCCGACTGATGAAACGAAGAAACACATATGGGTTCATCCTTCCCACGGCCATCTTCCTCCTGGCCGTATGCACACTCACGCTCGCCGTCGTAATCGGGTATGTGGCGTTCACCACGCGCATGACGGACATCCACCTCGGCAATTCCGTGTGCCGCCTGGCGGCGCAGTCCGCCATCGAAGCCGCAAAGCGCGACATATACAAGACGTTCTACAACTATTCAGGCGGAAGCTCCGTGCGCATCGGGACAATGACCGGCACGGCGTTCGACTGGTTCGACACATACACATCCTCGTCAATCGGCAAGTCAGGCTCGCAGGTCACGCTCCCCGCCACGACAAACATAAACGGGTGCACCGTGACGCCCGTAATCCACAACTCGAGGCGTCCGACAGGATCTGCGATAGGCGTCGTGACCCTTCGCGCCACCGCAACGCGCACGAACCCAACTGGCACCACGTCAACATCCACCATCGAAGAGCGCATCCGCTTCGCGCTCATGCGCTCGCGCGTCTTCGACAACGCCTACTTCGTGAACAACTACGGCTGGTTCCAGGGAAGCGGCATCACAGCCAACGGCGACGTGCGCGCCAACGGAAACCTTTATCTCGACTCTTCATGCACCGTGAACGGACGCGCCTACGCCGCGAGAAACGACGAACTAGGCGTCATCGGATCCATCCAGAACACCGGCCAGATGCTCAACAGAAGCTCGTACTGGAGCAACTGCGGCAACTCCGCGCGCCCATCCTCCCCTGCATATACGGGCGGCGGATACTTCGGCGGCGGATACGACGCACCTGTCACCGTCACGTCAAGCGACCTCACCAACCGCCTCCATCCCTACGAGGACGAGCTCACCATGCCGTACATATCCGATCTGAGCGAATACGTCAAGTACGCCCAGGATTCTGGCGGCACTCTCAGTGGCGGCATATCGTACAGAATCGACTCGTCCGGCAACGTGCAGCAATCCGCCAACGGCACCATAAATGCGCACTACTCGTCGGTCGGTCCTTCGGGCAGCACGAGCCTTTCGGACAACGGAGCCCTGGTCCTGGAAGGAACCTCCGCGAACCCGATCGTCATAAACGGGCCCGTCGTGATAGATTCAGACGTGGTGATCAAAGGCTACGTCAAAGGCCAAGGCACAATCTACTCCGGGCGGAACATACACATCGTGGGAAATATCCAATACGTAAACGCGCCATCTTGGCCCCACCCCGACAACAACCCCAACGCCACGGCGCAGTCCAACATGTCGAAGGATCTTCTCGGCCTCGCCGCCAAGGGCAACATCGTGATGGGCGACTACACGCTCTCGTCCTGGCTCGGTTCGACGTCGGGCGGACTTCAGTACTACTTGAAGAACGGCCCGTACGTGCAAGAGTACATATGCGACGATTCCGACAAGAACATCGGATACCCCCGCACGAAGGAATACGGGTGGACGTCTAACGAATCGAAGTTCTGCGGCGACTACACGCAGAAGGACGGCGGCAAGAAGGTGGACGTCTCCACGAAGACTGAATACGTCTATGAAAACGGCCGCAGGGTGCAGAAGACGACCACGACCATAGCCGACACGCAGACTCGCCGCTACTACGAATCCGTTTGCCCGCAGAAATTGATCCAGTACCTTTGCGGCGACACGCAGACCTCTGGCTATGGCGGTGCTTCTTACCGTCCCACGATAACGCGAATCGACGCCGTGATGTACAACAACCATGGAATCATCGGCCACATCGGCAACTGCACGATCAACGGCTCGCTCGTATGCCGCAACGAGGCCATGATCTACGAAGGCGCCCTCAAAATCAATTGGGACCATCGCCTCTACTCCGGCCTCAGCGGCAGCATGTCCAACGCGCTAGGCCTGCCAATGGACGCGTCGCGTCCACCCGAAACGCTGACCTGGCGCGAAATCTCCTACAGTTCAGAATAATGATAGAAGCAAATGAAAACATATCGCTCGTGACAGAGCGGCAGATGCACGACGTCGAGCAGGGCCAGGCCCAGGCACGGGCCATAGCCGAAGGCCGCGAGGTGCATCCTGCCGTGCTGGCCGCCCAGGCCGAGGCGTCTTTTGCCGCGCCGCAGCAGGCATCTTCAACGGCTCTCCCGGCGGCACAATCCATTCAGCGGCCAGCCGTTCCGCCGCCAGACCCTGAAAAGTCCATGCGCCACATGCGCCTCTCCATCGCGATCGTCATCGCGCTTGTGGTCTTCCTCCTGTGGTGCCGCCAGCGCAGCAACGGCAGAAAACAGTAAACGCACGCGGCTGGGAAATGATATAATATCCGCCATGACACTTCAGCAGCTGAAATACGCAGATGCCGTGGCCACATGCGGCAGCATAAGCGAGGCGGCGCGGCGCGTGTTCGCCACGCAACCTACGCTGACGGAATCGATCCGCGCACTCGAAGAGGAACTTCGCGTGGCCATCTTCACCCGCACGGTGCGCGGCGTCACCGTCACGCGCGAGGGCGAGGAATTCCTGGCCTCGGCACGGCAGATACTGGACGACGCATCGCGCATAGCGGAGAAATACACCGGCAAGGCCGTCCGCCGCCCACAGTTCGCCGTGTCGTGTCAGCACTTCGCATTCGCCGTCACGGCGTTCATGGAAGTCGTGAAGGCAAATGGATCAGACGCCTACGACTTCACTCTTCGGGAAACGGTCACAAGCGAAATCATAGACGACGTCGCGCGCCACCGCAGCGAAATCGGCATCCTATATCTTTCCAACCGCAACGAGCGGGCAATCCGCAAGATCCTGAAGAAAGAGGAACTCCAGTTCGACGAGCTCTTCACCGCTCAGCCACACGTGTTTCTCGGCAAAAAACATCCTCTCGCGAAAAAGAAGTTCATACGCCCTTCCGAACTTGACGACTATCCCTACCTCACCTATGAACAGGGCGTGGAGAATGCGCTTTATTTCGCGGAAGAGGTAATGCCCGCAATCGACCGGAAGAAGAACATCCGCGTTCGCGACCGCGCGACGATGACGAATCTGGTGCTCGGCCTCGACGGCTTCACGGTGGCGTCCGGCGTCCACGCAAAGTCATACAACCAGGCGATCGTCTCGGTGCCGCTGAAGCTCGACGACACGATCCGCGTAGGCACAATCCGCCGCGCAGGCATATCGCTCACCCCTGCCGCCGAGGCGTTCATGGCCACAATGCATCAGATCATCGCAGAGACAGGGAAATGAAATGGGCGTTCCCGTAGACCACAACAGGCAGCGGAAGGCTGCCGTAGTGAACGACTTCACCAGTTTCGGACGTTGTTCGCTCGCCGTCACCATCCCAATCCTTTCGGCGATGAAGGTGCAGTGCTGCCCCGTGCCCACCGCGATGTTCACGAACCACACGGGATTCGATTCATTCGCATGGATGGACAACACGCCGCACCTTGACTCCTACATCGAAGAGTGGCAGAAGCTTGGCCTCGCATTCGACGCCATACAGACAGGCTTCCTCGGATCGCGCGAGCAGGTGGCCTTCGTTTCGCGTTTCCTCGCGGCATTCAAGACACCAAAGACGATTGTCTGCATCGATCCGGTGATGGGCGACTATGGGCGACTCTATCCCACATACGACAGGGCACGCGCCGAATCCATGAGGTCTTTCCTCGATGTCGCCAACATACTCACGCCCAACCTTACGGAGGCATGTTTCCTCGCTGGCCAGACGTACGACCCCGGCATCACGGATGCCGGCCTGAAATCTCTTTGCGAAGAGCTGTCAAAGCGCAATGCGGCGAAAGTGGTGATCTCGGGAATACCTCGCGGCGACACGCTGCTGAATTTCATATACGAGCCAGGCGGCAAGACGTCTCTTTGCGTAGAAACGAGGATAGGCGTGGACCGTAGCGGCACGGGCGACGTGTTCTCATCCGTAATCCTCGCAGATGCCGTCAATGGAGTCGATTTTGCCTCGTCCGTGTGCAAGGCAAGCCGCTTCACCGCACTGGCGGTACGCCGCTCGGTGGAGTTGGGCATACCCGAAAAGGACGGCCTTGCGATAGAGGAGGTCCTCAAGGAGCTTATCACATGACCGTCACATATCAGGTCAAGACGTCGATCTACGTGAACATCACCAACAGGTGTCCATGCAACTGCACCTTCTGCCTTCGGCACAACGGCTCAGGCGTGTTCGGCTCCGATTCTCTGTGGCTTGAACGCGAACCGACGCTTGAGGAAATAATCGAGAGCCTTGGGCAGTGGGACTACAACCGTTTCAGGGAAGTCGTGTTCTGCGGATACGGCGAACCTACAGAGCGCCTTGATGTTCTTCTCGCGGCGGCAGAACATCTTAAAAAACACGACCCTTCGCTGCGCATACGCGTAAACACGAATGGACTTTCCGACCTCATCAACGGGAAGTCCACCGCTCCCCTTTTCGCGGGAAAAGTCGATTGCCTTTCAATAAGCCTGAACACCGACGATCCTGCGGAGTACCTCGCGGTGTGCCGCCCGAAATTCGGCGCCGCCGCATACCCGGCATTGCTTGAGTTCACAAAAGAGGCGGCGGCAATACTGCCGGAAGTGGTGATGACCGTCGTGGACGAGCCAGTCACAAGCAAGCAAAAACAGGAAAGGTGCAGGCAAATCGCCGCAAATCTCGGCGCCCGTCTACGCGTTCGGCCTTACGAAGCCGGCAAATAACGAATTTTACACCGCTTGGGGGTATCACCCAAACCCAATTACACAAAATGTAAAAGATTGCGGCGATTTGTCCGCTTGTGCTTCCGTTGGCACGCGTTGTGCTAGAATACATTCAATATGCAACGGATACACGACATCTACAGGCCAACCGAAGAGCGCAAGCACGACTTCAAGGAAGTCGAGCGCATCCTTTCCGCCGATGAACTGAAGGAGCAGACGGGAAGGTGCATGAACTGCGGGCAGCCGTTCTGCCACGCCTATGCCTGCCCTCTCGGCAATCTAGTTCCCGACCAGAACCGCGCCGTGGCGCAGGGAGACTGGAAGCGCGCTTACGAACTCCTATCCGCGAATTCAGACTTCCCCGAGTTCACGTCGCGCATCTGCCCCGCCCTTTGCGAAGCGAGCTGCGTGCACGGCCTCGACGAAGAGGCCGTCATGATCCGCCAATCGGAGAAGCGCATCATCGAAACGGCCTTCGCGCAAGGTTGGGTTGTGCCGCATCCGCCGAAAGAGGAAAACGGCAAATCCGTTGCGGTCATCGGCGCAGGTCCGGCGGGCCTCTCCGCCGCCGTGACGCTCAGGCGCAAAGGCTGGGCCGTAACGGTCTATGAGAAACGCGCCGAAATCGGCGGACTTCTCAGATACGGCATCCCCTGCTTCAAACTCGATAAGTCGATCATAGATCGCCGCCGCGCGATTCTTGAAGCGGAGGGGATCGACTTCATCACAGGCATCGAAGTGGGCAAGGACATCTCTGCTGAATGGCTGGCGCGCCGATTCGACTCCGTCGTCGTTGCCATCGGCACTCCTGCCGCACGCGACTTGAAGATACCCGGCCGCGAACTCGGCGGCATACACCTCGCTCTTGAATTTCTCGAAGGACAGAACAAATTCCTGACTGGCGAGACATCATCGCTCCCAATCGACGCCAAAGGCAAGAATGTTCTGGTCATCGGCGGCGGCGACACCGGCAGCGACTGCGTTGGAACCGCGATTCGCCAAGGTGCTGCATCTGTCACTCAAATCGAAATCATGCCCAAGCCGCCGGACGAGCGCGATGCCTCCACGCCGTGGCCGCTTTGGCCGTACATGCTCCGCACAAGCTCCAGCCACAAGGAAGGATGCGAGAGAAGATGGAATCTCAATAGCCTGCGGTTCATAGGCAATGCGGCCAGCCCCGTGGCCGCCGTCGCCGGCGTGGAAGTCGAAACCGTCGAATGGGAATTCTCGCCCGAAGGTCGCCCTCTCAAATTCAAGGCCGTGCCAGACACAAAGGAAATCATCAAGGCCGATCTGGTGTTCCTGGCCATGGGCTTCACCGGCGTTCCGAAGGAAAACCCCATCGTATCCCAGCTTGGCCTGCAGCAGACTCCTCGCACAGCCCTTATGTCCGACCCAGCTCGCAACATACACTGCGTAGGCGACTGCGCATCAGGCGCATCGCTAGTAGTCCGAGCCCTCGCAAGCGGCAAAAGCATCCCCCTTGAATGAAAGACCACGACCATGAACCAGCAAAGCAAATTTGAACATCAAGGACTCTACAGGCGTGAATTCGAACACGACGCCTGCGGCGTAGGCATGGTGGCGAATCTCTCCGGCGAGGCCAGCCACGAGATAGTCGTGAACGGAATGACGATTCTGAAGCGGCTGATGCATCGCGGCGCGACAGGCAATGATCCAGAGACAGGCGATGGCGCCGGCCTGCTGATGAGGATTCCGAAGAAGTTCTTTGCCGCGAAGGTCACGCCTCTGCGCGACCGGATGAGCGGAAACGCGTCCTTCCCCTTCGGCGTCGCGATGATCTTCGGCGGCGAAGGCGAAGAGAAGATCGTCGAAGACACTGTGCGCAACAACAACTGCGAAGTTCTCGCATGGCGCGATGTGCCAACGAATCCAGACGCCATAGGCAAAGACGCACGTTCCGTGATGCCGAGGATAAGGCAGCTGTTCATCGGGGCTTTGGACTTGGGGTCCGAATCCGCCTTCGAACGCCGGCTCTACATAATCCGCCGCGAGATAGAGAAAGCAGCGAAGAATCTCTACATCTGCTCGTGCTCTTCGCGCACTATCGTCTACAAGGGCCTCCTCCTCGCGACGCAGATGGAGAAATTCTATCCCGATTTGTCCGATCCCGACTTCATCTCGCCTTTCGCATTGGTCCATCAGCGCTATTCCACCAATACCTTCCCGTCCTGGGAACTCGCCCACCCCTTCCGCGCGCTGGCGCACAACGGCGAAATCAACGCTCTCAAGGGGAATCTCAACGCTCTTGCCGCACGCGAGCCTTCGCTTGCCTCGCCGCTCTTCGGCGATGAGCTCAAGAGGCTGCTGCCGATTGTCCATCAGGGCCAGTCGGACTCCGCGTCTCTCGACAACATCTTCGAGATGCTGGTCGCCGCCGGTCGCGATGCACCTCACGCGATGATGATGCTTATTCCGCAGGCATGGGGCGCCAAATACCACATGGGCCACGACGTGCGCGCATTCTACGAATACCACTCTGCGCTCATGGAACCTTGGGACGGACCTGCCGCCGTCGCGTTCACCGACGGAATCGGCATCGGCGCGACGCTCGACCGCAACGGACTCCGCCCGGCCAGATGGACGCTCACGAATGACGGTCTGTTCGTCCTGGCGTCGGAAACGGGCGTTCTGGACATCGCCCCGGAACGCATCGCGCGCCATGGCCGCATCAAGCCAGGCTCCATCCTTTGGCTCGATCTTGAAAAACACCGCATCTTGGAGGATGCCGAACTCAAGAACTTCTACGCGCGCCGCCGCCCGTACCGCCGCTGGATAAACGAAAACCACATACCTGTCACAGGACTTTTCACCGAGATCGTGCCGTCAAAATGCCCTCACGACGAAAGCGGCAAGGAAGCTCTCCTTCGCGAACGTCAGCGCTTCGGCTGGACTCTTGAAGACATGGAGTTGCTTCTCCGTCCGATGGCCGAGACGGGCCACGAGCCAGTAGGCGCAATGGGCAATGACGCGGCGCTTGCGTGCCTATCAAAGAGGTCCCATACGCTTTTCGACCACTTCCATCAGCTTTTCGCGCAGGTCACGAATCCGCCGATAGACCCAATCCGCGAAGAGCTGGTGATGTCGATAATGACGTACATCGGCAATCAGGGCAATATCCTTGCCGAAACCCCCGAGCACGCGCGCCTGGTGAAGATGACGCGCCCGGTATTGACCGACGACGAGCTGAAGCGCATCCGGAACATTCCCGACTTCCCCGCCAAGACGCTTTCGATGTATTTCGACGGCAAACTCAAGGCCGCGCTCGACGCACTCGCCACAGATGCTCTCAAAGCCGTCAAAGACGGCGCGAAGATCATCGTGCTTTCGGACAGAAGCGCTTTAAGCGCGAAGCGCATTCCATCCCTCCTTGCCGTCGCGGCCGTGAACAAAGTCCTCACCGACGCCGGGGTTCGTCCATCTGTCGGCATAATCGTGGAATCGGGCGAGGTCCGCGAGATACATCATTTCGCGGTTCTGCTTGGCTTCGGCGCGACGGCCATCAACCCTTGGCTCGCCTTCGCTTCGCTATACGATTTCACGAAGTGCGACAGCGTGACGGCCGCCGCCAACTATGTGTCCGCCGTCTGCAAGGGATTGATGAAGATAATGTCGAAGATGGGCATCTCCACCCTGCGTTCGTACCGTTCGGCGCGAATCTTCGAGGCGGTGGGACTAGGCCCAAAGATCATGAGCGAATACTTCGGCGGAGTCGTTTCGCCGGTAGGCGGTCTGGAGCTTGAGGACATCGAGAATGCCCAAGACACATTCTTGCCCGGCGGAGAATACCGCGCTCGCAAAGGCGGCGTTGAGCATCTCTGGACCCCGAATCGCATCGTTGACTTCCGCGAGTCAGTCCGCCACGACGATTTTGCGCGCTTCAAACGCTACACCGATTCCATAGATCTGGAAAGCGGCGTGACCCTGCGCTCGCAGCTGGAGTTCAATGGTAGGGCGGGTTCGACGAACCCGCCGGTAGGGTCACGCGTCCCGCGTGACAGCGATGGTAGGGCGGCCAGCCCCCTGGCCGCCGCAGACGTCCAAAGCGTAGATTCGATCGTAAAGCACTTCATTGGCGGCGCGATGTCCCTAGGCTCGTTGTCGCCAGAGGCGCACGAGACGATCGCGCTTGCCCTCAATGGACTCGGCACAATGTCGAATTCCGGCGAGGGCGGCGAGAATCCGGAACGCTTCGGCACAGACAAGAACAGCGCCATCAAGCAAGTCGCATCGGGACGCTTCGGCGTCACCATCGAATATCTGCACTCGGCCAAAGACTTGCAGATAAAACTCGCGCAAGGCGCGAAGCCGGGCGAAGGCGGACAACTCCCCGCGCACAAGGTTGACGAGTTCGTCGCACGCCTGCGCCATGCGAAACCGGGCACCACGCTCATCTCGCCGCCGCCGCACCACGACATCTATTCCATCGAAGATCTGGCGCAGCTGATCTACGACCTCAAATGCGCGAATCCCAAAGCCCGGATTTCGGTGAAACTTGTGTCCGAGGCGGGTGTCGGCACGATCGCCGCCGGCGTAGCCAAGGCGCACGCCGACGTGGTGATCATATCCGGCTATGACGGCGGCACGGGCGCCGCGCCGCTCACGTCCATGAAACACGCTGGGCTTCCATGGGAGGTTGGCCTTGCCGAGGCGCATCAAACGCTCATAAAGAACAATCTGCGCCATCGCGTGAAACTCCAGGTAGATGGACAGCTCCGCACCGGTCGCGACATCGTGATTGCCGCAATGCTGGGCGCCGACGAATTCGCCTTCGGCACATCCATGCTGGTCTCCATAGGCTGCATTCAGTGCCGCAACTGCAATCTCAACTGCTGCCCCGTTGGCATCGCGACTCAGAAGCCCGAACTTCGCCATAAATTCGCGGGCAAGCCAGAGCACCTTCAACGCTACTTCCGCTTCCTGGCCGAGGAGGTGCGCGAGCATCTCGCAGCGCTTGGGCTCAAATCGCTCGCCGAAGCTCGCGGCAGAGCCGATCTGCTGAAGGCAAAAGAAGGCTCGCGATTCGACTTCGGAGATGTGTTGCAGCGGTTGTCGGGCGAGGATGTGATTGTGACATCAAACGCAAAAGGCGATCTTGACGCGAACTACGATGCCCGCGAGCTGATTCCTTCGCTCAAGACCGACGGAGAGGCCATTCTTGACCGCATGATATCCAATTGCGACCGCTCTGTCGGCGCCATGCTCTCCGGCCACATCGTAGGCATGCGCGTCCCCCCAGTCACCGTCAATTTCACCGGCGTTGCCGGCCAATCGTTCGGTGCTTTCCTCGCAAAGAGCATAACATTCAATCTCGTTGGCGAGGCCAATGACTACGTGGGCAAATCGCTTTCCGGCGGCATAATAACGATTCGTCCTCCAAGTCCTGACGTTAGGCTCTTCAAGCCCGACGAAAACACGATTGCGGGCAATGTGATCGCCTACGGCGCGACTTCGGGCAAGATATTCATCAATGGCCTCGCGGGCGAGCGCTTCGGCATACGCAATTCTGGCGCGACACTGGTCGCCGAAGGGATCGGCGACCACGGATGCGAATACATGACCGGCGGCGTTGCGGTAATCCTTGGACCCGTAGGCGTGAACTTCGCAGCGGGCATGACGGGCGGCATCGCATACGTCTATGACGAGACGGCCACCCTCGACCTGAATTCAAATCTCGATTCTGTCGATCTGTTCCCGGTCGAAGAAGGCTCCGCCGAGGAAAAGGAACTTCTCTCGCTTCTCGAAGAACACGTAAACCGCACCTGCTCGCCAAAGGCAAAAGCGCTTTTGGCAGACTGGCCGAATGTGCGCCCGAAATTCACCAAAGTCGAGCCGACAAAAGCCGTAGGTACATCTGCATAGAGCCCCCTCTACGCTGGCATGGCATGACGGCGCAAGACAAAGGCGACGGGCTAGTGCGCATCAAGAATCAAGGTGGCGTTTGAGCCGCCGAAGGCGAACGAATTCGAGAGCGCAGGACCAGAGACATCTCCTGCCGCCAGCTTGAGCCAACAGATCGCCGCCTCGACGGCCCCGGCGGCGCCGAGGCAATGCCCCGTAAGAGGCTTGGTGGATTCAAATGCGGTGAATGTCTCGCCAAAAACGCGACGCAGAGCCTTCATCTCCATTTCGTCATTTGCCAAAGTGCCGGTGCCGTGCAGATTCACGTATGCGATATCGGAAGGCGACAATGCGGCGTCGGACAGCGCGGCGCGCATTGCGGCCTCTGCACCTCTCCCTTCGGGATCTGGGGCAGTCGGATGCCAAGCATCGGAACTTTCGCCGACACCTGCCAGAAACACATGCGGCGAATCCCCCTTCGCAACGGCATGTTCGGGCACCATCGTGAAGAGAGCAACGCCTTCTCCAAGATTGATGCCGTCACGATCAGGAGAAAGCGGACGGCACAGCCCGTCCGAGAGCGCGCCCAGCGCATGAAAGCCGTTGAGCGCGAATCTGCAACGTCCGTCAACGCCGCCGACTATTGCCGCATCCGCATGGCCGGCCTCAATCAGGCGGCGTGCCGCGGAGAAGGCCTTGGTTCCCGAACTGCATGCGGTGGACACCACGTATGCCGGGCCTGTCACCCCCAGCAGATGGGCAAGATACTCCGCCGGTGTTCCAAGCTCTATCATGGAAAACCGCATTTGCGGAGGCTTTGCACCCGTGTCCAGCCAACTGTCCACATGCGCCTGCGCTTCATGTATGCCTGTATTGGATGCGCCGAGAACAATAGCCACGCGGTCGCGTCCGCATCGTGAGACAAGCGACTCGAATGCGCCGCCGCCGTTTCGGACGGCATGAAGGAGAAGTCTGCACGAGCGGAAATCGTATTCTGGATCATCGATTGCGGGCAGATCGCCCGGGACGGAGCCGAATAGGACTGTGCGGCCGGGTATGTCGCCGGAAAGTGGCGCTAGAGGCGAAACTCCCCTGCGCATGTTTGCGAGAACTTCATCATTCGTGCGGCCCAGGGCCGAAGCACATGCAAGATTGGAGAGGGCAAAGCGCATCAATGCGCCGCCTTCTTGGAAGGAGCCTTTGCCGCTGCGGCACGAAGCTCTGCCGCCCGGCGGCGTATTGCCTTCAACATCGCCTTTGGCTCGGAAAGCTTCTTGACGGCAGCCTCCATGGGGCACGAACCAGTCTTGTCGCGATTGAGGATCATCGGCACTGTCTTGTCGGCAGAAAGCGTTATGCCCTTCTTGGCAAGGATGTCCTTCGCCCCTTCGGCGGCAAGCAGAGTGTCAACACGCTTCACGCCGCCCATTACTGCGATGGCGGCGGCGGCGCGGCCGATGACTCTGTCAACGAGCCAAGCACCTCTCAACTTGTCGGGAGCATGGTCGAGGAGATCGAGAAGCGGCGACACGCCGCGTCCCTTGACGCGCGCGATTATCACGCCGTCCTTCAGCAATACGCATGCGAAGCCGCCTTCCAGCAGCTTGCGCGCCTCGGCAAGAGCATCGGCATCGGACATCGGCATGACGACGCGATGCACGGCATTGCCTTCAAGTACGATGGCAGGAAGCGGACGCGCCGGGCAGAAATGCTCGCACGCTCCACAGCCGATGCATGCGTCCTGGTCAACCACGGGCACCTTATGCCCGTTCTTGTCATTTGGATCAAGCGGCAAGAGCATGATCGCCTTCACCGGACAGTGATGTTCGCAGGAATTGCACGCGACGCCTTCCTGGGCGGCGAGGCAGCGGTCTTTGTGCCACACTGCACGGCCGATGTGCGTGCTGCGCTTCTCGTCTGGAGAGATAGGGCGTATCGCGCCGGCAGGACATGCCTTGCCGCACGCGGTGCAGGACGGTCTGCACCAGCCGCGCTCAAAACCCATCTCCGGCTGGGAGAATCGCTTCGGATCCATTGACGGCCTAAGGACATTGTGCGGACACGCAGATATGCAGAGCTGGCATCCCACGCACTTGCGGGAAAACGAGGCAAGCGAACCGGAGCCGGCCGGCACGAGCGGACGCGAGCGAACTGGGGTGCCTGGCGGCGCCACGTCCGAAAAGCCGCCGTCGAATATCTTGTCGTTCTCCGCCGCAATCGCCGCCGCTGCCGCCGAGGCGGCAGACCATCCAAGAAAGCCTCTTCTGTTCATTTCCATTTGATAGCCCCCTTCGGACAGACGGCCGAGCAGTCGTAGCACGCAACGCAGCGAGATGCGTCTATGTTCTTCTCCGCAACGTCGATGCATCGCCCCTTGCACCGGCGCTCGCACTTCTTGCAGCCAATGCATGAATTCCCGTCGATTCGCGGACGAAGCCATGCGAACTTCGCGAGAAGCCCCAGCACCGCCCCCACAGGACATATGACATTGCACCAGAATCTGCCCTTCCACGCGGCAAGCGCGAACACAAGCGCGGCCAAAGACACGGCGAACACAATGAATGCCATCGGCGGCAGAACGTTTTCCATCATGATGGCAAGATAGTATCCATGGCGTTCAGACCACACGGCCACCTGATTGTTCACGAAACGGCCAAGCGGGGCTACGCTCACCGAGGCGAGACGACCGTATATTGCGTATGGATCAAGCCACGCGAAATGCAAACCGAGAAATCCCCCGGAGAAGAACGCCGCCGCGATAAGCGCACGAATGACGTTCTGCCGCCTATTTGGGCCATTCACTCCAACGGCAAAGCCGCCACGGGCAAAAAGCCCGCGAATGCGAATCGCGAAATCCTGCATGATTCCCAGCGGACAGATTATCGAACAATATACGCGCCCCAAAACGAGAGTGATCACGATTACGAGAAGCGCAACAAGCGACAAGGCCAGGCATGACGGCCAGAACTGGAGATCGGCCATCCATCCAAGCCAGTCGAAGACGGTGCGCGTTGGATCTGCGAACAACGCAGTGATGCCCAGGAAAAACGCAAGGGCCAAGACGATGCGGATGGAACGTAGCTTCTTCATGAGTTGCGCAGCCTTTCCACAAAATCGCCGATGCGACGCATTTCGGACGAAATGTCAATGCGCTGCGGGCAGTGGAGAATGCAACGTCCACAGCCTATGCAACGCTCCGCCTCGCGCAAAGGAGGGACGGCGCGCGAGTATTCAACGAGGAACCTGCGACGATTGGCGGCGAATCCCGGGTCGTCACTGTCATCAGGAAGGCGCTTTTCCGCCACGGCGGCATTCCACGTGTTCAAGACGCCGGGAATGTCGAGTCCATACGGACACGGCATGCAATAGTCGCAGGAATTGCACGGTATGGTCTTATCGGCAAGATACGCCTGTGCGGCCTCTTCCAATGTATCGAGCTCATGCTTGGAAAGAGACTTGAGCGGCGAACATAGCGCCACGTTCTCCTCAAGATGCTCCATGTACGTCATGCCGCTGAGGACGGTGAGCACGTTGGGCGGATTGGCCGCGAAGCGAAGTGCCCAGCTGGCGAGCGACGCTTCAGGATCGAGAGAAAGAAGCTTCCCCGAGAGCGCGTGGTTGAACTTGGCGAGACGTCCGCCCAAAAGCGGCTCCATGATGACGGCCGGTATGCCGCGCTTGACCAGTTCGCCGTATGCGTATTCGCCGTTGAGGTTGCGCGCGTTCACGGCGGCGGCATGGCGCCAGTCAACGTAGTTCAACTGGATCTGCGCAAAATCCCAGTGGTATTTCCCATGGTTGTCCATGAGCCAGTTCCAGACGATCGGCGATCCGTGGAACGAGAAGCCCAGATTGCGGATGCGGCCCGCCTTGCGCTGCTCCACGAGCCAGTCAAGAATGCCGTTGTCGAGAAAACGCGAAGCGAATTCCGCCTTTGGATCCTTTCCGCCGCCCACGGAGTGCAGAAGATAGAAGTCTATGTAGTCCGTCCTCAGCGCCTTGAGCGAATTCTCGAACATCTCGCGACTCTTCTCCGAAGTGCGCAGGGACGGATTCATGTTGGACATCTTCGTCGCGATGAAGTACGACGAGCGGGGATGGCGCGAAAGCGCTATACCCGTCACGGTCTCCGACTCTCCGCGGCAATAGACTGGCGACGTGTCGAAATAGTTGAGCCCGTGGGCAAGAGAATAGTCAATCTGGGCATTGACCATCTCCTGGTCTATTGCCCTGCTCGATGCGCCAGGCACCCATCCGTTGGCGTGCCCCCCATCGACGGTCGGCAGACGCATCATGCCGAATCCTAGGACGGAGACCTTCTCGCCGTGCACGCCCTCGCGGACAGTCATGGGCCCGGTCGCCGTTGGCGGCTTCACAAGGCCGGAAAGAAACTTGCGTCTGGTGGCTGGAGTTCGCGCACGCATGTCGTCACCCCTCTTCTTTATGGTGATGATGGTGATGACGATGGATGCGATGCGCCACGCGCACTTCATCGACAAGCACCGGCGCGCCGGGGATGTCGCGGTCTGGCAGGAAACCCTCGGTTGAAGCAAGCGCCGTCAGAAGCGCACTCATCACGGCGCCCGAACGGAGCGGGCAGTCCCCGAAGGCGTGAATCAGTACAAGAACCACGCCTGTGAACGTCCAGAACACAGGAGGAGGCAGCGAATATATCGCAAGCGTCGGCATGGGCGAGTCGCCAGGACGCGTGAATTTCGACGCATGGTAGAACTGATACCAATCCCTCACGACAGGCATGACCAAGAACACGAACACCGCAATTATCAGCCCTGTGCCCACCAATCCGAACTCGCACAGGAACTGAAGATAATCATTGTGGACGTTCGCGCCGCCTGCCATCTGCACGCCCTTGAGCTCTTCCGGAGTCATGTATTTTCTGCAATGGTGGCGATACCCCCAGAACCCCACGCCCCAGAAAGGATAGTCCTTGAAGATGGCCGTTGAAACCCGTACATGGTAGACGCCTTTCCCGGACACGCGATCAAGAACTTCGCGCGACGACACCGAGTTGAGCTCGCGCGTCAGTCCCTCCGGCGCGAAAACATAGACCATTGCGACGAAAAGCATCATTCCTAGGGCGGCCCACGCAGCGCCCTTCACATTGCGTATGCGCTCGCGGCGCTTGTTGGAGAAGATTCCGGCGAAGACGTAGATGAACGTCATGAACATTATCACAAACGCCGAGATGATCGCCGCGCGGCTAAGCGAACAAAGAGCCCCGAAGAAATTCATCACGGCTGCAATCAGCGGATAATTCGCCCTCAACCAGAGATTGCGCGGCTTCTTCTGGCTTTTGACCGCCAACGTCGCGATCACGCCAGTCTCCATCCAGCGATGGCGCCATAGGCCAACCGAGATCGCACTGAGAAGGATGAAATAGCTTCCCGCCATGTTCGGATAACCAAATGTGGCGAAAAACACGTCTTTGAGATTGTCGTCGGGGTTGCCGTACGGGCTTGAAGCGTCAATGCCGCGCATCACGAATCCAAATACGGCAAGGGCTGCGCCGTTCCAGACAAGCATCTCAAGAAACATGCGCCGGCCACGCTTCACCAGAGCATGACGAACGGCCAAGGAAGCTATCAACGCGGGCACGATCCACATGAGAGCGCGCGCATGCTCGCCTACGTGCACGCACCAAGGAAGGTACGGCACCGGCGGACGAGGATCGGCGCCTGCATATATGGCATTCACGTCACAACATGGGCAAAGCCCCTTGTTGAAGAGGGGAACGAGCAAAAACACGGTAAGCGCCAGACATATCCATGTGAGAGGATCGTGCGCTAGACTTTCCCATGTGCGCTGACGGGCTCTGATGGAATCCTCCCACGGATGGCGCTGGGGATAGAAGAACAACACTTGTAATGCAAGCAAAGAAAACCACGGCATCCATTCAAGTAGCGGAACTGCGCGCGTCCCTCCCCACACCCACGCATAAAGGGCGTCTGTCAAGAACACAAGTACTGCTGGAAGAGCATGGTAAATGAGGTCTAGCATTGCGTTTGCACCTCGTCAGTAGCGATAGTAGTCTGGCTTATAGGGACCTTCCACCTGCACGCCAATGTAGTCGGCCTGCCTCTTCGTGAGCTTGGTGAGCTTCGCCCCGCGCGCGGCAAGATGAAGGCGCGCGACCTCTTCGTCGAGCTTCTTGGGAAGACGCAACACGCCCTTCACGCCACCCTTCCAAAGCATCATCTGGGCAAGGCACTGGTTGGTGAAGCTGTTGGACATCACGAATCCGGGATGGCCTGTGGCGCAACCAAGATTCACAAGCCGCCCCTCGGCCAGCAGATATATGGAATGGCCGTCCTTGAACGTGAACTTGTCGACCTGGGGTTTGATGGTCGTGCGCTTGACGCCTGGCCAAGCGAGCAGGCGGGCGACCTGGATTTCATTGTCGAAATGGCCGATGTTGCATACGATCGTCTGGTCGCGCATCTTAGCCATGTCCTCGGCGGTGATTATGTCGACGTTGCCCGTCGCGGCCACGAAGAGATTCGCCCACTTCAATGCGTCCTGAACAGTGCAGACGTCAAACCCGGCCATGCACGCCTGCAGCGCGCAGATGGGATCCACCTCCGAGACCTTGACGCGGCAGTGGTTCTCGCGAAGGGCCTCGGCACAGCCTTTGCCCACATCCCCGTAGCCGCAAACGAAGGCGTTCTTGCCGGCGAGCATAACGTCCGTGGCGCGCTTGATGCCGTCAACGAGCGACTCGCGGCATCCGTAGATGTTGTCGAACTTGGACTTCGTGACGGAGTCGTTCACGTTCACCGCCGGGAAGAGCAGTTCGCCCTTGGCTTCAAGTTGATAGAGACGATGGACGCCTGTCGTGGTTTCCTCGGAGACGCCGCGAATGTTGGCGGCGGTACGTGAGAACCAACCCGGACGCTTCTTGATGCGCTCGGCGATTGTGGCGAAAAGGGCCTTTTCCTCGTCGCAGGACGGCTTGGCGAGCACAGACGGATCCTTCTCCGCACGGCAGCCAAGATGCAGAAAAAGAGTGGCGTCGCCGCCGTCGTCAACTATCAGATCCGGGCCTTTGCCGTCAGGCCACGTCATTGCCTCGCGCGTGCACCACCAGTATTCTTCAAGCGTCTCGCCCTTCCAGGCGAATACGGGCGTGCCGGTCTTCACGATCGCAGCGGCCGCCGCGTCATTCGTGGAGAAGATGTTGCATGACGCCCAGCGGACATCCGCGCCAAGCTCCTTCAGCGTCTCGATGAGAATCGCGGTCTCGACCGTCATGTGTAGAGAGCCCATTATGCGGGCGCCCTTCAACGGCTTCTTGGAGCCATATTTGCGGCACGTCTCCATCAGTCCCGGCATCTCCGGTTCTTCCGTTTCTATCAGGCGACGGCCAAGAGAGGCCAACTTGATGTCTTTGATCTTGAATTTCATACGGGTGTAATTATATCATAATCCTCACTGCCGAACAATTGGGAAGTCATCTGAGTTTGGAACGCCGGGACTGTGAACGTCATCTAGGCTATGCGGATGAGAGTCATGTAAAGCGTAGTTCCGGCGAGGATCGAGACAAGCGGATTGCGGCGCCACAGCTGCAACGCGGCTGTGAGAACGCCTGCCAGCATCTCCGGCAGGAAGAAAACACGTAATCCCGGTCCTGAAGCCTGCACATATCCGGCATAGCAGTACACGACGAGCATCGCGATTGCCGCCGGCGACAGCACCCGACCTACGTAGGCGACGATCTTCGGCGGTTCGCCTTTTCTCCCGAACAGCAGAAACGGCAATGCCCTGAGACACCAGGAAAGGATGCCCACGCCGACGCATACAAGAATCAGATAGCCGGTCTTGTCCATCAGCCACGACTCCCTTCCAGACGGCGGCGAAAAACAAGGAGAAGCGCCACAATCGAAACGATGGCCGGGATGAGCATGTCGGCCCGCGCACGCGCCGGGCCAAACACTGCCGCCATGGCGATGAAAACCGCCGATGCTGCAGCGCCGCCTATGATGGCGGGCATTCTGTTGACGCGCTCGCGGCATTGATCGACAAGGATCACTATGAAAAGAGCCGTCATGGCGAAGTCTATTCCAGCCGTTGCGCTCTGCACCTTCTCGGGCGACACCACGCTCTGCGCCAGCGATCCCGCAAGCGCACCGGCCGTGACGCCAAGCACCCAGTAAAGATGATCAAGGGCGGTGAGCATAAGGCAGTATGTTCTGAGAGGACGCCCCGGCGGCAATCTGCAGTTCATCTGAAGCGCATACGTCTCGTCCGTTATGCCCATGATCAAATAGAACTTTGCCAACGCACCCGCGCCCTTGAAGCGCTCCAAAAGCGAAAGCCCGTATAGGCAATACCGGAAATTGACGCATAGGACTACGACGAACACGCTGCCTATCGCAAGCGAGGTCTTCACCCAGTCAACGAACAGATACTGAAGAGGTCCAGATATGAAGAGCCCGCTTGAGACCGCGCCCCACAGGACAGGCCACGACACGCCCCCATGGACCGCCAAAAGCGCGCCTGCGGCAAACCCCATGGTGGAGTACCCCATCAGAACTGGAAGAGAATCTTTGAATGCACGGCGAAATATCATGGACAAGAGTGTGTATTTTACCAAATCACCTTCGCCGCGTCTAGTGTTGCGGAACAGGCTCAGGAATGCTAAAATAACGCCGTCCACATGCCTCACAAACCTTAAATCCCAAATGGAGAAAACATGAAAAGACTGACCTTTGCCATAGCTATCGCGTTGATGTCCGCCACGACATTCGCCGCGCAAGGCGATCCCCCCGCAACAAAGCTGAAGGACGACGGCACATGCTGGGCGATCACCGAAGCCGGCACGCGCTGCAAGCACAAGAAAGACGGCGAAAGCGACTATTGCAAGCAGCATGGTCCCGATGTAAAGGCCAAGAAGCCCAACGGAAAATGCCGTGCCCTGAAATGGGACGGCGAACGCTGCTCGCGCCCGGCCGAGGACGGCTATCTCTACTGCAAGCAGCATCGCAAGCAGTCGGCAGGCAAGCCTTCCGCCAAGCCTGCGGCCAAGTGACGCATGGCTCGGCTTGACACACTTCTCGTCGCCCGCCACCCTGAACTATCCCGCGCAAGGATCGAGGGGCTTATAAAGGCCGGCCACGTGACGGTGAATGGGACCCAGGCTTCAAAGGCCGGACAGAAGGTGGATGACTCGGACGACATCGTCCTCGTCATTCCCCCGCCTGTTCCAGCCGTCCCCGAACCGGAATCGATATCGCTGTCAATCTTGTACGAAGACGACGATGTGATAGTGATTGACAAGCCTGCCGGGCTAGTCGTCCATCCTGCGCCGGGCCACAACACGGGCACGCTCGTAAACGCCCTTCTCCACCATTGCCCGTCGCTCGCAGGCATAGGGGGCGTTGCGCGGCCGGGCATCGTGCATCGCCTTGACCAGGATACCTCCGGCGTGTTGATCGCCGCCAAGTCCCAGCGCGCAATGGATGTGCTCGCGAAGGAATTCGCCTCTCATGCGAACATGGAGAAGACATATCTCGCAGTGGTGCATGGAACTCCCGTGCCGAACGAGGGGCGCATCGAGAATCTTATCGGAAGATCGCCATTCGACCGCAAGAAGATGGCGATAGTGGAACGCGGCGGCAAGAATGCCATAACACGGTGGAAACTTCTGGCGCGCGATGCCGCCACGAGCCTGTCGCTCGTGCGATGCGACATCGAAACTGGGCGTACGCATCAGATTCGCGTCCACATGGCATCGCTTGGGGTTCCGATAGCAGGCGATGCGGTGTATGGCCGCGCGCGGCTGGACAAGCTGATGGCTCCGCCGCCGGCGCGCCAGCTGCTGCATGCGTGGCGACTATCGCTCAAGCATCCCGTGACGCGGGAGGCAATGACGTTCGAAGCGCCGATTCCGCATGACTTCCCGCGCTTTTGCCTCGACACGGCGAATTGGCGTTGATTGCCGACCTTAGCCGAATATCTTGCTGAAGGTCTCGCGCTCGCGGCGCACGGTGGCAAGAAGATCCGTCTTGTCGAAATCGTGTTCGAAGTGCAGTATGTACGGGGCATTCACCTTGTTCACGCCAATCAGGCGCTTCATTTCCGTCCAGGGCGTGATGCCCTCGCCCGCCGGGCACAGGTGTTTCTTGCAGGTCTTCGGCTTCTTCGGATTAGGCTCTACCCAATAGTCCTTAAGATCGATGGCGCCTATCCACGGCGAGATGAGATCGAAGCCATGCGGCCATGATTCTCCCGTCTCGAAATGCGCATGCATCAAATCGTATTCAACGCCGATGTGCTTGGGATCGAAGTCCTTGATGCAATTCCATATGTCCCATACCACGCCGCCGAATATGGACGGTCCCCACGATGAATGGTTCTGATAGTTGGCCTTGATGCCAAGCACTCCGGAGATGCGGTCAAGAGACGCGAACGAACGTTTGATGCGGTCTATGGTCTGGCTGAACGTCTCGGTCTTTGCATCATAGAAGAAGTAGCCGGTGCGGAAGGATTTTACGCCGCAGTCGGCGGCGACGCGGAGGATTTCCTGTGAAAGACGATCGTCGCCCGATGTGATGGCGGTACAGATTGTCGTTGATTTGAGACCTCTTTTCTGGGCTGCGGCGACCACCTTGGGAAGATCTTCTTTCACGCGCGAAGGATCGACGTGGCCTTTGGGGCGCACTGTCCACTGAATGCCGGTGAACCCGGCGGCGGCCATGAGGTCGCAGATTTCATCGATGCCCTTTGTGACGGGCGGCTGGAACATCTTTGAAAAGACATGATACTCGCCGGGCGGCGGAGGCGGAGGCGCGAATGTCGAACGCGCGAGGTTGAAATCATTTGCGGCGAATGTGCGCGCGAATGACGAAACGGCTGCGGCGGCAGCGGTACCCTTCAAGAAATCTCTTCTAAGCATGACATTGTTCCTTTGGCGATGATTTTAGCAGAAAGCGCCGCGCGGCACAAGGGGCATACACTTCAAATTGCCGCAAAATGGATCTTGGGCAAATGAGGTTGTCGGCATCACCGCGCTACTAGGAGCCAAAGTGCGAAGCCCACCACCGGCGGCATGGTGAACATCGATATGAGCGTCGTTGCCGACACAAGCCCTGTCGCCATCGACACATCCCTGTCGAGACGCGCAGCGATGACGGTCGTCAGCGCAGCAACGGGGGCCGCAGTCGCAGTGGCGATCGCCGCGCACATTGTGGGATCAAGTTTGAAGCCGGCAACACGAAAAGCCCACATGAGCCCCACCACCGCAACGGGCACCACCGCAAGGCGCAGGAAACCTGCGATGTACGCGTCGACACACCGCAGAACAGGCCCGAACTCTGCGTCAGCAAGATACCAACCCGTCATTATCATCGCAAGTGGCGTGTTGAGATCGGCTATCATGCCCACCGGCACGGCTACAATCTCAGGCATCTTGATCGAGAAGAAAAAGAACGGCAACCCAAGCGCAACGCCAACCGTCCCAGGGTTCACGAAAAGCGACTTCGCGCTCATGCCGCGCATCTCGCCGCGCATCACCATTATGCCCCAGCTCCAGCACAGGAGATTGAACATCACAACGTACACCGCGCCGAAGAAAACGCCCTTTGGGCCGAGAAGCGCATATTCAAGCGGAATTCCCATGAATCCAGCATTTGAGAATATCACCGCGAACCGCAGCACGCCTCTCTGCGACATGTCGCCCCTGCGCACGCACGCGAACGCCAGCGCGCTTCCGATCGCATGCGCGGCGAACGACGCCGCCACGGCCCAGCCGAGCCCTGCGAGAAGCGCACGGTCGAATGGGCGCTGGAACACATGGACTATCAACGTGGGCGTCACGATGAGCACCAGAAGCTCCGTCAACCCCTTCACCGTCTCGCGCGAAAGCACCTTGAGACGATGGCACGCTGCGCCCACCCCCATCAGAAGGAAGAGGATGAGCACCTGACGCGCGACAACGACAAAGCTCTCAAACATGACGGCTTATATTATACCAAATCCTCGCCGTCAATCGCGCGCTAAGGGTTTCATGTTTTCGTTGTTTTCATGTCTTTGTTGTTTTCACCCGGCCCTCTTGCACTGCTTTACGCAGTCTCATCCTGTCCTCTTGAACAGCCTCTTCACCCACCGCGACTTCGTCCGCAACGTAATCTCATTCCCGTACTTCTCCCTCCAAGCCTTCAGCATCGTGGCTTCCTCTATCCGCTCCGGGTCGAGCAGCTCGTCGAGCCTCGCGATCGTCCGCGTCGCGTTGTCCGGCACGGCCCTCGCCCTCAGCGCCTCCACGCCCATCGTCTCGGCCACACCCGCCGCCTTCACACCTATCGCCTCCACGCTCGCCGCGGCCACACCCGTCGCGTCGTCCGCCGTTCCCCGCGCACCGTCAGCCGAATTTGATTTCGTCCGCAACGTAATCTCATTCTCGCCCTTTCCGCCTTCGCCCCGTGCGTCTCCCGTCTCCCGCCGCTCCGGCGGGCGCAGGATCGCGGA
>Ga0310786_10001281_pt1 | contig 40256 bp, 43 predicted proteins | sample AusTroGonzalo_MG_FD_203881 | JGI IMG/M metagenome (GOLD analysis project Ga0310786, IMG submission 203881) | Bovine rumen microbial communities from tropical cattle in Woodstock, Queensland, Australia - Gonzalo_03 (v2) (version 2) | ecosystem: Host-associated > Mammals > Digestive system >... | reverse complement strand
CTACAACACTAGCTACTAGCTGTTATAGCTACATGTTCCAAGGTTGTACTAGCTTAACCACAGCTCCAAGTTTACCAGCTACAACTTTAGCTAATGGGTGTTATCAAAGTATGTTCAATGGTTGTACATCGTTAAGAGCAGCACCAAATTTACCAGCTACGAAATTATATAGTAACTGTTATCAAGGTATGTTCCAAGGTTGTACATCATTGACATCAGCATATAATCTGATAGCCACAAACCTTACTGGAGCTACTAGTTGCTATCAAAGTATGTTCCAAGGTTGTACTAGCTTAACAATAGCACCGCAAATATCTGCAACAACATTGGCTAATTCTTGTTGTGTTAGCATGTTCCAAGGTTGTACTAGTTTAACATCAGCACCGACTAGTTTACCTGCTACAACATTAGCAAATTATTGCTATCAAGGTATGTTCCAAAGCTGTGTAAACCTAACTAGAGCACCTCAATTACTAGCTAGAACATTGGTTCTAAACTGCTATGCTGGTATGTTCCTTAATTGCACTAAATTGAACTGGGTAAAATGTCTTGCAACTGATATAAGTGCCCAAAATTGTACTACCAATTGGTTATCTGGTGTATCTACAAATGGTACATTTGTAAAATTCTCAACAATGAACTCATGGACAAGAACAGCTAATGGTATACCAGCCAATTGGACTATACAAAATGCGACTTCATAGTATAAACTATATTTTTTAAAAAAAGGGTAGAAAAACATATTCTATCCTTTTTTTATTCATGTTTATAATAAATCTATAATAATCTAAATAAATCTATTATAAACGATGAGTAGACCAGTAGGAAGCAAGAACAAACCAAAGATACCAACATCAAATGGTGGTTTGTTCCTTACCAGACTTGAAAAACAAATTGAAGGTTCTGCAATTACCAAGAAAAATGCAATGGGGTGGGTTAACTACGGTGTAAAAAACAATTATCCAAACCTACTTCTTGACCTTTACAATCAATCACCTACACACAGAGCTTGTATTAACTTTGGAGTCCAGAGTATAGTTGGAAATGGTGTTGATTATGATGCAATGCAAGTGGATGGTTCACAAGTTATACCTAACTATGCACAGAGTTGGGATGACTTGATTAAGAACATTTCACTAGATTATATGCTTTATGGTTCATATGCAATCCAAATCATTAAGAACAAAGATAACAAGACCTTCTCATTTTGGCACATGCCCTTGGATAAAGTAAGATGGGGTGAGTATGATGAGGATGGTCAAATCACATCATATTGGATTTGTAATGATTGGACTGAGATTGGTAAAAACACACCATTCCAAATTGATGCATTTGACATGAGGGAAGATGATTTGATTAAAAGAGGAAAACCATACTTATATGTATATAGGCAGTATTCACCAGCGATGACATATTATACTCAGCCACACTATCAAGCTGGTATCAAAGCAATCCAATCTGAAATTGAATATGTTAATTATGACCTCAAAACAACGGTTAATAATTTCGTTCCTAGCGGTATGCTAGTACTTAACGAGGTTGAGACTGATGAACAACGTCAAGCAATCATCAAGAATGTTACACAGATGTTCCAAGGAAGTGATAACGCTAACTCTGTAATGGTAACATTCAGAAACAATGTGGATGAAAACAAGCCAGAATTTGTACCATTTACATCAAACAGTGGAAACATTAATCTATATGCTTCAGCAAATGAGAGAACTGTGTCAAGAATCCTTGCATCACATCAAATTCCAAATGCATCATTGGTAGGTATGCCCGATGTTGGACAGACTGGTTTTGCAAGTGAGGCAGATAAGCTTGAAACAGCATATCAGCTTTACAATAAGCTTACTGGCAATTCAAACCGCATGGCAGTCATCAGAACTCTTAACCAAATGCTAAAAATGAATGGTATAGATGTATCTGTAATTATGAAGCCTCTATCATTCAATGATTTTGGAAAAGATGCCAATGTTGAAGAGAGAACAGAACCAGCAGAGGATGTTACACAAGAAGAAAAAAATAACGTTGAAGAGGAAAAAGTGGAGGAATAAACAATGATTATCAATGAAAAATACTTTAAAGAGTACAGCCCAATTCCAATTAATTACAATATGGCTGAAATCAAGAACTATATAAGTGTGGCTGAGAAGATTTGGGTAAAACCTCTTATAGGGAGTGACCTTTTCGATGAGATAGAGGAAGAAGTTGAGAACAATACGGTATCACCAGAGATTGCAACGCTTTTAACTGATGGCGGATTGTGGCAATATCTAGCATTCGCTACAGTTTATGAGGCACTTCCAATGATATGGTCACATATATCTGAAGTTGGTGTAACAAAGGGCAAATCTGACAACAGCGATTCACTAGACTTGAAGGATATGACTTATGTAAGTCAGCATTTGAGGAATCAAGTTGAGGTATTGAAAGACCAACTTAAGAAGTTTATATGTGAGCATAACGAGTACTACCCATTGGCTGATGTATGTGCGTGTCAATGTGACTGTTGTGAAAAACATCCAAAGCTCAATGCTCCAAATCCAAATCAGCAGATATACAAACCATTTAAAAAACATGTAGACCTCAAATAACAAAAATATGTTGACAAATGACTATTTCAATCATAACAATAAATTTAAATAACAAGAAAGGATTGGAGAGAACAATTAATAGCGTTCTCTCCCAAACCTTTTTTGACAAAATCGACTACATTATCATTGATGGCGGTTCAAGTGATGGTTCAAAGGAATTGATTGAGCAACATAAGGATAAACTATATTACTGGTGCAGTGAACAAGACAATGGAATCTTTAATGCCATGAATAAAGGCATTGACAAGGCTAATGGTGATTATTTACTTTTTCTCAACTCTGGTGATTTCCTTCATTCCAAGGACACAATTGAGAAGGTTTATGACCAATTGGATTGTGATATAGTCTATGGTAATGAGATTATGTTTCGTATGAACAACTCATTGGTTAACTATACATTAAATGTATTTTCGAATGAATTTGAGTCAAAATACCCAGATGTATTGGATGAGAGTTTCTTCAAGAGAAGTGCATTGCCTCATCAATCCACTTTCATTCGCACATCATTGCATAAGGAAAGAAAGTATGATGAGAGTTGTATTATCGCTGGTGATTGGAAGTTCACAAGAGAAGCCATAATGAAGTATGGGGCAACATATAAACATGTGCCAATGATTATCAGCCATTATGGTTTGGATGGTGTTTCTACCAAACAATTTCATGTTTTTGAGATTGAAAAAGATAATTATTATAAACAATTGACAAATGAGTAATTTAAAAGTAGCTTTATGTGCAATAGGAAGACTAGAAAACCTATATGCAAGGGAATTCGTGGAACATTACCTTGGACTAGGTGTTGACCATTTTTTCATTTATGATAATAACCAGTATAATGAAGAGTTTTTTCAAGAGGTATTGCAAGATTATATTGACCAAGGAATAGTTGAAATTATCGATTTTAGGGGAATTGTTCAAGCACAAAACAAGGCTTATAACGATTGTTATATAAAACATGGCAATGAATATGACTGGATTTGCTTCTTCGATTTTGATGAATTCCTCATTCTTGAAAAACATAAGACAATTGGTGAATATATTGAATCTTTTCCAAACGACTTGGAATGTATACTTATTAATTGGCAATGCATGACAAGCAATGGCTTGATTGAATACGAAAATAGACCATTGATGAAAAGATTTACCAAGGCTTGTGATAAGGACATAAAAGTCCAGTATGCATGGGGTGAAAATATGCATGTCAAATCAATTATTAAGGGTGGTTTGCCATTTATACGCTACTATGGCAATCCTCATGTGCCAACAAATCCATTGAACTGCTATAACGCTGACGGAAGACGTTGCAGTCAAGCACCATTCCAATTGGTGACATGGGAAACAGCATACCTTAAGCACTTTGTAACCAAGTCACTCCAAGAATATGTTGAAAACAAATGTGCAAGAGGAACTGGAGACCGAGACTATAATACTTTCAAAACAACCTATAAAGGGCGATTCTTCAAATATAATAAACCATCAAAAAAACAATTTGAATGGTTGCAAAAACATAACATAGAATGGATTTAATACATAAGCCTCAGATTTTGCTTCTGAGGCTTTTGTTTTGTCTCAATGGACAACTATACCACAACAATCATTTAACGCTGCTAGAAGGTCAGGAAATAGCTTAATCTTGTATTTGATAATTAAACCAGTTTAACCTAAAATCAACATACTGTTAAATCTGTCTTAAAATTAACTTAAAATTTGGTTATCTCAATTTTTTTTGGTATCTTTGCAACAAGAAATCTAAAAAGTATATTAAGATATGAAAGGCTATTGGAAATGTGAATTTGAAGGGAAAAATGATTAAACAAAGAACAAAAAATATGAGAATATCTAGTAAAAAACTGCAAGAGAAATGTCAGCAAGAAGACCCACAAAAAATTGCTGATGAACTTAACGAAACAATTGTTTACGAATTCTTCGAAGACAAGTTTTACACTGAACAACAGTATAGAAAAGAATGTGAAAAAGTCGTTCTAGCTTATAAAGATGAATACACTGAAGAAAATTGGGAAAAAGACAAATCAAATCAACATTTGACTTGGTTTTATCCATCAAAAAAAGAGTAGCGACTGCTACTCTTTTAACTTTAATTATAATTTTGAAAATTACCATTTTTAGATGGCATATTTATTTGTTTTCCTTTGCCTAAGTTATACTTTTCGTAGACGACCCTACGAAGTATCATTTCTAGCTTCTATATTGCATTTGTTTTAAGAAGGTGGGTAGTTATCAAGGTGGGAAGATTTTAAATCTAAAAAAAAATGACCAACAATAGCACCTACGTCTATCATTGGTCATGTCTTACCCAATGGAATGAGTAAGTTGTATATAAAAAACCTAAGTATGGTCTTATGACTTATACTCATTTTTTAGTTTACCCTTAAGCTGCCATTGGTATTGCTCACCATCATAATCAAACCAATCGCTCCATATCTTACCATCCTTGGTAAACATTTCATATCGCTTCTTCATTACCAAGGGAGGTCATCTACATCTTTATTATTTGGTGAAACAACAGCTTTTTTTATTTGCTGCTTCTCGTTCAAAGAAGCCTCTATTCTTAATAAAAGCATCTTAAGCTCTTGCTCTGACATATCATCTAGATTATCTGAAGATTCTTTCTTAGCCTCACTTGTTTTATTCCATGTAACCTCTGTTGCCCTAGGTACACCACCGCTTTCAGCTATCTTAGCAATTGGGGTTGAGAAATATTTTTGAACTTGCTCACCATTAAGATTCGCAATAAACGTTTTGTCATCCTTCTTGATGGTAATTAACTTTGCATTTGAAAGCGTTTGAATGCTCAATTCAACCTCTTCTTCATCAATATGCAAGAACTTTGACATTTGACCAACAAATAACTTAATGTCTCCTTGACTTTGCCATCCGCAAAGCCACATAAATACTTTGAGCGATAGCGCATCTAATGCACATACCAACTGCTGACTTGGATAGATTTTCTTGTTTTCCATACTTTGTGTTTTTTAGTAATATTTATTTTAAAAATGAAGAAGGTGATGGGAAAGAATTTATAAAAAATTGATGGCAAAAAAAGAACAACAACCACCACCTTCTCACTATAACTATTGCAAAGATATGGAAAAAAAACGAGAAAAACAAACATTTTTTAACTTTTCTTCAAAATAATTTGCAATTTTGGAAAACTTTTTATATCTTTGCGATAATTATTAATGTAATGATTGCAACATTGCATTTTCATTGGTAAGGAGGGTTTACACAAGTCCTTTATATCTCCCTCCTTACCTTATTAAAAAAAAAAGGACTTGAAAATGTGTAATAATTGATATAAAGGGAAAATGATATGGCAAATAAAAAACAAACACCAAGCGAGGATTGGTTTTTCCTTCCTCAGAGAGTCCAAGAAAGTACTAAGTTGGATATTACAGAAAAGAACGTTGTAGCAACATTATGCTTCTATAGAATGAATTACAGCATCTATGCAAAAGAACATGATAGATGGTTTTATGTCAGCCTAAATGAAATAGCAGAAGGAGCTTCAATGTCTAGTGCGCAATTGAAAAGAGTGCTAATTAAGTTAATTACCAAAAAGGTAATTGAACGTAAAAGTGGCACAAATCACCGTTGTACACATTATAGACTACATAGCAAAATTGATGAGCTATTACCAATAGTTGAAGCTAATGAGCCACTAGCAATAACAGAAGAGGTTAAAACTCATAATGAGCCACTAGTAGAAAAAACAAGTAAAATTGAAGCTAATGAGCCACTAGATAAGATAAGAGAAGATAAGAAAAGACAAGATAAGTCTTTTCTTATAACTTCTATTACTAACAGTATAGAAAACAATAACAATGTTGTTGAATCTGGAAAAACCAAAGAAGATTTTTCCATTCAACAACAGTTTGATTATAAAGTGTTCTATGTAACTTGGTGTGAAAAGTTCAAAAATTGTAAAACACAAGAAGAAATAGAAACTGTATTCAAACAAGAACTTAAAACTGAAGTACAAAAATACAAGGAACAACTAGATTCCAATAAGGGAAGAACTTACCTAGAAGCGCTGAAAGACCAATACGATAAGCTATGGCTGCATCTACACTACAAAAAATCAAAGTAAAAACACAAATTTCCTTTTGAAAATCGAAACTTTTTGAAACTAAAAACTATTTATAGAAAAACACAAAAGCTTATGGAAAAAATTTACAAAGAACACACAGTTTACGAAGATGGAACTATCTTCAACAAGTACGGAAATGAAGTAGGGTATAGAGCTGGTAATAAAGGCTATCTCTACGTATGCATAGATGGAAAACACACTCTCAAGCATAGGTTCATATGGTCAGCCTTCTATGGAGAAATACCAGAGGGAATGCAAATTGACCACATCAACACCGTAAGAGACGATAATAGGTTAGAGAACTTGCGTTTAGTAAGTGATAAACAAAACAAAAACAATCCCAAGACCATTGAACACTACAAGGAATCAAACAAGGGAAAGGGTAGAAAGAAAAAACAATGATTCCAATGAACTTTTAAACTAAAAAAGCTCTCTTAAAATTTGCTTTTTTCAATAATTTTTTATATCTTTGCATAGAGGACATGGATGGAAGACTTAAACTAAAAGACCGCTTCAATACCAACCACATATTGAAGGAAACAAACGAAAATGAACTATACCAATCAATTGAAGAACTAAAAAATGCGGAACTAAATGACACAACTGAAACTGGACGTATCAATTGGAATATATGGCAAAAGGTAGTACAAGAAACAAAAGAAATACTATCAAGACTAGAATTCTATGGCACCAAGACAATCATACAAGCATATGACCTTCAAGGAAACCTTATAAAAGAATATGAAGGCTATAAGGAAGCTGCAATGGATTGGTATACGACACCAGAACTAGTAAGCGTTTATTGCAGAAAAGGAAAACCTTACATCAAGCAAAAGGTCATCTTTAGACCAAAAATTATCAAAATACCAACAACCAAATCAAAATGAAAGGAAAACCAAAAGTACAAGTATGGCTATATACTGAAGATGGAGTTGAAATACATTGTGACTCAATCACTAGTGCTGCAAAAGAAACAAAGGATAACGTTGTAACCGCAGGAAACTGTCTCCATAACAATCGTATATCAATGCGTGGGTATTTATACTCCAAGACAAAATTAACGCCACAAGAGGTCTTAGAACGATTCGAACAACATTCAGAAAAACACCCAAAGAAAGACGAAAAAACAAAAGAAAGATTCAATGATAATTGCAAGGAAGTTATAGGCTCTCAAGAATTTGTTGTCAATTGCTCAAACAGACAAATAACATACGTTCCAAGAAATAGACAATCACGTATAAACTTGCTTAAAAAACTTATATGGGCAAAACTAGAACCACATTGGCTTACAATACCAACAAAAGTGGCAAACATTGAACGCAGAGCTTTCCAAGAATTGCTAGATAGCTTGGCATAAAAAAAAAACTTAAAATATCTAATACAATGAAAAATACAAAAAGATGTTCCAAGTGTGGAAGGGAACTACCACTAGATTGCTTTAGTAAAAACAAAACCAAGAAAGACGGATTGCAAGGTGAATGCAAGGAGTGTAGAAAGCAGTATGATGACAAGTACAGAAATGAAAATACTGATTACTTCAAGCAGTACAGAGCTGAACATGCTGATTACTTCAAGCAATACAAGTCCAAATGGAATGCTGACCATGCTGATGAGGTTGCTACATATGGCAAGCAGTACAGAGCTGAACATGCTGATTACTTAAAGCAATACGGCAAGCAATACAGAACTGAACATGTTGAGGAACGAAAGCAATATGACGCTGAACGTAGAGCAACACTTGAAGGGTATGCATATAATATTAGATGTAGCAATCTAGGAGCAGATATAAAATACGGTAGGTGTGGAAAAGACGAAGACCTACTACCACCTCTTGAGTATTACGTATGGGCTTTGCAACAGAGAGACTTATACGATGGAAAACAGTATCATTGGAGTGAGATGGGTCTTGACCGCATATACAACGACAAGCCGCATACATTCGCAAATGTTGTGCCTTGCAGCACTGCGAATAACAAGCGTAGACATAGGAAGAGTTTTGAAGAGTTTTGTGAACTGATGCGTAAAGAAAATGAGGAACTAGAACTTGTGCTCTAATTCCTCATCTATTTATTGATAGATGGGGTCTCTCACTTCATTTAGTCATCCAAAAACTTTACAGCATCAGCAATCTCCTTGTTACCTTGCAACTGGTGAACATATGTAGCTATAGTATTAGCACTCCTAGCCAAGAGAGAAGCAGCACCAACAATTGTAGCCACATAGAGTTTTAATCCATCACACTAACAGCCTCGACCAAATCATTTTCTTCACTCAATTGCTGAACATAAGTGCTGATACCATTTATGGAGCGTCCCAATAGAGTAGCCAAAGCTAAAATATTACCACCCTTCTGTAAGAAAGATTGGGCCCACGAATGGCGGTAAGAATAATAGGTGGCATTCTCATCAATCAAAGGAATGTTTAAATCCTCATTCACATTCTTCTCAATGATAACTTTATTGACCTCCTTCCACCACTCATGAAGACTCTTACACATCCAATAACCCATTATAGACGATAAACGAGTCTTACACTTATCCAAATCCCTACCATCAAGACCATGCATAATGGGCAAAAACCATTCATCACCCTCCATCAACATCCTACCAATCATCACTTGAGAATAAATCGTATGTACCTTAATCCTTATCTTAACTCCAACCTTTGTCTTCATTCTTGAAGTATCGATACAATACCATTCCTCACCATTTATCTGCTTAATCTCAAAGTCCTTCTTTCTCAACATACACATATCAATTGGACTAAGACCTTGAAAATAATAACCAAGAAGCCAAAAATATAAACCAAACAAACGATTCTTGTAACTAACGTAACCATCATCTATGTATGTAAACCTTCTCTCAGAAGTCATCTTTATAACCTTGGACAAAAAATATTCCTTGATTATATCAACACTACGCTTGTCAATATACTGAATCCTCTCACTTATCTTGAACTTCTGAGTGTACTTCCAATCCCTATAAGGATATTGAGACATTTCACATAAGCCCTTACCACAAGCATAACGATAAATGGCTGCAATATGACCCAAACGAGTTCTCACAGTACCCTCATTTAAACCATTGTCCAATAACCATCTACCAAAACGCTTACACCAACCTTCATCAATCTCAGTGATTATAACACCATTGGAAAACCTATCAATCATACGAGAAGTATATATCCACCCCTTTGAAGTAGACTTGCTTAACTCCTTCTCAATCATATATGAACTAATTAGCTCACACACAACACTACTTACACTCTTCTTTGGCTCATCAAAAGACAATAACATCTTTGGAGTGTACTCAATGCCTAACCTTATGTACTCATCCCTCTTAGAAGTTATCTTACCCTTCAATTTATTTAATTCATAATTTGCCACATTATAATTTGGATAACCTTTTTTTATACACTCATTCTTCTTGTCCCAATGCTTAACACTGCAAGAATAATGAGAAGAAATGTCCTTGAAACCCTTGTAACAAACCCTCAACATAATTGGGTGAGAACCATCTGACAAAACCTTTGAGGTCTTGAGATAATAATGAATCGTTGCTTGAGATGTCTTCATAATACTTGGTACATTTGATGGTACATATATAACTTTAATATTTGCAAAGGTAGGTCTTTTATAAGTTTCTCACAAATATTCCTTGTTAAATATTGTAAATGAGCAACTTACACATTTCGTATATTAAAAAATATTTATTGTATGGAAGTTATTCATAAACTATCACAAATTAATTTTGATTTATTTTAAACCATTGAATAACAGCGTGTTAAGAAATACGGTATATTTTTGGTACATATTGTGGAACATATAATTTGTTGATATATTTATTTTTTTTTTGTTTGGATTTAGCATTTTTAGAATTATTGTACTATTTATTTAATATAAAACTAAAAATCTTATTTTTTATTGTATGGAGGACGAAACAATATTTTTAAATTACATTAACAACCATTACACTGAACTTAAGAACAAATACTGGAAATTCTGTCAAGAGAAACAATATACTTGGGATGAAGACATCTACTCTGACACCATTCTTAAGTGTTATGACGTAATTATCAAGAAAGGGGAATTGAAGGATAAAACCCCACATGGAATTGAATCTTATTTCTTTATGGCTTTCAAAAACAATATTATGAATGAGCAACGATATTCAAGGAATAAGAAGAGAGATAAGAACATTAGTTCAGACCATATCAATGATTTGTATGAAACATTTTACAACAAGACAAATGACCCAGCTATAAATAAAGTAATGCATGATTTGTTTGTAGATTTTTCCACACTCTACATTATGATGCAAGTTGAAGACAATTTTGATTCAGAGCATTTCTATTTGTTTAAGGTTAAGACATTAGTACCAAATATGACATTCAAGAAGTTAGCTGAAACAACAAAGATAAAAGCTTCAAGAAAAAAGGTGATTGAAGTTATGAGATGGGTTAAGGAAAACATCAATAAGAACGACATAAGAAAATTATTTTATAACATGTATGGAGATTTAATATGATGAACAACAAAATTATTTATGGTATGGTTGCATTGGGTGCTTGGATGCTTGGTGATTTGCTTGGTAGTTTTATAAGCTATTATCCACCATCACCACTTGAAGAGATTATTGGGGTGTTCACGGTGTTCTTCATTGTGAGATACCTTGCACACAAGATAACTGATGAATGGGGATTACCACAATGGCTAGATTATAAACCGTTTAATTGTGAACTATGCCTTACATTTTGGTCTTTAATAACCATCTACACAACGATTTGGCTTAGTTTCTCATGTTTATATGTAGGAATTGGTGGTATTATACTTGCTTCAATGAATGCATTGGCAATGTGGATTGACCAGAAACAAAGAACGGTAAGGATTGAAGATTTAAAGGGTGATGAGGAATATGACGTTGAAATCATAAATCAAGGTGAGGAAATAATAATAAATAAAAGACAAGACAAATGATTATTTACAATTTTACAGAGGAAGACATTAAGTATGTTGAGAAAGCCATTGAATTAAGGAATAAGGGTTATTATATCGATGGAACAGAATTGACAAAGGTTTATAACAAAGTGCTTAGAGCATATGTAAATCCAACCAATTGTGGAAGTTGCATTAGAAAGAGAATTAACGACTTGGAAGAAGCACTTAACCATTACAAACGAGAAAAGGCAAATGAGGTGGTTTCTAGCCCTTCTGAGAGCGTTGAAGAGAAAGAGCCTATAGTTATGAAGGAAGAGGAAAATAAAGAGCTTATAGATGCCGAAAAGAGGAAGGAAAGAATGGCAAAAGTAAGGTCTTATAGAAAAATGAAAAGATAAGTTATGCTAGCAAAGTCACATGGAGATAGCAGCAAGAAATATAGGGTAGCAAAGAGAGTTCCAAGTGGAAAGGGTAAGATTCCAATTAAGACAGAATCGTACAATGCTGCTGATGAGCTTGTATCCTTGGTTTACTGTGACATTGCTAATGGGGTGTCTCGTTCTCAAGTTATTGAGAAGATAACCAAGGGTTTATATGAGGGAATGGCAAGACCATTGGCAAATAGAACAGCAGCCAATTATTACAATGCAGCCTTGGATAGGTTTGCCGTTGATTGTGATGTTGAGGCTGAGAGACTTAGGAATTTGTTCTATGGACGTTATGAGGCATTATTGGAGGAAGCTGTTAAGAAGGGCGATATTTATAATGCAAGAGGCATATTGGATTCAATGTCAAGGATATTTGGTGTTGAGAGGAAGATGCCAGATACGGCAATAATGATTAACAGTGACAAGGAAGGTGGTGTCACTGTAAATTTTGGGTTTGATAACAAGGATGAAAATTAATTTTAACATAAATCTCACAAAGAAGCAGAAGGAAGCATATGACATCATGCATGAGAAGGACACACAATTTTTGATTGCTAGGTGGTCAAGACAGTGTGGAAAGACTGTATTTGCTGAGATTATGCTAATTGAATATCTTTGCACCCCAAATAAATTTAGTGCATATATATCACCATCATTTTCTCAAGGTAAAAAGGTATTTGCTGAATTATCTCAACTTCTTGAGAATACTGGTATTATTCGCAAAGCCAATGCTGCTGACCTAAAGATTGAATCAGTGTATGGTTCAACGTTAAAGTTCTTTTCAATGGAGAGTGCAACAGCCATTCGTGGTAATACTGTGAGTGGTTTATTGGTGCTTGATGAGGCTGCATTCTTTCCCTCACAGCTTTCAGATGGAAGTGACCCTTACTACAACGTCATCTATCCAATTATAAAGGCTAGAAAGCCAAAAGTATTGGTTATATCGACTCCAAATGGTAGACAAGGTTGTTATTATGATTTGTATCTCAAGGCATATAATGGTGAAAAGGGTTATAAACAGCTTACGGCATCAATATATGATGATGACTTGATTTCCAATGAGGAAATTGAAGAGTTAAAGAGGGGTTATCCACCACTAGCATTCCAACAAGAGTTTGAGGTTGAGTTCTTGGACAATGCTTTGACAGTATTTCCAAACTTCGAGAACTGTTTTGATGGTCATTTTGAGAGGGGAAAGTGTTGGATTGGTGTTGACCCATCATCAGTTGGTGAAGATAATACGATTGTATCGATTATAAATCAAGATAATCAAGTGAGGCAATATAAAATTGATGGAACATTGGATATGAAATATGATAAAATTGCTAGAATCATCAATGAAATAAACCCTATTGCCACATATATTGAAAATAACTCCATTGGTGAGGTTATGGCTAATGAAATAAGGAAGAAATTGGTTAGAAAATCCAATTTTTACACATTTACAACGACAAATGAGAGCAAAAAGCAGTATATATCTCTTCTTGCAGTCGCTATTGCTAACAATGCGATACATTTTGAGGAAGATAACAAGTTATTATACTCAGAATTAAGCACATTTACATTTAAATTAACTAAGGGTGGCAACATAACTTATGCAGCGAGGGATGGTTATCACGATGACACTGTGACTTCATTGGGAATATGTTTACAATGTCAAGCTGATTTCAAGAGTTATGGTCAACCAAAACTAAATTTTGTACCAAGCGGTATTAAACAATTCAAATAATATGGAAACAAATGAGAATATAATTGATTACGGTTCATGGACAATACCTTCAAGTTGGGATGAATTAGATTTAAAGACTTTCAGTAAGATTGAAGAGTATTATAGCGACAAGGATAAGGAATTTGATGTTCGTGATGTTCTTTCAATCTTATGTGACAAGACTCAAGATGAGATTAATGAGTTGCCAAGTGAGTTTGCTGAGAAGATAATGAGTGAATTGGCATGGTTGGGAGACACCCCAACGTATGATAAGCCAACAAACTCAATTGAGATTAACGGTGAGGTATATATGGTTAATTCTCAACATAAGCTTAAGACTGGTGAATACATTGCCGTTGATACCGTTCTTAAGAATGACAAGCACAATTATGCGGCAATTATGGCAATATTATGTAGAAAAGAAGGTGAGAAGTACGATTCAACCTTTGAGAATGAGGTATTGCCAAAGAGGATTGAGATGTGGGAGAAGGTTTCTGTTATGAACGTGTTGCCAATCATAAATTTTTTTTTAAGCTCTTGGTTGACATTAAATCGCAATTCCCAATTATTTATGAGGGTGGAGGAAGCTCTAAACCTCACTCAAAGGCATATAGAGATTTTGCAGAAAAATGGGGAGCTGTCAAAACTATCTACGATATTGCTGATGAGAAAATTGAAAAAGTTGAGAAAATCTATGAAATCCATTTAAATGATTATCTCCAATATTTGTCTTATATGATTGAGAAAAATATGGTTGAAGAAGAAGAAGACCGTTTCCAAGAGCAATTACGCAAAGCAAAAAGGGGTAGATAATAAGTCTACCCTTTTTTTATGTTTAAAATAAAACAAATATGCTTAAAGATGTTATTGAAATAATAAAGGATGTGTCATTACGTCATAAGGGCGTTAAGACATTCAGATACCAAGGTGACAAGTTTAACAATGCTCAAAACAATTATGCAACGTTCCAAGTGTACGTTGATGACATTTCATTGCATGAACTGAACATTACCACTGGAATTTTCAAGGCTTCATTCGACATCTATATATTATCACAACCAAATGGTGAGAGTGGAAATACAGTATTAGATGTTCAGAATGATGCATATACCATTGCATGTAATATTATGGCAAAGATTGATGGAGATAGTAAATATTACAATACGCTCTCAGTTTACGATTACAGCATTCTTACGCTTGCAAGGTATACAGATGACCAATCGAGTGGTGTTAAGCTCTCTTTGACGCTCCAGATGCCAAATCCAGTCAATCTATGTACATTGGATGAGAATTTCAATGAAAAACCTTACAGTGGAGATACTGACACAAAGATTACAATAAGTGGTGAGACTGTTAGTGAAAACCTTACAATAACGCCAATAAAGTTACCAAAGAATAGAGATTGTTAGATATGGAAGTTTCAAGCATTATAATGGAGTTCTCCAAGGATATATTGCAATTGGTAAGGATGGTGATGGATTCAAACATTGGAATCAACACAAAGGTTGGTGTTAATACGCTTACCAACTCTGACATATACAAGACTTTGCAAGTTAGGGCAACCAATGATGGTGACTTGGTGTTTGACATTATATTGAACGACTACCTTGTATATATTGAGAATGGGCGTAGGAAGGGAGCAAAGATGCCTCCAATTGAGCCAATAATAACATGGGCTAGGAAGCATGGCATACCAACTGACAATTCAACAATATTCCTTATTAGAAGGGCGATAAGCAGAGATGGTATAAGACCAAGACCATTCATGGCAAATGTATTTGATGACATTACCAAAGCGTGGGATGGTCATGTTGGAGAAAATTTATTTAATAAAATAATACAAGAAATATATAATTGGTTTAATGGCTAGTATTACATATAATGGAGAGAGTTCACCAGTGAAGATGGTGACATTCACCGAAGTTCCAAATATATTGAAGGTTTCAGAATATATATATGGCGATAAAGCAACAATAGAGCTAACATTTGATAGTGGTTTGTATTCTACTGTATCTGCTGATTCACAGTACTATATTACCATATTGGGTGATTCTGTAACTAATGTTATGAGCGCAAAGAACAATAATAACAAGCGTTTCTTCATTTCAATAGATGAAGACTCTACGGCAATGAATGTTGCTAGAGCTATGAGGTGTTGCCCAGCGATAACGGCTGAGTTTGATGTCATTCACACTGGCAGTGGTGTTTATCTTCTTGCTAAGACGATTGGTTCTAAGTGGTCAACTTTATCAAATATATTGATGACAAACATTCCGAACACTTATATGACTGTAAGTGCAACTAGTGGAACGTCTTCATCTGTGTATTACAATAGTAAAATTGATGTTGACGTGTACAGTGGAGATACTAGTGATTATAGTAATTACATTACCACAGTTGAAAAAAACTTCTATGGTGATGAATGTGCATTTGACATGTCACCAATTCTTGAAACAATGTCAGAATATGGAATCACAAAACCATATGCATTTAGTTTACAATTGATTAGAGAAGATGGTGAGTGGCAGCATATTGGTGATGTTAGTGGATATACCGCAATCGGATTCCAAGCAAACCAAAGTGATAATTTTTTATATGCAGATGGTGCTAGCTATCTTGGAAACGTTGATAGAGGCAGTGAAGGTAAGATGAAATTGTATACTTATGACAACACTATTCTTTATTCGGTTCTAGGTGGTTCTGCAAGATGGAATGAAACATTAATTGTTAAGAATTCTATTGGTGAAGAACTCTATTCTAGTGGCACTACTGGTTCCCATCCATATGGTTCAAACTACATTCATGATGGAGGAAAAGAGATACCACCACAGTATATGCAACTTGGAAATTATGTTGAGTTAAAAATTGGTAATGATGTTGTTAGGTTTGACATTATCAACCCATTAAATGCTTCTGAGTATTTCCAAAGGATTGTATGGAGAAATGAATATGGTGGCTTATCATTCTTTGATTTTACTGGTGCTCGCACTGAATCTGACGATGTTGAAACTGAAACGTATGAGAAGAACATTTTCGACTATTATGACGCAAATGAGTTTGAGAAGAAGAAGGTATATTCAATAGATTATAGCAAGACGGTATCTCTAAAGAGTCATTTAATGGAAGAGGATGGAAAATACATTTTCAACTCTCTAATGCGTTCAAAGAAGGTTTGGACGGTTGTTAATGGAAAAACATATTATATCATTCCAAAATCAATTTCAATTGAGGAAGACAATACATATAATGGCATTTATGTTGCCAAATTTACTTACGAATATTCTGACTTGTAAAAAATATGGAAATACATAAGAATCATTACATTGAGCTTTACGTGCATAAACAGCAAGTTGAGCTTAAGTCACAAAATAGTTTGAACTTGAGAATCAATAATGTTGTGTTTGACCCAACAAAGGTCGTTACCACAACTGGCGAATACAGTTATTCGTTCAAGATTCCTGCAACACCAAATAACAACAAGATATTTGGTCATGCTAACGCATTGTCAAAAATCAACAAGTTTCAAGCTCGTTATGATGCTCAAGTGTACTCTGATAGCAACCTTATTTTTGATGGTTCGTTGACAGTAAGAAAGTACAATGCAAAGGACAAGGAGTATGAGTGCAACTTGGTTAACTTCAAGATTAATACGCTTGATGAAATATTTGGTGAAGAGACGTTGCCTCAAGTTGAATGGATGGTTGATTTCAGTGGTGGCACTACCATACAGAGTGTTAACCAAGACCCAACATCAAAATTCTGGTTTCCTCTTGTCTCATACGGAGCTTTCCAAAAGAGTGGAAAGATACCAGATGATTGGCCTGAGGATGAGCCATGTCCACCAGAGGATATGGAATATACTCCAAAATCAATGATTGACAATAGTAATATTGAGACCCTTGATACGTTCTGGCCTTCTCTCAATCTTCTTGAGGAAGTTAAGAAGTGCTTTGAGCATAAGGGATATTCTGTTGGTGGCGATGCATACACTGACCCAATATTGAACAATATCTATTGTTCAACCAATATTGCAGAAGACCAGAACCCAGAGTGGAATGTTGGTCTTCCCAAATTTGGAAGATGTGATATAAGGATGAACTTCAAAGATTGGGACAATTCATTGGATAGCTACCTTATCCAAGACTTAAAATATCCTTATCATTATGTTGGTGGTGCTGAAAATGGTTATTTCAACTTCAATGATATTTTTTATAAGAATCTATTAAACAAAAATGATAATTGTTATGGTGGTTCAAACTACTTTCAATATGACAAATATCAAAGAATGTACAATTCTAGTGGTGGATATATACAGATTCCAGCAGATGGTTTCTACAAAGTATCACTTAGTGGAGATGTAAGATTGCTTCAAACAAACCAGTTAACAGCAGACCAATATATAAGAACTTGGATAGGTTGTGGTCAAGGTATGTTCTCTTGTCATTATTTCTGTGCGCCAACAATGGTCAATGGTTTAGGAATCACCCCAAAGATGCAAACAACAACTCCAATTGAAATTCAACTTGTTAAGAATTATGATGACAACATTGAATTAATAAAGGGAAAATATAATTGGACTTGTATAGATGGAAATAGTAGTAATGAAACGTATATAGAATGTGATAGTGATAGCGGTGAATTGCAAATCTTCCCAAATAAGATTATTAGTTGTTCTTGCTACCCACATGAGGCTTTAGGGCGTGAATTTAATGATTATGTAAGGGCTGATAACTACGCAAAAATAACAAAATACGACAAAATCAGCGACTCTTCATATAATAAAACCCCATACTATGGATATGCTTATGAAAGTACATCGGATATAATGGTGTATGACCCAGTTGTGAGTGAAGCATTTATATGTGGAATCTCTACAATGGGTGCTGAGAATGATTCATCAGATACCTATAGAAGATATGGTGGGCAAGTGGCTTTCATCAAGGATGGTTACTCTTGGAGCAAAACGAATTCGACCAAAAATGATGCATTATATAAGGAATATGGCTATTGCAATGTAAGGGCTATTAATAGTAGTGGCTTTCCAACTCAATATGAATGTTCTGATGAGTTTAATGAGAATTGGCTTCCAAATGCCCCAAGCAGTTATTTTACAAGAACTTCTATTTCATCTGCAACGGCATCTGTTAATGGTATGGTTTATTTGAAGAAGGATGACATCTTACAAGTAATGCTAGTAAAACATGGTTATTGGAATGGTTCTAATATGGTACATTATACAACTAGTGGTGATGTAACCTTATCAATTGAAGCTGTATCTCCAAGAGATATTAATGCTTTGAGATATGATAACTATGGCTGGAATTCTCCAATAGAGTTTCCAACACAGTTGAACTTGATGAACTTTACAAATGCTGAAACGAAGGTTTCAGATTGGCTTAAAAACGTGCAAACGGCATTTAACTTAAACTATGACTTCCAAGGAAATTCTGTTGACATTTCCACAAATAAGGGAACTGACAAATTTATAACAGCAGCCATCAATATTGATGATAGGGTTTCAAGCGATGAAGCAGAATCCTCATATATCAATTATCCAAGGGAAATGGCTATCAAGTATAGAATTGACACTGAAGAGCGTGGATTCTATGAATCAGTACCAGCAAATCATATTAATGATAGAAATTGGAAGGATTACGGTGATAGTGGATTTACAAGTGTCATACTGAATACTGATACGTATGAGACAAACAACCAAATTAAGAGCACACAATTCTCTTATACTTGGTATAAGCCTTTTACATATAGCGGTTATTGTATGATTGATACAGAATATTCTTCACAGTTTGTACTTGGAAGCGGAACAACAAATATTCCTATCATTTCTAAGGATGAGTATATGATTGATGGTTTCGATGACTATGAATCAATGAAACATAGAGGTTATCAATTGCCACAGCGTTTTTGGTTCAGAACATTTGAACCATTAAAAGATTCGAACAACAATAATCAACAAGCGCAATTGGAAGATGATTGGGATGGAAACCTACACCATAACATGGTAATAATTTCTCATTTTGATTATTTTTATCCAATTGATATATATGCACCTTCAAATGTGTACAATGGAGTTAACTTAAGCTACAAGGATAGTGAAACATCGTTGTTGACGAATTATTTCAATATATATCCAATGCTATCAAGTAATTATGTTACAGTTGAGGCTTTTATCAATCCAACAGAATATATACAGCTTAAAGGTGGTGCATTGGTACACTATGATTCAGATTTGTACTACACTAGTGAAATAAGCGGATTTGACCCTAGTGGTGGTAATACAACAAAACTCAAATTAATTAAACGAACTTAATTTCACCCAATTGATTTAAAGGGAGTTTTCTTGGAAGTTTATTATTACATTCCTTGCAGCAAGGTTCAACGTTATCCTTGCTGTGAGGTTTACTATTATCTATTCTATTGCAGCCTATTATTTTCCATCCTTCCTTACCACAATGAGCACAAGGTTTGGAGAATATATTTTCAACAATCCATTCTGGAGTTAAATTCCCTAAACCCCTATCGTGTTCCACATCAGATGCATTATATGATTTTAATAAACTAGATGCCCTTCCTATTGGTGAGTTATAGTTGTTATATTTATCCCATTTTTCTTTATTGTTGTAATAATATTGTTTCATTAGTTCTTTAAGCTTGTCTTTGTTGTTGACGTAGTATTTTTGGTTGTAAGTTCTCTTAGTGTCTTTATCATATTTTTCTTTTGCATATCTGAGAAATTTTTCTCTATTTTTCTGATAATACTCTTTCATGTACTCCTTTTTACCCATATCTTTCATGTTTAAATAAATTAAGTTGTTAATTTTTGCAAATATATAATAAATATCTTAAATTTCCAAATAATTTATGGATAAAAAAATATTCACCATTGAGATTAACGGCATAAAAGAGTCCATAGAGGCTGTTGCTAGTTTAAAAAGACAGTTAGAAGAACTATCAAATCAGATTTTACAGCTTGAGAACAAAAAGATTAATATTCAAGCTGAGGTGTCAATTAATGCTGACTCTTTAAAGGGTGTTACCACTAGTTCAAGTAATGGTTCTAGTAATGTAAAAACTCTTAGTGAGGAAGCTGCACTTCAGAAGGAACTTAATTCATTGAAGAATGAGGGAATAAAGCTTGATGCAAAGATTGCAGCAAGCCAAGATGAGGTGTATAAGAGGGTTCAAGCAACCAAAGATATATACAAGGAAGCTGTTAATGACCAAAAAATGCTAGCAGCTCAAGAGAGATTAACGGCAAATGCTTATGCAAACACAATGCAAGGCATGAAGGATAAGCTAGCAGACCTTAAGACTGTCATCAATTCAACAGACCTTGGTGACAATGATATAATTAAGAAGATGACAGCAGAAGCCAACGATTTGACCAATAAGCTCAAAGAAATGGAAACAGCTTATGGGCAATTCGGGCGTAATGTCGGTAACTATGGCAATGCCACTGAAAGTCTTAATAAATTCAAGATTGAGGTTGGTGCTGTTACACGAGAATTTGGAAGTGCTCGTGAGGCTAGCCGTACCCTTAAGCAAGAACTTACACAGCTTGAAATGGCTGGCAAGCACAATACTGAGGAAGCAAAGAACTTAAGAAGAGCTTATAATGAGCTTGATAGTTCAATGAAGGATGCTACAGTGTCTTCAAAGGCAATGGACAACGCCCTTGATACAATGCAATCTTTCACAGCAGCAGCTAGTGTTGGAAAGGGCATTCAAGCATTCTTCGGTCTTGATAGTGGTGAAATTGGACGTAGCGTTCAACAGTTACTAGCACTTCAAGGTGTGCTCCAAGGTATTGAAATGATTAAGAAACAAATGGACACTAGAGAAGGTCTATTTGGACTTCTTGGAAAGGGCTATGAAAAGGTCGATACATGGACGTATGGTCTTAAGAAGGTTATTGTTCAAATCAAGGGTACTGGAACTGCTGCTCAAACTGCTACAGTTGCTGTTAAGGCTCTAGGAGTGGCTTTAAAGTCATTGATGACACTTGGTATAGCAGCAGCCATTACATTAATCGCTGAAGGTTTGCAATTAGTCATTACAAAGACAAAGGATTGGGTTGATGGAAACCAAAAGCTTGTTAGTTCTGAAAAGCTTCTTAATGGCGCATTGGACGTAATCAATTTCACATTGGAGAAGAGGCTTCAACTTAACCAACAACTCTTGAATGCTGGTTACTACAACCAAGTTGATAAGGAAATTGCTGACGAAAAAGCATATGCTGCTGCAATTGAAGCCACCAATGCTGAATTGAATAAACGCAAAAATTATAACCAAAAGAATTCTTCATTTGCACAAGGCATGCAAACTGGTGGAGATGGAAACGCCATAATGAATAGTCTTGCAAATGACAAGGGTGTTACAACCGTTGGTGGTTTCTCTCAAGGCATTAAATCTGTTGATGAACTATACAAAAGATATAATTTGCTTTCAGAAGCTGTTGCAAAGAATACTGAACTTATTATTCGAAATGGTCAAGGGGTTGAAGATACAATGTTAACAGCTAGTGATGCAAGAGATGAATTGAATCATCTTGAACAATTCCTTGGTGGTGCAATGGTTGGTGCATTCCAAAAATTTGACCTTTCAACTCAAGAGGGTAGACGTGGATTGGCTGATTTTGTCAATGGTATCATGAATAGTGATGACACGATAAATAAGTCAATACTGTTAAGACTTCCAGAGATTGTAGACAACAATAAGGGTGCATTCGGAACAGCATTACAGAAATATCTTGACTTAATCAAACAGTTTGTTTCAATGGCGAATTCTGAGACCTTAAAGCTTAACTTTGAGGGAATGGTTGAGGGAATTCTTGACCAAGCTGATGAAACTGGCAAGCGTATTACAGAACGTAGAAAGGCAGAGCTTACCCAACGTTACGAAATGCTCAGTAAGGAAGAGCAATTTGCAGAGAAGAAAAACTATGATGCTGCTATGGCTGCTCTGGATAAGATGCAAAAGAGGCGTAACATGAAGATTACCAACTCTTTAAGAAAAGACAGACAAGCATATTTGAAAGCAGATGATGAGCTTAATAGACTTCGCATTGAAAAAATGAACGAAGGCTTTGCAAAACAGCTTGCATTACTTGAAGAGGAACGTAGACAGAAGTTAGCAAAGGCAAGAGCTGATGGAATCAAGGTTAAGGAAATGGAGCTTGCAATCAATGAGTTGTATGACAAGAAGATTCTTGATGTCCAGAGGGAAAACGCTAGAGAGATTGCTGATGCCAATGAAGATATGTGGCGTTCAATTATCAATAGTGATGTTGAAGCTAGCGAAAAAGAGCTTGAGGTTTATAGAAAAAGAAATGACCTTATCCTAAAGCAACAAGAGGAAATATCTCAATCTGCAATGAATCAAGATATTGGAAGCTATGGTATTCAAGGAAAAGAACAGTTAACTCCATCAACTCAAGAATCTCTTGCAATTGTTTCAACTATTAAGAATGATTCTCTTATTGAAGAGACAAAGAAGTTAATTGATGCTGAACGTGAATATAACATAACTTTAAATAATTTGACTCTGCTTAGAGAGGAAAATGCCAAAGAAGAGCAAGACTTAGAAAGTGAGCTTATAAAGGCAAAGGCTAAAGCAAATGAAGAACTTAAGGCATTAGATGAACGTAGAACTAGTATTACTGCTGAAGAATATGAAGCTAGAAAAGAAGCTCTAACAAACGAGTATCAATATGAACTTGAGACAATGGAGAAATATGAAGAAGAAAGGGAGAAACTTGAATCTATGCAAACTTCAATGTCTCAAAGTGAGTATAATAAACAGCTTAAAGCCCTACGTTTAAGATATGACGAAACGTTCAAGTCATATGGTGAGTTCAAAGAAAAAATGGAGAAGTTGGACTTCAAGATGAAGTATGACCCAATTTCTGATGAAGAGTATGAAGCAGCAAAAACAAAGAGAGAAAAAGAGATTGCTTCCAAGGAAAAGGAACTAGAACAAAAAAAGAAGCAGCACCAGCAAGAAATTGAGCTTTATGAAATGGCTGCGGAAGCAAAGAGGGATAATTTGGATAGAATTAATGAATTCATACAAGGTGAATATGAAGCTGAAGATATTGAGAGAACCAAGAACTTGTTACAACAAGAGGGTTATACCAAGGACTTGAGCACATTGTTCAATCAAAGGATGTCAGCCATTGAAGCATATTGGACAATAAGAATCAATCAAGAAACAGAATATGCTGAAGGAGAAGCTGAGATTGAAAAAGAACTTGCTGAAAAGAAACACAAACAAGCTATTGATGCTGAAAATGCTGCTTGGAGAGAACAAGAACAACAGCAAGAGGAATACTACAAGAAACGACAAGAGTATATCAAAGGTCAAGCTCAACTTGAAATTAACGAATTAAAGGAAAGACTCGATAAAAAGCAGATTTCACAGCAAGAGTATGATAGTTCGGTATTGGAAATCAATAATGAAACCAATAGAGAATTAAATGGTCTTCAAGATGAGTATAACAAGGCAGCAGAGGATGCTCAAGCATCACATCAAATGAAGATGCTTCAAATTGATGGGGACTATGAGGCTCAAGTATTACAAATTGACACGCAAACAAATGAAAAGAGGAAATCGTTAAATACTGAGTATTATAACAATTCATTGGAGGAAATTCAGAAGTTCAGAAATTCAATCACTGAATTGGAGGGTAAATCTCAAGTTAATTTTAAAGTTGGTAATGTTGACCTTGGATTCACCAATTGGGGTGCAACAATTAAGAACAACAAAGAACTTCTTAAGTCATACGATGAGCTTGTAAATAAGATAAATGGAAAGAAAAAGAAGCTAAATGAAGATTTAGCTAATGGTCTCATTGATAGAACAACGTATGAAACAACTCTTACAGAACTTGATGGATTTGCTCAAGGTGTTGGTGAGAAAATGGATGAGGCAAAAGAGAAAATGTCAGGTTGGAACATTGCTCAGACAATTGCTCAAGAATCACAGCAATACATACAAGGTCTCGGTAATATGATGACATCAATTCTCTCTTCAATGTGGGATGCAGAAGATGCAGCATATGAAAAGGAAAAGGAAGATTTGGAAAAACAGATTGACCTTGCAAAAGAATCATATGATAAGATGGATGAAGCAGCAAGAGAGCATGCTGACAACATGAAATCCATTGAAGGTGATATTGCAGCAGCACAAGGTGATGCAAGAGATAGACTCATCCAACGTTACAATGCTGAGAAGCAAGCACAGAAGGAAGCATTGAAGGAAAAGAAGAAAGCTGAAAAAGAACAAGAGAAACTTGAGAAACAGAAAGAAGAGCTTGATAAGAAGCAGAGGGAGAAGCAGAAGGAAAGGGATTTGATTACAGCAGCAATTAATATGGCAATGTCAATTAGTATGGCAGCAGTTAACACATGGCCAGTTCCAGCTATCCCAATGATGGCAATGGCAGCAGCAGTTGGTGCAGCTCAAATTGCAGCAATCCAATCAAAGCAATATGCTCAAGGTGGACAATTGGATGGTGGTGTTGCAGTTGGTAAACGTCACATTAATGGCGGAATCAAGGTACTTGGAGGTCAAGCTGAGATTGAGGGTGGTGAGTTTGTTACTAACCGCTTATCAACCGAAAAGAACGTTGCTCTTCTAGAATTTATCAACTCAAGAAAGAAACGTGTGAACTTGGACGATATGATTGAGTTCTATGTTGGTAAGACTTCTAAGGTAAGCAGCACAATTGCCAATGCTGCTGGACGTACAAAGTTTGCTGATGGTGGTGCATTGCCAATAATGTCAACTAGCTATTCAAACAATGATATGTTAGCGACAGCATTGGAGAGGTATGCTAACAGGCCTCAGTATGTATCAGTTGTTGACATCATAGATAAGAGTCAAGATGTCAATGAGGTTAAAGTTATGGCTGGTCTTGGTGAATAACGTAATTGTTTTCCATAATTTTTTAATAATTATTTTCAAAGGAGAATGGCTTTTTGAAAGTCGTTCTCCTTTTTTCAACACATGTTTATAAAAAAAGAGAAAAATGAAAAACAATTGGAATGATTTAAACATCAAAGACAAAATAGCCATTATAAGCGCATGCGTGGCTTTTGCATTAGGTTGGATTCTATCCATAGCTGGTTTCATAATGCCTCCAGTTGGTGAGGTCGCTGATTCAGTTCTATGGATACTTGGACAAGCTCTTATTTATAGTGCTTCAGTGTTTGGAGTTTCAGCTTATTTCAGAAGTGAGACCATACAAATGAAGAAAGAAATGCAAGAGTTTTTCGTTGAGAAAGAAAAATTACAGAATGAAAGAATGAAAATAAGACAAGGAATAGATACACCAGAAATTCCAAATGAAGAATAAGCTAATTATTTTGTTTCTGAGCCTTTTATTTGTTATAACCTTCATAGTTGGCTGTCAAGTTGGTAAAATGCGCTCAGAGCCAACTGGAACAATTGATACGGTGACTGTAAGTGATACCATATGGAAAGACACAACGATTTGGAAGGAGAAACCAGTTCCAAAGTACATAAAAGTGGTAAAAACTGACACCATTACCAAGGACACTGTATTACAAACTGAAAATAAGTCTTATATTGATACTTTATGTGTACAGAACGACACTGCCATTGTAACGAGCAATATTCAAGGAATAAATGCAGAGCTGTTATCAACAAAAGTAACGTTGAAAAAGCAAGAAATAATCAAGACCAATACGATTACAATTACGAAATATATAGAAAAACCAAAGAAACTTTTTAATATCCAACCACAAGCAACATTTGGCTATGATGCTTTGAACAGAAATTGGGGTGCTGTAATAGGTATTGGTGTTGGAATTAATTTGTAGGAGAAGTAAGAAATGGGTATGATACATAATCCAGATAACATAGAGATAATTAAAAAGGAGATTTACAACGATATAGTTGAGTATACGTTACCAGATGGCTACTATTTTGAGAGTTGTGGAACATCATATGGTAATAGAATATATGGGCATATCGAATTGAGCAATCACTACATAGTAAGGAAAAGAGAAAATGAGACTAACATTAATGAGGATAGCAAATAGACCAACTTATTGTATTGGTAAGCTGTATATCGATGGGCAATATGTGATGGATGTACTAGAGGATACGGACAGAGGTTTGGATGATTCAATGAGTGAGGAAGAGATATTGAAGCGTAAAATCAAAGGTGAAACAGCAATTCCTTGTGGAACTTATGCAGTTACACTTACATATTCTCCAAAGTATAAAAAAATAATGCCTCTCATCAATAATGTCAAAGGTTACAGTGGAATTCGCATACATAGCGGAAACACAAGCAAAGATACTGAAGGTTGCCCAATAGTTGGTCAGAATAAGGAAGTTGGAAAAGTGCTTAATTCAAGGAAAATGTATGATGTATTATTCAAAGAGCTTTCAAATACTAAGGAAAGAATAATCATCGATATTCGTAGGAAATATAAGGTATAAAATAAGGTTTCCATACTTTGTTATCGTAGTTAGGTTTGGCTAGGAAGCGAATTCCTAGCCTTTATTCATGTTTATTAAAACGATTTTTTATGGGTAAAAAAATTAAACGTTACAAGGTTGGAATGAATTCAGAGACTTACGCTATCAGTCTTGTGGAATCGCCAGCCATAGAGGAAGATTTCATTGCCCTTTCAAAGGATGAGGAAAAGGTTGAAATAAAGCTATCAGATGATGAAAAACACATCGTCTATGGAGCTGTATTAGTACCAGATAAAGACATCTATAGAAACAATGGGAAAAATGAGTTCTATCTTAGCTTCAGTAAGGAATCAATTGAGAAGATGTCTCAAGATTTCATGAAGGATTATCGCCAACATGAGATTAAGACAGACCATGATGAGATTGCTGATGAAGTGTGTGTTGTTGAATCTTGGATTAAAACAGACTTATTCAAGGATAAATCAGTTGCTTTGGGCTTGAATGAGACATTACCAATTGGTACATGGTTCTGTGGAATGAAGGTTAATAACATCGAGACTTGGGATAGAATCAAGAGTGGTGAACTCAATGGTTTTTCAGTTGAAAGCATGATTTCACTTGAAGAATTTGGAAAACAAAATGATAATAATATGATAGAGACAAATGACATGAAATTTTGGACAAAGCTAAAGGATGTTATGAGCGAAGTCCTATCCTCTATAAGTCTTGAGAAGCAAGAGGATGAAATTGAGCCAATTAAGGAAGAGTTGGCAGAAGAGACACCAACAGAGCCTCAATCAACAGTTGAAACTCCAGTAGAAGAACCAACTGAAGAGCCTAAACCAACTGAAGAGCCAAAAGTTGAAGAGCCAAAACCAACAGAAGAGCCTAAACCACAAGAACAAGTGGTTGAAGAGCCAAAGCCACAAGAGGAAGCTCCAAAGGATAATCACCTTGAGGAATTGATTAAATCACTTAAGGAGGAAGTTGAAGCATTAAAGGAAATGAATAGTGGTTTGAACAAGAAAGTCAAAGAGCTTTCAAAACAACCATCGGCACAGCCAATCAACGTAAATGCTAAGAATGGTGGCGATTCATCAGCAACTTATGCAGCATGGAGAGAGCAAATGGCTAAGATGCTGTAAGTTGTGAAGTAACACACATGTTTAATGTAAAGAAAATAACTAATTAAATAAATTCATATTGATATGAGTAATTTCATCGATTTATCTGGCCTTTCTTATTGTGGAAAAGAGGCACAGGAAATATTTTCAAAGGACATCTATGACATTGACCTTCGTCAGTACGGAATCACTTTCATGGACGGAGTAAAGGGTAAAATGAAGATTTACAATGGTGAAATCGGAGATGCATGGCAGCTTTATACTTGTGCATTTAGCCCAGAGGGTGCTGCTTCATTGGCAGAGAGCTTCATTGAGCCAGCAGCTATCAAGGTTAACCAAGAGAACTGTTATGACACATTCTGGAACACATTCCTTGTAGACCAGACTGAGATTTCACTTCGTGGTGGTGTTCCTCAGACTTTTGCAGATTGGTATTTTGGCAAGCTTCGTCAGAAGATGGCTAAAGAGTATCAAGAGATTTTCTGGGGTGGTGACACAGCACGTACAGCTACTACTAAGACTTATTTGAAGGCTACTGATGGTGTTGAGAAGCAGCTTGCTGCAAACAGTGCTGTAACTTCAGTAAGTGGTGCTGCTATTACTGTTGATAACGTAATCGCACAAGTTGAGGCAGTTATCATGAAGGGTATCGAAATTGCTGGTAATGCAGAAGTTGATACTGAAGGTTACAAGATTTTCATGAATCATCAAGACGTTAGAGTACTTGAGGTTGCTCTTGGTAAGCAGTGTTCTTGCAACACTTCTTTGAACATCTTCAATAACTATGCAAGAGAGAATGGTAGAATCTTCGTAATGGGTTATGAGATTGTTCCTTCAATGATTGAGAAGAACTGGATTCTTTTCGGTCCTGCTAGAAACCTTGTTCTAGGTTATGACACATTCGATTCACACATCGAGTATAAACTAATTGACCTTCGTGAGACCACTGGTGACAACATGTTCAGAGTTCTTGCAATTTCTAACATTGCAGTTGGTATCATAATGCCAGAGTTGTTCGTTTATAGCAAAGCGTAAAACACTCATTTGTCAACATATATAATCTAGATGTGGTAGGTGGACAATGCGGTTCACCTGCCATTAAAAAAAGAAAAATAATAAAAAATAATAAACTATAATATTATGGCTTTATCTTGTAATTTAAGTAAGAATCTATTGAAGAGCAATAGCTGTGCTTATTCTCTTCCAGAAGTAAAAGACATCTATATTGCAAACTTTGCTGATGTAACTTCAGCTCCAGTAGAGTATGATTGCGAAAGTGGTGTTACCGTAACTGGTATTACTCTTGCAACTGGCGCTACATTCTATCACATTGAACCAGCTAAGAACTCAGTAACCTTTACTGATGAGCTTGTTGTTCAAGACAATGGTTCTAAGTATCGCACTCACACTTTAACTTTCAATATCAGTGGTAAGTATGACAAGGATATGGTATGCCCAATTGATGCATTGGCACTTGGTCGTTTCTTCGTAGTTGTTGCAACTGCTGATGGTGAGTTCCTTGCACTTGGACGTAATGTAGGTCTTGAGGCTTCTGCACAGTCTGTAGCAGGTGGTGGTGACTCTAACGGTATCACCGTAACTCTTTCTGCTAACGTAACTGAGTCAAGCGTTCCTTTGAACGAGGCTGCAATTGCAGTTGTAAAAAACGCATAAACATTTAGTAATTGAAATGTATTAATAAAAGGGTTATAGAGGTACAAAAGACCATCTATAACCCTTATGTTGTTTACGTAATCCATTACAACACTGAGAAACAGTAGATTGAGAATATCCATTTCTTCCACATTCATTTGTCGAAGACCATCTCCGAATAAATTCCCCAGTTATTGCATCAAATTGGTCAACTTGAACGCTTTGTTTTTCAATGCGTCTAGAGATTGCTGTCCCATAATTCATATTATATTTTGATGAACACCATTCAAGATTTTCAACTTTATTATTATGTTTGTTTTCATCCTTGTGGTTAACTTGAGGTAAATTTGTAGGATTATCAATAAAAACCTCAGCTACTAGCCTATGAATCAGTTTATTTGTAGGCTTTTTATTTTTCCACAATTGAACAAATAAATAGCCACTACCGTTGTTTGCTAATTTCAGTATTTTTTCTTTTACCAAACGAGTTGTGTTTTTGAAGTTTACTCTTCTTTCTAGGCTTTTTACTCTACCCTCATTGCTCACTTGATAGTTTTCAAACCCTTCAATGTCTTTCCAAATTTCCATATATATTATTAAGGTTTTTGCAAATATATATAAATTAAATTAAAAAAACAAATCTGAAGAATCAATCTTCACTCTTTTTTTGTTTTTTGTTTTTCTTTGGTTTCTCAAAAATGATTTCTTCTTTTTCTACATTCTCATGCCACTTTGGGTCATCATAGTCTTTTCCTAAGTTATAGAAAGTTTCGAATCCTTTTACACCTTCAACAAGGTATACATATCCATTCTTTTTTACAATTTTCTTACTCATATGAATATAATTTATATACTTATTTATATATTAAACATAGTTTACCAAATAACTATGTTTATATAAAGGTATTTTCTTATGATTATAAATAATTACTCTATTAATACTTGTAGGTATCGTATTGATAAGCTAGACAAAGTAGTGTATATGGTTAGCAAGGAATCATTAGGTAAGATTTCTGCTAGTGAATATTTCATTGATGGGTGCGCTCAAGCATTAGTAATCAAATGTAACTCTGTGTCATTGACAGAAACAACTAGTCTAGATGAGAGATTTCAGTTTTCACACTCATTGACTTTCCAAGTTGATGGTTATAAAACTGAAGGATACTTCTTTGGTCGTTATTATGCTATTGTAAAAGATATGGATGGGGTGTATTATTTGGTAAACCCAGAGTTTAAGATGAAGGCTACATATACGTACACCATAGATTCTACTAATGAATATACAGAATTTACACTTTCTACCATTTCTAATTATCCTCTTATGAGGATTGATAACTTTGCGCCTTGGGCTAATGCTAACTTCACTAGTGGAAGTTCAATATATAAATGGGTAAACGTAACGCCTACATCAGATAGGAATAGTTATATATGTGACTTTATTGAAGATAATTCACCATGTAAACCATATAGCCGATGTGGTTTAGACACTATTATGCTTAACGAAAGGGCTTATACTACATATTGTGAAGGTGATGTATTCTATTCCAATACTGGTTTTAAAAACATTGAATATATTAAGAATTCAGCCACATTCACAGAGACATTTAACGGAAACACCATATCTCATCAGCTAAAGTTCTCAATCCCATATGATTCATCAAGTTGGCATAGTTTTTTATTGGATTTTCCACATAATAAGTACAGCATGGTTCTAACAACCAAATGCATAAATGTGGGATGTGGTTTCACGTTTGGTTTGATTCCATCCTATTCCTTATCTGGCTCCAACTCTGAATCAGACCGCATTGAAATAACACTTGATGGCGTTGATAATGGAGAAAGAATTATCTATAGCGCAAGCCCAATACCAATAATTAGTCAATAAATACAAAGTATGATAAACAAATATTACAAACAACAGCTCTATAAATCAACTGATAGCGGTCACTCTTGGACTGCTATGGATGTATATCAAATGGGGGCAATTATGGAACTAGAAGGTGATGATTGTTCTCCAAAGTTTAGAACGGTAAGCGGAACTCCATATTGTGATGGATATAATAGGTGCATCAATCTAATTACAGAGGTTTCTTATGATGGTGGAGATACGTGGGAATATATTGCATCAAAATCGGTTGTAGTTGAACGAAATTCTGTAGAATGTGGTTTTCCTACATATTTGACATTTGTTGCTAAAGAGAGTGGTAATTTTTGGTTTGAACCTATATGGAGTGGAGAGTATCAAGGTTTGTATTATTCATTAGATGATGGGGAAACGTGGGCATTTCTTGATACACCTTGGATAATGACACCAAGAGTTAACGCTGGACAAAGAATCATGTGGAAAGCTGAATATGATTCATCAAAACGTCTTGGCACATTTAATTCAAATTGTGATTTTGAAGTTATTGGAACTCCAATGTCATTGATTTATGGTGATGACTTTATGAATCATAGAGACCTTAGTGGAAAAGATTATGTTTTTTGGCGTTTATTCATGGGGTGTACTAAACTAATTAGTGCAGAAAACATGTCGCTCTATGCAACAAATATAAGTAATACATCGAGATGTTGTGCCCAAATGTTTGATGGCTGTACAAGATTAACAAAAGCACCAAGAATATTAACACCAACATCATTAGGTAGCGAATGCTATTGGGAAATGTTCTATGGCTGCACATCATTGACAACAGCTCCAGAACTGCCAGCAACAAATCTAGAAAATCAATGCTACACTTATATGTTCGAAGGTTGCACAAGTTTAACAACAGCACCAGAGTTGCCAGCTACAACGATGGCTATTTACTGTTATGGGGGTATGTTCAAAGGTTGTACTAGTTTAACTACAGCTCCAGAGTTACCTGCAACGTCATTGGCTAATGGCTTTGACTGTTATGAAGGCATGTTTGAAGGTTGTACGTCATTAACAACTGCACCATTACTTAATGCTACAACTATATCAATGGGTTGTTATCAAGGTATGTTCAAAGATTGTACATCATTAACCACAGTTCAAAGCGTGTTGCCAGCCACGTCATTGTTTTATGGTTGCTATACTGGAATGTTCCAAGGATGTACTTCACTTACAACAGCCCCAAGCTTACCAGCAGAGAGAATGTCTCCTTACTGTTATTATGCAATGTTCAGTGGATGTACTTCACTTACAACAGCACCAGCATTGCCAGCGACAATATTACATTGGGAAGGAGAATCTTGTTATAATAGTATGTTCGAAGGATGCACTTCACTTACAACAGCTCCAACGTTATCATCTCAAGGACTTGCAGATTACTGTTATAGTAATATGTTTAAAGGGTGTACAAGCTTAACAACGGCTCCAGACTTATTAGTATCGTCATTACGTCAAGGATGCTATGAAAATATGTTTAGTGGTTGTACAAGCTTAAACTACGTTAAGTGTACTGCAACTGATGTAACAGCAAGCAATTGTACTTCCAATTGGTTAAGTGGGGTTGCACAATACGGTACATTTGTTAAAGATGCATCTATGAGCGTAGTAACTACCTCAACTCAAGGTAACTATTGGATTTTAGGTTCTAGTGGTTGTCCTTCATATTGGACGGTACAAGATGCATAATAACCATGCATGTTTATAATAAATAACTCATTAATATATATTATATGAACAACTTACAAAAATTTACAACTGCTGCTGATTATTCTGCTGCAACACACGCTTACCCAAACGTAAGTTGGATTACAAGCGGTGATACTTTAATTTTTAATGCTGAAGACCCAACGCTAGCAGACCCAATACCATCACTTGATGGATATGATATTGCTGTTGAATATAGTGTCGCTGATGCAAGCCAAGAAGTACAGCTATATTCCAATGAATATAGAACATTTTCTGTAACTGGAATGTCTGTTGATGGAGAAAGCGTAACTCCAAGTAACACATATCGTTTCTCAACAAGTGGAAATCATATAGTTCGTTTTAAAACAAGCGACACAGACTTAGAAGGAACATTTAGCGGACTAACTTCTGTTATAAACGCTAATGTTGGAGTGAATATGGGTGGTGATGGAAATATGAGTAGAGGTGTGTTTATGTATTGTAGCAATTTGCTTAATGTAAAATTTGCGCCTTTTTCAACAAATTTTGATTCATGGAGCTATTCAATGGTATATGAATGTACTAGCTTGGAAAGTATAACGTTTTTAGAGACAACTCCATTTATGATTATGCCAGATAGTTTTGATACGACAAACGATTGCCCAATATATGTTCCATCAGAATCAGTAAATGCTTATAAGGCAGATAGTGTATGGAGTACTTATGCTAGTAGAATAGAAGCAATTCCATCATGAAAACTTGCATATTCACAGTCATAAAGGATGAATTAGACTATTTAAATGATTTTATAAGGTATCATATCAATCTTGGTATTGATACCTTATTTATCTTTGAGGATATTGGCTCTCAATCTCACGAATTTATAACAAGTCAATACCCTCAAGTGGTTCTTCATTCCATTTTAGACCTATTTGAAGACAAGAAAAGCATAATAAAGCGTAAAAATGACGGTGAATTTGTTCAAAGAGACTATATTAAGCAAGGATTGTTATGGATAAGAGACAATTTCGACTATGATTGGTGTTTCTCAATAGATGTGGATGAATACATAACCATCAGAGAGCCATTTCCAAGCGTTCTGAGAGCATTTCAAGACTATGATGGAATACTTCTCTATTGGAAGAATTATGGATGCTCAAGACACATTAAAAAGCCCATTTATAATAAACCAATTCAATACATATACAGAGAAGAATGTGGGTATACCAACGATGATTGGCAAAAAAGGAATATAACCAAGATGTGCTTCAATATGAAGCGACTTGAAGAAAGATTTATAAGTGGAAATCATGTTGCATTATGCAGTTGGGTGAGAACAGATTTTGGTGTACATAGAACTGACCCACCTTGCTTTGAAAAGCTATATATTAGGCATTATATTACAAAGAGTTGGGAGGAATACGCATGGAAATTAAAGAAAAGAGGTATGATGTGCAAGGTGCATAGGGGATATGACGATTTCTTTGAAATGCAACCAAGATATAAAGAAATGAAGGATGAATTAATAAATGGTCTATCATTATAGACCATTTATTATGTTATAGAGGTTCATAAGACCATCTATAACCTTTGTGCTGTTTTCTTCCTTGTTTACCTAGTGCGCAACAACTTATACAACTAGCAACAAAGCCATTAGCTTCTGCTGCTTTTTTTACAGATTCGTAAATATCTACAAGTTCGCATTCAAGGGTGTATTGGTAGATTGGTTTTTCATGTTTTTTTATCATCCTATCCTTTGCAGTCCCATACTTTATATTATATTCATTTGTACACCATTCAAGATTATCAACAAAATTGTTAGTCTTACATTCATCTTTGTGATTCACAACATTGTATTTATTGGGATTTGGTATGAATGCTTCTGCTACGAGTCTATGGATATTTTTGTATTTATGAATACCATTTTTAGACAAACCAACACCAAAATATCCATTTTTACAAAGTATTGGGTTTAATATTTTCTCGCAAACCTTTCTAACCTTACCGCCTTTCTCACAAATTGTTCTTTCAAGACTCTTTACTCTACCATAATTGCTAACTTGGTACAGTCCATCGTACCCTTCAATATCTCTCCACTCTTCCATTATAATTGTATGTTTATTAAAAGTATTAGAGCACACGATAGTGTGCGATTATTAAGATTATTGCAAATATATAATAAATATTTTTAAAAAACAAATAATATGGACATTTATTCACATTACGAAAAAACTGAATCGTATTATAAGTTTTACAATGACGATGGTAAGGCAATGATTGTTCCTACCTCCGATGTAATTCTTATTGACGATGAATCTGGCTTTCTAGCCGTTAAACTTATTGCAAGTAGAAAAACAATAGGTCTTGTACCAAAAGAATAATTAAAATAATTACATAATAAGATAGTTTCAAATTATGATTACATTAACCAACACTGGAAGTGCAATCAAGTTTACCTTTGATGGAAACTCGATGTATCTTCAAGATGGTACAATTGAAGTACCATTCAATAGCCTTACCCTTGTAACAGATAACAGTGGTATGGCTACATTTAAGAAATCTGCAACCAATGACATTTTCATTTCTGCAACCTATGATGAACTAGGTATGACCAAATCACAATTGGAAACGTGGTTCAAGGATAACGCATGCAGCACTGGTGGAGGTGGTGGTATACCTTCTGGTGATGTTCAAACAATGATTGACCAATCAATCAGCGGTAAGGCAGATAGCGTTAGTGCTGTTTCGTCTGCTGAGTATGTTAGTTCTTCAACTACCATTAATTTCAAAAACATTGATGGAACTGTGATTAGTTCTATTGATGCTAGTGATTTCGTTATCGATGGAATGATTGATGACGTTAGAATCGAAACCATAAGCGGTGTTACATATCTTGTAATAGATTTCAATACTGCAAGTGGAAAAGAAGATATCCAAATTCCTTTGACAGATATATTTGACCCTTCAAATTACTACACAAAGACAGAGGTTGACCAAGCAATTAGTGGTAAAGCTGATTCTAGCACCGTAGCAACATTAAGTGGTGAAGTAAGTGACATGGGAGAGGTTACAGCAAGAGCATTGGTTGACCTTCAAGCAAACAAAGTTGATACAAGTGCTATAACGACTTCTGTAACGTCTGCAAGCACTGATTCTGAGATTCCAAGTGCAAAAGCAGTATGGGAAGCTGCAAGTGGAGGTGGAAAAGCTATTTCTGCTGGTACAAATATAAGTGTTACCACTGGAGAAACTGCTGATACTGTCAGTTGTACATTACCAATATCTGCTGACAGTAAAGGTATTTATACCACAAGCACATATCCATTTTTAAGCACTTCTAATAAATCTGGAAATGTAGTTTTTGGATATAACAATAGGCTTGATACTTTTGGTCCATCAAAATACAGTAATTACAACTTGTTTTTTGGAAGTGACAACCATATCACTGTAAATGGCTCTGGAATGCTTATTGGAGGATTAAACAACAAAGATGGTGGAAACTATACAAGTATGAGTGCTTGTGTAGCATTAGGTAATAGCAATATAGTTAAAAATCCTTATGAGTTTGCAAGTGGACGTTTTAATCAAGCATACTATAATTCAACTTCTTTTGGTAATAGTGGTAACACCTTATTCTCAGTTGGTAATGGTACTGCTGACAATGCAAGACATAGTGCATTTGAGATAAGGCAGAATGGCGATATATACATTGCAGATACTAATGACACGTCAACATCAAATTACTATGAGAAGCCAATGATTAAACTTCAAGACAATCTTGGAGGTGGCATAAGCTCTGGTGAAGTTCAAACTATGATTGATGAAAGCATCAGTGGAAAAGCTGATTCTAGTGCCGTATACACTAAATCTGAAGTAGATGCTGCTGTAAGTGGTAAAGCTGATACAACAGCAGTTACGCTAGCAATTTCAGAAGCAGTGAGTGGAAAACAAGACACATTGGTCAGTGGAACAAACATCAAGACAATTAACAATGAGTCTATTCTAGGTAATGGAAATATTACTATACAAGGTGGTGGAAACGCAACAGTTGAACTTACACAAGCCGAATATGATGCTCTTGTTACTGCAGGAACCGTTAGTGCTGATACATATTACATTATTACAGATGCACAAAGTGTTGATATTTCGCAATATTGGACATCAGCTCAAACGACATCAGCAATAACTGAAGCAGTTAGTGGAAAGGTTAACACTTCCTCAATTGTTACTGCAATTACAAGCGGTTCAACAGATTCTCAAGTTCCATCTGCAAAGGCTGTGTATGATACACTTGGTGGTTTGAAACTGCAACAGATTACTCAAGCTGATTACGATGCACTAGTACAAGCTGGTACCGTAGATGCTTCTACATTGTATATAATAACTAACGTTGTAAGCTAAATTTAAATGATATGAGTGTAAAATTAGGAACTTTAGATATTTCATTAAAGTTAGGCAGTGCTGATGTAAGTGCTGCCTACATTGGTGAAACATTAATATACAGTGGAGGAACATTTGAAGAAAACAATATAATTACATATACCAAAGATAATGATGGTATGTTAGGTTTTGATGAAACTCAAATAAAAGATGAAAATGGAGACCAATTAAATGTTGTAAGTCATACATTTGATTCTAATGCATTAAGCGGTTCAATTGAGTTTGATGGCGATATATATGAAATCGGAGATAGAGCATTTGCGCATTCAGATAATTTGGCATCAATTGTGCTTCCTAGCACTATAGCGACTATTGGTTATAATGCATTCCAAGGTAGATTTGAACTTACATCATTTACCATTTATGCTGATTTACCTCCTATGTATGGCGGTGATGTATTTGATGACACACCAATTGCTCAAGGAATAGGCATTATTTATGTACCATCAGAATCAGTAAGTGATTATGAGAATGATATGGATTGGGGTCAGTTTAACATACAACCAATTGGAAGCGGTCAAGATATGCCAGCGGAACCAGAGCTTATGGGCGATGTCATTCATTTTACAGCAAACACTGATATAGAGCAATCTATAGATTTCAACGCTTTCAAAGATGACCAAGGGCAAACGGTTGGTTATATCTATAATTATAATTCAAGTACACATGAAGGTGTAATTCAATTTGATGGTGATGTATATGAGATAGGTGAAGATGCATTCAACAGTTGTTATTCACTGCAAAAAATATCTCTGCCAAGCACTCTAGAGATAATAGGCGATTTTGCATTTGCGAATTGTTCTTTAAATGGAATCACACTACCAGATTCATTTGTAGGCTTCGGTGATTTCGTGTTTGATGGATGCAGTGATTTTTCTATAATCAAATCATATCCAACAACTCCACCATCGATTGGTGTTGATGTGTTCAATGATACTCCGTTCTCAAATGGTTATGGAACAGTTTACGTTCCAAGTGAAGCTGTAATTGATTATGAGAATGACCCAGAATGGGGACAGTATATCATAGAAGCCATCAGTTAATAATTTTACTATATATAGAAGGATTATGATAAAATATAACGAAAACAACATAAATGATTGGTATTTTGCTGATGATAACATTGTGAAGGTATATCGCAATGAGGATGTTATATATCAAAAGATAACAAGCGGTTCAACACCTACACCACCAAATTATAGCGGATTAACTTTTGTTGCACTTGAGGATGGTACATTTAAATTCAGTGGTAACTCAATTAGCTATTCTCTTGATAGTGGTATAACATGGTCTACTCTTGCAAGTGACACAGATTCTCCAACCGTAACAAGTGGTAACAAGATAATGTTGAAGGCAACGTTAACTCCAACAAGTATCATTGGTATTGGTAGATTCTCTTCAAGTGGTAGATTTGAAGCTGTGGGTAATCCAATGTCACTATTATATGGAGATGAATTTGAAGGCATAACAAGTCTTAACGGAAAGAATTATGCTTTTAAAAACTTGTTTAGTGGATGTACGAATTTGACAAGTGTTGAGAATTTGGAACTTGTAGCAACGACATTAGCTGATTATTGTTATAATGATATGTTTAATGGATGTACAAGTATAACAACACCACCAACGTTATCTTCAACGACATTATCTAGTAACTGTTATTATGGTATGTTCCGAAGCTGTACTAGCTTGGCAACAGCTCCAAGTTTACTAGCTACAACACTAGCTACTAGCTGTTATAGCTACATGTTCCAAGGTTGTACTAGCTTAACCACAGCTCCAAGTTTACCAGCTACAACTTTAGCTAATGGGTGTTATCAAAGTATGTTCAATGGTTGTACTAGTTTAACCACAGCCACAACATTATCTGCAACAACGTTGGCTAATAACTGTTATCAAAGTATGTTCAATGGGTGTACTAGGTTAACCACAGCTCCAACGTTATCTGCAACAACATTGGCTAATTCTTGTTGTGTTAGCATGTTCCAAGGTTGTACTAGCTTAACCACAGCTCCAAGTTTACCAGCTACAACTTTAGCTAGTGGGTGTTATCAAAGTATGTTCAATGGTTGTACTAGTTTAACCACAGCCACAACATTATCTGCAACAACGTTGGCTAATAACTGTTATTATGGTATGTTCCGAAGCTGTACTAGCTTGGCAACAGCTCCAAGTTTACTAGCTACAACACTAGCTACTAGCTGTTATAGCTACATGTTCCAAG
>Ga0310786_10001280_pt1 | contig 40271 bp, 54 predicted proteins | sample AusTroGonzalo_MG_FD_203881 | JGI IMG/M metagenome (GOLD analysis project Ga0310786, IMG submission 203881) | Bovine rumen microbial communities from tropical cattle in Woodstock, Queensland, Australia - Gonzalo_03 (v2) (version 2) | ecosystem: Host-associated > Mammals > Digestive system >... | reverse complement strand
TGAGCAAGAGACTTGAGCATCATATTGAGCAAGAATTCAAGAAATAGCGGGCGGTAGGTACTTCTGGAACTTCAAAAAGCACTGCGGTGCTCGCGAGCCCAAAAAACGTGTAGACTCCGGAAAAAATTTCCGGGGCACTTCCGTTCCGCATAGGAGGCGCAAATGGCTGAAACAAGCGGAAAGGTCAAAGCGATGACCACGAACGAAGTGGCGCTCATGTTTGGAGTGACCGCCAGGTACATCAGGCAGCTGACCGAAGACGGGATCATCAAGGGCAAGGTCGCAGGCAACCAGCGGAAGTATGATCGTGACGAAACGGTGCAGGCATATATCGCTCATATCAAAGCGAGCGCATCGAAGCCCACCAGCAAAAATGACGCAGAGAATGAAAGCCGGAGGCTTGCTGCCGAAGCCGATCTGAAAGAGACGAAGGCAGCCATCGAAAAAATCAAGCGCGCAGAGCTTGAAGGTCAGATGCACAGATCGGAGGATGTGGAAGCAGTTCTGGCAGATCTGATCTACGAAGTGAAAAACCGTTTGATGGCATTGCCCGGAAGGCTGGCCATGGATACGGCAAGAATAAAAACACCTGAGGAAGAATCCATACGAATCAATGCGGAGGTAAAGGAGATCCTGAACAGCCTGGCAGATTACAGGTACAATCCCGAGAAGTTCCAAAGACGGGTGAAGGCAAGAAAGGGAGCTGATGAAGATGCCGCGGAAGAAACCGACGACTAAAGCATCAACCAGAAAGAAGCCATCGAGCAAGAAAAAGGTTCCGACAAAGAAGATCCCGGCAAAGAAACCGGCGAAGAAGTCAAAGCTTGCGCAGCTGTACCCTGAGGCGGCGAAGCTGAACAAGGTTGTAGCAAGAGCAGTCAAAAACTTTAGGGCGACCGAAACACTCACGGTATCCGAGTGGGCTGATCGAAAGCGAAGGCTCTCTCCGGAAACATCAGCTGAACCGGGATTATGGAGAACATCCAGGACACCATACCTAAAGGATCCGATGGACTGCTTTACCGATCCGAAAGTTCACAAGATCGTCATGGTAGCAGCTTCTCAGGTAGGAAAGTCAGAGTTCGAGCTTAACGCTATTGGATACATCATAGATCAGGATCCCGGCACGATCCTTTACATACACCCGTCGCTGGATGAAGCAAGGAAGTTTTCGAAGCAAAGACTCAATCCGATGATTCGAGACTGTAAGGCACTTAGAAACAAAGTGTCAGAGCTTAAAGCAAAGGATTCCTCGAATACGATCCTGCAAAAGAGTTTTCCGGGCGGCAGCATTACGTTGATAGGATCGAACACTCCGAGAGCATTAGCCTCAACACCTGTCAGATATGTTATCGGTGATGAACATGACCGCTGGGCAAAGTCAGCCGGTACCGAAGGTGATCCGTGGGAGCTTGCTGAAAGAAGACAGACGGCCTTCTACAATCGCAAGGCTATAGACATAAGCACACCGACAACGAAAGGGGCGAGCGCTATCGAAGTGTCATTTTACCAGGGCACACAGGAAAGATGGTGTCATCAGTGCCCGGAGTGCGGTGAGTATTCTGAGATCGATTTTGACGAGATCAAATTTAACCACACGGTCGAGAAAATATCCGGCCGGAAGGTGTTTACGATAAACGGTCCGATACATTGGACATGCCCGAAGTGCGGCTGTCTGATACCTGAAGAAACAATGAGGCAGCAGCCGGCAAAATGGATAGCGGCAAATCCCGGAGCGTATGAGTCAGGAGTCAGGAGCTTCTGGCTGAACGCGTTTTCAAGCCCGTGGATGCCTTGGAAAAAGATCTGTCAGAGCTTCCTTGAAGCAAAAGACGATTCCCTGAGGCTGAAGGTAGTGTGGAACACACTGTTCGGTAAGCTCTGGGAGGAACGCGGGGATCTTGCGGACGAAGATACGATGCTCTCCCGTCGCGAGGATTACGGCACCAACGAAGAAGGCGGGCCGGTCGAGCTGCCCGAAGGCGTTTTGGTTCTGACTATGGGCGTGGATACACAGGACAACCGTTTCGAATATGAAGTAGTCGGTCACGGCCAGTACGGCGAAACCTGGGGCATACGCTGCGGACATATTGACGGGCGGCCGGATGTAGCTGAGACATGGGCAAGACTTGACGAAGTTATAGATCACGTATACAGGTTCAAAAACGGCAGGGGTCTGAAAATATCGATCACGATGATAGACTCAGGCGGACACTTCACACAAGAAGTGTACGAGGGCTGCCGCGCAAGGCAGGGCAAGCGCGTATTTGCAATCAAGGGTAAAGGCGGCGACGGCATACCATTCACAGCGCCGCCGACAAAGGTACCGATCAGGGACAACAAGAGGATCACCTGCTGGTTGTATACCATCGGCGTAGATTCCGGCAAGGCTTCGATCATGAGCAACCTGAAGGTAGAGGAAGCCGGTGCGAAGTATTGCCACTTTCCGAAGCACGAAAGCGCAGGTTACGACCAGCGATTCTTCAACGGCTTGCTGTCGGAGCACATGATCCTGTCGAGCAGCAAAGGCGTAAACCACTGGACATGGGAAAAGCTTCCGGGACATCAGCGGAATGAGCCGCTTGACTGTCGCAATTACGCAAATGCCGGACTCAGGATCATCAATCCTGACATGGACAAGCTCGAAGCGCGGCTCCGGGAAATGAACGGACAGCCGGTACAAAAGCAACCGGAGCAGAAAAAGCAAGTTGCACCGGTGCAACCGAGAAGAAAGGTACAGAGAAGCAGACGCAGCGGCTTCGATGAATGGTAAGGAGGAAACATGGCAGACAGGACAGAATTAACGGCAAGGCTTGAATTCAAAAAGGCAGCGCTTGAAAAAGCAAGAGCCGCATACCTTGACCTATTGGATGGCAATGTTGCCTCATACACGATAGATGGCCGAAGCCTTACACGGCTCGACCTCGATAAGCTGAAAAACCACATCAAAGCGCTCGAAAATGAAATAGACGGTCTCGAAAACATGCTAAAGGGCGGAAAACCGCGCAAAGCTATCGGAATAGTACAAAGAGACTGGTAAAAGCAAGGGATATTACGCGCAAGCGTTATATCAAAACCGACGCTTGGAAGTCGGCGCTCCTACTTTCAGGCGCCGGATATTTGAGGAGGTGAGCACCACGAAAAGCGATTTTGAAGCCGCAAGACTGTTATCTGAGCGAAATGCGGTAAAGAACAAGAGATACGCACTGCGCAACAAAGGATACAGCGAAGCAGGTGCGAGCCATAGAAAAAAAGCCCTCAAAGGGTTCACGGCGCAGAGCGGAAGTCCCCGCGAGGATATCGACTGGAATAATTACACCTTAAGACAGCGCGGAAGGATGCTCTTTATGAGCACACCGATCGCAAAGTCAGCCGTAACGACAAACCGCACAAACGTGATCGGCATGGGATTACAGCTGAAGGCAAAGATTGATCATGTAACGCTCGGAATGACACCCGAGGCAGCAGCGGAATGGCAGAGGCACACCGAAGCGGAATTTGCTCTCTGGGCAAACAACAAAAGAGCCTGCGATGCTACCGGAGTGAATGACTTTTACAGCATCCAGCAGTTAGCTCTTACGTCCTGGCTGACATCAGGCGACTGCTTCGTGGTCATGAAACAATACAAGCCTACGCCGCTCATGCCCTACTCTCTCAGGCTACATGTGCTTGAAGCTGACAGAGTACGTACACCGGGCAAGACCGTAGGCGTGAACACAGACGGTATCGCAGAGAACGGCAATATGATCTACGACGGTGTTGAAGTCGACGACAACGGAGCCATAGTAGCATATTACGTAGCAAACACATACCCGTATGAGATCAGCGCTCGCAAGCCTGAAGAGTTTATCCGCGTAAAGGCATACGGAGACAAGACGGGCCTGCCGAACATCATACAGCTGATGGAATCGGAACGCGCTGACCAGTACAGAGGCGTGTCATATCTCGCTCCGGTAATCGAACCGCTTCTGCAGCTTCGCAGATATACGGAGTCAGAATTGACGGCGGCAAATATCGAAGCCTGCTTCGCAGCATTTATCAAGACAACCGAATCTCCGGCAGACAATCCCTTCAATGAAGTGGGCTGGGGAGACGTGGACGGAATGCCCGGAGCTGCATCACCTGACAATCAGGTGAGCCACGATCCGAATGAATACGAACTCGGGCCTGGTACGGTCAACATCATGGAGCCTGGCGAAGATGTAACCTTCGCGGATCCCAAGAGACCCGGCAGCGGTTTCGCCGGTTTCGTCGATGCGGTATCTACACAGGTGGGCGCAGCGCTCGAAATACCGAAAGAACTGCTCATGAAAGCATTCACGGCAAGCTATTCGGCATCACGTGCCGCACTGCTTGAAGCGTGGAAAGCGTTCGCTATGAGAAGGCAGTGGTTTACAGCTGATTTCTGCAAGCCCATCTATGAAATATGGCTGTCTGAGGCTGTGGCCAGAGGTCGCATACTCGCTCCCGGATTCTTTACTGATCCGGCGATCAGGGCTGCATACCTCGGGAGCAAGTGGATCGGACCTTCTCAGGGCATGCTTGATCCGACCAAGGAGATAACAGCTGAAATCATGGCAATCAATGCCGGATTCAGTACGCATGAACAGAGTACGATCAAGCTCAACGGCGGTCAGTGGAATGATAACGTAACACAGCTGGCCATTGAGGAACGAGAGCTTGAAGTAGCTGGTCTCAAGAACAGCAATATATCAATCCAAATCTATACAGGAGATGAAGGAGGAAAAGATGGACAGACTGAATGAAAAAGTCAAAAGATGCTGGAATATTGCCAGCGTATCCGATGACGAAGGTGAAATCATTCTTTACGGCGATGTTGAAAGCCAGCAGCCTGTTGACTGGTGGACCGGTGAACCCGTTCCGGGAATGTTTATCACACCGGAAGGCTTCATGGAAGATCTTGAAGCCGTAAAGAACAAGTCAAAGATCACAGTGAAGCTCAACAGCTGCGGCGGAGATCTTTACACAGGTATCGCGATCCACAATGCCATCAAGGCATTGCCCGCAAACGTAACGGTCATAGTAGAAGGCATCGCAGCGAGCGCGGCTTCTGTGATCATGTGCGCAGGCGACACCGTACAGGTATATCCCGGATCACTTGTTATGATCCACGAACCCGCCTGCACTGTGATCGACTACTGCAACCGTGACGACCTGAAGCAGATTATCAAGATGCTTGAGGCAGGAATCGACGCAGCGGCAGCAGTATACAACCAGAAGACCGGCATCGAGGTCGATACCCTGAAGAGCATGATGCACAAGGAGACATGGATGACCGGGCAGGAAGCTGTAGACAAAGGCTTCGCAAACGAACTGATCACCGGAGCGGATGTCAATATGGCACTCGAAGGCAAAGAAGTCCTGATGGTGGCCGGAGTAAGGCACAATGTAAGAGGCCTGCATATTCCGGAAAACCTCAACATCACAAGAATTTCGGCGCAGGTAAGCGAAAAAACAGCTCCATGCGCGGAAATAGATAAGCCCGGCGACAATGCCGGAGAACTCAAGGAAGGAGGTACCGCAGAAATGTATAATTCAATCGATGAATTACGGGCTGCTATGCCTGACCTCGTATCTCAGCTTGAGACTTCGGCAGCAGAGGCGGCCGTGGCACAGGAGAGGGAACGTCAGCAGAGGATTGACGAGATTGCGGCATCCGTAGCGGATACGGCACTTGTCAACGAAGCAAAGTATGAAAAGCCCTGCACAGCTGAACAGCTTGCCTTCCGTGCTATGCAGAGACAGGCACAGCTCGGAGCTCAGCACTTGCAGAACGTGACAAGTGACAACGCTGAATCAGGCGTGCAGGATGTACAGGCGGTCAATGCTCCGGCAGAACAGCCCAAACAGCTGACCAAAGAAGAGCGTATCGCTATGGGACGCGCAGATGCCAAAGCGGCATTAAACAAAAAGGAGGACTAAGATCATGGCAAACCTTATTGACACAATGAACTATGACGGCCTGATCTCAGGGCTTGCCCCTGAACCTGTTGTAGCGGCAGGCACGATCAGGAAGCTTGGAACCGCAGCTACCTACAAGCGCGGCACAATCCTGGCAAAATCAAGCGGAAGCGCAGGCGACGGAAAGCTTGTTATCCTGGGCACCAGCGCAGCAAGCAACGAAACGCTTACAGCCTACGCTATCCTTGCAGATGACACAGCAATCGGCACCGCCAGCGATGTGAATGCTGCCATCTATAAGGCGGGCTGCTTCGATCCCGCAAAGCTCGAAGTAAAGAGCGGCTACACCATTACCGAGGATGACAAGGATGCTCTCCGCGATGGCGGCGTATTCCTTTCTCCCGTGATTGACTAAGGAGGTAAAGGACAATGAGTGCTAACATTGACGTTTTTGACACTTATTACATGGCCGGTATGGTTGAGGAAATCACCCCTACCCCCAGCTTCTTCAAGGACAGATACTTCGGCGAAGAGGATCCCTTCTCGACCGATAAGGTCCTTGTTGAGTTCATGGACGGAGAACAGACCATGGTTCCGTTCATCGCTCCCCGCGTAGGCGACATCCCTGTTGATCGCGCAGGATATCAGATCTTCGAGTTCGAGCCTTCACTGATCGCTCCCTCAAGGATCCTCTCTCTTGACGATCTCAAGAAACGCGGCTTCGGCGAAGCTCTTTTTGCGGGTTCGACACCTGCAGAGAGAGCAAAGAAGATCCAGCTCAGAGATCTCACCGATCTTGACAGACGCATTGCCCGCCGCGAAGAGTGGATGGCTGCACAGACCATCATCAACAATGGCGTAGATATGGTTGAGTACATTGACGCTGATACTCAGGGCCAGACCGTACCGATCCGCTACTACGATACCTCGGGATCTAACCCCGGCGTATACACTGTAAGCCCCGTGTGGACTACCTGGGCGCTTATGTGTGCTGATGTAGTTGCTATGTGCGACGAACTCGCAAAGCGCGGCCTTCCTGTATCCGATCTCGTGCTCGGATCAACCACATGGGCAACCGTTAAGGGCTTCACCGGTCTTTTGGATGAGCTCGACAACAGAAGCATTGACATCGGAGAGATCAGAGCATCTATCGCCGGCACCGGCGTAACCTACGTAGGCAAGCTCAACTTCGAAGGCTACATGCTCGATGTATTCGTAGCACGCGAGACCTATGTTGACGCTTCGGGCGTTACACAGCTGTATTTCCCTGCGAAGTCTGCTATGGTAAGCGCTCCCGGATGCGGCAAGACCTACTACGGTGCTGTAACCCAGATTGACTACGGCGCAGAGGAATTTGAGACCTACACAGGCCGTCGTATCCCTAAGCTCTGCATCAATCAGGAAAAGGATCTGCGCAAGCTCCGCCTTGCTGCACGTCCCCTCACCGCGCCTAAGAACAAGGCACCTTGGATCTACGCTGCAAACGTAGTATCGTGATGTAGTTTCAGAAAGGAGCGCACTATGACACTGATCAAGATTATCAACGGTATCTACGGCTATCATATCAATGAGGCTGTAGTTGAGCCTAAAACTGCCAGCAGCCCCGCTTTCTATGTCGATGACAAGGAAGCGGAGCGCCTGGTCGAGCTCAAGGTTGCAAGGATAATCGAACCCGATCCCGAAGTTGCACCGGTGCAACCGGATGATGTCACAGAAGATGACGAGACAGAGAGCGGGACAGACGTGTTCGAAGAATCTGACAAGGCTGATTACAACGAAAGCATGAAGCTTGACGATCTGAAGAAGATCGCTATCGATGCCGGAGCATCGAAGAACAAGGTCAAGAAAATGCGGACGAAGAAGGAAGTCATAGCAGCTATCGAGACAGCACAGGAAAAGGCAGCAGGCAAGCAGGAAGCTCTTCCTCAGGTAGATGCGGCAGATTTCGTATAAGGAGGGCTGCTCTCATGGTTAGACTGATTAAAGATGTGGTTTATACCACAAAAAGCGGTGTTGACATGACTATAGGCTGTGAGTTCTCTGAGAGTGCCGACAAGGAAAAGGAACTCGTAAACAGAGGCTTCGCAGAATATGTCAATAAGCCGGTCCCGACTGCGGATGAGGGCAAGGCAAAGAAGACACCGAAGAAAGATAAATGAGTTTCAAGGATCAGATAGCGAAAGATATAGATAAGGTCTTCCTGAATCTTGATGATTTCGCTGAAACTCACGTGGTCGAAGGCAGCAGCATAACCTGCGTAGTCAGCACTGATGCGCAGAACAAGATCATGAACGGGCGAATACTCGGACAGATCGAGGCTGATATGTTCCTCTACGCAAAGACGGAGGAAGCTCCGAGGTATAGAAGCCCGGAGTCGATCATAAATGTCGACGGCAAAGAGATGGTAGTAGTGAAATGGGCCGAATCTATGGGCGTGGTAGTGATAGCGCTGCGGCAGAACTGCATGATGTAAGGAGGCTTACGGATGACCATAACCGAAACACTCGACACCTTGCAAAACTGGTTTGATGAACATATCAGCCAGAAAGTAACGCTTAAACTGCCCACGGATGCACAGATTAACGGCGAAGCCACATTGGTACACCCCGCGACCTTCGCGTTATATGTACCTGCAAAAGACCGCATACCTCCGAACGTGCCGGCTCCTATCCCGTCACTGTGTATACAGTTGATGGAAGGAGAAGACAGAACATTCGATCACAAGAGGAAACTCAATATCCGCATATGTCTGTCAGCGTGGAATCCCGGAGAACAGACGGGTGTTACGTTTTATCCTCAGAACTCCGAGACTGATTATTTCCACAAGAAATATACGCAGGGCGACAAAGAACCGACATACACCCGCAATCTTGACGGATGGCGCGATGTATGGAACTTCGTAGACTTCTGCCTTGCGACGCTCCACAAAACTGACATAATCGAAGGGTTTAGGATCATCAAAGAAGACGGCATCAAGTACGGGCCGTTTACTGAAGATGGTGCGATATGGGACTATTACCCCTACTGGCACAGCTGGATCACGTTTACGCTTGAAGGCGGTCTCGTAGCTAACGTCCCTGACTACAGCAATTTTTTATAAAACACAGGAGGTAAAACGCAATGGCGTACAAACATGGCACATATGGCGAAATCGAAAAATCTGCGGTTGTCGCTGCGGCGCAGGCAGGCTCCGTCCTGGTGTATGTCGGTACAGCCCCTATCCAGAAGATAGCGGGACACGCCTCGCTCGGACTGGTAAACCAGCCCATCAGGCTTCGCAACTTGGAAGATGCAAAAGCAACCTTCGGATGGTCGGACGACTGGGCAAAGTTTACGCTCTGCGAAGTGTTTGATGAACACTTCAACAACAGCGTTGAAAATGTAGGCCCCATCTATGTGATCAACGTACTCGATCCGGACACCCACAAGGGCGCGCAGGTATCGCTTGCGAACCAGGATTTCACACAGACAGGCATTATCTACATCGGAAACGACCTGGCAGACGTTGACAGCGTGCGCGTAACAGGCAAGGTGCTCGACACCGACTACAGCGTATCGTTCGATGCAGAGAACAACAGAATAGTCGTAACCAACCTTACGACTTTGGGCTCATCGGAGACCATCACCTACTACCCCGTAGACGCTTCGGCAGTCACGAAGAACACCATCATCGGTACATCAGGCAGCGGCGTGAGCACCGGCATTCAGGCTATCAAGAAGGTGTACACAAAGTACAAAGCAGTTACGAATATTCTGGCTGCTCCCGGCTGGTCAGAGGATCCTGAAGTATACACCGCAATGGTGGCCGCTGTCCAGAAGATCAACGGACACTGGGACGCATTTGCGATTGCGGATATTCCCGTTGAGGCAAAGGAAAGCGAAGAGGCAACAGTAACAAGCTATACGGCTTCGGTTACTGTACCGAACCTCATTGAAGACAGCGTAGAGGTATGGAAGGGCGATGGTTCCGTCAAAGGAACAAAAACGACCGACTATACTCTCTCCTATGCTTCTAATGTTCTGACCGTCACTCTCGCGAACGGCGGCGCTCTCTATTCCGAAAACAAGGTCATCATCAAGACGACCGCAGCGATCGGAACGAAGGAAGCTGCTATTCAGTGGCAGACGGCTCACGGATATGTATCAGAGAGATCAAAGGTATGCTGGCCGCAGGTTAAGTCCGGCACCGGCAAGACCTACCACCTTTCGACTGTATGCGCGGCAACCATGCTCCGCGTTGATCTCGATCATGACTCTGTTCCCATGGAAACACCTTCGAACAAAGAAATCATGGCGACCATGCAGTATTTCGGATCAACCGCCAAGAACGAGGGCTACGACGATACAGAGAGCAACGATCTCAACGCGGTCGGCATCACTACCGCTTGTATCTACAATGGATCGTGGGTACTCTGGGGACCTCATACAGCCGCATACAAGTACGGCACGACAATGGATCCTCGCGTCATCTTTGACACGAATATCCGTATGCTGATGCACGTAACGAACGGCTTCCAGCTTCGCCACGGTCCTGAGATCGATGGTCCCATGACACCGGCACAGAAGGACACCGTATTAAACGCAGAAAACGCAGAGCTCGAAAGGCTCGGCGCTCTCGGAGCGTTGATCGGCGAATCAAGCGTTGAGTTCCTTGAGGTTGAGAACCCCGAGAGCGATATGCTCAATGGTGATTTCGTATTCAATCTCTCGTTCACATCGACACCGCCGTTCAAGAGCGCAACGGCTAAGGTATGCTACACGAGCAGAGGCTTCGCAGCATTTTTCGGAGGTGAATAATTATGGGATGGAAAGACATTAACGGCGCCGTAGTCGCTGATACAGTGTACTGCGACGATGTGCTTGTAGCGAAGGACACATCTTTTACTATTCCCGGAATTGCGTTTGCGACAGCTGACGTGGCCGCAATGGGAACCATGAGCGTGCCGATCATCGGTATGCTCGAAAACATGCAGCTCACGGTCAAGCAGATCGGAGTTGACAAGGGGCTGAGCAAGCTTAACAAGCTTAAGGCTCAGAACCTTGAGTTCAGATGGGTAGAGACCGTAGTAAAGTCCGACGGATCTCTTTCCCAGGAAGGTCGCAAGGCATTCGTTCGCACCATGCCCAGTGCTATACCGGACATCGGTGTAGAAAACGGCAGCGCAACCGAACTTGAAAGTACATTCAATGTAACAAGGTGTCAGGTATATGCAGATGGCAAAGAACTGTTCTGCGTTGATCGTCTTGCGAACGTGCTCAGAGTCGGCGGCAAGGATTATTACAGCAAGATTGCGAATCTTCTGTGAAAACCATCTAAAACAAGGGGGCTCGCAGTTTATAAAACTTATTGCGAGCCCCTGTATTTGAAAGGAGCGTAAAAATGAAAGAGACACTTAAACTTCAGAACCCCATTCTTATTAACGGCAAGACCGTATCAGAGCTCAGCTACGATATTGATGAGATTACCGGTGAACTTTTCGCCGAAGCTGACTCGAAGAAGATGGCCGCATCAGGATCAAAGAGCGGCAATCTTTCCGGAGCTGCAGAGCTTGATTATTCGTTCCAGCTCTACCTCGGATACGCGGCAATTCTGGCCGTCAATCCCGAATATGACTGGTCCGATCTTGCAAGGATCAAAGGACACGACAACATGAAAGTAATGAGGATAGGCAGGGCTTTTATCGTAGGGTCGGCGGCGTCAGAGGAAGACGACTCCGAAGAGCCTACAGAGACTACGGAAAAGTCTTCTCAACCTCAGTCACCGACCTCGAAAAAAAGCGAGTAATCAGCTTTATCATAGAATACGCGGAAGCGGCCGAAGATCTGAGCGAAGAGGAAAAACGAAAGCAGGCTCGTGCCGTGAGCGGATCAGTAGCAAAAACATTTAAAGGACATCATGCAAGAAGGAGACACTGACTATGGCAAAGAATAAAGCGTTACAGGCTATAGTTGAGATAGCCGGAAGCGTAAGCCCTACCCTGGGCAGCTCCGTTAAATCAGCGACGGACGCGCTTGACAAGCTCAACCTCAAAGCCCTTGCCATAGGCGCGGCCGTAGGCGGTGCAGCCATAGCAACCGGAAAAGCGGTAGCAAAAGCCGGTGAATATTTGTTTCAGCTGGGCAGCAAATTCGACGAAGCGGAAGACGCTATCAGGATAGGCACCGGAGCCACAGGCGAAGATCTTGAAGCTCTGATGGATACGGCGAAGGAAGTATATACCTCTATTCCTACAACGATGGAAGAGGCCGCAGCGGCGATAGCAGATTACAATACACGCCTGGGCGTTACGGGCGACACCTTGAGCGATCTGTCAAAGCAGGCCATATCCGCAGCTGACATGCTGGGCGAAGATCTCAACACGGTCATCGAGGAAAGTTCCAAAGCAATGCAAAACTGGAACATAGACGAATCCCACATGTCCGAAGCTATGGATTATATGTTTAAGGTAGCCCAGAGCACCGGCGTAAGTTTCACAAACCTGTCCTCAGAAATGGAGACCTACGGCGCGCAGCTTCAGGAAGTAGGATATACGTTCCGCGAAGCCTCCACACTGCTCGGACAGGTCGAGAAAGAAGGTCTCGACGCTGCTACGGTAGTGACAGCCCTGAAGACTGCATCGAAACAGGCAGCATCGGAAGGGTTCAGCAACCTCAACGAAGGGGTAGAGTCATATATTGCGCAAATACAGAACGCTACGGATGATACAGAAGCCTACACCATAGCCACAAAGTACTTCGGTAGCAAGGCAGCCGCCACGATGACGCAGGCGATCAAAAAAGGCACTCTGAGTATCGACGGACTGACGGCATCGCTCAAAGAATCGGACGAAAGCATACTTGGATGCGCCGAAGATACATACGACTTCTCGGAGCAGGTACAGATGATGAAAGCAAAGCTCGAAGTAGCTCTTGCGCCGATAGCCGAAACGATCTTTTCAGAAATATCCGACATGCTGCCTACGCTCATGGGTATGCTCGAAACCTTCATACCGATCATAACAAGCGTTGTAGAGCAGGCATTGCCATTCGTGGAGCAATTTTTAGGCGGCATAGCCGAGCTGCTTCCGGTCATCATGCCAATGATCCAGGGACTCGCTGAACAGTTGCTCCCTATCCTGCTCAATCTGGTAGAAACACTCCTGCCGCCGCTGTTAGATCTCATTACCGGGATCATACCTCCGCTGATGGAGATATTAGAAGCCATACTGCCGCCGATAGTGGAGATTATCACCTCAATTCTCCCGATCATAACGGAGATCGCAGCCGCAGTTCTGCCGGTGCTGGTGGACATCATTGCAGCGCTCATTCCGGTGATCAAACCGCTGCTCGACATACTGCTCAACCTGTTCAAGAGCGTTATAATGCCGATACTTGATCCGTTGCTTATGCTGGCGGAAACGATACTTCCCGTGATAGTTGACCTGCTGAAAATGGTAGCACCAATCCTCGAACCGATCGGAAAGATATTAAGTCCCATAGCGGATGTCATAGGCGTGATTGTAGGTGCGTTATCTACAGTGGTTGGATGGGTCGCTGATGGCCTGGGATGGCTCGTAGATCTGTTCTTCGGAAGTGACGAAGACGACGCGAAGGAAATGGCAAGATATGCGATGGGCGGATTCACTCACGGTCCGTCTATCGCAGGTGAAGAGGGCACGGAGGCGGTTATTTCGTTCGATCCTACATACAGACAGAGAAATATCAGGATCCTCGAACAGGCCGCACTCATGCTCGGACTGTCAGGCTTCGGAACTACCGAGATATCATCAGACAACAGCCTGACACTGGACGAAAACTCATATTCTTCGCAGGCCGGGCAGCTGCTCTCGCTTGATGATTTTTCATTATCAGAACTCTCGGGCGGCGGAGGCGTGACATATGTATATGATTTCTCAGGCTTCACATGGAGCCCGACAATCAACACCGAAGGATCAGCTGACGAAGATCAGTTCATGCAGAGACTCGAAGAGCATGAGGCAGAGTTCTTCGAATGGCTGAAGGAATTTGCTAAGGCAAGGGAGGCGTACTGTTTTGGATAGGATCGTAGGCTATAAGAAATATAACACCTGCGCCGGAGACACGTTCGACTCCCTGGCGCTTGACATGTATAACGACGAAGGGCTGGCTCACAGGATCATACAATTCAATCCCGACTATGCCGATGTACTCGTATTTGATGCAAATATACCGCTGAAGCTTCCGGTATATGATGAGGATGTATCCGCAGGGTCAAGCACTCTTCCGCCTTGGAGAAGAGAATGAAGATACTATATAACGACAAGGATATCTACAAAGATATCAGCCTCAACTACGCGGTACACGAGATGTATGCCGGAGACTTTGCGGATAATCTCACGTTGCGCTTTAACGATCCGAAAGGAACGTGGAGCAAGTGGGATCCCGAAATGGGCGATACGATATCTCTTGAGCACGATAAATCGAAGACGGGCAAGATGTATATTTTCCAGATCGGAGCCCGTAATGGCATCTTCACCGTAAGGGCGATGTCGATGCCGCCTTCGATGGCAAGCCGAAGGTCAGCATCCTGGGAGAAGATAAAGTACACCCAGATAGCAAGCGAGATAGCCGAAAGACACGGCCTGACACTCAAGACATACAACGTAAAAGATCAGGTATATGCCAGCATGAAACAGCAAAATGAATCTGACATAGCATTCTTAAATAACCTGAGCCTGATCGAAGGCAATCAGCTGATCATATACGACGGTCAGTTGATCATATACGACGAAGCCGAAATGGAAAAAAGCTCTTCTCCGGAAGTGTTCGAAGTAGGCAGCAGGACGGAATACACCTACTCAGACGACTCAGGAGAGGCATACGGCGCTTCTAAGGTGATAGCCGGTACATTTACAGGGTATTACGAAAACGGAGGCAGTACGAGGCTGATAGAGACGGTTATGAGGGCGAACAGCGACGTGGAAGCGGCAAGGTTTGCAAAGAATATCCTGCGCAGCAAGAATAAAGCATTGCAGACAGGATCTATAAAGACTGATTTCACATCGAAGTATGCGCCCGCATCGGTGCTCAATATATCCACAAAGAAGGCTGTACGATGGAACGGCAAGAGCTTCGTCACTAAAGTGCGGCAGGACTACGTTAAGAATCTGACCGTCCTGTATTTCCGCAATATCACATTGGAGGGATATTGATATGGCAGGAATAATACAGGGCAAAATAACAAAGCTGAAGGAATCCGGCGGCGTTAATGTCAAAGCCACGGTGATGGACACATCAAGCATGGTTACGATGGATGTAGTGATACCGGAAAGACTTCAGACACTCACATACCTTGAGATCAATACCGGCGTGTGCTGCGCGGTATTTGATGACAATACGGCTCTGATGCTGTCAAGATTAGACGGAAAATATTCGTAAGGGAGGGATATATTTGTCAACGATTGCAAAATGGCGAAAGCAGAAATGGCTTGTAAGCCCGGAGAAGATCAAAGACCTCAGATCCCTCGCATTCTCATACGCTCAGCAGGCCGACAATAACAATTCAACCGAAGGCAAAGGTCTGACAAACGAAAAAGGGCTTGAGCTCTTCAAGATGTCGTTCTCTACTACCCTGCTGGCGGCCGTCGGCGTAGATGTCAGAAAGGAAATAAACAACTGGAAGAAGGAAGTCACAAAGACCGGCGCATTTTATTTGAACGGCAAGCAGCTCGGGCCGAAAAAGATGAGGCTCGACAAGGTAGGAGTCAGCAATATCCTCGTAGACAATAAAGGCCGCATGCTTCAGGCAACCTTGCAGTTCAACTTCGTAGAAGATGATCCGGAGAAGGCTGCTGACACTTCTACCAGTGCTACAGGCGTTAAGGCGAGCAAGACGGATAAAGAGGAACTGAAGACAAGCAAGACGGATAACCTTGAAACACAGGGCATAAAGACGGGATCATACGTGCATTCAACACAGAAGGTAGACCTCGACGGAAATCCGGTCAATACGGATGACACTATGAAGGTGGTATCAACAAAAGGCGGTGTGGTTACGATGTCGGGCCCGAACGGTACGGTATCCCTGCCGCACAATTATGTATCGCTTGTGGACTGATCCGGAGGGAGGAACATATGAGAAAAAGCGGCAATGGAATACCCGAGGTCTGCGTCGACAACCTGGTTAAGATCCGGCGCGGAGAAGTAGCTTATGAAAGAGTTAAAGGACTTGACGGCGGGCTCGTAGATCAGCCGTCTGCGCTGATAGAGGAAGACGCTACAGCGGACATCGAAAGACAGATCAGCATATTCGAGCCTCGCGTAGATGTAGACTCTGTTGAGGCAATCGGCAGCGGAACGAACGGCGGCTTCGAGTTCGATATACAAGTACATACAAAGGAGATCGCAAATGAATCTTGATTTTGTACAGACGAATGCAGCGGACATTCTCAATACCATACTTACAACGCTTGAAAACGGGTGCGGTGAACCTCTGTATCCCGGAGATGAAAGAAGGCTTTTCGGAGAAGCCGGGCTCGCTCCGATATTCGTAACATTTTTCAACGCCGTGAATGACGGATGCAGACAGAAGCTCTTACGCTACGCCAGAGGCGAAGTGCTTGACGCTCTGGGAGAGAACAATCACTGCACAAGAAAACCGGCCGAAAAGGCAGAAACGACTCTTCGCTTCTCTCTTGCCGCAGCGCTCCCGAACAACGTGATCATACCTGAAGGCGTAAGAGTGACAGGCAATAGCAAATATTTCGCCACAGAATCGACTGTGACGCTTCAGGCGGGTAATACATACGTTGATGTCATAGGCGTAGCTGTAGAAGGCGGAACAGATTACAACGGCATAGAAACAGGAAGCATCACGGAAATTGTCGATACCTACCTCATTCCGGAGATATCAAGCGTAACAAATACAACCGCCTCATCGGGCGGAACGGATGTCGAGGAAGATAACGCATACCGCGAGCGTATAAGATCAGCTGATGACCGACTCAGTACAGCCGGCACGGCAGCAGGATACAGATACTATGCAATAGCAGCTGATCCGAACAATATAGCCGATGCCGTGGTAGAGGATGAAGAAACACAGCTGAGCGTAACGCTTGACCTCTACACGAAGAGCAGTACAAAATATGCTTTCCTGGGAGGAAACGGACTCCATGAAGATACGCTGCTTGTATATCCTCACGGATCCAGCTCTGCGGCAGCTATCACAACCGACTACACGGTTGATTACAGCAACAATCTGCTGACCATCACCATAGTGTCGGCCGGAGCTCTGGCAAGCGCAACACAGATCGATATCAAGATCAAAGATACGCCTCCCGGATCCGTAATCATAACGCCTGTAAGATATGACGGAACGGTACCGGATGCAGCACTGCTCGCGAAGGTACTTGCGGCATGTACAGATAGCCAGATCAAGCCACTGACTGACAAGGTAACGGTTCAGGCTCCCACTACTCACAGCTTCGATATCAATCTTACATACTATACGACCGCTGCCGATGAATCCGCTTGCATCACCACCGTGGAAGGCGAAGGCGGCGCGATTGACAGATACATCGAGTGGCAGCATTCCGGACTCAACAGGGATATCAATCCGGATTACCTGAGGAAACTGATCCTTGCACCTGACTGGGACGGAGCTGTGCCTGCTACGCGTGTGGATATTACGTATCCGGCATATGTAGATCTGAAGAGCACAGAGCTCGCACAGTTCTCCGGAAACCTTACAGTAAGCCACGTGGTCAAAGAAGGAGTGATCTGACATGGGAATGAAGATTGAAGATCCGAAAACAGTAAAACTGCTGCCGCGATTCATGCGTGATGATGCAGCGGACAAAGCTCTGGCCAGCGCAGTAGATGCTCTGATTAAACCTCCGGGCAGCAAGGTAAAAACATTGAGAGTATGGGATCAGATAGACAACCTCGATGAAAACATGCTCGATGAGCTTGCCTGGGAGCTTGATATAGACTGGTATGAAGATACCATGTCGATAGATGTCAAGCGCGAGACGATCAAGACTGCAAGGCTTATAAAGGAACATCGCGGTACAAAGTGGGCAGTTGAGCAGGTAGTCGCTAACGTATTCGGCACCGGAGAAGTTCAGGAATGGTACGAATACGGCGACGAACCATTCTACTTCAAGATTACAACGGACACACAGATGACTCCGGACCTGTTCGAGAAGGTAAAGAAGCACATTGAGCGTGTCAAGAATGTGCGCTCGAAGCTGCGCACGGTTGAGGTCGAAAAGAATGTATACTGCCGCTTGCATTTTGTCGGAGCAGTTATGTCAAGCCACCATATCAGCATCACAAACAGCCCGCAATACGAGCGCAGCGTAAACGGAAATATCAATCTCGGATCAATGGTATACAGTACGCCTCATGTGGCGGTAGAAAATTAAAAGTTGCACCGGTGCAACTGCAGGCAGCAGGAGCATGATTCCGCTTGAGGCGGATGCTATATAAAAACTACAAGGAGGAATAAAAATGGCCGGAGTATTTAACGAAGCCGTCCTGACACAAAAGGGCCAGGCATTATTAGCGAAAGCCCAGGGCGGACTCACTACGATCACGCTTACGAAGGCGGCATCAGGCGACGGTTCCTACGCTGAAGGAGAAGATCCCAGCGTGCGCACGGAGCTGAAGTCAAAGAAGCAGGAATTCCAGATTGAGACCGTAAGCGTATGGAATGCCACAAATGTACTGGTGAAGTTTATTATCACCAACTACATCGACGCGCTTCACTACCTTGAGACAGGGTATTACGTGAAGGAGATCGGCATCTATGCGACAGACCCGGACGAAGGCGAAATCCTGTATGCTATCGCTACGGCGGTAACAAACCAGTGGGACTATATGCCGTCCTACAACAACCTGATCCCTTCGAAGATCATCATTGACATGCTGACCGAAGTTGACAATTCCGCAAATGTCACCGTGACCATGCCGAACAGAATGTATCTGTACGACATCGATACCGGAGACAAGTACGAGCTCGGAATCAAAAACGGACTGATGTATTACGAAGAAGTTGAGGAATAAAACAAGGAGGATATACAGAAAATGGGCAAGACATTTATTGCTGACAAGGAAACGCTGGACAAAGTATATGCCATTGTTTCAGACGACGACTGCTACGGATTTATTGAGCACTGTGCGATCAAGAATCCGGCGCAGAGGATCGAGTACATCGGTCTGAATAAGAACTATACGCCTCTGACCGTGGACAAGGCGGCGCACACCTTCTCTCTCGGATCATGGGCGACATTCCCGGTACTCACAGAAAATAAGCCGTACATGGTAAAAAGCAACGGCGCAGAGGATTATCAGCTGTCAGAGACCGACTACACGAAGAAGGCCGACGGCGTGACCGCTTCTGATGTAGCCGACGACACCTACGACGGTGGCGCGTTCTCGAAGCTGATCAGAATCTACCGTAAGCAGGAATGGGTAGGACATGACAGGATCGTGCTCTTCTCATTCGAGAAAAAAGAAGGCTTCACGGCTGACGGCTTCGGCGATGCCCCCTGCAGGTGGATCCCTATGTTCTACGGCAGCATTGACACAAACGGCAAGGCTCACTCAACCGCGAACACCCACCTTTCGAAGAACAAGACAACTGCAGAGCAGTACACGGCCATCCAGAGCTTCAATGCGAACGCAAAGTTCTTCGGCGGCCCGATCGTTGAGGTTATCATTGACCTGCTCATGATGTTCGCAAAGACCAGCGACATGCAGGGCGCATACGGCGACGGCAATATGTCCGGATACGACGCTTCTGATACCACTGACTACGGCATGAAGACCAACAACGTAGTAGGCGGCGGACAGTTCTACGGATCATCTGACGGAACAAGCCTCAATAAGATCCTCCACTCTGTCGTACTCGGATCGTACAGCCAGTGGATGCGTGATCCTTATGAAGTAGTCGTAAATGGCAAGGTTAAGGTATCAAAGGACTACACCTACGATCCTACCGGAGCTACATACGAAGACACCGGCATTATGGTTCCGAACATCGGAAGTTGGACATACTCGCTCGACTACTACCCTGTCAAGGGATACGGATCAATACCGATCGCTCCGTATTCGGGAGGATCTACCGCAGAAGGACCGTGCGACGGAACATATGTAGCGGCTGACCAGAGCACGAAAACGGCGGTCTCGATTCGGTTCGGCTACTGCGCCTACGGCGCTCCTGACGGCGGTCGCGCGCGTAACTGGTCCTGCGGGGCGACGATTACGGGCTGGACCCTCGGGTTCGCCCTCTTTCTGTAAAAACCTGCTGCCCTTCCGGGAGGTGAATTGCGCCGCAAGGCGCAAGAGGGGGCCCTCCCCCTTAAAACATAAAGCCGCCTGACCTTCAGGCATGTAACCCGCAGACAAAGCAACAGAGACTTGGAATAATCATTCACAAATAAAGCAACACAATAGCGGAGAAGGCCTTCGCCTCGCGGCGGTCTCGATTCGGTTCGGCAACTGCAACAACGGCGCTCATGACGGCGTTCGCGCGCGTAACTGGAACAACGTGGCGACGAATACGAACTGGAACATCGGGTTCGCCCTCATTCTACTCAAAACACGGAATAACAACCCAAAGAAAGCCTTCTTCGTACACCCCTGACGGTTGCAATACCGTTTAATCGCCATTACTGGAACGATGAGTGGAAATTATTCCAATGCAGGGCGGATATGCAAACGGTCGAGTAGCATATCCGTAGGAGATAGAAAAAGAAATGAGAAAAGACAAGAAACCACCTGCACGGATGAATGATAAACGATACAAGTATCTGTGGAAGAAATGCCAGGACGAAAAGATAATCAGGCAGGCATGGAAGAATCTGAGGCGAAACAAGACCCAACGTAAGGGCGTGATCGAGATCGACAAGAACCTCGATGAAGAAGTCAAGAAAATGAAGCGGCTTATAGCCAACACCGTGGAAGAAAGCCCGGAGGCAGGCTATAACCCGCCGAAGGTGCGAAAGACAAAGATCGTACACGAAAAAGGCAAGAAAAGAACGGCTCACCTTGCCGACATTCATGAGCAATGGTACTTTCATATACTTGTGGAAGTAATGCAGCCGATAATCCTGCGCAGGCTCTCAAAGAACGCTGTCGGATGCGTTCCGGGCAGAGGCGCACACTTAGGCAAGCGCAAAATTGAGAAGCTGATCAGCGAGGGAGCCAGATACTATATCAAAGGTGATGTCAGACACTTCTATGACAACATCCGGATAGATATCGTAATCAAGGAGCTCCGGCGCGACATTGCCGATGAACGATTCCTGTACCTGATCCGTAAGATATACCGGTATCAGCCTAAAGGCATACTTATAGGGCTGTACATATCGCCCTGGCTTGCAAATTACATCCTGATACCGGTAGATGATCTTATAGAACGGACGGACAATACCGGCCTTGTCAGATACGTGGATGACCTTATAATCACGAGCACAAACAAGAAAGTGTTGCACCGGCTGCTTACAGCGGTGCGCATAGCGCTCGGAAAGCTCCGTCTGAAGCTGAAGCATAACTATCAGGTTATACGGCTCGATTATGAGACCAAAAACGGCAGGATCGGCAGACCGATAGACTTCATGGGCTTCGAGTTCTGGCGTGACCGCACAGTCATCAGAAAATGTATCCTGTTAGCAGCTACACGCACGGCAAAGAAACTGTGGCGGGCAAAACAGGAAGGCAGAGGCTACTACGCAAGACAGGTCCGCGGGCTTGTCAGTCTCATGGGCTGGTTTCAATGGACAAACTCATATGACTGCTACCTCGCGTACATCAAACCTTGCGTGGACATAGGTAAGTTAAAGAGAATCATATCAAAATTAGACAAGGAGGCAAAGAAAAATGACGGAATGGAAGAAGGAGATCTGCGCGGAACAGCCGCCTGAGTTCGAGGATGCCGGCGGCGGTACCATGATCCAGAGGCGCAACATCGAACAGAAAAACGTCGAGGCAACCGACACCATGCCTGCATATACGGAGTGGGAATGCGAGAGCCGCTTCATGGATAATAGCGAGTACCACCTGCTGAAGTCCATCGAAGAGATCGACACAGCTGACGCTATCGATGCATACACCGAACAACTTTTGGAAGAGGGGGTACTGTAAATGAGAACACTTGTAGAGAGCCTTAAGAGACTTTACAAAAAAGGCAAGGTCACGAAGGAAAAGCTTCAGAGCATGGTAGAAGAAGGCACGATCACCGAAGCTGAGTACGAGTACATCACAGGTGAGGATTATGACGGATAATCTGCAAGAGGTACGGACAAAACTGTTAGATGCAGCAATAGCGGCACAGGACTTCGAAAGTATCGAAGAGATCCGGGCCGCACTCGTTAATATCGGTTTTGTTGAACTCAGCACCAAAGAGGCTCTTGCGGAAGTCAAGCTCGAACTCTTCGAAGCACAGAATCAGATAATCAAGCTTCAGGCTGATGCCATAGAAGAACTTCTTCTGATCACAATGCTGCATACGGAGATTGCGGACGATGATACGGCCAAAGCGGTCGAGAAAATCAATGAGGCCGCACAGATAAGAGCCGAACATCAACTATAAAGACAATCCAAGGAGACAGTATATGGAAAGCATAGCCATTGCGCTCATCACAGCGGCAGGGTCAATCCTGGCATCAATAATCACGGTCGTTTCCGTTATCATAACGTCGAACAAAAATAATGCGGCCGTAGATGCGAAGCTGGACAAACAGCAGGCCGTCATCGAGACCAAGATTGAAGAATTGACGCGCGAGGTCCGGGAGCACAACAATTTTGCCCGAAGGATGCCCGTCGTTGAAGAAAAAATCGCAGTCGCAAATCACAGAATAGATGATCTTGAAGAAGAAGCAAAAAGAAGGAGGGATGCAGGATGAAAAATATTCAGAATTCAAGCTGGTGGAAGGCTGCTGCCAAGAGAGCCCTTCGCACAGTCGGCCAGACTCTCGCCGGGCAGATACCGGCAGGACTTATCATCACACCTACGATGATACAGAACGCAAACTGGTCATATCTTGATATTATACTCGCATGGCTTGCAACAGGGCTTGTCGCCGGAATATGCTCACTTTGCACATCACTGGGCGGGCTTCCTGAAGTCAAGGAATAAGGAGGTGCCAGTATGGATGAAAATTATCGCGTCACAATAGCACATGCCGTCAGCTCCGAGAACGGAACGACCTCAGGCAAGGGCGGCGATCAGACCGGAAAAGAAGTTCGTATCCAGGAATGGTACGCCAGCGGCGGCAAGTGGGACTATGTTATTCGGTGCAAAAAGAAAGAAGACCGAGCAAAGATCGCAAGGAATGCCGAGGCCGGCGCTCGAAATGCTAATCTGGGATATTCTCAGAGCGACAGATACAGCGCATATGATATAGTCAAAACACGCGGATTCGATTATACCAAGCTCACTAAACCGGCAAACACTGACTGTTCCCAGATGGTTACAACAAACGCGAATTATGCCGGATATCCGATCCCGAGAGACACCTACACCGGCAACATGCGCGAACGCTACAAGGCCGTAGGCGGCTTTAAGTTCTATAGCTCAGAGAAATATACCACTGGGTACAAGAAGCTCGTTCCTGGCGATATACTGCTCAGAGAAGGCCATCATGCAGCGACGGTCATCAATAATGTGTACTGGCTGAAGAGTACGATCAAGAAGTCAAACAGCACAGGGAGAAAAGATGATGTCAAGGCCCTGCAGGCTCGCCTCAATGAGCTTGATAAGGCCAAGCTTGAAGTCGATGGTATCTGGGGCTCGCTGACAGAACTTGCGGTCAGGAAATTCCAGAACGACAACGGCCTCGCGATTGATGGAATTGTCGGAGCAAAAACAGCCGCAGTTCTCGGCTTCGTGTTCGGTTCATAACAATGTCTATCTAAAACATAAAGAAAATGAGATCCCCACAACCGGAGATCTCATTTTCTTATCGCTTAATGTTCTTAATGCAAAGTATATGTGGCACCGATATGCCAAAAACTTTACGACTGAGGAACATGAACCGCCTCGGCGGGTTCAAATTGTCCTCGTTTAATGCGCTGGACGCGGACAAACTTGAACTCACGACATCCCCGGAGAAGTCGCCGCCGGCGAGCTTGTCGACCATCTTCTTCGTGATCGTGTTCCTGCTTCCGGAGTAGTTGAGCGTGATCACGAATTTATCATCATAAACATAAACGGCCTGCAGAAATGTATCAACAAGCGACAACTTCCATTCTTCGCTGTCTATGTTTCCCTTGCGGAACTGCTCAAGGAAGAACACGATCTGATCCTTGTCAAGCTCGGGATCCTTGATAAGTTCCTTTGCTATGCCCTTCTCAACATCTGCCTTCTCAGACTCAAGCGCAAGGATCCTTGACTTGATCGTGGCGGCATCTATGCCGGCCTCGATTGCAAGGGTAAGATTCTCAAGACGCTTTTCTATATCCTTCAGGTGCGCTTCCAGTGAATTAAGAACGGAAGTATCCTTCGTACGCTCCTGATAACGGATCACCAGATCGGCCACTTCATCAATAAACTCATCCGAGTGAATGAGCATTATCAGCTCCGAAATAACATTTTGCTCTATATCGTCCTTACGGATCCGTTCTCTGTCACACACATGAGCTCTGCGACCGTTGCAGATATAATAGCTGTGCACCTTACCGGTCTTGCTCGTTCCGCCGTCTCCGGTCATGGGCTGGCCGCACTTACCACAGAACAACTTACCCGTCAGCAGAAATCTTTCCCCGACTTCTCTTCTGGCAGCAGGTGCTTGCCGATGGCCTTCAAGAATCTTATTGCACTTCAGGAATAAGTCCTTCGAAATGATCTGAGGAATGCCGTTCTCAACATGAATATCTTTGTATTCATATAATCCGGTATATTTCTCATTAGCGATGATCCGCGGTAGACTGCATTTATTGAACAGACCGCCGCGAAGAGTTCGAAACCCTTCACGGTTCAGATCTTCACATATATCTTTGGGGCGCTTCCCCATGGCGTATTCTTCAAATATTCTGCGCACGATCGGGGCTGTGGCTGGATCGATCTCGAAGCGGCCGTCAGCTCCTTTGCGGTACCCCAACAGTCTCTGCCCCAGCGTCTTCAACTCCAAGGCGCTGTCATAATAGCCGCGCTTCACATTCTGCGACAGATTCTCGCTGTAGTATTCCGCATAGCCTTCCATCACCGACTCAAGAATGATGCCTTCGGGCCCCTCCGGGATTGCCTCCATGGCATACACAACCCTCACACCATTTTTCTTCAGTCTGTATTTGTATGTCGCAGAATCATATCGGTTTCGCGCAAATCTGTCCATCTTCCAGCAAATGACAACCTGAAAAATTCCTCGCTCGGAGTCCTTGAGCATGCGCTGAAAATCCGGGCGCTTATCACTTCGGCCGGTAAGAGCCTTGTCAATATATTCTCCTACGATGAGCAGATTGTTTTTCGATGCATATTCCCGACAATCGCGCAGCTGCCCCTCGATGGACTCTTCCCTCTGACCGGAACTGGAATACCTGGCGTAGATTACGGCCTTAATGCCGCCCTCGCTCTGCTCTGTGGGTATTTCATTTTTCTTTGGCATGGTATAAACCTCTCGAAAACTATGACCTTAAAGATCATCGCGCTTATCGGTCAATCAGATCGCAACGATCCGCCAGATAAAACATATGCTTGCAAGGCACACCTCGCTTCGCAAAATCCGGGCATGAGCACTTCTTGAGGGTAGTCTTATAAGCAACTCCGCCATCACTTCCGGTAAAACTGGCAATCTTGCCTTTAACATCAACCCATCGCGGCGTGAGATCACCGCTGCGAGCCCTGTCAATGCGGTCTTGCTGCTTCTGGGAATTTGCACTTTCGTCCCATTTCTTCCAGATAGAGGCAGCAGGCTTCAGAAAATACAGAAGCTCGGGCAAGATCAAGAGAACGCTCACGATGATCCCGGCAGTAAATTCCTTAACACCCAGCGAAAACAAAGAACCGATACTACCAATTACAAGAATAACAGCTACATAAAATCTCCATGTTGATGTGAATAGTCTCATAAGACACCTCCGTAATATAAATAGCTATCTACAATATTTCCTTAGATACCACTCCAACCTCACGACTTTTTATATATCGTTTACTCTCGACCATCATCTCTAATTCTTCAATGATCCGCTCCTGGCCTTCCTCATTAAGGCGGTTAAATAATACGAGTAATCTTTGCCCTATGTCAGGAACGTCAGCAACGCAGTCAAGAGGATTGGTGCAATTATAAATCGCGCAAAGCTCCATAAATATATCAGCATTAGGCATACTGACGCCGTTTTCATATCCATAAAGAGTTTTTACTGCAATATTTATACCTTTCCGTTCGAGCGCGGCCACAACATCCGAAGAAGAAAAACCGCTCTCTTTTCGCATTTTCTTAAGCATCGATGCAACATTAAGATCCTTCATGGCAGTCACCTCCTGAGGGTATGATAACACGATATTTACAGATAGTAAACAAAAATTCTTAAAATCTGAGAAAAAAATACTTGACATTCTTAAAGACTAATACTATGATGATATCAGTTCTTAGCAGCTAAGAAGAACAGAAAGGAGGATCTTAAAACATGGATGTAACCAATAGCGTTGCTCTGTACGTTCAGGACAAGGGCATAAATCTTTCAAACCTGTCTCGTAAAACGAACATCCCTTACGGCAACATTAGAGACAGCATCTCACCTGCAGGAAGACGCAGAAAACTTCGGGCTGACGAATTCCTGAAAATATGTATTGAGTTGGACGTAAACCCCATGTTATTCGCTGGTCAGCAGGAAAAAGAAGAAAAGGCGACAGCAACAGTCTGAAAGGTGGTGAGTATGGAAGTCAGCAACGAAGAAAAGAACGACCTGATCAATAAGATCGTTATTTCGATGTGGGATGAGATCGGAGAACAGGCGGCCAAGAGACTTCAAGCAGCCCTGTATGTCAATCTTTCAGGCTATGAGCTAAAAAAGATGTCGACGGAACTTACTGTGTATGATGAACAGAACGCCGTCGACTATCTCAAAAAGTTCTTGATCGCAAAAAAGATTAAAGGCTGCACCGACAGGACTCTCCACTTTTACGGCACGTCTCTGAAAAAGATATTTGCAACAATATCCAAGTCGCCCATGGAGATACAGGCTGACGATATCCGGATATATATTGCAAACCGGCAAATCAAGGGAAACGTGTCGCTGACAACGATAAATAATGAGATCCGAAACCTGTCTTCGTTTTATGAGTGGATGCAGAAAGAAGAGATTCGTACTAAAAATCCCATGAACAAGATCGAGCAGATCAAGGTTTACAAGAAACAAAAGGAAGCTTTTACAGATATGGAGATCGAGAAGATGCGTGGAAGAATCCAGGATAATCGGACAAGGGCGATCTTTGAACTGCTTTTGTCTACGTGGTGCCGCGTATCCGAGATTGCACAGATCAGGCTCTCCGAGATCGACGGCGACAGGATCCTGATCCACGGAAAAGGCAAGAAAGACAGATACGCATACATGAACGCCAAGGCGCTGTTTGCGGTAAAGGAATATCTGAAGGAACGCCGTGATCTGAACCCGTTCCTGTTTCCGAAAATGATCTCATTGCTCGACGCAGCACAAAAGAGAAAAGGTCAGCCTCAATCCGAATGCCGTTTCTTTTACAGAGATCCGGAGCTGATCGAGGAAAACAATCATATCGACAAAGGAACCATCGAAAGCATTATCAGGAAGCTGGGAAGATCTGTTGATGTAGTCGCTCACCCGCACAAGTTCCGGAGAACCGGCGCGACCTTCGCGCTCCGGACCGGCATGCCGATCGAGCAGGTCAGCAAGATACTCGGTCACGCGAATCTGAGCGTCACGCAGATCTATCTTGACCTGCATGAGGAAGATATCAGGAACGCGCACGAAAGGTATGTGAGGTAGCTATGGAAAAGAAAGACATCATTCAATTTATCAGTTCGGCCAGCGGATCATATTCGCCGTATCAGCTGTTTTATGACTGGGTGAAGTGCCTTGCACTCTCAATAGTCAACACCTGCAGTATACATCACGGGGGAATATGGCAGGAACGCGAAAAAGAATATCTTCAGACATTCAACCGCCATGATAAAAAGACGCAGGATACGTTTATGCAGGCCACATTTGCACTGGTTGAAATCTACGAGAACTGTTTCGATGACGTACTCGGAGACATATACATGAAATCCGGCTGCGGAAACAAGAACACAGGACAGTTTTTCACACCTTATCATCTGGCCAGACTGATGGCAGAACTTTCGCTTCCAAAAGATCTGACGGAAAACGACAAGCTCCCACTCAACGAGCCGACCTGCGGCGGCGGTGCGAATATCATAGCCACGGCCGATGTACTGCGTTCCCGAGGCCTGAATTATCAAAAAATGCTCAAGGTAGTGGGTCAGGATCTTGATTATCTGGCGGTATATATGACTTACATAGCATGTTCGTTCTATGGAATAGACGCAATCATAGTCCAGGGAGACACCCTCCAAGATCCTTATGTGGACGGCTATGACGAAAGGAGAATTTTCCGAACGCCCATGAATGTAGGCGCACTATTATAAAAAGTTGCACCGGTGCAACTTCTTAAGGAGGCAAATATGGAAACGATCACTCAGGCGGCTATAGATATAAAAACGATGCCGACCGCATCCCAGAATATTATTGCCGCCCAGCTCTTCCGCTGCGCCTCAAAAGCGTTTGAGAATGAGGATGTGCAGCGGCAGTACCAGGAATGGAAGAAAACAAGAGCAAAAAGAACACAAGGACAGAGGGCGTTGATATGACGAAGCAGGAATCGTACAGCTGGAATACCCGGATCCTCACCGAAATCAAGTCCGAAATAATGGACTCTCTTGATTATTTGAAAACAAATGAATCCGAGCACTCCAAGACACAGAGAAAGCTCAGGGCGTTCGAAGAGATCGTTGACATCCTGGGAATGAAAGGAACGAAAGGAGAAGACGCATGTTAGAAGTCAAGAAAGCAGCACCACAGAAAAGGTACATGGATGATATCCCGGTCATGGATATGTTCAAGTACAACGTAAGAGGTCTGGTAGCGATCATAGGCAACGGCCATCTTTATGGCTTCGTGCTTCCGGAGCATGTGGAGCAGGCGGAGGCTATGAGAGTGGCATACGATGCAGCATTAGAAACAGAGGGTTAAGGGATGGATTACGAGATCGTACACAATATCCGCTATTCACCGGACAAGGACCTGCCGGCCGCGTGCGAGAAGTGCGGTACAGAGTTCCACGATCTTGACCGCTGCTACCAGATAGAACAGCGCAGGGGCAAAAGGATCCTCAAGGAACTGTTATGTACACGCTGCTATATGAACTACACAGAAGATCAGGAGCGGATAAAAAATAATCACTCCGTCGCGACCCGGAGTGATTAAAGGACGATAATCTTTGCGAAATTATCGAAAGGTTTCTACCTATGTAATAGTGTACCAGACCTCTCACCAAAAGTCAATGAATTTTGCAGGGATTTTTGTCGCAAAAAGTACAGATTTCAAGCGGTTTCGAGGCCGTTTTAGTAAGTCCATAAAGTAATTAACTAACCGACCAACAACGACAAAGGAGATTTTTCATATGCCATACATCGAGTCGGTATGTGTGGCGGGTAAAACGATAGAGGTTGAGAGGTATTTTTCGGCCAGGTATGGAAGGAGAGGTCAGAGATCAGAGGATCGGGTAAAGCCTTCGAAGGAAGAGCAGCTGAAGATCAACAACAGGATCGCGGAGAAGAAGCTTCGCAGGATCCTCAATGCGAACTTCAAGGCAGGCGACTATCATCTGGTACTCTCCTACGCCAAAGCACGAGGAGATCCGCCGAGGGATCCCGAGGACATGAAGAAAGACATAGCGCAGTTCCTCAGGAAGCTCCGGAAGGAGTACAAGGCAGCAGGATCTGAACTCAAGTACGTACATGTGGCAGAGACGGGCAGCCATGGAGCCCGACATCACCACCTGGTTATAGGTTCCTCCCCCGGAGTAGACATCGGTACCATACAGCGGGTATGGAATCACGGCCGCATACACGTGAACCCGCTGGATGACTCCGGGAACTATGCGAAGCTGGCATCATATCTCATCAAATACACCTGCAGGACGATAGGGACGCCTGACGCGATGCAGGGTAAGCGATGGAACAGCTCAAAGAACCTCGTACACCCCGAGCCCACGATCAAGGTCATCACGGCCCGTGAGTGGTTCCGGACAAAAGGCGTACGGGTACCCGCCAAGTATGCAAAGCAAGGATACATCATTGACAAGAACTCCATCGAGATCGGGCTTCACTCCCCGGAGTACGGAGGCTTCGGCTTCATGAGGTTCACAATGGTACGAGATTGAACATGAAACGCGAATTTATCATAAACACACAAAGGAGAAAGACATGGCGAAATTATTTGCGAAGTTCGGAGAATTTGATTCTGCCGAAGAGATCAACCGGGCAGCAGCTGCCCAGAAGGCACAGGGAGACAATGAAGCGGTCAGGACGATCGCGAAGGAGAACGGCATCGATGAAATGTACGTTGATGATTTCCTCGCAGGTGACTACGACGAACTGTGCAACCCACTCATAGCGGCCATAGGCAAACTTGACATCGAGACAGCAGATCTCGACCTGCCTACTTCGTTGCAGCTCTGGGTAGACTTCATCAAGAACATGATGCTCGAAGAAAATGATAAGCAGCTCATGATCGGAATCAGGCGCAAGGGCAAGGACTTAGTAAACCTTTTGGCCAAACTGATTGTAGAGACATCGAAATCACGCAAGAACGTACCCGGCCCGATAGTAAGCGCAGCACGTAAGCTCAACAGTTCCATCCCGGGCACGTTACCGATCGGAGACATATCGAGGAAGAGACTCGAAGAAGCGATCCGGGAATACTACATCGATCCTGCCGGCAAGCAGGAAGAGAAAAAGTCTGAAGTTGCACCGGTGCAACCCGAAGAGACAGAGGAAGACCCCGAAGAACCTGAAGGGACACAGGAGGACTCCGAGACGCCCGAAGAGACACAGGATGAACCGGAGCAGTCTGAAGCATTGCCCGAAAACGATGACGAAACTGGTATCAGCGAAGAAGGCGATCACGAAACTATCATGCCGATGGGTGGTGATGATGTATGATCGCGTACAAAGGCATCAGCCCCGACATGACGGCAAGACTCGGGAACCGTGACGGCGAAGTGTTCCGCGTAGGCGGCACATATACTGTCGAGAAATCAAAGACGGCCAGCTGCGGATATCACTGCTGCGAGAATCCTGTTCAGTGTCTCGGATATTACGACCTAAAGAGAGACAGATTCTTCAAGGTCGAGGCTTCCGGATCCATCGACGAAGACGATCAGGAACGCATAGCCTGCACGAAGATAGTCATACTTGAAGAGCTGGACATAAAAGGCTTCTTCTGCGCCTGCATCAAGTACATAGTCGGTCATCCCGACCGTAAGAAGTGGGAATGGTACGGCAGAGACGTATCGATATCAAAGAGCAGCGCAAAGGCAGCAGTCATAGCCATAGCCCGCGGAGAAGATCCCAGGGCAATGATCGGATCCTGCGACGGATATATAGGCCTGATCAAAGAGGATGCGGACGGCCACCTGATAGCGGGGGAAGTCATGAAGGTTGACGGACAGAAATACTATCCCTTTACATGGTATCACATCAACGATGCCGGGATCATCGAGGAGGTGAGGTCGGAATGAAACAGAAGCTCATAGAGAAAAACCCTGCGCCTCAGACAAAGAGAAAAGGCCGCGTGACGATCATGCAGACAGTCGAGGATATCACTGTGCTGAACTGCTACAACAACGGTTCGCTCTGCTTCCGCCACTGCGTAAAGCTCAAGAACGGCAACCATGCGACCTGGTATGCAGCCGGATACGCACGGCAATTCTCCGGATACATGGACACCGAAGCAAAGTGGACAGAGAACACCCTGCTTACGGCATACGGCTTCCGGGAATGGTGGGAAAAGGAACAGTATCGGCTCAATGTACGCACGACTACCAAGGCCAGAGGAAAGTACAAAGATACGTTCAAACAGGCTCATACCAAAGACGAAGAAGAGATCCTTGATACGATCAAGAAGCTCCACAAGAATAAATACTGGACGAACTACCAGCATGAAACCTGGGTGGACATGCTCGACCGCCTTGAAAGAGATTATGACCTTGCAAAACGCGAGACCGCAAAGGAAAGACGCGAGAGGCGCATACAAGAGCTGATGGATACCATTGAAGGGCAACCGTCCGGTTTTGTTCCCTGGGCGACAGAGAAAGCGATGGGCGCGCAGGATATAGCCGTATACAATGCCGAAACCGAAAAGTGGTGCTGCTCTGCCTGTGGCGAACAAAACGACCGGAAAGCGTTCGTAGATGATCAGGGGCAGCAGGTGAAGGCAAACAAGACCGCAGTATGCCCGCATTGCGGAGCAGCTGTCCGCATGCTGTCAAAGCACAAAAAGCCGACACATACGAGCGAGTACGAGATTGAGTACAATGCTTCGGTCTCATTCCTTCAGGATCTGAACGAGAGCATGTCCGTGATCAGACACTTCAAGTTCTTCGTGTACTGCACGGATAACAGTACAAAGTCTGTTGACTGGCATGAGACGGTCAGGATCGTCATGTATAAGGGCGACGCGAAGAAGCGGTACCAGATATATTACAACTTCTACAGCGCAGGCATCAATAAGCAGAACTATTACAACAGCTACTACGGCGGATGCAGAGGTTGCGAATCATGGCAGCTGACAAACCCGGCTTCGCAGAGAATGACGGCTGAATATCTGTATCCTGATCCGAATGAGATTGCGGCAGCGCTCACCGGCACTGATTACGCACACTGGATCAGAACCTTTCAGGCGACAGCTGAAAAAGGCATTAAGTTGAATTATAACTGCCTGATGGCATGTGCGGACAAAAGGCTTGCAGATATTGCAGAACTGCTCTGCAAAGGACGCTTCTACAAGCTGCTCGCGCAGCAGTCTGAATATGTCTGGCCGGCAGCAGGTCAATACAGCAGGCATCTGAATGTAAAAGGCAAGGATATTCTCACTGTGATGGGACTGGAAGACAAGCAAAGCGTCAATCGCCTCAGGGACATGGACGGAGGAATAGTTTCGCTTAAGTGGCTCAGGTGGTCTGAGGAACACGACAGAAAAATATCACAGGAAACCCTGGTGTGGCTCGCAAAGAATGATATCGGCGTATATAACCCGTACGGAGGCGGCGAAAAAGAGATATTTTCCTACATGTCGCCTGAGCAGGTAATGCACTATGTCAAGCGCCAGCAGGCAGCAGGATACAGCAAAGCAAAAGCCGGGAGAGTCATTGACCAGTGGGATGATTATATGGACATGGCAAGACGACTCGGAAAGAAGGTCAAGGATGAACTGATCTACAAGCCTGCCGATCTGAAGGCAAGACATGATGAATATGTCGAGCTCTGCCAGAAGAAAGCGAAGATCCTTGAAGCAAAACGGAACAGAGAGAGCGCGAGGCGTATGGCCAAGGAAATGCGCGAAAAATTCCCGACATCTGAAGGAATACTCAAAGAGATCAAACCGTTGCTCGAATGGGAGAATGACGGATACAAGATCATAGTTCCGGAATCTCTTGCGGACATCATCTTCGAAGGCAATGCCCTGCATCACTGTGCAGGATCCACGGACAGATATTTTGACCGCATATGCCAGCACGAGACATACATCTGCTTCCTGAGACAGAAAAAGAAACCGAAGGATCCGTACTATACGATCGAGGTTGAACCCGGCGGAGTCATCAGGCAGCACCGCGGAATGTATGACGAAGAGCCTGAGATCGAAAAAGTGAAGCCTGCTCTTCAGGAATGGCAGAAAGAGATCAAAAAGCGCATGAAGAAAAAGGACAAAGCCCGCGCGAAGGAATCCGAGCGCAAGCGCATCGAGAACATAGCATATCTTAGGGCACATATCAACGAAAAGAATAACAGGCGTGTGCTTGAAGGTCTCGAAGAAGACCTGATGGCATTGTAAATACAAGGAGGAGTGCATGGTAACAGATATAAGCAAAGCGGGTACCGCGTCCGATCTGCGGATACAGTACGAGACATCGGAAGTTCCGGCAGGTACGTTCCGAGACTACAAAGAATACAAAGCGAGCCTTGATTTTGAGATCAAGGCAAACGCAGAAGGCTTCGTACGTATAGGCTACCTCTTGAAGGTAGCCAGGGATACGAACATTCTTGAAGAATCAGGATACAAGAGCGTGGCGGAATTTGCACAGGCTGAGTACGGCCTGACAAAGGATGTCGTATCAAGATTCATTGCTATCAATGACAGATACTCCATAGACGGATACAGCGAGAAGCTGCTTGAGAAATACGAAGGCTACGGCGTGGCCAAACTTCAGGAAATGCTCACGCTGTCGGATGAGGTTATCGAAGAGATCAACCCCAGCCTGACAAAGCGCGAGATACAGGAAATCAAACACGAGATCGCAGCAGAGGAAACGGTCACGCCTTTAGAGGTTGCAATGGAAGCGGCAGCTCCGGCAACCGTTCAGGAGGAAAAGGACTACTCTCTCACCGAACGTATCTGGAAAGAGTTCTTTCATGAAAACAAGGAACTTTACAAAGCACTTGGCAAAGACTTGACATTCATGGCAGCATTCACGGAAGTATGGACAAAAGAGCTCAGCGAGAAGGCCGGAAAGGCACTGGTAGACATATTAGCTCCGAGCGGTGATACGGTACTCTGGTCAAGAGTCTCCGGCGTAGGCAAGTTCATGATATCCATTCACAGCGATGACGGAACGATAGTCTACACGAACATCCGGACAAACGAAAAGACAAAGAGCACGGCAGCGGATGCCGAAGCCGCCATTCATGAAGTGTTCGACGTATGCGATGCCCATGAGTGGGAACTGGTATGCGGCGAAGAATTTGAAAAGCATACCCCGGCTCCCGAGAAGAAGCCTGAGCCGAAGCCCGAGAAGAAGGACGCTGCCACAAGGCAGCAGGACGACAGCTACAAGGCAGCGGCTACCAAAAAATACCAGGACGAGATCAAGGCGTACAAAGAAAAGACAGGATGGAACCCTGACGATCCATGGACTCCGGAAAAGGGAGAAGCTTGCGAAGAAAAGGAGAAGGCTTCAAGCGAAGAAGTTGCACCGGCACAACAGTCCGAAGATATCGGCATGAATCCTCCGGCGGAAGAAGCTGATCCGAAGTTCAAGGAATACAAGACCAGAGAGCTTCGAGGCATTACGGATGTCAAGCCCGGCGACAAGCTGGTAAACATAAAGACCGGAGAAATCGCCGACGTGATCGGCGACACGATCGGTTGCGTCAAGTGCGCCACGGATCACGGCATCATACTTGTGGACGCTCCGAACTATGTGGGCTGGGCAATACTCGAAGAGGAAAACTATGTGGACTGGGTAACAGTCAAAGAGGGATCCGAGGAAGAGAAGCGCGCGGAGGAAGCGCAGACAGAAGGAGCCGGCGGGCAGCAGGATACCGAAGAGCTTGAAGATGAAGAAGGCATCCGCGGACTCAGGCAGCGGATATTCGACAAAGAACATGAGCTTGAAGAAGTATTTGAGAATGCCTATGCGGATGGCTTCACTATGGACGGTCTGCTGAGCGTCAGAAGGCTCACACACCAGCTTCAGGTCATGCTCGATAAGATGATCGGATATAAGAAGATCGAACCCGAAGAAAGCGAGGAAGACGACGATGACAGCATTTGAGGAATTATTCCAGATGACTACGAAGCTGGGGCTCAGCACCATATCAAAACGGGCACCACACGGCAGGTGGCGGATAGATGTTTCACTTCCGAACGGAGCGAACATCACAGGCACAAAAGGCTCTCAGAGCGCTTGCGATATGTCCGTATGTGAGGTCGATGCTGATACGCCTGAGCAGGCGGCAGAACTTGCGGTCAAAAGACTCAAGGAGCGCCTGTATGAAATAAACGACCGTATTGAAGAGATCAGAGGGAGGAACAAGACATGAAGCTACAGGCATTTTCGAGGATCGCAAAGAAGGCACATACCTGCATTGTGTTTACAAAGCCCGAAGAGCAGCGCGGAACCGCGCAGGATGAAATGATAATCTCAAATGGTACCGGCATATACCGCTGCGGATGTATTCCGGTCATGAGCGGCGAAGCCCAGATATGCGCCCTGCTCGATATCAATAAAAAGCAGCGCGACAAGATGGAGATCCGCGAAGAGACATATTACGACCTGAAAGAGGTTGCAGCCGGCTTCGATCTGCATGACGGAGAGGCATACGATGAAGCGGATACCGAGAGCATAAAGATAAGCATCACATACGACGGAAAAGAATACGAGGCGCTTAAGTGTGCGGACGGCGAAATGATCTTCTACAACCGCGAGCTGCTCGCGCCACTTGTGAACGAGATCCAGTCTCCGTACTTCAAGATCAGATCCCGCATTGCTGATACCGGGAGAAAGAGATTCCGGTACTTGATAGCAAAGGACGGTTTCACTACGCTGGCGGCGTTTATGCCGATCATAGCACTAACGAATGAATTTATGGCCGACCTAAACGGTTTCGTACAGGACTGTGTATTACAGAAGCAGCTTGAAGACAACCGAGTGGCCGCATGTAGCGAAGGCCGAGCTGAATGAGTGCACCAGGGAATTTAATATATCACAAATCCACATGTGCCCTGCAAATGTCCGGTCGACAACGCAGGGCACGAAGGGAGGGACAAGAACATGAATAAGCAGCTCAGAACCGTTGCAAAGATTGCAGCGTTGACGACAGCTGTAATACTGGCGGTAGTTTTGGCCGTCGAAGAAAAAAACGGAACAGAGCCGATACAATCCGAAGCGGTCAGCATCGAGCAGACAACGGCTCCAACACAGACACCGACACAGATACCGACACCAACCACAACGCCCACGCCTACACCGGAAGCAGAGAATCAGACGGTCATCGCAGGCGATGTCGGGATACCCCAGGTCACAGAAATGATTGCAGAGATAATCGCGGAAGAAAAGAAAACAGCAACACCCACACCGGAGCCGACAGGAAAGCCCGAAGCAGAGGATATTGAGCTTTTGGCCAATGTTATATATCACGAGAACTGGCACACGGACGAAGAAAAAAAGACAGCCTACTGGACCGGCGCTGTAGTTCTTAACCGTGTAAAAAGTGATCGCTGGCCGAATACGATTAGAGAGGTGCTGTATCAGAAGAACCCGACACAGTACAGCACAACACACAAATTCTTCACGGTAGAGCTCCCGGAAGAATGTTACGAAATGGCTCGGAGCATTATTGAAAACGGAACGCCGGATGTTCCCGAGAATGTGGTTTATCAATCCCGGTTCAAACAGGGATCGGGAGTCTGGGAAGTGCTTAACGGCGAATATTTTTGTTACGAGTAGAAACACGCGAGGTAAGAAGATGATCAAATCAAGAAGAAGGACAGATGGAGAAGAAAACTGCACTACATGTCAACGATTAGCAAAGACAGACAAAACCGGAATTATGCGTTGCAGGATCGACGGAGCTTATGCCAGAGACGGAGACGCAATAGGCGAGGTAGTGTGCGATAAGTATATGCCAAGGCGAGAGGAGAAGAATAATGCGAAGATGTAAGATATGCGGCAAAAGAATGAAACTCAAAGCGGAAAACAGGTACGAGGTGAGGATTGTAAAGCCGAGACCCGTGCTCTCCCTCACCATAGAGCCGGATCTAATAGCCGAATGCTTTGATTGTCCGAGCTGCGGATGTCAAAATATCATGCAGATCAGAGAGGTAAATGTAGTGAAAGGAGAATCAGATGACAGCGGAAGAAATACTGAATCAGGGGCAGGACAAGATCAAGGAGCTGACAGCGGGCGTTGACATGATGAAATTCACGCTGGCTATCGAGGAAGAACTTCACTCGCTGCCGTTCCCGAAAGTAAGTATCTACATCAACGGGAATAAGGTCTCAGGAGAACCGGGACTGTGCATCGACCAGCTCTGGCATGGCTGCGAACGTGAACTCGAAGAATTTGTAGAAAGAAAGATCGAGGAAAGGAAAAAGGCTGCTAAGCTCATTTTGATGAAAGCGGGAGTAGGCATTACCGCCGACGAAGAAGCTCACGAAGATCAGCCGGTCGATATTGTCGAAACAGAACCCGAGGAAGTTGCACCGGTGCAACCGGAAAAGCCCGAGAAGATAACTTCGGCCGTGATCATTCCGGACAACATCCTGAAGGATGAATATTTTAAGCGCGGCAAGACGGTCAAACAGATCGCTGAAGATTACAATGTCGGCGTATACGGACTATATAAGCGCATCGAAAAAATGAAACAGCAGAAGGAAGCGACTGCGAAGGAGTGTGCCAGTAGCAAAAGATGACACGCACTTCGGGATGAAACAGAAGATCTGCGAGTGGTGCGGTGAAGCATTTACGACATGGAGTAATATCAAGTGGGCTTACACATGGGCAAAGAACAGCAGCAGCCGCTTATACTTCTGCTCGTGGAACTGCCTATGTACGGCCAAACGCGCAAACGGTCATGAAGATCTGACCGGATCCGCGCCGAATAAGATCAAAGGTAACTGGAAAAGGACGATTGAATAGCATGTATAACTTTTACAGGAGATCAAAATACAATGCGAGAAAGGTTGAATCAGATGACGGCGAAGTGTTCGACTCGCTGCTTGAACGCCGCCGCTGGGAATACTTAAAGATCGCGCAGAAGGAAGGTCTGATATCAGGCCTTGAGAGGCAGAAAAAGTTCGTGCTCATACCGGCGCAATACGAGATCAACGGAGCTGTATATACCAAAGGCAAGAACAAAGGGCTGCCGAAGCCCGGAAAGCTTCTCGAAAAGGAGTGTTCGTATTATGCCGATTTCACGTACTACAAGGACGGAGAGCTTATTGCGGAAGATGCCAAAGGCATGGAAACCAAAGAATTCAAGATCAAGAAGAAACTTATGCTTGAGCGCTTCGGCCTGATCGTCAAGGTGGTGAAGGTTGCCACAGCAGACATATAAAACATACAGGGGGATCAAATGACACGCAAGGATCTTTCAAAGCTATACTACCTGAACAAAGAAATAGAGATGTGGCACACAGAGCTTGAGAAGCTGGAAGCCCGATCCGGATACGAAACCTCTCCGATCTCGGACGCTCCGAAGTCGTTCAGAAAGCAATCATCGCCTACAGAGCAAAGAATGCTGTCCGTGGCCAGATGCAAGACAAAGATCGACGTACTTATGCTCAAAGCACAAAAGGCGCAGGAAGAGACGCTGAATTTTATTGAGACGATTGACGATCCTCTCATGCGACAGATCGTAATGCACCGCTGCGTACATCTTTACGGCTGGAAAAAGATCGCCACTCTGATGGGCGGCATGAGCTCTCCGGAATCTTTAAGAAACTCATACAGCCAGTATCTCAAAAAAATGTTTAAAGATAATTAAATTCATTTACATTTTTTACACACACCCATGCTATCATGATAGCATGAAATAAGTCCGAAGGCACCGGGCGGTCACAGCGATGATCGCGCCGGTGTTTTTATATGTCAGGGAGGCGGCAATGGCAAAGGGATTGATTAACATCGCCGTCAAGGAAGCGGCGAAGCTTAAGAAAGAAATCGAAAAGAACGAAGAGAAATCCAAGCGTGCGCTACAAAGAACCGTATCGGATTTCAGGAGCAGAGCTCCGGGATGGGTAAGCACATCCGTCACGGAAGTATACGGCATCAAAAAGTCCGATGTCAAAGGCTGCTTCAAGGGAGCAAAGAAAGCCGCCGGTAAGATCAGGATATCTGGCATCATGGTCGACAACATACAGCTGACATACAGCGGCAGGTTGCTGACACCGACACACTTCAAGATGAAGCCGGCCACGGTACCGGCGAAAAGATCGAAGGACAAGAGACTTATTCCCGGACAGGCGATCAAGAGCGACAAGCGAGTAGGAACTGTCGCAGCCGTATCTCCTGTCGCTCCGTACAAGATCAGCGCGGAGGTATACAAAGGCAAGCGCAAGGAGTTCAAAAGCGCGAACATATTCCTCGGATCCAATAAAGGCGGAGGATTTATCCCGTTCCAGCGTACAGGACCCGGCCGGAATGATATCAAGTCGATCAAGACCGTATCTGTTCCTCAGATGATCACGAACGAAACGGTAGCAAAAAACATTAACGAAAAAATCAATGATGGATTGAGCAAGAGACTTGAGCATCATATTGAGCAAGAATTCAAGAAATAGCGGGCGGTAGGTACTTCTGGAACTTCAAAAAGCACTGCGGTGCTCGCGAGCCCAAAAAACGTGTAGACTCCGG